>Ga0247764_1000777_pt1 | contig 11178 bp, 9 predicted proteins | sample UWRJL051202B4_FD_179932 | JGI IMG/M metagenome (GOLD analysis project Ga0247764, IMG submission 179932) | Plant litter microbial communities from Arlington Agricultural Research Station in Wisconsin, United States - UWRJ-L051-202B-4 | ecosystem: Environmental > Terrestrial > Plant litter >...
CTGGGCACTGTCGCGCCGCGGGGGCCCGCGACGACCATGCGGCACCGGCCAACACCGAGATCCAGGGGTTGATACAGGTCGTATTGGCGTTCGAGCAGGACGTCGCGGCCGCTGATGCCGAGATCGGCCGTGCCGTACTCGACGTAGGTGGGGACGTCGTCGGGCTTGAGCAGGAGGTAGCGGACGCTGCCGTCAGCGGCTTCGCGCACCAGCCGGCGATCGTCGGACAAAAGCGGGGTGATATCGAGGCCCGCGCGCTCGAACAGCGGCGAGAGCGCTCGCACGACGCGACCCTTGGGGACGGCGACTGTGAGCGGGCGGTCGGAAGCCATGGCAGCCGGGCCGTACGCCGTTTAGGGGCATTCTGCAAGCCAAACGCGGCGTCTCGGCCTCAGGGCCAGGCGCTCGCCGGGGACGGCCTTTTCCGGGATCCGCCGGTGCTGTGCGAGTTCGGTGTCAAGCCGCAGCCTTCAGAGTAGTCTGCTGGCGCCAATGCTTTGGGGACCGCCACGTTCGTTTCGCCCTGCATGCTCTGCATTTTTGGCTGTGATCGCGGCGGCGCTCGGCGCCGAGGCGGCTCCGCCACCTTCGATTGATGCGCGTGGCTTTCAAGCGTCCAGTGATCCCAAGGCGACGTTGTATCTGGAGCCGACGGCGACGCTGGGGCACTTGAATTGGGGTGTGGGCGCTTGGGTTGGTTACGCGCACCGCGTGATCGAGTTCGAGGACGGCGCCGGGAACCGGATCGCGATTCCGGTCAAGCATCAGCTGAGCGTCGATTACACCGCGCAGCTCGGTCTGACGGATCGCCTGGCGCTCGGTGTGGTGTTGCCAACGGTGATGTACCAGAGCGGCGACGACGTGCGCGGTCTCTTGCCGGAAGCGCGGGCTTTGCCGAAGGCGGCGCTCGGGGATCTGGCATTGACGGCGAAGGCACTGTTGCTGCCGTCGGGGCCACTCGGTGGGTTTTCGTTATCGGCCTTGGCGCGTGTGTCGCTGCCGACGGGTGACGCGACGTCTTACGTCTCGGAGGCGACGACGGTGGGTGAGCTGCGCGCGCTCGCGGAGCTGAACCTGATCTTGTTGAATTTGCGTGCGACGGCCGGCATGCGCGTGCGGGGTGCGGAGCAGCGCTTCGTAGGCGCGACGTTCGGCAATGCGTTGCCGTGGGGCGCGTCGCTCGGGATCATGCCGCAGCTTTTCGGGCTGGATCGTGAAGGGCGCTTTTTGGTGACGCTGGAGGCGCACGGTCAGGTGGGCCTGGGTGCGCCGTTTGCGTCGCAGACGCGGTCGCCGGCGTTGCTGGGCGCTTCGGTGCGTTACACGCAGAGCGATCTGGCGTTCACGCTGGGAAGCGAGATGCCGCTGACGGACTCCGTAGGGTCGCCGCGCGTGCGCGTGTTGTTCGGCATTTCGTACGCGCCACGAGTCGTGGACACGGACGACGACAAGATCCCGGATTCGAAGGATCAGTGCGCGGAGTTGGCGGAAGATCGCGACGGGTTCGAGGATCAGGATGGCTGCCCCGACTTCGACAACGATAATGACGGAGTGCCGGACGACTCCGATAAATGTCCGGGCAAACTCGAAGATTCCGACGGCTTCCAGGACGAGGATGGTTGTCCGGATCCGGATAACGACGCCGACGGCGTGCCGGACGCCGAGGACAAGTGCCCAGATGAGCCAGGGCCTGCAACGGGACCGCAGAAGGGTTGTCCGCTCAAGGATCGCGACGTGGACGGCGTGCCGGATCCGCAAGACAAGTGCCCGGCCAAGGCCGAAGATCGCGACACCTACCAAGACGAAGACGGTTGTCCCGATCCGGACAACGACGCGGACGGCGTGCGCGACGAAGAAGATCGCTGCCCGCAGAAGTCGGGCGATGAGCGTTCTGAGCCCAACATCAATGGTTGTCCGAGCCCCGATCGCGACGGCGATACCTGGAACGACACGGAGGATTCCTGCGCGGATCAGCCGGAAGACTTCGACGGGACGGAGGACACCGACGGTTGTCCGGATCCCGGCGGCGACAACCAAGTGTTGGCGCGGATTGAAGCGGACGGGCGGCGTTTGAAGTTGGTGTTGAAGCATCCGCTGCAGTTCGACGCCAACGGGGCGTTGACACCGGCAAGCTTGCCGGTGGTGCGAGCGATCGCGCAGCGTTTGAACGAGCGGCGCGACGTGACCTTACTGGTGGGCGTCCGCGCAAAACAAGCCGGGCCGGAAGGCGAACAGGCAGCCCTGAATCACTCGTTCGCAGTGGTGGAAGAGTTGCGCAGCTTCACGCACCGCGATGAGGTCGCGGAGACGATCGGTTTTGCCGCGGTGCAGCGGCTACCCGGAGCGCAGAGTGGCGTCGGCTTCTTGGTGCTCGCAGCGCCGCCACCGGCGCCGCAAGCTCCTGCTGCTCCAGCTCCTGTTCCTGCCTCGCAACCGGCTGCCCCGCCAAAGCCATGAAGCGCCGCGCCACTTGGTTGCTTTGCGCAGTGCTGACCACGGCAACGGCGTCAGCACGCCCGCCTGCCTCGTCGACCCCGCCGAAAGAAGCCTCCCTGCTCGACCGTGTGGGCCTTCAACCGTTGGAACGCGCTCTGCGCTCCGGCACCAGCGCGGAACGCGAACGCGCCTTCGCGCGGCTCGGGGAGTTCGGTACTACACGCGCGCTGGAGCTGCTCATCCGTGCGCTCGACGCGAACGGCGCAGCACAATCGCCGCGCGAGCGGTTGGTGGCGGTGCGCGTACTGGCGAATCACGTGCGAGAAGCCAACGTGCGGGAATGTTTGGTGCGCGTGATGACCGGCATCAGCACCAGCGCCGAGCGCGCCGAGCCGCTGCAAGGTTTGCTGCGCGATACCGCCGCGTTGGCGTTGGTGCGCGGCGGGCCTCTTGCGCTCGAAGCGCTGGGGCGCGCACTCAAACAATCTGGACGGGTCGCTCAGGCAGCCGCTGCGGCGTTGGTGGCGCATCCGCCCGATGATCTGAGCGCGCTGGTACGCGCGCACTTGGCGCCAACCCCCGAGCTCGTGGAAGCGTTGGAGCAACTGGGCGACGAACGCGCGTTCGAGCTCTTGCGCGATATCGTGCGGCGCGGCACGCCGGAGCTGCGCGGCCAAGCAGCGGTGGCGCTGACACGCTTGGGTAACTTCGAGACGGTGGCGCTCGCCAAGCGTTGGCTGACGCCGAATACGCCGCTGGAGCTGCTGCTGGCCGCGCTGGAAATTTTGCTGCTCGCCGACGAGCGCGTCGAGCCCAGCGCGGTCGCTCGATTGCTCCAAGACGAGGGCTCGCGTGCTCGCGCGCTCGCGCTGCTGACGTCGGCGCCGGGAGCCACGCGTGACGCGCTGCTGATCCCGCTGTTGAGCCAAGCGGAGCGGCGCGAATTGCCGTCAATCATCGCAGCGCTCGGCGCAAGCGGCGGCCCGCAAGCCATGGCGGCGCTGGCGCAGCTCGGTCACGGCGAGTCCGCGGACGCTGCCGCCTACGCGCTCAGCCTATCGCCCGCACCATACGCGGACACGCTACTCGCACACTGGCTGACGCAGCCTGAGTCACGCCGACGCGCGGCGCGAGCGGCGGCCCTGCGCGTCGCGCGCAGCGGTGGAGCGGTCGCGGGACTGACGCCAACGCTCGAAACATTACTTCGAAGTAATGATTCGCGCGATCGGGCCGTCGGCGCCTTTGGTCTCGCGTTACAGGATCGCAAGCGCGCGGCCGCCCTGCTGGCTGATAAAGATCCGGTCATCGTACAGGCCGCAGCGCGGGTCGCTCCTTTCGTCGGTGCGGCGCGGGTTGCAGCTTGGCACTTGGTCAACACAACGCAGTCGGACAACCGCGAGCAGCTGGCGATCGCGCTGCTCGATCCTGAAGCGCGCGCGGAGGTTCCCACGCAAATGCTGCTGGACCTAGCGACGGCGAACGGCGCGGCGGCACCTATCGCCTGGTTCGCCTTGGGCGCTCGAGATGCACCCAGCCTGCGGGATCGCTTGCTGACGGGCCTCGGCTCACCGGACCCGCTCGTACGAGCGCAGACGGCGCTGGGATTGGCGGAGAGCCGCGACCCGAGCGCCCTCGGTGTGCTCGAAAACGCCTATCGCTTCGAATTCGACGGCAACGTGCGCAGGGCGATCGTTCAAGCCATCGCGCGTCGGCCGGAGCGGGTGCGGCGACGCGCGTTGGAGCTCGCTCGCTGGCTCGATCCAGATCCGCAGGTGCGCGAAATAGCTCGTCTGGCGGCAAGTGGTGTCACGCCAACCAGCTGGACCGGCGGGCACGCGGCTTTGTGGCTGGCCACACAGGGTGGGTCGAAAATGGCACGCGCGGTCGTGCGCTTGCCTGGAGGCCTGGCGGTGCCCGTGCTCGCAGATCCAGAAGGAGTGATCGCGCTTTCTCGATTGCCGGAGGGACCGGTGAGCATCAGCCTTGCGCTCCCCGCCGAGGAGCGCAACGCTGCGGGCGAAGGCCACTGACCATGCCAGCAGCGAGCAACGCTTCGGAAAAGAACAAGGCGCCAGTAACCCCCACGTTCGAGACGGCGCTCAGTCGCCTGACGGAGATCGTGGAGAAGCTGGAAGGCGGCGAGCTACCGCTGGAAGATTCACTGCGCCTGTTCGAAGAAGGCGTGCGTCTGTCACGCAACGCCCAGGCTCGCTTGGACGACGCCGAAAAGCGCGTGGAGGAGCTCCTGGGCATCGATGAGAACGGCAATCCCATCGTGCGTGAGCTGCCGGAGGAGCCGTAACCCGGCGCGTGAAGCCATGACCGTGAGCCCGCAGATCGAGACCGCGGCAGCGCTGATCGTTGGTAACGAGCTTTTGTCCGGAAAAGTGCAAGACGCCAACCTGGTGGAGCTGGCGCGACTGCTGCGTGTGCAAGGCGTGGTCCTGGCACGCGCAGTGTTCGTCAGTGACGAGGTGGAGGTCATCGCGCGCGAAATCAACGCGCTGCGGAGCAGCGTGGACGTAGTGTTCACGAGCGGCGGCGTCGGTCCGACGCACGACGATGTCACGATCGAGAGCGTGGCGCGCGCGTTCGAGGTCGATGTCGTACACGACGAGGTGCTCTCCGAATTACTGCGCACGCACTACGGCGCGCGCTTGACCGAAGTCCATCTGCGCATGGCCAAGGTGCCGCGCGGCGCGCGCCTGCTGGGAGCGCCGGACGCGCGTTGGCCCCTGACGGTGATGGGCAACGTCTTCATCCTGCCGGGTGTGCCGGAGATCTTCCGGGCGAAGCTCGACACGGTCCGCGCCCACGTGCGCGGCAGCCGACCGTTTGCGACCCGCGCCGCGTATTTGGCCACCGAGGAAGCGGAGCTCACACCACTTTTGGATCGGGTAGTGACGCGCCATCCGGATGTCGAGATCGGCTCCTACCCGAAGTGGTCGGAGCCGCGCTACAAAACCAAGATCACCTTCGATTCTCGCAACCGCGACGCGGTCGAAGCCGCGCTGCGAGACTTCGTCGGGGAAGTCGACGCCGCGCACCTCGTAGCCACGGAGTAGCGGGCGCTTGGTGGCGAGCGCTGGCGACCGTTGCCAGCGGCGGTCAGCTCGCATCCGCGCGGATTCGACCGCGCATTCGTTGGCATGGCGTCTGCTCTAGCGTGCCGCATGGTGGATCAGCGTGAACGTGCATTGCATGAAGGTGTAGAAACTCTGAGCGATCAGGACTTGCTCGCCCTGGTTCTGGGAACGGGCAACACGGGACAGCCGGTTCACGCCGTGGCCGCCGGACTGCTCGCCGCGGAAGGCACGTTGATGCAACTCGCGCGCATGACACCGCACGGTCTGATGCTGCGCAAGGGCCTGGGCGCAGCCAAAGCGGCGCGCCTCAGCGCCGCCTTCGAGCTCGGACGACGCGCGCAGTTCGAGCGCCTTCGCATCGCGGACAACCGTCTGCGCGGCTACGAGGAGGTCGTCGAATGGGCGCGACCGCGCTTGGCGACGTTGGATCACGAAGAAGTGTGGCTACTGGCGCTGGATGGTCGAAACAGCTTAAAGTCAGCGCGCCGCATCGCCCAAGGCGGATGTCACGGCTGCGCACTCACCACCCGCGACATCCTGGGGCCCGCCCTGCGCGACGCCGCCACCGCCATCGTGCTGGTGCATAACCATCCGAGCGGGGACCCGCAACCAAGCGCCGAGGACATCGCGATGACACGCAAAGTAGCGGCGGCCTGCAACGTGGTCGGCCTGATGCTCTTCGATCACGTCATCATTGCGCGCGGCGGGGCGAGCTCCTTGTTCGAAGATGTCAAGGAGGGCACCGAGTAGCAAGGCCCAACTTCGGCTTGTCACAGCCGAAAAGCTCGCCTAATTTCGGCTTTTGCGGCGGCAAGACTGCCATGTTGAACGGGAGGCGGGATGAGTCTGGATATTCGCGCATTCGAAGCGGCAGATCACGCTGGAGCTCACGCGCTGTGGGCATCGACTGAGGGTGTGGGGCTCAGCGACGCCGACTCGCTGGAGAACGTACGACGCTTTCTCCAGCGCAATCCTGGGCTCAGCTTGGTTGCTACCGACGCAGGCGTGCTGGTCGCAACGATTCTCTGTGGACATGATGGCCGTCGTGGCCTGATCCATCATCTGGCCGTGGCTTCCTCTCACCGACGCAGGGGACTTGGGCGTGAGCTCGTGCAGCGTGCTCTGGCCGCACTCCGTCAGGAGGGGATCCAGAAGTGCCACTTGCTGGTTTTTCGTGAGAACGTTTGGGGCCGCGCCTTCTGGAACAGTATCGGTGCGGAGGAGCGCACTACGCTTGGCATCTTCTCCCTCCTGACCTGATAGCAGCGCGTTGAGACACAGCGACGAACGCCGCCCAACCGTGTGATGAGACGTGGTGGCAGTTCTGGCGCAGCTCCTCAAGGACAAGGTGACGCATCCCGCTCAGGACGCAGCTGCGTGGCTGTGTTCAGTCCTGACGGGTCGGCACGCGCTCCGCCAAGTGCGTGCGCGGCGTCTGGCCGTGAATCTTACGGTAGACGCGGTGAAACTGCGCGTAGCTGCCAAAGCCTGCGGCGAGCGCGGCGTCCAGCAAGCTGCCACGGCGGTCCGCAACCGAGGTAAGAAAACGGTCGATGCGCAGGCGGTTCCGGTACTCCACGAGCGAGATGCCCATTTGCGACTTGAAGGAGCGCGCCAAGTGACCTGGGCTGATGCCGAGCTCGTGCGCCATGCGTTCGCCGCTCATCAACGGGTCGCGATCGAGCGCCAGAATCACCCACTTCACGACCGCACTGACCTCCGCGCGCTGGGGAAGCGGGCCCCAAGATACGGTGCCGCGACGAGCCAGGATCAGCGTGGAGAACAAACTCATGAACACGGCAGCCAGCGCCTGTTTGCTCTCGTCCACGGGGGAATGACTGAGCGCCGTGTCGTTGTACAACACGCCCACCACGTGACGCGCAGTGACCAGCGGCGTGATGGCAAGCCAGCCGTGACCGATCTTGACGCTCTGCCCCGTCTCTTCGCTGAAGTGGCCGACGTCCGAATGGTAAAGCCACAAGGAGCCGCCGCCGTGAATGCGACGAAATCGCTCGAAGTCGCTGTCCGAAGCTTCGTAGTGGAGGCCTCGTTCGTCGGTGATTTCACCGTGCACTCCGGTGCCCCAGGTTCCGCGCAGGATCAGGCGCTCACGCACGCTGGTGTCGTGCAGGAACAAGCCGACGCGCTCCAGACCGATGCGCTTGCGCAGCATCTCCACCGCACGTCGCGTTAGTGAGTCCAGATCTGGGCAAGTGCACAGCTCATCGGCGGCCGACAGCACCGCAGTCACGGTTTGCCACTCGGAGGCGCCGCTAGGCGTGCGCGCCTCCGGCGGCTCGTTCGTCAATGTCCTCCGTACCAGGCGACTCATCGAACGTTCGAGCAACATGCGCGGTGGGAGTGTAGCAAAGTTTGCCCGGCGCGGCGATAGCCCCGCCCTTCCCTCGCCGCTCGAAGCACGCTTCACGCTGAGACTGGTTCCGGAAGTCTTCCTGCGGCGAATGGGGGTCCCCCTGCAGGTTTTGACGGGGCGCCCCGCGCGGCGCAGCTTACCCCTATGCCCAAAGCCACCGTCGCGCTTGGAGACACCAGCCTCGTGCCCGAGCTCGACTCCATCTATCTCGCATATGCGGGTGTGTCGCCCGTCACTCAGCCCGTGCGCGCCGCGGTCGAAGCGGTGCTGACGGACTTCGCGCGGCGTGGACGGGCGGCGATTCTGGAATGGATCAAGCAGCGTGAGCGGCTGCGCGAGCAGTTCGCGGCCTTCCTGGGTACGCAGCCGTCGCAGCTCGCGTTCACCACGGGAACGACGCGCGGCATCATGGACCTGGGGCTCTCGCTGAAATGGGAGCCAGGTGACGTGATCGTGGTGTTCGACGGTGAGTTTCCGGCGAACGTCACGCCCTGGCAGAGCCTGCAGCAGCTGTACGCGGTGCGCGTGGAGATCTTGCCTCGACCCGACCCGAGCAACGGCGAAGATGCACTACTCGGACCTCTGGAGTCCGCGCTCCGAAAAGGCGTGCGCCTCGTCGCGCTGAGCGCCGTGCAGTTTCAAACCGGACTCCGCGCGCCGCTGCGCAAGATCGCAGAGCTGTGCCATCACTTTGGTGCCGAGCTCTCAGTGGATGCGATTCAAGCTTGTGGAGTGTTGCCGCTCGACGTGACCGAAACGCAGCTCGACTACCTGGTGACGGGCGGACACAAATGGATGATGGGCATGGACGGCGCGGGTGTGATCTACGTGCACCCCGAGCGCGCCCGCGCGCTGAAGCCCAGCACCGCCGGCTGGTTGAGCGTCAAAGACGGCACGCGCTTCTTGTTCGAGGGCCCGGGTGAGCTGCGATACGACCGCGAGCTCGTGTCCGCGCCGCGCTTCTTGGAGTCAGGTTCGAGCGGCACTGCGGCCTTCGCCGCGCTGGAAGCGGCACTCTTGCCGATTCAAGAGCTCGGAACGAAGGCCATCTTTGCGCACGTGAGCAGCTACGAAGACGAGCTCGAACGCGGCTTGCTGGACCGAGGATTTCGCAGCCTACGCGCGCGCGATCCCGAGCTACGCTCGGGCATCTTATCCGTGGAGCCACCCGCGGATCTGCGCGCCTCGGGGCTCAATGACGGGCTATTTCAGCGCGGGGTGGTGACGACGAACCCGGACGGGTTGCTGCGCTTCGCCCCGCATTTTCCCAATCATGTCCGCGAAATCCCGAACGTGATGGGCGCGCTGGACGAAACCATGCGCGAGCTGCGCGCCCTGCGCAGCTCACGCTGAGACGTTCACGGTTACGGACCGACGAAGCAGTAGATTTTTGCGGTACCGCCCGCGGGCGCGAGGTTACCGCACGGACTCGTATGCACCGAATTCCAGTACACGTACATGCCCATCATCATCATTGGGCCGAGGCCGTCGGAATGTCCGACCTGCGCGTTGCCCGAGGAGGCCGTCCAGTCGCTGCACGTGTTGCCCATCGACAGATTGCCCTCTCGCGTCGAACCCGTCAGGATGTCATGCTCGTTCGGCGTGGGTGAGCCCGACCATTGGCCGTTCACGCGCGTGCCTTTTTCCGTCAGAAACAACGCGGGGTCGCCCGTGCGCGCATGCAGGGCGGTCTTGTCCATCGCCAGCATTTCGCCCTTGGAGTTGTAATACGGGCCGTCGCCGATGCGGTCCTTGGCATTGGTCGCGGGCGTTTCCACGCTCAGGTAGGCGCGCCAGGTCTTGCTGCCGTGACCGACCGCGGCGGCGAGCATTTGGCAACGCTGATCCGACGCCATCAAGCCCCCTAAGTTACCGTTCGGCTTGGTGTCGCTACTCACGAAGAAGTTCATTTTTTCGTGAGCGGTAGCGCCACCACCTCCACTACCGCCGGTGGCCGAGCCGCCGCCGGTCGCTGCCCCACCGCCGCCGGTGGCCGAGCCGCCGCCAGTCGCTGCCCCACCGCCGCCAGTGGCCGCTCCTGCGCCGCCACCACCGGTTGCCGCGCCGCCGGTTCCGCCCGTTGCGGCGCCGCCGGTGGTCGCACCGCCGCTCGCTGCCCCGCCAGTTGCGGCTCCACCCGCGGCCACGGTTCCGCCGTTCGAAGTCGTCCCGCCGTTCGAAGTCGTCCCGCCGTTCGAAGTCGTTCCGCCATTCGAAGTCGTTCCGCCCGTCGTCGAGGCGCCGCCGCTGGTGCTGGTGCCGCCTTGACCAGGCGCACCGCCGGTTCCGCTGGGCCCGTCGTTACCGGAGTCGCACCCCCAAGCGAAGCCGACCAGCACCACCACTGAAAGGCCCAAAGATCGCTGCAACCTGTCCATCAAAACCTCCAAAGGCAGCTCGTCGGTGCGTCGACGGCGTCGTCAACGCACTGTTTCGAGCAAAGCGTGCGGCGCACAACGCGCCTGGTGACGGAGTGTACTCCGAATACTCGCGACTTCACCTTTACAAGACCGCAAACCGCAACTGCGCGGTGTGGTCGGCAATTACGTACCATTGCGTCGCAGGCTTGAAACAGGGCGCAAGCAAGCGGTGCACTTCGTCACGTCCGCTGCTGCAACGTCCGAGTTCCTTCCTAGTGATTCGCTGTCGACAACACTTGACTAGCGCGTGATCTTGAGAGCCGAAAGCTTGTCACTCGGTCGCTGCAAGGGTGACGCCCGCATCCAGACCCGAGTGACCTGTCGCGTTCCAAGCTCTGCCTCCCTTCGCAGCTCGCTACAGTGTTGGGGCTGGTGGCGCTTCCTTCCTCAGCCCGGTGCAGCGTGTGAGAACGTTTGGGGTACGGCTGGGAGAGTTTCACCCACAAGCTGCGCGCAGGGCGGCAACTCGGCGCCCTGCAGAAGCCTGCTAAATTGACGGGTAGAGCCTGCGCGCGGCTCTGCGGCGTTCACCTTCCTGCTCGCACGGAACCTTCGCAGGCCAGCAAGCCGCGCTTTTCCCGGAGGGCATGGTTCGCTATCGTAGGCCGTCTATGACAGGCGCCGACTTGGAGTTCGCAGCGCTCACGGATGTGGGCAGGCAACGCGAGCACAACGAAGACAACTTCTTGGTCGACAAGAAGATTGGTTTGTTCGTGGTGTGTGACGGCATGGGCGGACATGCCGCGGGCGAAGTCGCGAGCGCGCTCGCCGTGCGAACCTTGCACGAGGAACTGAAGAAAGAAGCGGACCTGATCAAGGATTACGTGGATGGCAAAAGCGGCGGCTCGCGCGTAAACAAGCG
>Ga0247764_1000778_pt1 | contig 11169 bp, 9 predicted proteins | sample UWRJL051202B4_FD_179932 | JGI IMG/M metagenome (GOLD analysis project Ga0247764, IMG submission 179932) | Plant litter microbial communities from Arlington Agricultural Research Station in Wisconsin, United States - UWRJ-L051-202B-4 | ecosystem: Environmental > Terrestrial > Plant litter >...
ATCCTGTTGGCACCGGGAACGAGTACGATGGCCCTCCTGGTGGCCCTCCTGGTCCGCCAGTTGGGACGGGGAACGAGTAAGTTGGTCCTCCAGGCCCTCCAGGCCCACCTGGAAATCCTGTTGGCACCGGGAACGAGTACGATGGCCCTCCTGGTGGCCCTCCTGGTCCGCCAGTTGGGACGGGGAACGAATAACTTGGTCCTCCAGGCCCTCCCGGGAATCCTGTTGGCGCCGGGAACGAGTACGACGGCCCTCCTGGTGGTCCGCCTGGTCCGCCGGTAGGGGCAGGGAACGAGTATGATGGTCCTCCTGGTGGGCCACCAGGCCCTCCAGTCGGGAATGGGAACGAGTAGGTTGGTCCTCCTGGCCCTCCCCCTGGCCCTCCAGGGAATCCTGTTGGTACAGGGAACGAATATGATGGGCCTCCTGGCGGTCCGCCTGGTCCGCCAGTCGGGACGGGGAATGAGTAGCTTGGTCCTCCAGGTCCTCCCGGGAAGCCTGTTGGGGCTGGGATTGGGAACGAAAACGATGGTCCTCCTGGCCCTCCTGGAAACCCTGTTGGGCCTCCTGGTGGACCACCAGGCCCTCCTCCAGGCCCACCTGGGAATCCTCCTGTTGGGGCGGGGAAGGAAATGGGTCCTCCAGGCCCCCCTCCAGGCCCACCTGGGAATCCTCCTGTTGGGGCAGGGAAGGAAATAGGTCCTCTGGGACCTCCTCCAGGCCCACCCGGAAAACCTGTTGGAATTGGGAAGGAGAATGTCGGTGGTCCTCCAGGTCCTCCAGGCAACGTAGTAGGGAATCCGATTTGAGGAGCCGGCACGGCTTGGACGCCAAGGGTAAGCGCGAGCGTGGCGAACTTGGCGAGAGCCGCGAACTTCATGATGTTGGCTTGGTTGCTGTCTCTTGATCAAGAACTTGTGCTACGAATGCAGCTCAAGTTGATATACGCATTGAGTTTACCTCTTTATACATTTGCTTTGGCGCGAAGAAACACCCTGGTTGCCATCCAGGACTTAGAAGCAATCGGTACAATTGGGATTCGAAATTATGCTAGGTGGAGCGAAGGCAGGGGGTGGTTACTCTTACCCTTAGAATAACTTGATCATTCGTCCTTTAGGTATTTCTTCGGTCCATTGCGAGCGTCATGAATCCATAACACCATAGTCTTCGAAGCAACGTCTTCGTTTAACTGCAATAACATTTAGCCAGCCATGCTTTCGAACTCACTGTGTGCAGTTCGTGTTCTTACCGTAGTCGCACAGTTGATTCTCGTCTTTGAAGAAACTTACTAGGAGGAGTTTTGGCAACGAGTGCTATGTCTGGTGACTAATTAGCATTCCGCCCAACATACCAACAATGCGCCACTCATACCAAGTGGGGTATGTCTTAGCCACGTGCGCCAGTATCGAACTCGGAAAATATATGGTCAAATGCAGAAGCTCGCCTATTTTCGAATCATCTGGTGTCCCACAGCGGATACGAAGAACCTTCCTCATCCTTCTCGCGTATAGATTTTTGGCGGTCCATTGAATATCGGATTTGAGATCCTGAAGCAGGAGTCTTCAACTCTCGCTTCCCTGAGACTCTTCAGATTAACCTACAGTAGGCACATGAAGAGTTAAGTCATACCAAAAGATGACTCAATGGTATGACATGACATTCTGGAAATACACCGTTCAAGGCCTTTTCGCATCGCATTTTCTAGTGATCCTGAAAAGACACATAGAATACCGGAGAATTTGCTTCACGTTATATAGATCGTAGTACAAGTGATCCTACGAAATCCCGACCCACTCTCACACAGGCTTCAGTATGCTCCAAATGCAAATTCCACCCGAGTACTTCGAGGCTCAACAATTTAAGCTTACGAGCGAATCTTGCCACGAACATATATCGTCAGCTGGCTGACTGTGTAAATACTAATCCACGACGTCGTTCTTTCGCAGAAGTTCAATAGACCCTAAAATTAATCCAAGCGACGAAGTCACAGACGCGGAACGCTAAGCTACAATCCCAGTTGCCGAAGGTATATAATGTGCCGTTCCAATCGAATAAAAATCTCCTCAGTCTTTCGGCTACCTCCTTCCCGTTTCATTCACAACGCCATTAGTTTTACGAGGCTGCAAAGCAAATCTTATCAGCCTCAAGATCGATACGGTATGTCTGAAAGCAACATGCCTGCTTTTTGAGCGCCAATTAAGTTGGGACGGTGAGGATGGGGGGAGTCACTGGGCGTGTAGTAGCGCCAGGGAATGTGTAGGTGCGGGTGACGGCTCCTCCAGGGTAGGTGATAATAATGCGTGTTGTTTCAGGGACAGGCACAGCAGAGACGCCTAGGGCAAAGGCGAGAGCGACGATTGCGGAGAACTTCATGATGGTAGAGTTGCAATGTGTGGGGCTCGTCTGGAGCAAATTGCCTCTAGGAAGCGTGATTTTATATCTTTTCGTACCGATTCAGTGGTGAATAGAAGCAAACCCTATGAAGGGATCGGCCAGCATGTAGTAGTGGTCCATGTGGTGCCTCGCCAAAGCGAGACTCAACATCCAGCGGAAAAACTGCAGAGATTGTTTGATGGAGCATGGACGGCGCTAGAAATGTAACCATGAATGCGTAGCGACCTGAGTACGAGCAGCGAGGATGATGCGGTACATACCAAATAAGAGTCTCAGGGTGTACGTGAGTTTCTCGTGTGAGGGACTCACAAAAAACACACGGATAGAAATAGATCCTCGGATGACTGAATCTATCACTATCTATCGCCATGTCCATTCGCGCAACGGTAAATGTCAGAGCCGGAGACCAGTGGGTAAAACAAGGTAGTCCCTCGTGGAAGAAGCAAATGAGAGGACTAAAGATATATCGGATTGTATGCTCGTTGTATGCAGATTTTGACAGTCAAAAAGATACCTTGTAGCTCCGTGTCGGCTAGAACGCCCCCAGTAGAGACCAAGACCTTCCATCGGATTCCATCAGTCAGCGAGCCACAGAGTTTTGAATTATGGCGACGGGAATTCCACGGATAGAAAGACGGGCAAGGGAAATTCAATGTTTTATCTTCATTCCCCATTTGTCATTCTAGAATCTCCAGAAGTCCGTCCGATGTGGCTTCAAGGGCGAGATCTTCGAAAATTAGAGCGCATAATGGCCGAAGGTGCCAGTGAAAACCAGGGACCGTTAGCAATTGAAATCTCTCTCTGCACCGATGACTGCTGAGCCCTTCTGCATCGACTGTACGGCAGACGAGAGAGCAAACCATTCAGCCCAGTATGCTCATATAAAAGGCAAAATCAGTTGGCTTGATCCGAGTCGAGTGGATGATCTTTAGGATTTACCGTTGCAATGGCCTGTAGTCCTGTTGACGCTGGAAGGAGATGTGGAGAGAAGCGCGCCGGAGGTATTATGTAAGATTTAGAGTCGGCATGACTTGGGCTGATTCCCCGTACTGACCTTGGCGCCCACTGTGTTTCTCAGATCTGTCCCTTATCCTCAACTTTAGAAACCCCAGAAGACACGCAGTCACGTCGAGCGACTTCAGACAGAGACAGCCTGCATCCGAGAAACTCAATAGCTCGTTCCACTCGTCGACTCCGAATCCTCAGTTGCAGAGATGAACTTTCGCCAGAAACGCCGGCCTATCAATTCCAGCAAACCAAAGGTGCTTAAGGGAAGGGATCTACCTTCACTTTCCCAGTATATACTATCAAAAGAATGCAAAAATATTATGTTAATGGTAGGCGATTTTTCTCGACTACAGTTGACATTTTCACGACTCACCGCGATAACCCCAGCTCGGTGCAGGTGCGCAGATTGCCTAACTCAATTCACATGGAAAATGGGGCTGATCTGGCTTCTATTACATTCAGGTGTGAGCACCTCGGCAGGTATCCCTGATTTCAGGTCACCGGAAACGGGTATGTTTAATCTTGAGTCACTCTTCTCGACACCTGGGCTCCGTTCATGGTCGTATGAACCTCCTTACTAACGTCTATTTACGCCTTTCCCGAATCCAGGTCTATATGTGCGTGAGCCACTCTAATCGAAAGAACTTCACGGGAGTAATCCTCTAACTCACTTTTGCGGCGCATAAAGTCAAATCTCGCGAGACTGAATCTACCACATCCGGAGGCTGTCTTCGAGATCAATTTCTTCCGAGAAAATCCTGTGCCTTGTGCGTTTCTCAATTGTTGTTCTGATACGACGCAGGCCTTCTGACACCATTTTCAATAATTAGTCTACACCCTTGCACATGAACTATACCCTGGAAAATTTCGACCGACAATTACACATTCATTCATCCGCCTACTGGCAGAGCGATCGCTGTTGCACACATGCTTTACGCAGAATATTGACACTTTAGAGCGACGTGCAGGCGTTCCAGACGACAAGATCATCGAGGCCCATGGCAGTTTTGCGTCACAGAGATGTATCGACTGTAAACAACCTTACGACGACAAGAAAATGAAGGACCATATTAGCCGCAAGGCCATTGCCAAATGCGAGAAGTGCGGCGGGTACGTCAAGCCTGACATTGTTTTCTTCGGAGAAGGTGTAAGTCGTTCTCGATCACAATGGTTTCTAGTGGGTGATACTGATCATCCCAAATTTACTCAGCTCCCACCAAACTTCGGACGCGCGGTACCCAACTTGCTTCACGCTGATTTGCTTATCGTCATGGGTACCTCTCTCACCGTCCATCCCTTTGCATCTCTGGCAGGCATGGTGGAAAGCACCTGTCCTCGTGTCCTCATCAACCTTGAACACGTGGGCGACTTTGGCGCTCGCGCAGATGATGTTATTCTCTTGGGAAGCTGCGACGAGGTTGTCAGAAAACTCTGCAAAGAGCTGGGTTGGGAAGATGACCTTGTCCAACTGTGGAATGAAACAGAAGCTAGTGTCTTGATAGCACCACACGCTGAGGCCGACATTCCTGAAACCCCTGTAGAAAATTCAAAGAAAGATGAGAAGCGTAAAGAAAGTCCGGCGGTTTTGGAGGCTGTAGAGGCTCGCCTGGCGAAATTGTCAATGAATCAGGAACAGGGGGAAGCGCATATCGATCCAGTTGTTCGACCGAAGGAGTCGAGCTCATCTGAGACCACAAAGTTGCAAGCTAGTTCAGCAACTGCAAGAGCAGAGGCGGTTGCTCGTGAGGTAGCCTCTGCGGTGGCTCAGCCCTCGGATTCGAAAGGCGAATCCGATGCCAAGGAATCACCTTCATCTCCCACAAATACGTAGATAGCTTTCTCGTATAACCTGGAATATAAACAATATAGCGCAGTAGTTATCAAGTTACAAATGTGTTATTGTATTATCGTTAAAAATATTGCATGGCTTCCCTCCATTGGAGCATTGTTCAAAAGGTTCGCGAAGAATAGAGCAGGGTAATGGAAGTATGTTCTGGGACATGTGAAAATGTTTGCCTCACATACTACTCGTTTTATCCAGCACTGGCCTTGCGTCGGATCGAGTCCCCACAGAGGCACGTATGAATGACCACTCTACGTTTATGTCACTTTGGCTCCATTAATTCACTCGACAATCCCGAGGGACGGTCGAGTACGCTGGCATCTGCGACAAGAGCAATGGAGTCATCGTAAGCTTCCTTCATTTACATGAAAGGGCCAACTGTCCAAAGCAATCGTTGCAGGAACAACGCTCCATCGATATCCAACCCAAAGTGAAATTTGCCCAGAAGGCGCTTCAGGATGGATACATGGTATGGGCGAAGACAGAAATTTTTTGGTTACTTATCACAACGATAAAGGCTGAGAGCACCATGGAGGGTATGACGCCGATTCTTGGGGGAGATGGGGGGGGGACGGTTTTGAACATCGTCGATACCTGATTACGCAGCACAAGAGATTAGTTTTGAAAGATAGGTGATTGAATATCCTGCCAGACAAGACCAGATATTGAGATTGGACAGCACCAGGTCAGGGGGAGTGCCTCCTAGATGAATCAAGTTGGTTGGCGTCATGCCATCCATAGGGTGATATAAGTTTCCGACAGACAAGCGTCCGATTATGACCAAAGAATTGCTGTTGCAACCAGAATTACTGCAATGAAAAGTCGTGAGGTGTAGCTGAGATACAGAGAGCGAAATAACGTTAAAATAAGTAAATAAAACAATGTCACCCAGCCATGTAGAAGCGCCAGTCAACTCGAGCTGGCAGCTCCAGTAGTGTTCTGTGCGATAACGGGTGTGGGTGCAGAATTAGGGACCGGAAAAGCACTCATGATGCCAGCAAAAGTCATCGGGGTGGGGCCATCCGCATCAACGGTGGGGGCTGGACCTGACGGCTGTTGCGTTTGTTGTAGCTGATTCCCGCGCGACACCGATCTCGTATGTCTTGTATTGGTCGCATTAGTATTGGCGGTGCTTGCTCTCGTTGCCCTTTTCTGGCTAGGTGTATCCGATGGAGGGGTAGAGATCGTTTGAGGCTGTTGATATTCTTTGATGGTCAGCCCGCCATCGTCCGCTATTGTCTGCTGGCCGATCGTGTGTGGTTGTTGCGAACCGCTTGGGCCCGCTAGTACAGGCCCTGATGCAGGTCCAGACGGCCCAGGAATGCCTTGCCCATTAGCCTGTTGCACTACTGCCGCTTTCTGCGCCTTTTGAGCTTCCGCCTGCGCGATGATATGTTGAGGATAGTAGGATATCCCTCTTGGTAAGTTTGAATTGGCATTTTCACTTTTATGTGGATAGTACGCGCCGAGGGGTAACGAGGCATCGTACTCTTCGGGTAATGCAGGGATAACAGCAGCATGCCGCCCACCTAATGGTCTACCAGCATCGAAAAGAGCAGATAATGAACATCGGTATCTAAGAAGACAAGACATTAGGTCACTCACCCTCCTTCGACGAAGTTCTGCCAAACATAATCCCGGAGTTTGTCGGCGTTGGGTAATTCCTGGATCAAATGCTTGATCGTGTTCTGACCAAGACCAAAGAAGTCGGGACCGGACACTGAATTCGAGTGCTGTCGATTCCGTATAGCATTTGCCTGCTTGACGATGTTCGACCATGCGCCTGTTGCAGTGCCGGCAATGACAGGCTTGTCTGGCCGGTCGGCAGGTATGATTTGGAACTTAGGTCCATCACCGCCGTCTAGTATTGTGCAGTGGTATACAACTTCGATTGAAGGGTCCGTTGTGGATAAATATCGCCTTCGAAATTGAAGTCAATAAATGTATGCCCTTGTGAATCGTCTGGTTCGGATCACTCACCGTGTTACTTCATAGCCAACCGGGAAAATATAGCGCTCAGTATGAAAATGCTCCCTCATACACACATCACCGAGACTGATGACCGTCATGATGCCCACGTTGAGAGGAAGCATAGGCTTGTTTTTCTTGTCACGGGGTACCACGGGAATGCTAAAACTCTTGGTGGTGACTGTATGCGCTTTGAGTCGTTTCGGCTTGCCTGGCTTCTGAGGGTCAGCAGGGGGTCCTTGTTGTGATTGAATTTGTGGAGGCGGATGTGACTGAGGTGGAGGTGGAGGTGCAAAGCCTGGAGGAGGCGCGTACATCCCATTAGGGCCGGGTACCATTGGGGCGGCTAAGAAATAATAAGGATTATAAGGCATAGCATACGGTGTTGTGCCAGGCGTAACAGGTGAGCCGGCTGATGGATAAAAAAAGGGATAAGGCATAAACATAGGATGGCCAGTAGTGGTCGTGGACCCAGGGTTGGCGCGAGGTAACAGGTTTGTGGCCAAGGCTAGGTAAGGATTATTGCTGAGGTTTGAGGAAGTTGATGTTGCAGAGGAAGGGGGGGTTGTCGATGCGCTAGCCGTTGAGTTGCCATCTGAGGTCGTGGTGTCGACAGCAGGTAAAGTGTTGATAGAGTTAGGGGCGTTCGTCTGAGCGGCAGGAGGTGCTAAACGATGGTTCTCTGATCCCGAAAAAAGGCTAGGATCGAGGTTGGGATCCACATCGGTATTCTGTCCAGCTGCCGCTGATCTGGCGGCATTCTGGGCAGCAATAGCAGCTTCCGCCACCTTTACAATGCTTTCCATCGCCGGCGACTGTGCAAAATTTGCGTAAGCTGCTGAAAGTTCAGCGTTTGCAGATGATGATGGGTTGGAGGTGGAAGTAGCAGCAGAAGGGACAGACGGAGATACTCCAGTGTCATCCTGAGATGTAACAGCATGGGTCATTATTACATCCCGGCCTTGGGTTTGAGCGTCAAGGGCTGCAGCTGCAGCCTCTGCTTCGGCAGCCGCGGCCGCCACTGCAGCGATTGCTGATCCACTACCTGCGGCGTTTCTTTGGGATCGTCTGATGATCACGCCTTGGGGAGGTCGCGTAGGACTTTTCTTCGCGGTAGGAGTCTTGGGCGAAGCAAGTGGGTAGTTGTGGGTTTGTCCAAGTCCATCTGTTAGGTCCAGTTCTGTTCGACGAGAGGCCGCGGTCATTGTCGCGTTAGCTTGCCCTACAGCGCGTGATCGAGGAGAGGTAGTAATAGTTGAGGATTTCGGGTTTGCTTCGCTTTCCCCTGTCCGAATATTCTCGCGCGCTTGAGGTCCGTCAACATATCCGGGTGCGATACTCCCAGCCCGCTCTTCGAGTCCTTTCAATTCGTTACGAATATTACTGTAAACTGTGATTAGATATTTTGATCAAACTATTTTGGGAACACGGAGAAAAGAAGAAAGACGCAGACGTTCTTGCTGTACGAAATGGCAACGGCGAAAAAAAAAAGTGAGAAGGAGAATATGCATACTCTTGTTCTTGACGCCTTCTGACATTACGTTCGTTGGATTTATCGCCGTCTTGGGCAGATTCCTGCAGGATAAAGTGAGCCCGACAAATTACTTGTGCGAAACAACACCTCAAGCGCTGTGGTATGCAGTGGAGGTTAAACGTACATCTTCTAGCTCCTGGAATCTTCTCTTCAGCGTTCTGTATCTTTCCACCGCGTCTTGTTTCGGCTGAAGAGTAGTCTGACCTGATATTACATGGCCATTGCTGGATGGCGGACCCATCGCCCCATCTAATGTGGATGAAGAAGACATCATGACTGGTCCCAACAGCACGCTCAGAGCAGCGCGGGGTCTTTGAGCGTCGGCTTAAGTTGGTAAAAGTCCAGGAGGGAAGGAGGGCGAATGGCGAGTGAAATGCCACAGTCCAAAGAAACCGGGGGCGAAATCACGGAAGGCACGGCAAAACATGACCACATAACGCAATCACCAACGCCATGAGTTACAAACAAAGGCTAACATCGGTTTATCAATCAAGTTGATGGATTCAAGTGCCTCTCTTGCCAGTAAGTACCAGCATTATACCCTCTGACAGAGTTATAGCAAAATCCAATCGAAATGATATGAGAATGTCTGTGTACCCACAGATGGGACCTACTTCAAGAAGCCGTAGCCAAACATTCGGCTCAATTTAGATGCCGATCCGTGTGGCGTTAAACGAGGCATTCTCGAATCTTGACCCTTCAGATCTTCAGACCCCGAAACGTTACTCAATCTTATCTGGTTGAAGCGTGAAGTATCTTCCATGAACAGCAGCACTTAACTTATCAGCCCTATCAGATAAAAGAACCACCACAATGCTTCCTGCAGGTCAACTGCAAGTTGAAGGGTCGCATGAAATCGTCCACTTTTGGAATGTTCAACTGCAGCTACTACCACTGCCTGGTCTGCTCTGGTCTGCTGACATCTGAGGCCGGGAGGAGCCATGCGCTTGAGGATGGTTGTTTCAATGCTTGGCTTATGGACATCAAAATATGTATATCTCTAGGCAGCGCAAGGGCTCAAACTTTGGTGGCAGAAACGACATCGTCTTAACCCCAGGGTAACGCCTAGAATGTTGTATGGATACACCTTTCGCTCTTGGTTTATCGTCATAATTCTGGTCTATAAATTGCGGTTACAGCCCCCTCTTCTTAGCCTACAATGGATACATGATATCAGGTCGAACGCATCCACCTCATGCCGTCTCTCGCCATTTTCTAATGAAAAGTCAAACCCCAATCAACAGCCGACTAAGCCAGATTTCTATGCAGGAAGTCCTTAGCCACGTCGAATTCAGCACCCCATCTAGCCTCAGCACCAGCCTCATAATCAAAGGAGTGTTCCGCTCCTTCGAATTCTAAAAGTTCGACCTCAATACCAGCAGTATCCAAGAGCGCCTTCAGGTTCCGCGACTCTTCGATGGGTACCGCGCTATCGTCTTTCCCGTGAAACAGCATCGTCGGAGGCCACGCGTCCTTGGCTGCAAACTGGGGAAACAAAGCACGATGGCTCTTTGGAAGATCAGTCTCGACAAACGTCCGATCCGGACTAAGCGATGACCGTAAGACCTGACTGATACTTGGACTATGTGCACCCGTGTAGTAATCGAGGAATGTGCCGAGCTGCAAATAAAGCCTTGCAAGTAACATTCGAGGATTGGCAGGGTAGCCTGGGATACGGAAGGTTTTTGGGTGGTATGCAAGTGGCGAGTCTACGATGGGAGGCAGGGCGTCCTCATGAAAGGGGTAAACGAACTCTGGGAAGTCAGATGGGTCGAGGAGCTCGCGTCCGCGAAAGAAGACCTCGTTTTTAGGGCGTAGATAATGTGGCGTCTAGCGTGTTGTCAGCTTATGTTATGATGAGTTGCAGACAAATTTCATACAAGAAAGTCGCCTCCCATGCCATAAATGCTGAAGATAGCTCTAGGTTTTGGAGAGCAATGCATAACCGCGAGATAAGCACATAGACCACCTGCACTTGATCCCGAGACGGCGATTCTATTGGGATCTATGCGTATGGTGAACCTATCACTCTTAATCTCATTTGCAACGAGAAAGCGAAAGAGGCAGCATATATCTTCGATAATATCATGCCCAGTGGATGGTGGAATAAGCTGATAGTCAGCAGAGATAAAGACAAAGCCGAGGTCGATAACGCGGTCTTCAAACAGGATCAAAAAGGTGCTCAGTGTCACAGGAGCGGAAAGAACGGACTTTTCAGCCAGGTAGGAAACCAGCTCTCCTTGTTGCCAACAGTCAAGCCTCCCCCATGGAAATATATCACAGCGGGAAATTCGCTTCCAGGTGGACTAGCGCAGGCTTCCTTGGAAGGTAGATATGCTTTGAGAAAAATTGGAATGTTGTCGTTGAGGACCTTGTAGCAAACTGTCACAACCTCGTCGCCATTAGTGACCTCCATGCCGTG
>Ga0247764_1000779_pt1 | contig 11161 bp, 6 predicted proteins | sample UWRJL051202B4_FD_179932 | JGI IMG/M metagenome (GOLD analysis project Ga0247764, IMG submission 179932) | Plant litter microbial communities from Arlington Agricultural Research Station in Wisconsin, United States - UWRJ-L051-202B-4 | ecosystem: Environmental > Terrestrial > Plant litter >...
ACCGTAAGAGGCAGCCAGCATCACCTCGAAGAACACGAACAGGTTGAACAGGTCGCCCGTGAGGAAGGCTCCGTTCAGCCCCATCAGCTGGATCTGGAACAGCGGATGAAAATAGACACCGGCGCGCGACCAGCCGCCCTCCGCATAGAGTGCAGCACAAAAGCTGACGACCCCGACCAGCACCAACATCAGCGCGGACAGACGGTCTGCCACGAGCACGATGCCGAAGGGCGCTTCCCAATTCGACGCTAGGTACACGCCGATGGCCGCTGAGCCGCCGCCGCCATCGACCCGCAGGAGGATGGCGATCGCGACCAGCAAACCGGCCAGGGTCGCCGACATGTTGATGAACGACTTCAGGCGCCAGCTCTGGCGGGTGAACAACAAGAGCAAGGCGGCCGCGATCAGCGGCAGTACGACCGGCGCGATGATGAGGTGCGGCAGCACACTAGTCATGAGTCCTCCCTCGTCCCGTCGACGTGATCGGTGCCGCTCAAACCGCGTGAAGCCAGCAGCACGACGAGGAATAGCGCCGTCGTGGCGAAGCCGATCACGATCGCCGTGAGCACCAGCGACTGCGGCATTGGATCCGTGTAGTGCTCCAGATCCGCCGGTACGCCGGGGCGCACCACGGGAGGTTTGTCGATGAAGATGCTGCCCATGCTGAAGATGAAGAGATTGACGGCATAGGACAGCAAAGTGAGCCCGATGATCAGCTGGAACGTTCGAGGGCGCAGCACCAGCCACACTCCAGCTCCGCCGAGCACCCCGATGACGAGCGCGAGGATTGCCTCCATCAGCCCACCGCCTCGCTCTTGGGCGTTGGGGCGGGCTGCGCCGGCTTGCGGTGAGCGCGGATCGACTGATGTGCGAGCGCCGTCAGGATCAGCAGCGTGGCGCCCACCACCACGCCGAACACCCCGAGATCGAAGAATGTCGCGCTGGCGAGGTGCACTTCGCCCACCAGCGGCAGCGTCACGTGTGCGGTATGGGTCGTGAGAAAGGGATAACCGACAGTCAGCGCACCGAGGCCGGTCGTTGCCGCCAGCAGCAACCCGATCGCGATCCAACGTGGAGGACGCAGCCGCGCGCGCGCTTCCACCCATTGCGTTCCCGACACGATGTATTGCATCAGAAACGCGATCGCGACGACCAGACCCGCTACGAAGCCACCGCCTGGCTCATTGTGGCCCCGCACGAAAAAGTGCGCCGCGACCACGAAGGCGAGCGGTAACAGCAGCCGCGCGATGATCGCTGGCACCATCATGTAGCCGCGGGTGGCGTCGGCCGCGCTGCGTGGCTTTACCAGATCCGTGACGACGTCGGCGGCCAACGCTTGTTGCTTTGGTTGCTCCATGCTCTCCGGCAGCGGGCGAAAGCGGCGGAGCAGCGCATACACCGTCAGCGCCACCGCCCCGAGCACGGTAATCTCGCCGATGGTGTCGAAGGCTCGAAAGTCGACCAGCATCACATTGACGATGTTTGCTCCGCCCCCCTCGGGCAGGGCGTGGCGGATGAAGAACGGCGAGATGCTGTGCGGAGCAGGTCGAGTCAGCAGCGCGAACGAGAGCGCCGCCAGGCCGGCGCCAGCGCCGAGCGATACCGTCAAGTCCCGCGAGCGGCGCGCCACGTCGCGAGCCGTCACGCGCTCGCGGATCTCTTCGCGGCGCATCGGCATCCAGCGGAGCCCGAGCAGGAACAGGATCGTGGTCACCACTTCCACCACGATCTGGGTGAGCGCGAGATCCGGCGCCGAGAACCACACGAAGGTTAGGCACGTGACCAGGCCCGCGCCGCCCGTCAGCGTGATGGCGACTAGGCGGTGGAACTTCGCCATGATCGCCGCGCCCACGGCGCACACCGCGCCGATCACCCACAGCAGCACGAACGCCACGGACGGGGGCAAGCGATCCCGTTCGCCCCAAGCCAGGGGCACACCGCGCGCGGACAACAGCGCCAGCAGCAACGCCATCGTGATGATCATGAACACCTGCGTCTGCAGTCGGTCGCTGCCGACGAAGCGCAGGGCGGTGCGTGAAAGGCGCGTCAGCGCTACCAGAACGCTCTGGAATAGGCGTCGGCCATTGAGGTGGCGGAGCCCGGGCGTGTCTTGAAGGTGACCGCGACTCTGTTGCAGCCTGAGCCAAAGGTAGCCGACCACTCCGAGCGAGATCGCCACGAGACTCATCACGAACGGCGTGTTGAAGCCGTGCCAGACCGCCAAGCTGTAGTCGGGCAGCGCGCCGCCCACCACCGGCAGCGCCGCCGCCGCGAGCGACGGCCCAATCGCCATCGCAGGCGCCACGCCTACGATCAGGCAACACAACACCAAGAGCTCGATAGGCACCCGCATCCAACGCGGCGCCTCTTCTGGCTCGCGCGGCAGATCCGTCGAAGGCGCGCCAAAGAAAATATCGTAACCAAAGCGCAGCGAATACACCACCGCGAACACGGCCGCCGCCGTGGCAAGCAGAGGCAGCGCCAGCTCCACCCACGGATTCGCAGACACGTACACCGTCTCCGCGAAGAACATTTCCTTGGAGAGAAAGCCGTTGAGCAGAGGTACGCCCGCCATCGCCGCGCTCGCCACTAGCGCGAGCAGCCCGGTGTGCGGCATGGAACGCATCAGTCCGTTCAGGCGTCGGATGTCCCGCGTGCCGGTCTCGTGGTCGATCACGCCCGCTGCCATGAACAGCGACGCCTTGAACGTGGCGTGGTTCATGATGTGAAAGACGGCGGCGACCGCGGCAAGAGCGCTATTTAGCCCGAGCAACAGCGTGATGAGTCCCAGATGACTGATCGTCGAATAGGCCAGCACGCGCTTCAGATCGTGCTGGAACATCGCCGCGAACGAACCAAGTAGGAGCGTGGTTACGCCAGCGCCTCCGACCAGCCAGAACCACAGCTCCGTTCCCGACAGCACTGGCCACAGCCGCCCCAGCAGGAACACGCCGGCTTTCACCATCGTGGCCGAGTGCAGGTAAGCGGACACCGGCGTGGGGGCGGCCATGGCTCGGGGGAGCCAAAAATGGAACGGAAATTGCGCGCTCTTGGTGAGCGCCCCAACCACGATCAACACGAGCGCCAGCGGATAGAGCGAATGCGAGCGGACGAGATCGGCCGACGCGAGGATGGTGTCCAACTCGTAGCTGCCCACGATGTGGCCGAGCACGAGGACGCCGCCGAGCAGCGAGAGCCCTCCGGCGCCCGTCACCGTCAGCGCCATCCGCGCGCCTCGTTGCGCGTCCACCCGGTGATGCCAATACCCGATGAGCAGAAACGAGATCAAGCTCGTCAGCTCCCAAAACACCACCAGCTGAATGACGTTGCCGGAGAGCACCACGCCCAGCATCGCGCCCATGAACGCTAGAAAAAATGCGTAGAATCGCGCCGCCGGATCCTCGGGCGACATGTAATACCGCGCGTACAAGGAGACGAGCGCGCCGATGCCGGTGACGAGCACCGCGAACATCCACGCGAAACCGTCGATCCTCAAGTTCAGCTCGAGTCCCAGGGACGGTACCCACGGGATCGTTTCACGAAGGACGCCACCTGCCTGAACTTTGGGGAATAGGCTGATAATCCACAACGCAGAGGTGGTCGACACCAACCCGGCACAGGCGGCGAGCGCCGTACGGGCTCGCGTCGAAAGCAGCGATGCGAGGACGCTACCAAGAAAGGGTAAGAGCAGCAGGAGGACGAGCGGCATCGCGGGGCCACTCTAACCGAAGTGGCGCTGACGAAAGCCGTCTTGTGCTCGGGCAGCCGTGGCGCAAAAGCTCGGTGGTGTTTCGTTCAGCGGAATTTGCCTCGCGGCAGGGCCGGACAATTCTTGCTATACCGGCGGCACGCACGGACCAGGTGCTGCGAGGCACCGCTCCTGCACGGGATGACCTCCACTTCACCAAGTTCCGGACCCGTCGCCTCGACCGAACCCAGCAATGCGCGGCTCGTGCAGCGCTTGCTGGGGCTCAGCTGGCACTACCGAGCCTCGTGTTTGGCGGTGTTCTGTTTCCAGGTGGGGCTGCTACTGCTCGGGCTTTCGGGCCTTGGGCTGACGGGTCTTGCGATCGACGTGGTGCGGAGCGCGTTGGATCCGCACGCGCCGAAGCCACGCTTTCCGTTCGGGGTCACTTGGATCAGCGATTGGTCCGCGTTGCCACAAGTGTTGGCGATCGGCCTCAGCGTGTTGTTGATGGCGGCGGTACGCGCTGTGTTCAGTTACTTCTACGCGATCGCGGTGGGTAAGCTGGTTCACCTGGAGATCGTGCCGGAGCTGCGCACGCGCGTGTTCGACAAGCTGCAGCGGCTCAGCTTTCGCTTCTTCGACGAGAACGCCAGCGGCTCGATCATCAATCGCGTCACCTCCGACGTGCAGTCCGTGCGTTCGTTCGTCGACGGCGTGCTGTTGCAAGGCGCGATCATGCTGCTGTCGCTCGGCCTGTACTTGGCGTACATGCTGAGCACGCACGTCGGGCTTTCGCTCGCCAGCTTGCTGCTCACGCCCGCGATTTGGTGGTTGACCAAGCGCTTTTCGGCCTGGGCTCGGCCGGCTTATCAACAAGGTCGCGAGTTGGTCGACGACGTGGTGCTGGCCATGTCGGAGGGCATCCATGGCATTCAGGTGACGAAGACGTTCGGGCTGGAGCCGCATCAACTGGAGCGGTTTGGTCAGAAGAATGCGGCCGTACAGCAGCAGCAACAGAGCATCTTCAAGCGCGTCAGTCGCTTTGGCCCCACCGTCGGCTTCATCGGTCACATCGACGTGGCGGTGCTGCTGGTGTATGGCGGCTACCTCGTCTCGCAGGCGACCTTGACGATCGGCAACTTGATCGTGTTCGCTGGACTGCTGCAGCAGTTTTCCGGGCAAGTTTCGAGCATGGCCGGCATCATCAACACGTTGCAGCAGAGCCTAGCGGGTGCGCGGAGGGTGTTCGAAGTGCTCGACGCGCAGCTCGAGGTGGAATCCCCCAAGAACCCGCGCGCGCTCCCGATCCAAGTCGGGCACGTGCGCTTCGAAGGCGTAGCCTTCGCCTACAACGCTGGCGAGCCGGTGTTGGAGCGTTTAGATTTCGAGGCGAAGCCTGGTCAACGCGTCGCGATTCTAGGCTTGACCGGCGCTGGCAAGACCACCCTGCTCGGTCTGATTCCACGCTTTCACGACGTAACGAGCGGCCGCGTCACGCTTGGGGGCGTGGACGTGCGCGAGCTCCAGATCGACGAGTTGCGACGCAAGATCGGCATCGTCTTCCAGGAGAGTTTGCTGTTTCGCAGCAGCATCGCGGAAAACATCGCGTTCGGACACCCGGAGGCCAGCCGCGAGCAGATCGAGCGCGCCGCCCAGGTTGCGGGTGCACACCAGTTCATCGTGGAATTGCCGAAGGGCTACGACACCGTGCTCGAAGAAGGCGCGGTCAATCTCTCTGGCGGTCAGCGCCAACGCATCGCGATTGCGCGCGCGTTGTTGCTCCAGCCCACGATCCTGCTGCTCGACGATCCGACCACCGCGGTCGATCCTGCGACGGAGCACGAAGTGCTGGGAGCCATGGACGACGCGATGGCCGGGCGCACCACGCTCGTCGTGGCCAACCGCCTGTCGACGTTGCGGCGCGCCGATCTGATCCTGGTGCTGCACGACGGCCTGATCGTCGAACGCGGCACGCACGCTGAGCTGATGGAGCTTCGCGGCATGTATTATCGCTCGGCGGCGCTGCAGGCGGCGGACAGCGAAAGTCAGGCGCTGTTGCAAGCGAACGAGGTGTCCGCGTGAACGCGCCCGTGTCCAAGCCGGACGCCGAACAGCGGCCACTGGATTTCGGCATCATCCGGCGGCTGCTCGCCTTCACCGCGCCGTACGAGGGTCTACGTAATACGCTGATCTTGTTGGTGCTGCTACGCGCCGTGCAGCTGCCGCTCGTCACCTGGTCCATCGCCAGCATCATCAGCGGACCAATAGCTCGACGTGAGCCGCAGCAAACCTTGCTGGGCGTCGTGGCTTTCCTGGCCTTTGCGGGCTTCACGGAGTGGTGCTTCGTCTATCGCATGCGCTGTGCGCTGCGGCTGGGCGAGGCCGTAGTGCATGATCTGCGTCAGCGAATCTTCGCGCATTTGTTGACGCTGCCGATGAGCTTTTTCAAGCGCACCCAGGTCGGGCGCTTGATTGGACGCGTGACCTCCGACGTGGACGTCGTGCGCGTGGGCGTGCAGGACGTGGCGTTCGTCACCACGGTGCAGCTGGGTCAGCTGCTGGTCTCTGCCGGACTGATGCTGTACTACGACTGGAAGTTGTTCTGTGTGGTGCTGGTGATGGCGCCCATCTTGTGGCTGTTGGTCGGCCATTTCAGGACGAAGTTGAGCCAGGCGTACCGCGCGCAGCAAGAGAGCTTCAGCCGCGTGACCGCCACCTTGGCGGAGTCGGTCAACGGTATTCGTGAGATTCAAGGCTTCGTGCGTCAAGATGTGAACGCGGATCTGTTCGGACAACTGATCCACGATCACTCCCGCTACAACATGAGCTCGGCGCGTCAATCCGCCGTGTTCGCGCCGCTGCTCGAGTTCAACGGCCAGCTCTTCTTATCGATTCTGCTCGTCGTCGGCGGTTACCAGGCGCTGTCGCACGAGGTGAAGCTCGAAGCGTTGATTCAATTCTTCTTCCTGTCGAACGCGCTGTTCGCGGCCATCCCCAATATCGGCAATCAATACAATCAAGCGCTCACCGCCATGGCCGGAGCCGAGCGCGTGTTCAGCCTGCTGGATACGAAGCCGGACTGGCAGGATGCGCCCGAAGCGGTCGCCCTACCGCGCATCGAAGGGCACGTGGAGCTAAAACAGCTCGGTTTCGAGTACCTACCGGGGCGCCCGGTGCTGCACGAGATCAGCTTCCGCGCCGAGCGCGGCCAAACCATCGCTTTGGTCGGTCACACTGGCAGCGGCAAGAGCACCATCATCCAGCTGATCGCCAAGTTGTATCTACCCACGCGCGGCAGCGTGCTGATCGACGGACACGATTTGCAGCACGTGACGGGCGCTTCCCTTCATCGAGAAATTGCCTGCGTCACGCAGGAGAATTTCCTGTTCACCGGCAGCGTGCTGGAGAACATCCGAATGGGTCGCCCGGAAGCCAGCGATGAAGAGGTGCGCGCCGCCGCCAAGGCCCTCGACGTCCTGGACCTGATCGAGGATCTGCCGCAAGGCTTCGACACTCGCGTCGGCGAAAAGGGCGCCGGCATCTCGCTCGGTCAGCGCCAGATTATTTGCTTTGCGCGCGCCCTGCTGAAGAACCCCAAAATCCTACTGCTGGACGAAGCTACAAGCTCCGTCGACGCGGTGACCGAAGCGCGCATCCAAGCCGCGCTGTCACGCCTGCTAGCCGGCCGCACCAGCTTCGTCGTCGCCCACCGCCTGAGCACCATCCGCCACGCCGACCAAGTCCTCGTCCTCGATCACGGCCGGATCATCGAACGCGGCACGCATACTGAGCTGCTCGCTCGCGACGGCACTTACGCCGCCATGTACCGCCAATTCGTCAGCGCCGCGGACAACTTGGAACTGTCCGCTAGTTAGGGCCCGCGCGCAAAGCTCAACGCGCTCTGCGCACGGGCTGGATTTCGACTAGCCCAGCGGTTCAGATCCCAAACGAGATGCCTTCGAGCGAGACGAAGGCCCCGATGGCAACACCGTTGAACCCGATCACATTGACCTGGCCAGAGGGATGAATGTAGAGCGCGCCCTGCTTGGCTTGGGTGCGATCCACTGGCAACACGATCAACGTCTGCGGGCGGAACGCCGCCGGCAGCGTTAGGAGGTGTCCCGAGGTGCCGCCAGACGCTGCGCCTTGAAAATGCACGATGCCATTTTCGTTCTTGAAACGGACCGGACGCGTGTCGCTCGGCGAGTTAGTCCAACCGTTTTCCAGCGCGACGGCCGTGTAGCCAGCGTCGGTCATGGCGTAGGAGGCGCCTTCCAACGAGGTGAAGCAGCGCGCCTTGGCGGTGCCATTGGCACCGTCCGCTTGAATGGTGACCGTGCCATTCGGTCGGATTAGCAGACGTCCCTTGTAGGAGTCGCACAAGGTGACGTTCACGAACACGTTCGCTGATGGACGAAACTCGGCTGGCAGCACGAACGGTTGCATGCCCTGGTCCGCGGATGAGTTGTTGATTGCGCCGGTGAGGTAGACCTTGCTGCCGATTCGGATGCCGCGAGTGGCGCGGGTGTTGAACGGCTGCGCGGTCCAACCTTGCTGCGGCAAGAGCGGCGTCGCGCCGACTGTGGAGCGTACCCACTGCACACCATCCAGGTACAAGCCGTAGCCGGCGTTTGGCGCGGCGCCGTCGAATTGCAACTCGACTTGGCCTCCGGCCTGGCCCTTGAAGTAGAGCCGTGCCGCTTGATTCGCGGCGTTGACGGCGACGGGGACATAGACGTCACCCGAAGGGTTGATGTTCGGGTTCGCCATCACGTTTTGATTGGCCGTCGGCGTGCTCAGGTAGCCGTGGAACGCGGCGACGCCCGTGGTCGCCGTCGTGCTGTAGCCTCCAGGAACTAGGCTGCCCGTGAGTACAGGGGGCACGCTTTCCGTCGATAACCAGGGGTTCAGAGGGTTTACCCAAGTCCCCGCCGGTGTCACCGCCGTGTAGCTGGTGAAGGCTCGATTCTCGGCCTGGTCGATGTAGACCGCGTAGTCGTGTGTGGAGCGATAAGTAATGTTGAGGATTTTTGACGTGGTTGCTTCGCAGTTGAGGGGATCGGCGCACTGGATTTCACTGTGTGAAGCGACGCCGGCTTGCAGGTTGTTCCCGAAGAAGCAGGGACCGCCTGAGTCCCCAGACCCCGCTACCAGGAGCCCGTTGGCCGTGGCGTCGAGCCGGAACTCGGAGCCTGATGCCGCCGCGACGGCCTTGGTCATGCTTCTCCACCTGCCATCGCCCGAGGTGCCGGTGCCGGCGGGCGTGTTGTATGCGTTGTGACCTCTGCCGTAACAGGTCACCATGTTTCCGACGCTGAGCGCGGTGGGGTTCATCTGCCGCGTGACGTTGGGCCACATCATGCCCGCTGTCGGCGCGGTCAGCCGCGCCAGCACCAAATCGTTTTGCCCGAGGGCGACGTGGTACAGCGTAGTGCGCTGGTCGAAACCGCCGTCCGTCCTTGGCGCCCGGTACCTGGGCACGAACGGTGAAGCGTTGACGCAGTGAGCGGCCGTCAGCACCCAGTCCGAGTGAATCAGTGTGCCGGAGCAGTTGGTGCTGACCCCTTCTCCCACGACGTCGATCAGCCCGAGTGAGCGACGGGTCGAGACATCGTTGGCCAGCAGGCCTCCGCCCATGATCTCTTGCTGAGTCTCGCTGGCGCCTTCGATCGGTTCACCACCGGCTTGCTCCGACGTCGCCACCGCGCAACCGGAGGCTGCGGCGACGGCGATCACGACCCATTTGCTCTGCGTCATCATCTTTTCTGACATTCTTCCTCCAAACGCGGAATCAGCTCACGTCGAGCGCGTGTTGTTTGGCTGCGCGACGTCGGCTCCGCGCCGTCTGCAAAGCGTGTGCCCTTTGCTCAGTGTCAGGTGAGGCGCTTCGCGACGAACACAAAACGCGTCCAGGGCCGTGAATGACGCAAACGACGTCGTAACCTCCGGTGCCTGAGGGGTCGAGGGGTGTTCGAGTTGACCGAGTTGTTCGTGGACAACTCGGTCATTCTCGTCGAGCGAGCAACCTCAGGAAACCTGCCGTTTCAAGGCGTGCTAGCGCTGGAAGTCGTAGACGCTGCCGAGGCCGAGCAGACCCGTGAGTTCGTCCAGCGCGGTGCGCGTCTCGAGCAGCAGCGCGGGATCGGCCAAATCAGACGGGGTGAGGCGGTCGCGGTAGTGGCGCTCGATCCAGGTCACGAGCTTGCGGTCGAGCTCTTCGTCGAAGAATACGGAGGCTTTGACGCTGGCGCGTTCGCGCTCGCTGAGGGGGATGCGTAAGCGCAGGCAGGCAGGGCCGCCTCCGTTGCGCATGGAGTCGTTGACGTTCACGTAGATGATGCGACGGACGTCGGAGCAAATTTCGGGAAGACCATCGAGCACGCGGCGAGCGGCTTCGGACGTTTGAGTCTCCTCGGGAGCGAGCACGGCGAGGCCGCCATCCAGTAGTGGCACGATTTCGGAGTTGAACGGGTAGCAGCGCACCGCTTCGGCCACTGGCAGCTCCTGCTCGCTGACGTGGCGGACGCACAACTCTTCGCCGAGGTCGCGGCGGAGATCGATGAGGACGCGCTCCATGTCGACGAAGGCGCGTTCGTGGACCAGCAGCAGCCGTTCGGCACCGACGGCGAGGACATCGGTGTGGAAGGCTCCGGCATCGATGCCTGCTGGATCCTGCTGCACGAAGAGCGCGCGCTGGTTCAAGCCGTGACGGCGGGCGATGGCAACGCTGGCGGCGCGCGCTTGGCGCGCGGGAAAGCGCGTGGGTCTGTTGACGCCGGGTGCATGGCCCCAGCCGAAGAGGTGAACGCTGGCTTGCGACGTGAAGAGCCGAGTGTGATTGGCGGCTCCTTCGTCGGAGAAGCTGGCGTGGGCCGGCAGGGCGTCGTGGACGGCGGCGCACGTGGTGTCGGGGAAGATTTGGCGCAGCACGCGCGTGGTGGTCGGCGCTTCCAGGCTACGGTGGAGCATGGAGCTCAGGTTGGCGGGCGTGAGGTGGAGCCGGCCATCTTCGGTGTCGCTGCTCGGTGTGACGGTGGCCGCGTTGGCTGCCCACATCGCCGAGGCGCTGCTCGCGGTCCGCAGAAACTCCGGGGCGTCCAAGACCGCTCGCGTCAGCACTTCTTCGTCGCTGCCACTGAAGCCGATCGAACGGAGGAAGCCGAGATGAGGACGCTCATGGGGCGGGAGCACGGCTTGGGCGCCGCTGAGCTCCGCCACGAGGCGCATCTTGGCCAGGCCTTGCAGCGCCGCCGCGCGCGGATTGCCGACCTGGCCCGCGTGGTGGGCGCTCGCCAAGTTGCCCAGGCTCAGACCGGCATATTGATGCGTCGGCCCGACCAGGCCGTCGAAGGCGAACTCCATCGCGCGGAGCCTAGCCCGGCCCGTTTGGGCCTGGGTTGGTCGTATTTCGGTGGTCGTGTGTGAAAATGTGCGATGGAGCGGCAGCGGTGCTCGGGAATCTGACGGATCCTG
>Ga0247764_1000780_pt1 | contig 11152 bp, 3 predicted proteins | sample UWRJL051202B4_FD_179932 | JGI IMG/M metagenome (GOLD analysis project Ga0247764, IMG submission 179932) | Plant litter microbial communities from Arlington Agricultural Research Station in Wisconsin, United States - UWRJ-L051-202B-4 | ecosystem: Environmental > Terrestrial > Plant litter >...
GACACTGTAACGGAAATCGTTTTCTGTTCTCCAATTCCAATCTTTATCGGCGAATTATTTGCAATGATCACCGGAGAATCGTTTACAGGCTGGACAGTAAGCGTGAAGGTTTCGAAATAAGTCTGTTGTCCCTCAGTCAGAGTAAGTGTAAATTGTTGTGACCCGGAAAGGTTTGGTTTCGCTGAGAATGCAAGAAACCCAGCGGTGTTGAATTGGATATTGACAAAATCGGCAGTAGACGGCTCAAGCTTAAATACGCGTGATTGGCCCTCTTCGCCAAAAGGAATTTTAGTATTGATGGTATAGGATCTGGGGCTTATGAAATCTTCATCAACAGACACGTCACCTTCAATGCTGAATTGGGGAATATCGTCGACCGGCGCAATATGTACAACAAACGACGTGGTGACCTGGTTGACGCCGTTAGAGGCAGTGATTTCAATGACCTGATCCCCGAATCTGTCGGCGAGAGGCGTAATATACAGGCTGCCGCCCCGGACTGAAACGTTGAGCAGGTTGATAGCTGATGCATTAGCTATACCGTATGACAGAAACTTTGTGCCATACTGGTATCCGAAAGCAGATTCGACGAATATCGTGAATGGATCGAAATCTTCGTCCTCACTGATGTCAGAAATTGAAGCCACAACCGACAACGGAGGGTCGGCTATATATTCGTAAGCGCCTATATCAATTTGTGAATCCGTTAGGCGTGTATTGCCAACAATATCGCGTGATGGCAATAGCGATATAATTCCCGATGTGGTCCCTGCATTCACCGCAGGCGAGCCAGGTAATAGCCTTCCGTAGCCGTTCGTTCCCGGAACGAGCTTTGCGTCGGATGTAAATACATTTTCATAGAGGAAGATATTACTTTTGTTGCCTTGGATGCCTGCGTTACCCCCTTCCAGGATACAGTTTCTGAATCCGATTCTGGTATATCCGTCGGCAACTTCAACTTGTGCGGGGGTATTATTAGTGATAATGTTATTCGTGAATTTCACATCGTCGGCATAAAGAATATAATATCCGCCACCCTTGGAGCTGGTTGAAGTATTATAGGCGATTGTGTTGTTGATCAATTCTATGCCACCGGAATAATCACAGATGCCCCCAGCCCTTGATGCCTTGTTGTATATGATCACGTTGCCAATCAACGAGGGGCGCGAATCCCAGTCTACACATAGGCCTCCGCCGTCGTCCACAGTTTCGTTGTTGGTGATCACGTTGTTGGTTACTGTGGGTGAACCTGCATAGAAGTATATTCCTGCACCTTTTTGATACATTCGTGCGTAGTTGTGATGGATATAATTATTCCGAATGATCAGTTTGGTGGCGAAAACATTTATGCCCTGTGTTGAATTATTGCTTATGTCGCAGTTACTGATACGCATGCCTGCCGCTCCATTGTTACTAAAAGCATAGATAGCACCCAATCCGTTATTGTCAACGAACTGTACTCGACAATGATCAATCACGGTGGAGTCCTGCGCTCCGGAAGCGTAAACATAGATGCCTGCCCATCCTCCGGGGTTCTCGGTATAGCTGGTAGTCGCATGCGCAAGGTCAAGCCCCGTTGTGTCAAACGATGTGAAAATAATCGGCTCCAAAGCGGTTCCCTTTGCTTGAAGTGCACCCTGTACTTCAAGTTTATAGGCTCCTAAAAACATCAACTCTACTCCAGGCTTAATCTCTAATGTCTTTGTTGATTCTACCAGTAAGTTGCCACCAACTACGTAACGCGGTGCGTCGAGAACACCTTTCACAACTCCTTTGATGTAAACACCAGCGATCAATCGGATATATTTTTCTTTTGTTATTGTCTTCTCGAACCCGTTTTCGTCCTTTATAGTCAGTGTTACATTGAACCTGCCCTCTTCACTATACTCGTGAACTGGATTCTGCTCCGTTGATGTAGCACCATCGCCGAAAGTCCAATGCCACTCGGTGATTTTTCCATTTCCTTTGTCAGAACGATCGTTGAACGTCACGACTAACGAATTATAACCCAAAAGCGTATCTGCTAAAAAATCAGCTCTCGGCGGAAATTTTCCCGACGTCTGCTGGAAGTACAGTGCGCCGATGTCCGCCGTAGAACCATCCGGGTCGTGTGGCGAATCCAAAGCTCCGGCGTCAATACAAGGTGATTTTGAATTATCGATTATGGGGTAACTATTCCAGGAAAGAGAAAGATCATTTGCTGCAGCATTCTGAAAAAGCGGGGTTGCATTGATGTTATTTTTTGCGCTCCCTTGATATGCGCCTACGTACGTAGTGATGCCGTTTATTCCGGCCTGAATGTTACAGTTGTAAAAGCTGGGGCGGGCATTTGGACTTTCGATGTAGATTTCGTCATTCACATTTATCTCATCGTAGAAGTCGCGATTATTGTAAATTAATGTGTTGATGAAATCCGGATTTGAAGGCCCCGATATATACACACCTTCCCCATCCTGAGCTTTGTTAAATGCAATTGTGTTGTTGATGATTTTAGGAGATGAATTGGAAATTAAGATTCCTCCGCCATCGTCGTCTTGGGATTCATTGTATGAGATCACATTTCGAAGTAAGATACAATCTGAGTCGTTGGTGATCACAACTCCGGCACCGGTCCAATAACAGCTGTTGTAGCTGATGATGTTGTCTTCAACTGTGCTTTTTGATGAGGATAGCCAAATGCCCCCCGCGGTATAACTGCCATAATTTTTTTCAATCCTGTTGCCTCTGATCAATGGAGATCCCGATTCTACATAGATTCCCGCTCCATATTGTATAACTGAATTGTTTCTAATCACATTGTCCGTGATTTTGATATTTGCCCTCTCCGAATAAACTCCTGCCCCGCGCCCGCCATTATTATTGCGGATAAGACAATGTGATACTCTTACTTTGTCAAAATTCTTTACGAGTACAGCATTGCCACCGTTGGTAGTGACATCGCCATCGATGTAGCTGGCATGCGCTATCCGGCAATATTCAAATACTGTACTGTCACTGATTGCGCCTACGTTTTCGATACGGATACTGTGCCACGAGGATTTGTCGTCAACCCGATCAAATACAATGGAATCGGATGCTGTTCCCCGGGCAATCAGGTTCCCGTTTACACTAAACGTATAGCGACCCGAGAAAAGGATAGTTACCCCAGGTTCGATCGTGAGTTTTTGTCCGGTAACGATAGCGATATTTCCATTGATCAGGTATGGGCTTTCGGCTTTAGTCCATGTTCCTGAGACATTTCCAGCCGGAATGCTGGTTTGACCGAGACAATAGGTAAAGGTACACAACAGGAAGAAAGACAGAAGTAAGCTCTGTGCAGAGATCTTGTGAATTTGTGGCATTGATTCGAATGTATCCGGCCTAAAGATATTAGAATATTGTAATTTTTTATTCTCCGTTGGTCCGGCTCTATTGGCAGAGCCCCTTAAATCTGCTGATTTGTGATTTTTTTTTAATCCCTACTCCTTTTTAGTTATCTCGCCCGGTGTTTTTTATTGACTCTATTAGTAAATCGTAGTTACATCTGGTATACATGTATAAAAGCTTGCAGAGAAATCTGCAAGCTTCGATCAGAAAGTTCGGATTTTAATTACACGAGTTTTATCTTTTCCTGGTACACCTTCCCAAACCTATCGGTTGCTTTTACGATAACCTCTTTCGCGCCAACCGACGGCGTAAACGCAAAAAAGTGATCGCTCAGCACATGCATATGCTCCGGATATGCCTCTACAACAGCTGGATCCTGGCAGCGGATCTGTTCCATAGTGCCTTTAGAAATACCATCTTCAAAATACTCCACTCTCCATTTTTTATCCCAGTTCCATACGTTGGCAATAACCGCCTGTGGTTTGGTTTTCGACCGGCCCGGTGTATATAATGTCATCTGGTGATCCGCAGATTTGCCGGTAGATTTGTAGAACCAGTTGATCTCGTCGCCTTTGATCTCATACACAGCATAACCGTTAGGAGTTCCGTCAGCAGCCATGTTTTGCTCGCGCCACCAGGCACCGCATACCGTGCCATGATTATGCTCCATCATGTTGTCAGTCTCCCAGTTCTCGTTCCAGTGCGTATGGCCGGACATGATATGCACCTTATAAGGTTGTAGAATTTTGTACAGGTGCTCGCGGTTGCTCACCACGCTTCCGGGTTCTTCTTTCTTAACGCCGTTGCGCTCTGCCGCGCCGGTGTTGGTAGGGATGTGCAGGGATACGATCACGGAGCTTCCGTGTGGTACGTGACTCAGATCCTGTTCCAACCAGCGCAGTTGTGTTTCGGTGATATAGCCGATATAGTTATGTCCTTTGCCGATGAAGAAAACATCGTCGAGCACTACGTAGTGTACTTTCCCCCGATTGAAGGAGTAATAGGCAGGTCCGAACAATGATTTGTATTTGCTTTCAGACTGATCGTCTGTTCGGGCAGTATAATCCATGTCGTGATTTCCTATCGCCTGGAAAAACGGTACACCGGTTACCTCCACGGCACGGGCATAGTCGTCAAAAAGATCGAAGCGATCGTGCACAAGATCGCCTACTGTAATGCCGTGAACGGGAATGTTGCCAAGCGATTTGATCATCGCGGCGGTATCGGGAGCAGACACGGTGATCAGTGTCTCTGCATCTTTATCCTTTACCATTTGCGTATCGGCCCAAACGATCAGCGCATGATGGTTGTCATCGAGGGTGTTCTTTTGTAGCTCGAAATCCGCGGTCTGGTTATCCTGTTGTTTGACAAGCGGCTTATAGAACCGCGCTAATCCTTTTTCGTTGGGGATGTTGTAGCCTGCGGGAATGGAGACAAAGACAAACTCAGCCTCGGAGTGAAGGGGCATGCTGTAACTACCCTTTTTATCGGTTGTTACAACGGTATACCCATCACTAACAGCCACGTTGGCTAATGGCTTACCGGCAGACTGCACTTTGCCCTTTACCAGGCCGGCGCCTGTACCCGTTGTTTTTACTTTCGCCAGTATAGCCGATGATGGCAGCGCGACCATGGCACCGAGCCCGGCTACATTCTTTAGAAAACCTCTTCTATTGATATTCATATAATGGAACGTTTGTTTACTGATTTATTGAGGCAGGTAGCCCGGATTTTGAGTAAGGTCGAGGTTCAGATCTCTTTCCGACTGAGGGATCGGATACAATAGCTTGTCGGTTGTTACCTGATAAGTTGTCGGCAACAGGTAGCTGTATAGCTTTTTCATCTGTATGCCGTGGGCATTCATTACTTCTATGGCTTTGCCGGTCCGCACAAGGTCATGCCACCGGTGATTTTCAAAAGCCAGCTCCACACGGCGTTCGTGCGCTATAATATCGCGCAACTGGCTTTCATCGGTAGTCGTAATAGTAGCTACACCGGCTCCGAACGCACGATCGCGTACAATGTTCAGATATGTTAGAGCTTCTCCGGGTCGGTGTTGCTCGTTCTGAGACTCGGCTAACAGTAATAGCGCGTCGGCATAACGGTAAATAGGCCAGTTGTCATCCGTGTTATCGGCAATGGTATGAGGGTTCAGATATTTTTTGATATAAGGCACGCCGATTTTTCCCGCGGCTGGCGTATAGTTCGAAACACTTTTGTTGGCAGAAATCGTAAAAATATTGCTCGCGTCGTAGCTGCCTTCGGCTATGCCAATGGATGCTTCTTTACGCTTGTCTCCGGGTTCGTAAGCATTGATCATATCCTGGGTAGGCGTGTTCCACCCGCCTGTACCTGTGTTATTTGTAGCAACGCCGGTAATCAATGCAGTGCTCTTCGTTCTGGGGAGGAACAGGTAAATGAAATCGCTTTGCTGGCCACCCTGAGCGCCTTGTTGATATTGTACTTCAAAAATAGACTCCACACTGTTTTTATTGACGGTAGCAAAAACGGCAGTATAGTCCGCTAGTAGATGATAGCCCATGGATTCAAGCGTTTTAAGCAGTGCCTCAGCCTGGGCGTATTCCTTACGCGTCATGTAAACCTCGGCCAGAAGCATCGTCGCTGCACCCTTGGTGGCCTGGCCTGTTTGTGGAAATGCAGCAGGGCCGCTGAGCTTTTCTATAGCGCTCTGAGCATCGGCAATGATCTGCGCATAGACATTGTCCACAGAAGCACGCGGTAAAAAAGCTTCAGAGGCCTTGGTAACTTCTGTCAGGTAAAGCGGTACCTCGCCAAAGTGCCGTACCAGCTTGAAATAGTTAAGAGCGCGGATAAACCTGGCCTGGCCTTCAATATCGTTTTTGGCCGCCTCGTCAATCGTAGCGCCGGCCAGCCGACCGATTACAATGTTGGCCCTGGATATGCCGGTATAGCAGTGAAAATAAACAGCATTCGAGTATGCGTCTGTAGGATCGTCTGTGAAATCGGCGATCGTTTCACGTTGCGTATAAGCTGTGCCCCGGTTGATGGCGTAATATTCATAATGCGTATTGTCCGATCGCATCTCGGCAGTGAAGTAGTCGTTCACCAGCAGGTCGCGCAAAGGCGTATAAGCTGCAGTGACGGCTTGTCTGAACTGGGCTTCCGTCTGAAAAAAGGTTTCACTGGACTGTTGATCTTCAGGAACCAGGTCGATGAAGTCCTCGTTGCACGATGAGCTTATCAGGGCAAGCAGGAGGATCAGGAAATATCTGTATCGCATGACTTTATGATTTGTCATTAGGTTTATAATTATTAGACTATCGCAATGTGGTGTGGATGCCGATCGAGAATGTACGAGGCACAGGGTATGCGTTCTCGTCAATACCTACGCCAAGAGTCGGATCCATGCCACCCACGTTGATCTCGGGATTCATACCGGAGTATTTTGTGAATATGAAGGCTTGTTGAACAGACCCGTATATTCGCATGTTTTTCAGAGACAGGTTGTCTTTGAAGTTCATGGTATATCCGAGTGCGATATTCTTAACGGTAAGGAACGTACCGCTCTCGATCCATTGAGTGTTAACAGACCGCCCCAAAGCAGTAGTATTGGTCATCGTTCTGGGGAGCACACCCGAGCCGGGTTCTTCGGGTGAGCGCCAGCGGTCTTTAGCCGAAGCCAGTAGCATGCGTGCACCGTCCAGGTTGGTCAGGTAAGCCCACTTTGAAGGGTTCAGAATCTTGCCGCCCACAGCGCCCGACATAACGATGCTCAGATCGAAATTCCTGTACTGAAAATCGTTGGTAAAGCCAAAGATGAACTTAGGCGTAGGGTTGCCAATGAATGTGCGATCGTCGTTGGTAATAAAACCGTCGCCATTTACGTCCTTCATTTTGATGGTGCCGACGGCAGAGGTTACACCGGCAATTTGAAGCTTCGGTGAGTTGTCAATATCTGCCTGATCTTTATATAACCCTTCGAAAACAAATCCATAGAACTCACCCAGCGCATGGCCTACCTGTTGACGATAGTAGTCTGATGACGTAGTGTTGTTTCGTCGTATATAACCGGGGTTGACCAGCGATTCTATACGGTTGCGGTCCACAGACACATTGAAGTTCGACGTCCATCGTAGTTTTCCTGTCAGGTTTACAGTGCTTACCGTAAATTCATGCCCCCAGAACTTAAAGGCTCCCACATTATACTTGATTGTCGAGAAGCCTGAAGCACGTGGAATGGGCATATCCTGGATGAGGCCATCCGATGTTCTGCGATAGTAATCGTAAGTGAACGTAACACGGTTGTTCAGAACAGCCAGGTCGAGGCCGATATCGAATTGTTTGTTCCGCTCCCAGCCAAGCTCGGTATTACCAAGTGAAGTGATCGTAACGCCCGATGCCAGGGCTTTGTTAAATACGTAGTTGGCGCTGCCCGTATTGGGAATAAACGTGTAATTGCCGATGTTGTTGTTGCCGGTAATACCATAGCTGGCGCGGATCTTCAGCAGATTGATGTCTTCCACGCCCTGGAGAAACCCTTCGTCGCTCACGATCCAGCCGGCAGATACCGAAGGGAAGGAGCCATACTTTTTATTAGGGCCGAAACGCGACGAACCGTCACGACGTAGGGCTCCCGATAGTAAATATTTCCCGCGATAATTATAGTTAAGCCTTACAATCTCTGACATTAATGAATAGTGCGTGGTACCGCTCGATCCCAGGCTGATAGCAGTGGCAGCTTTGATCCACTCTACGTCGTCATTGGGAAAGTTGGTGCCGGTAAGTGTGTTGCTCTCCTGGTCGAACTTCTGCGCGGAATAACCGGCCAGTAATTCGATATTATGATCATCGGAGAACGTACGGGCATACTGAAGGTTTTCTTCCGCAGTCCATGAGTAATTGTCCACATACTCACTTTGACCTGTGGCGATAGCGTTGGCAACAATCGTCGAAGGCACGAATTTGTTGTGACTTTCCGCTCCCTTGTCAATAGCAAGATTGGTCTTGAATGTAAGCCCGTTTACGATCTCGTAGTTCAGAAACGCATTGCCGAGCAGGCGCATGGTCTTATAGTCGTCTTTCGTTTTTGTAAACTGTGCGTAAGGGTTAAGGTTGGCTACCATGCCCGGTGAGTTTACATACAAAGGCAGAGAACCGTCTGGGTTTATGGGTTCTATAAGCGGACTGGCTTCCACTACCTTTTCGAAAAGACCGTTCACTCCATCGGTACCTAACCGGTTGTTATGATCTATACGGTAGCTGGGTGCAAAGTTAAAGCCCACTTTAACACGGTCGTGGGCAAGCCGCAGATCCTGGTTTAGTCGCAAAGAAAACAGTTGGGTGCCCGTGTTGATAATAACACCTTCCTGGTTAAGATAAGAACCGATCACAGTAGACGATGAGTTCTCACGGGCCGACGAAACGATCAGATCGTATTTTTGGATCGGCGCGGTTTGTGTAAGAGTTTTAAACCAGTCGACACCCTTGCCATAGCGCTCGGGGTTTTCATAAACCGGATCCAGTGTCCCTTTAAAGTTCTCATACTTCACCTTGTCTTCGTAATATTCATTCTGGAACTCGGCAAACTCACGTGCCGTCATCATCTTCGGTACTTTGTTCTGCGGTATCTTCTGTAAGCCGTAAAAAGCGTTGAACTCTATCTTGGAGTCTCCGGGCTTGGCATGCCGTGTGGTAATCAGTATTACGCCGTTTGCTGCACGCGATCCATAGAGAGACGTCGAAGACGCATCCTTCAACACCGTGATCGTTTCTATTTCGGCAGGGTTGATATTGTTGATGCTCCCGGTAATGGGCAATCCGTCTATAACCACAAGAGGTTGGTTGTCGGCAAACAATGAAGCAGCACCACGAATACGAAAGCCCAGGCCTCTTCCAGGCTGACCGCTGTACTGGTTTATCTGCACGCCGGCTATCTTTCCCTGTAGCTGCTGCGCAAACTGGCCCACCGGTTGATCTTGTAATGCAGGTGCATCGATCTGAACGATGGAGCCCGTTACTTCCCGCTGTTTCTGGATGCCGTAGCTTACCACAACTTCTTGCAGAAGTGTATTGGTATTGAGTTGTATATTCAGTACAAAGTTTTCCCCGTCCTTTACGGTAATGTCTTTGAACTCCTTTGTGGAAAAACCTATATAGCTGGCTACAAGAGTGTACGAACCTTCCTCTAACTGGAGAGCATAATTGCCGTCAGCATCTGTACTGGCTCCGGTGGATGTGCCGGCCACAAGTATCGATGCTCCCGGTAAAGGCTCGCCCTTTTCGTCAGTCACTTTGCCGGTAACTCTGCCCGTAGCTTTTTTCTGAACCCTTTTTGTAAGGAGAATATTACCCGCTTCTTCGCGAAAAGAGATACCGGCCTCACTAAATAGTGTATTGAGAACGTTTCGAAGGCTTGTGTCCCGGAACTTCGCCGGAGCTATCTTCTGTTGTTTGAGCTGAAGATAGTTCTCGTCGTAGGCAAAAACCACGTGAGTTTCCTTCTCCAGCTTCTTCAGCGCCGCATAGAGATTCTTCGTATCCAGGTCGATGCTGATCCGCGAATCCAGCATCTGGGCGTCGGAACTTTTGGCCCCTACGGTTAACAACCCTACCGTAGTAAGGATAGAAAAGCATAGAATGGTAGCGCGCATAAGCTTTTTAGAATACAATAGATAAACTTTCATATTTTTGATGACTCGGTAATTGTTGCAGATTACTAGGTGTTTTTGAGCACACGGATTGCCTTCCGTATTGCTCGGATTCTTTTACGGCGGGTCCCGTTGCCTCGGGATCCGCTTTTTTATTGGAGTATAATGTCGTTGCCCTCCTTTCTGTAGCTGGTGTTGTGAATCGAGTTGATAAGGTTGAGCATTTGGTCCACCGGCACATTGTTGTGCATGCGTAAAGTGAACTGATAGCCTTTAATAGCCGGATTGCCCGCTTTGAGGTTTAGCCCGTAAGTGTTGTGAAAAATGAGCGCGAGCTCGTCAAACGAAGCTTGCTCCAGGTAGCTATCGCCATCCTGCCACGCACGCTCCTGCGTTGCGTCCACATCGCGTTGCGCCCAGGTTTTGCTATGACGATCGAATGTCAACTGCTGGTTCGGTGTAAGCACAGCAAGAGACTTATCGCGATCCTTTACAAATACGCGTCCTGTCGATACCGTTACCTTAACCTCTGGTGCTGCCTCGTAAGAACGTATGTTAAATGAAGTTCCTAACACGCGAATGTCCAGTGTCCCGGTGTGCACAATAAAAGGTTTCTCTGGATTTTTTTGAACGTCAAAGAACGCTTCACCTTCATCGAGATATACCTCGCGTTGCGGGCCATGAAACGCAGACTGCACACGTATGCGCGAGGCCGCATTGAGCCATACAACCGAGCTGTCGGGTAGGGCTATGCGCCGCACAACGCCGGTACTCGTGGCGACAGGATGGTAGGGATCTTCTTCTATAACCGCGATGCGTTGATGATATATATAGTAGAATATGCCCACGGCGCAAAGCAGGACAATGCTCGCGGCAGCACGATATAGAAAAACGTGTCTGACCTTACCGATATGCTGTTCGCCGGTAACCGCGCGCAGATTTTTCTGCAACAATGCCCTGACTCGCTCGTTTTCAGTGTCATCCAGCGGCTTCGACTCTTCGGCCTGGTACGATTTATACCAGGCGTCGACCAGCGCTTTTTCGGTCTCGTTAGCTTCATCCTGGGCATAACGGCCCAACAGACTTTTAAACTTTTGTAAATCCATGGAACATCTTCTCACCTTACAGTCGGCAAGTCCTGACGTTGGTACCTGGAT
>Ga0247764_1000781_pt1 | contig 11150 bp, 9 predicted proteins | sample UWRJL051202B4_FD_179932 | JGI IMG/M metagenome (GOLD analysis project Ga0247764, IMG submission 179932) | Plant litter microbial communities from Arlington Agricultural Research Station in Wisconsin, United States - UWRJ-L051-202B-4 | ecosystem: Environmental > Terrestrial > Plant litter >...
CGCCGCGAGGAGTTCTTCCTAGCCGCTCAAGACGGCAACGGTGACGAGTTGCTGAGCCCTATTGCGGTGCCGCGCGCTCTCGTCGCCGAGGTTTTGACTGGTTTTGGGCAAGACTGCTTGTTGGTGGGAGAAGCGGCAGCACAGCTGTTTCCCGAGGCCCGACGCGCGCAGGGCCAAATTACGGAGCTTCCTCACGCGCTCGCGGTCGCCGAATTGGCCGTGACCATCGATCCCGCCGCGTTTCCCGCGATCCCGCTCTATGTGCGCGACGCTGGTGCGACACCGCAACACCTACCGCCTTCGCCGTTGGGGACGCAGCCTGCGTGACGTTGTCAGCAGCGCGCTTGTCCGCCTGCGATGGCCCCACTAAAGTCAGTCCGATCGAATGGCCGCTGAAGTCGACGAACGCGAACGCCTGTTAGCCCGCTACGGCCGCCGCTTCGACGCCGGCAACGTCCTCTTCCGCGACGGCGAACCCGCGCAGGAGGCGTACTTGCTCCAGGAAGGCCGCGTGCGCTTGTTCAAACAAGTAGGCGCGATGGAACGGAGCCTGCGCGTGGTTCGACCGGGCGAGGTGTTCGGCGAGTCCGCGCTGATCGCCGGCTCCACCCGCAGCGCGACCGCGTTGGCCCTGGATCCGATCGTCGCGTTGGCGTTCGATGCCGGCACCTTCGATCAGATCTTGGGCTTTTCGCCGGCGGTGGGCGGGCGCATCGTGCAGCACGTGATCCGGCGCCTGCGCGACGCTGAAGACCAAATCGAAATTCTGATGGTGCGGGACGCGCAATCAAAGGTAGTGGTAGCGCTGCTCAAGTTCGCTCAGCATCTGCAGAGCCAGGACGGGCGCCTGCCGACGCTGCAGATCTCCCCACTGGAGCTGTCCGCGCAGGTGGGCCTGGACGTCGACTCCGTCAAGCGCATCGTGCTCGGCCTGCGTGAATCCGGCTACCTGCGCGTGCAGGACGAACGCGTAGAGATCCTCGATCTGGAAGCGCTTCGTGAGCTCTACAACTTGTTCAGCGTCAAGGATCAGCTACGCGGCGTGGCCCACGACGCCGTTCGCGCGCGGCCTGGAGCGCGCTAAAATCGCCAGCGTGTGCGTCTCTGCTTTACGAAGTTGTTGGGGCTGACTAGACAAGCAGTGGTTTGAAGCGTCTCGTCGCCGCAATTCCGCTCGTCGTCGCCTGCGCCGCTGGCCAGGCCAACGGGCCGAGCGCCCAGGATCCAGGGCGGCAGGCGGAAGCCGAATACGATCTCGCCAAGGATTTGTGGTTGCAACGCGGACAGCCACGCGAGGCGCTGAGTCACGCGCTCAAAGCAGTGGAGCTCGACGACGAAAACGGCGAGGCCGAACACCTAGTGGCGCTGCTCTACTTGGATTTCTGCGCGCGAAGCGCGCAGGAGTGTCGCCTGCCAGAAGCCGAGAAGCACGCCCGCCGCGCGCTTTCCCTGCGCCCCAATCTGCGCGAAGCGCGCAATACCCTAGGGGTGATTCTGATCCACGCGAAGCGGCCGGCGGACGCCGTCTCGCTGCTTCGTCCCCTCGCCGACGACATCCTTTACCCAACGCCAGAAAAGGCCTGGGGAAACCTCGGCTGGGCGTATCTGGAGTTGGGGCAACTCGACCCCGCGATCGACGCACTCCGCCGAAGTATTGCTGCGCAACCACTGTTTTGCGTCGGCAGCTACCGCCTCGGGCTGGCGTACCAGCGCAAGGGCGAGCTGCAGGCGGCTTTGGACGCGCTTACGCGTGCACTGGAAACGGAAGCCCCAGAGTGTAGCCAGCTTCAGGACGCGCTCTCCGCTCGGGCGGAAGTCAATGCCCGCCTCGGTCGCGCCGCCGAACATCAGGCAGATCTCACCCGCTGCGTCGCGCTGTCGGGATCCACCACTACAGGCAAGAATTGCCGCTCCATGCTGGAGAAGCTGAAGTAGGCTCTGTGCCCCCAATGCCGAGCGTCGGAGAGTACCTGCGCGAGCTGCGTGAAGCCCGCGCCATGAGCGTCGAGGAAGTGTCTCGCGCTACTCGGGTACCTGTTTCCAGCGTCGAGCGCATCGAGAATGATCGCTTCGACGAGTTGCCGGGCGAAGTGTTCGTGCGCGGGTTCTTGAAGTCCTACGCGCGCGCTCTGGGTGTGCCGCCTGAGGATGTGCTCGCACGCTACACAGCGAGCCGTCGCGTGGCGTGGGTCACGCCTCTGCCGATCTCGAGTCCGAATCAAAAGCCCGCGCGGGGTCGACGCTTCGGTATCGCTATCGCCTTCGTGCTGCTGCTGATCTTGTTCACCTTGGCGCTCAGCATCGTGCTCAAGCCCCGCGGCGACGACATGCCACAGGAGTTGTCTCTGCACGCGCACGTGACGCTCGGCGCGCTGCGCTCGTGACTTCGGCGGTTGTCGCCACCAAAAGTTTGGCGCTGGTGCTGCGGCGGGTGGAGTTCGGCGAGTCGGACTTGGTGTTGACGCTCTTCACGGAGGCGCTCGGTCGCGTTTCCGCGCTCGCGCGCGGCGCGCGCAAGAGTCAGCGTCGTTACGGCGGCGCGCTGGAGCCATTCTTCACGCTCAGCGTTCGGCTCGAAGAACGCGCGGGGCGTGAGCTGCTCACCTTGACGGAAGCCAGCTTGACGCGTCCGCGCACGGCGCTTTTGGGTGAGCTGTCGCGGCTGTCCGCCGCGGGTCGCGCCACCAATTGGCTGCGCCAAGCGGCGCCCCCTCGCACGCCCGAACCGCAGGTGTGGCAGCTGATGGAGCGCTTGTTGGATCGCTTGGCGGATCCGCGCGCGACGCCCAACCCCGAGCGTGAATTAGCCGAAACCGGGCTCAGCCTACTATCGGCTTTCGGTTGGGGGCTGGATTTGGAGCGCTGCGTGAGTTGCGGCAAGGTGTGCCCAGAACAGGTGCGGGCGGGTGTCGACGTCTCGCGCGGGGGCGTGGTGTGTCGCGACTGCGGCGGTGGGCGTGTGCAACTTGGCAGCGCAACGCGCGTTCGGCTCGCGCGCGCGGCCGCGGGCGGCTCGGACTCCCTGGTAGACGACGACGTAAGCGTCGCGATCGATCTGGTGACGCGCGTCTTCGCCGCTCACGCTGGCGTCGAATCGTAGCGCATCAAACCACGCGCGCGACGCTGGCGATCGACAGATTGTCGCCAAGGATCTCCGACAAGCGATACAGCTGATTACCCGCGGTTTCGCAGGCGTCTACCAACTCCAGCACGGCCAGGCGAGCGCCGAGGCGTGCCTGCGCGTCGCTGTGCACAAGCAGAGCGCTGCGCGCGGCCGCCTCCAGCGCGTTGCTTTGAATTTCGCGTCCGCGCGCGGCGTCCACGTCCAGCGTGGCCTGCTCTTGCAACGCCACCGTCGCGGCATTCAGACCCTCTGCCAACAAGCTCTGAATCTCGACCAAGATCCTGGTTTCGTCCGCGGTCAGCGGTTCGATCGCGCCGGCACCGACCGAGTCGGCGATGCGTGTGTCGAGCAAACGCTCGGCCTCGCGACGGACATCCTCCAGCGCGCGCTGCACCTGGAGCGACGTGAACACCAGCGCGCTCAAGCGCCGCCCCTCCGACGAATCCCCCAACCCGCGCACCGGACCCGTGATCAGTTCTTCGAGCTTGGCGTGGGCAGCGCTCAGCTCCTGCTCGGCGAAGCGTCCGCTCGATCGTTCGCCGTGCACGCTGAGCTCGCGCAACGCAGGCAGGGCTCGCTCCACGCGCTTGAGTGAGGAGACCAATTGGGCTCGCGTCACCCCGATCGGATCGCCAATTTGACTCAGCGGCTTGTGATCGGGAGAAAAGAAGCGCGCGCGCAGGCGCCGCGAAAACGGCGCGGCCAACGGCCACATCGTGAGCGCGCAGGCGAGCTGCGACAGCGCGAACGCCACTCCCAAGTGCAAGCCCAGGTTTGGCAGTAACACGCGCTTACCCCAGGAGATCTCGTGCGGTACGCCCGGCACGAGCCAGTCGGCCACCTGCGTCCAGATCGGCACCGTGAGCGCCGCGAGCAACGAACTGAGCAAGCCGAGCAGCAGGTTCAGACTGGCGAGTTCGCGACCGTTGCGACCGCGCGGGGTCGTGAGCAGCGCGCCAATGGCTGCGCCCAGGCTCGATCCGGACAACACCGCCAGCGCGGTCCGCAGATCCCACTGCGCGGTGGTCTGCGCCAACACCAACACCAGCACCACCACGGGCGCCGGGCCCTGGAGCAGGGCGACCAGCCCGGCGCCGAGCAGCGCGCACAGTGCTGCCGAAGCCAGGCCGCGGCCATTCAGCTGGGCGATGGCGCCAAGCAGCGCCGGCTCCTGCACCACCGGTTCGAGACCGGGACGCAACGTCTGCAAACCGAACGCAATCAGGCCCGCGCCCAGCAACAAACGCCCAATCGCGGACGCTCGTCGATCCCGCGCGATCGCGAGCCAAGCTGCGCCCAGCGCGATCACGATCAGGCCCTCGCGCGGCTCGATCAGACCGGTGACGAGCGGCGCCGTGGACGCGCCGATCTGGGCGCCCAGGAACGCGACGGCCGCCGGCGTGACCGCCAACAAACTCGAACTCACCAGACCAGCCAACAAGCCCGCAGCGCCGGTGGTCGATTGCGCCAGTGCCCCCAGCAACGCACCTAGGCCCAGCGCCGCCGGACCGCGGCCGGACAAGCGCAACAACGCCTGCGCGCTGCCGAGCCCCGCAACTTGACGCGCGCCGCGCGCCAATACGGAGATGCCGAGCAGCACCAGCGCGAAGCCTCCGAGCAGGTTGCGGAACGGCTTCTGCCAGTTCGGCGGTTTGATGCGCAGGTCGTACGGCTTACTGCGCTCTTCGTCGGCCGTGACACGCAACTTCACCCTACCGGGTGACAACGACGCGGGCAGCCGTGCCACGATGGATCCGCTCCGCCGCGCGAGCACCTGAAGCTCTTGCTTGCCCACGAACACGCGCAACACGGCGTCGTCGTTTGCGCCGACGTAACTCACGGTGACGGCCGCGCCGGCGCTGGGATCCACTGGCGTCACTTCCGTCACGTCCACGCGCTGCGGCTCTGCCGTTGCATCGGGCGGCTCTGCGCCGCGCGTCACCTCCGCGGATTCGTCGCCATCTGGCAGCGCGGCATACAGCACCAATACCAGCACCGTCAGCAGCCAGGCGAACAGGCTGCGCACGGAGCGGGGTCGAATGGGGCCGTCACCCGCCATGCACGGCTTTCCCGGCAGCCACGAACTTGCTGAAGTTGACGCTGCTGAGCTGGGCGCGGGATAGCGCTTGTTCGAGCCAACGCGGCAGCGCCGCGCGCCGCTTCACTTCCAACACTGCCTGCGATTCGACGCCGGCGGCTGGTCCCAACGCCGAGCGCACCAGCGCGCTCGGCCGCGTCCACAGATCGGGCGGCGCAGGGTAATACGACAGCCCCAAATCCAAAGTCACGCGCAGCGCACCCGTCGGCTCTTGCCAAGAGAGCCTGCGGTAGTTCACCAAACAATCCGCGCGCAGTTCCTCCCCGAGCGCGCGACCGTAGCTGACCAGTTCACTGACCCCTGCGCGGGCCTCGTCACGATCGGCCTCGAGCGACAACGCGTCCACCGACAGCGCGCCGCCGCTGAACAGCACGGGCACCCCGCGCTTCTCGAAACGAAAGCGGCGCTTGAGCGTGCGAGACCCTTCGCGGCGCTTGATCTCGAACCAGACCCAAGGACTGTACTTGACGATCTGCGAGGGATCCGTCGCCAGCTCCGCCAACGACGGATGCAGGTCGTAGTACTCCTTGGCGCGCAGCTTGACGTGGCTGTGACTGCTGGCCTGCGCCGCACGAAAATGCGTGCGAGCCTTGGTGTCGAAGTAGATCGTGGTCACGAAATGCTGCGCGTGCGGCAGTGTGTTGGCGCCTTCACCGGTGAAGCGGTGCGGCTGAAGAGCGGCCCTGATCTCCGCAACCAGCGGCTCCAGGCGCTCCGGCGGCACCAAATACTTAATCTCCTCGCGCTCGGCGGTAATTCGCGCGTCTCCCTCCAGGAGTTCGCGCTCTGCGGCCGGCGCGTGTGCGCTCACTCGGGCGCCACCGTGTAGGAGGAGAGCTCCTCGGTCTGCGTGCCGGTTTCCTTCACCTTGCCGATGCCACGCACGTACCAATAGTGCTTGGCGTCCTGCCCACCGGTCTTCTGGAAGTGAATCGCGTGCGGGTAGCTCTTGCCGCCGGCAACCACCGTTACGTTCGCTTCGAGCACGACCCAACGATCGGAGACGTGGTGGCTGGTTGCACTGTTTATGTCGCCGCCGTCGAGCTTCGTCTCGTCGTAGTTCAGCGTGAAGCTCGCGCCTTCCTGGGTGCGCTCCGGGGTCCCGTCAATATGAATGCGCCAGGGCGCCCAATACTCCACCAGCTGCAAGTTCCCGCTGACCGCGCCATAGGACGATTCGTGGTAGCGCAGGATGCGCTGCGGCGCGTCGGGGTCGGGCGCCTGAAAACTCTCCGTGCGATCCGCTTCGTCCGTGCCCTTACGCGTGATCACGCGGTTTGCCATCTTGCCCATGTTCGGGCCGGCTGGGATCGGCTCGAGCCCCTGCACGGTGGTCGTCTTGCTCGAGACGCTGCCGTCCGATTCCGTGACCGTGTACTTCCAGACGTTGCCAACCGTCCACGGCAACAGAGGCTTGCTCGAGTCGTCGGCGTCCTCGGCGTTCGGTTCGCTGCCGCAACCCGTGAGAGTTACCGAGGCAACAAGCCACAGTGGAGCAATGCGCAGCAGCGCCCACTTGAGCCGAGGTCCACGCTCGCGCGAAATGCCTAGTATGTTCGTGAGTGATGTCATGTCCGTAACCGTCATTCTTCGAAAGCGTCCACGCGGTGCACTCCGAGTGCCACCGCCGCGGCGTGCTTGAGCAGCGAGACATTCGTGGGGTGCCGCTCGAGCTGGCGCCGCAACAGCGCCGCGCCGCGCTCACCGTCCGCCAAGACGCCGAGCGACTTCACGACCGTGGAGGGCCACAAATCTTGCGCCTGCTCCCGCAATTGCCAAGCGGCCGGGTCGTCCAAGTTCTGCACGCTGTCGATCACCTCTTTGCAGTCACTCACCGCGGCGGCGCGCAGCTCCCAGGCCACCTCGTCCGATAAGTTCTTGAGCGTCGCCATCACGACTTTCGGAGCGCGTGTCAGCGCTTCCCTGCGCCACCGATAACTCTCCGCATCGCGCGCGCTGCCGAGCGAAGCCAGCGCGATCACCGGCGCGACCACGCGCGCCTGCTTGCGGATCTTCCAAGCGCGCTCGCAGCTGAGGTGCGTGATAGATTTGCACGCAACACGCGCGACTTCGTAACTTGACTGAAGCTCCTCGCCGCGCCGCTTTAGCCAGCGATCGCGCAGCGACCACGCGCGATCGCTGTCCAAGCCCGACAGCGAACCTACGACCAGCTCGGGAAAGTCCTCGAAGAAGCGCTCGCGCAACGTCCAGGCTTGTTCGTCGTCTTGGCGCGTCAGGGTGACGAGCACTTGCTGCGGAGCGATCTCCGCCAATTCATTGCGCCAGGAGCTGGCCCGCGCATCAGTGTTCGGGATGCCGCTCAGTGTTTGCGCAACCGCGGCGGTATGCGTCGGGCGAAGCGAGGAACGAATCTCCCAACTCACCTCGTCCACGCGTCCGGACAGCGCGGCGAGCATCGCCTCTGGAACGCGCTCCGCGAGCGAGCGCCGTCGGCCGTCCACCGCCGCACCGAACAGGCCACCCAACACGTACGCGGCCACGCGCGGTTCGGGTTCGATCCGCCGATCGATCCAGGCCAAGAACGCCGTTAGCGCTTGCTGGGTGGAGCCTATCGGCGTCGACGTGATCGCAGCGCGCGGATTGCGAGCGCGATCCTGCGTGATGGCGATGCGCGCGCCCTGCGCTTTGGCCGCGCGAATCAGCTCGGTGGCCCGGGCCACGGTCTGTTCGAGCGCCGCCTCGTTCTGGAGCACCAGCCAGCGCTCTGGGTCGGCCTCTGCCAATGCCAGATAACCGCGTCGCACTCGGTGCTGCAGCCCCACCCCCGACAGACCTTTGCGTGACGGCGGGCGCTTGTCGGCGACGGACAGTTTGTAAGCCTTGCGCCGCGCGCGAGCGAGCACCGGATCGACGTCGACGAGCAGCACGAGGTCGGGCGAAAGACCGCGCGCTGCAGCGCGTAACACAGGCTCGGTGAACTCGCGAGAGAGCCGACGACCGTGCTCCGCCAAGACCTGCGCGGTGAACAAAAAGCGATCCGCGAGCACGATGTCGTACTGACCCAACTCGGGACGTAGCGCTTCTTCGATCAGCTGCACGTCGCGCGCGACGTACAGCAAGAACTCGGCTTCCGGAGTCAGCGCGAGATTACGCGAATCTCGACCGAGATCGCGAATGGCCTCCGCGACTGCTGAAACGAAGCGCCCTTCCGCGCGCAGGTGTTTGACGCTGAGACCGGCGGCTCGCAGCCGTTCAGCGACTTGATTCGAGACCGTGGTTTTGCCACTGCCATCGATGCCTTCGAAAGCAACGAACATCAGAAAGCCACTCCTGCCTGCAGCGTCAGGCTGTAACGCTCCACTCCCAGGAAGGCGAGATAGCCACCGGTCGTGTTCGGAAAATTGGTCGCGGCGTTGCGCGCCTCTGCCTGCAACGTGAGCCGCGCACGTCGATAGTACCCGGCGCTCACTCCCAACGCGCTTTCCCAGACTAAATCCCGGGAGGTGTCCAGGTCCGGATCGAGCGCGCCGAACAAGCCAAAGCCTTCCACGTAGGGCTCTTCGTCCTCCAGCCCGCCCAAGCGATAGGCCGCGAGCAGGCGACCCGACCAGTAGATGGCCGGGTCTGTGTCGACGGTCTTGCGCGAGTGCTCGTACCAGCTACCGCCCGTTTGCGCGTCGAGCCATACACGGATACCGCCGTTCGACAGCAACTGGTCGAACTTGGCGTCGATGCCGGCTGATAGATAGTGCTTGGTACGCATGAAGCTGGGCGAAGCCGCGCGCAGCTCCGACCAGGCACCCACGGTGAGCGGGCCGGGCTCGATCTGCGCGCGAATCACCAAACTCTGCGCTTTCATCGACGCGCGTTCAATCCGATCCAACTCGCGTTCGCCTATCACGTCCCAGTCCGTGTTGCTGACGACGGAACCCTGAAACGCGCCCAGAATCAGCCGCGGATGAAGCCAGGTGTGTGCGCGCGCGCTCAACATGAGACCCGGCCTACGCCCGCCTACGTCAAGCCAGTCCGTCAGCAAATCGTGAATGAGGCCGCGGCGCACGGTCGGCAGAGTCCAGGGTGATTCCTGATCGATGATGCCAACCGGCAACTTGAATTGGCCTGCTCGTGCCGCCAAATTATCGCCGCGTGCCTGGATGTACGCGTCCTTGATGTCCGGTTTGCCGGCGAGTTCGAACTCCGCCACAGCCGTGAGCCACTGTAGGGGCGACTGGTATTCGAAGCTGATGCGGGCGCTGTCCAGCTCCAGATCCAAGGAATTTTTCAGGTCTGCGCCACGAGCGGGTCGGCTCCTCATCAGGTCCGCTTGCGCCAAGACACGACCGCGCAAACGGAGCTCACCGAGCGCGTTGCCAGCGTGAGGCCCCTTCTTGCGTCGCTTCTTGCCCTTCTTGCTGGACAACTCGGGATCTTCGCCGCCCAAGCCCAATCCCGGCTCCTCTTCTTGAGCAAGATCGGGCTCCGCAGCAGGCTCGGGTATCGCGGGCGCCGGCCGATCGTCGCGAGCAGAAGGGCCTTGTTCCCTAACCTGCTGGGGTTCGGCGGCAGGCGTGGGCTCCGCGGGCGCGACCGATTGAGCACGCGCCAATCTGAGCTGCAGCGTGCCACCGATCACGACCGAACAGAACATCAGCGTCAAACGCGCTCCAGGGCGCCTGCCGCTCACTGATTGCGACCCTTGTACGGGCGCGCTTGCTTCACGAATAGGTGCGGCAATTTGTCGGGTTGACCTTCGTCGTCGAATTTGAATTCCACGTCCATGGCGTAGAAGCCGCTTACCTTGGCGAGCGGACCGTAGGCATAGGAAAAGTGGTTATGAATCGCTTCGAGGGCCGTTCCCAGCTCCGCGATTTGCGCCGAGCTCAACACGTTCGTGCCTTCCTCGATCAGGTTCGAGTGTGCCAAGTACAGAGGGGTCTTCACTTCGCCCCAGAATAGCAAGACTTCGTCGCTCGTGATCCCGGGACCGGGATGCACGACCTCGTGCTGGCCGCCGTATTGCACGTTGAAATAGAACGCGGGCTCCGTGCCAGTGGGATCGAAGGGATTCGCGGTGGAGGCGACACCGTTCGCCTCCTCGTCCGGAAAATTATGGTGAACGAGCAGCGACATGGCCACTTTCTTGTGGTCCATCTCGTGGTAGGCGCGCTCCTCGAACGTGCGGAAAAACCAGACGCCAGCCCAAGCCCCGCGCACGGCGTCCAGCACATCGTCGAAACCGATCCGCGGATCGCCGGTTTTCGACTCGTAGCAACCGGCGCACGGGAAGCCGTCCAAATCTTCCGCGTTCGTGCTGGTCCGAAACCGCATCGTTTGCTGCGGATAGTCCTGCTCCAGTTTGGCCTTCAGCAACGCCGTGAATTCGGCGTTCACGGCGGCGACCTCGATCTTTTCCCGCAGTTTCGCCAGCTCCTGATCGCGCACCTGGGCCGAGCCGCGAAAATCTTCGCGCGCGAGCAGCACATCCACGGCCTCGTAGAAGCCGTTTTCACGCATGAACTGGTCGTAGTAGTAGCCCGGGATGGCAAAGCCCAGCCGCACAGGCACGCCGGTCAGGTTCGACAACACGCCGTAATTGCAGGCCTTCGTGCCGTAGCTGAGGATGCAACGATTGATCTGATCGCGCAGCGAGCCCTCGCCCTTCTCGTCGACCAACAGCTTTACGTCGCGAAGTTCGCGCGCGGTGACGTCGAGCTCGGGAACCGTCACCTTCGGCGGCGCGTGCTCCTTACGGTACTGCTCGGCCTGTTCGGCGGTAGCGAGACTTATTTCGTAACCCGTCGCGCCGACCGTGAACTTCACCCACTGACCTTCGAGCTGCCGCAGCTCGGGTCGAGTCGTCGCTCCTCGCAAGCCCATGTTGGGCGTGCCTCGGTTTTGCGCGAGCACGTTGACGTGGGAGAGCGGGGTTTGAAACACCTCCGTGATCATGCCGGCCACGACGGAGAT
>Ga0247764_1000783_pt1 | contig 11144 bp, 10 predicted proteins | sample UWRJL051202B4_FD_179932 | JGI IMG/M metagenome (GOLD analysis project Ga0247764, IMG submission 179932) | Plant litter microbial communities from Arlington Agricultural Research Station in Wisconsin, United States - UWRJ-L051-202B-4 | ecosystem: Environmental > Terrestrial > Plant litter >...
ATTCGACATCGCCTATAAGGAGGTATTGTAGACGTTGAAGGTGCAGAGGCGGTGTCAAGAAAGGAGTCGAGTCGAGAGAACCGTCCAAGGCGCTAAATAGGATCAACGATTCGAGCAATGGAAATTGTAATAATATTTCGACCAGATCAGTGGGGTGTAACCTTTCTCTGGGAGATCGAATCGCAAAACTACGAATCTGACCGCCCCAGGACGTATGTCGATCGACATAGGTACGCTCTAGGAAAACGTTCTGCAGATACGACGCATGACCGGAAAACGGAAGTTCAGGGAAACGCGTCTGGATGTCGGGCTATGCCATATGTACGATCCTGAACGATACGAGTGATAGCGCTGGGCGTTCACACATTGATGAGATCAGTGCCGATAATGACCTGAACTGACTGACCACCGGCCGCAGGCGATATCAATGGATTTAACTCGACCCCAAGATGTTCCTAGAATTGCGGTTATGAATGGGATGATTGTGTCCTCATTCCCATCATCTATCAGAGCTTTGAGGTGCAAGGGTGCGTTTCCTGTTCGAAGAAGCATGATATTCCATAGCGGTAGATTTTTTGGGGTATGGAGAGTAAAGAGATCGAAAGCTCGACCCCAGAGTTGTGGGGAGTTGTGAAGGACGTTTCTCCAGAGTGAACAGACCTGGGAGCCTCGGAAAAGGCCAATCGCAGCTGCCCTTCTCGTAAAAGGTCATAGTATAGGCGTTCAATTAAAAGATGTACCCTAATATATCGAGGCTAAGCATGGAATTGATCAGGGATAGGTCTTGAGCCATAGCAATCGTGGGGCGAGATTCGAAGACGGGTTAATAGGGATAACTTCCCAGACGAAATTTTAGTTTATTTGCTCTCTGTACACAGCACAGCACTGCCACCATTTGTATCTGACGCAATGTTACAGTCATGCATACTGAGTGTATACTGTACTATTTCGACCAAGTGTTCACGTCACGCGTCACAACCAGCTGTGAAATGAACACTTGGGACATGTGTCACAGGTCACTGACCAAAATTTCGGCCAAAACACCCCCAAAATCATAATTTTTGGCCGGCCCGCCGGCAATATTACTATATTTGGACGGATTTATCAGCAATGAACACCTGTTCCAGTGAACACCTTAGGTCACAGGTCACACCCCGTGAACACTTGGTCGAAATAGTACAGTATAGCTTACTTTGTACTGCTCGACCATCGCATTTTGCGTAGGTAGTGCCTCGGTGACGTTCTCGATTGCGCCACAGGATGTGGTGAAGCGAGCCATCATGCCCTTGAGTTCTTCTATGTAAACATGGGTTATTATCAGCTATTCAACCTAGAACCACATTTTCAATCACCCGACGAAAGTCCAAGTAGAAGGTGAATCATCTGCCCTGTTAATCAGGTGCCACATTGTTGTACTACCCTATCTTCTATCTTCCAGTGGAAATCCCAGTCGAATGTGAATTTTCTACCCAGTTAGCTAGGCACCACGTTGTTGAAGTATATGCCTGCAGTAGAATACATTTGATATAGCAGTAATCTTTACAGAACTATTCCAATTTGAGTTCGAGGAAGCTACATGACCACGCGAGCACCACGCGAGCTGATGTTTATCAACAACTTTGGATCACTTTCGAAGATGACCACTATTTTATCAGTGGATCGACAGACAAGCGAGGCGAAGACGTCTGCTTTGATTAGCAAAACCCGCGTGGATTAGGCGATAAAGGGACGAAATTATGCCTCGCTGCAGGCACATGGCGCCTGCGAGCGCTCTCTATTCATCTTATGGCCTGAGGGTGTTCCAAGTCTTCTGCAATTCTCTGAGCTAACTTTACAACCTCCTGACAACGTCTGCTTCTCGTGAGGTAATCAATTAGTTATGATTGCTCATAAAGACGCATGCGAGAAACATCTCTACCTTCAATCACGCAGTGCAGCCATGTTCTTGGGGTTTAAACTAGTATACGCTTTTTCATTCTTCGCTATCGGCTACTCGCAAAGCCCAGATGCAACTACATATTATCGTAACATGATCGACAACGTCTATCCTTCCTACCTGGCTGATTACAACGCCGCCATTGCCGCTTTCCCTGCTTCAAATGCAACCCCTGAGGACATTGATGTGAGTTTTGTCATATTCTTCTACACCAGCATGTCTTTATAGACACATATTTAACACGATTAGACGCTCTACCACGTTTCGAGTGACTTCTACCGCAACTGGCTCAACAGTGTTAGTACAGCTGTATCCTACGTGAGCAACGAAGTCAGTAGGTTTCGTCAGAACTTTTGCTGGCGTTTCACTTACTTCACCTCAGGTATTTAGAAATCAATCAACCGCGGCCATGGCCGTCGCTACAGTGATGAACTCCACGGATAAAGTGGAAGCACTTGTTCCAGAGATGCAGAGAGCGATGAGCGCAATTTCAAGGTTCGAGCCCGAAATACTGGGTGAGTGCGCAGGCCCGGAAAAGTCTTTATCGCCGTATATTGACATACACATAACCCGAATAGCGCAAGGAAGACCCGGACATTGGGCAAATTATCAGAATCTCGATTACCAAGCGTACAGTATGTGGTCTATAACTCACCACGTTCAAGACCTTTCATCGGGAAAGCAAACTCCCGTTAGTAACGCTTACCTTGACCATTATAATGCCATCGAAGCTGTAAGGGCACAGTATTATCGAGATGGTTATGGGAAACAACCAAGACCATGAGGTTAACTCCTGTAGCTCGAGTATGTAATTGTGCTTATCACCAATGAAAACATCGGGACCAGTCTACAAATCAAAATCAAAATTCGACTCTCGAAGTCGAGTCATAATCCTCCTCGGTGGCGTCGGATTCGATACGCGCAACGCAGCTTCGGTCTGCACGGTGTGACGACGAGAGGCGTTCACGCATGCTCATATCCTACTGACTTCTGCGTATATATATAGACCTACGCCGCTCGGCCAATTACAGTGGCACACTTGTGCAGCGGCCAACCACTTATTCGACGATCTGTGTCATTTATTCTGGGATGCTTCGCTGCCAATGACCAGAGGAAAATTGGAAAAAGGACGGTTCACTTGTGGATATCCTGTACTCAGAGCGCCCCTATCATGCCCTTGTAAGGTTCCTTTACTGGTTGAGCACGGAAAACACGCGCAAGTCGTTCATCACGCACGTGCTCATCTCCAAGGTAGTATCATTATCTTTTAAGTTTTATTGTTCATCATGTCCGTATTTCCACTATTCCAGTATTCTAGACTCTGTGCCCCGATTCTATACCTCCTATACTATTTTATCTACTATAAAAACCCCATGTACACTACATTTTCAGTAGTGGAATCGATTCCCCCACTCACCAGTCGTCGTTGCCGCCCAGTTTCGTTCAGTTCGCCCCAGTCGTCGCTGTTTCGTTCAGTCCGCGGTTGGCTCCAGTTGTAGAAAGACCTGAAGCTCTGAGAATCGATTTACGGATTCTCGGGGTGTGTTTTTGTCTGAATGGCGGTGCAAGTATCTCAGCGGTCGTCTGAGATAGGAACTGAACGAAATCCGTAGAACGGTAGGGGCGGAAGGTTGAGATGTGGGTTGTGAATTGGGAGGCTCTTCGTGAGTCGTAAACTGAGCGTGCGTGAATTGAACGTAGATGTGAACGTGGGCATGCGTGAACTGGGGTGCTTCTCGTAAGCGGGACTTGACGACTGGCGGACTGAACAAAACGGCGACGAATGTGGCGAACTGAACGAAACTGGGCGGCCGCGACGCCTTGTGAGTGAGGGGATCGATTCCACTACTGAAAATGTAGTGTACATGGGGTTTTTATAGTAGATAAGATAGTATAGGAGGTATAGAATCGAGGCCCAGAGTCCAGAATACTGGAATAGTGGAAATACGGAAATGATGAACAATAAAAGATAATGATACTACCTTGAAGATGAGCGCGTGCGTGATGAACGACTTACGCGTATTTTCCGTGCTCAGCCAGTACAGCTACTATGGCCTCATTTGGAAAATTCCCAAACAACAGTATCTACCAGCTTGCTCAAAATGTAATATCGTGCAAGAAAATCCCACTCGAAATAGCAATAATTCCAATCTTTGGAGCTTTTGGGTGCGCCTCACGGAAAGCATGGATATTTCCTGGGACCAACGACGCATGAACTGACAATGGGGTCAGGGGCTAGTGTACACGCATGTAAAGTCTAATATGGGGCCCAGCCCTCAGCGACTATAAATCCCACTCAAAAAAAAAAAACTTTGGAGCTTACCTCGGTTTAATTAGGTACATTAGTCCTCATACGTTGTGCATGTCATGCATATCATGGACGAGTCAGCGGTGGGTTTAAGAGGTCGCTCTCAGTCCACAAAACAATTGATTCCGGCGTCATTCAGTTGTATATTGACACCGAAAACCGCCTCTATTTATAAAATCCTCATGTGGTCCTTTGGACGAGATGAGAATATATTGGGGTATAGCAAACATGGACGGAGGTGCAATGACCCAGTTGTTAAAAAAAATATACCTCGTCTTTCATGGCTCTTCATCATTATACCCCAACATCAGACTATCATCAATTACCCGTGATTTTAAAGCGTCTGACTTTCAGTATTTATCGGTGTACACACCATGCTTCGTTTCCTCTCGAAGGCATGCATCTTCTCCACGCTTCCACCTCACCGAAATGTGACAACGCATCTAAGAATTACTCGGTGGGCTTTTGCGAAAGGAACACCTCCTGTGCCTTGTCATATATTGCCTCCGATCATCCCTTTTTGATTCGTCAATCATTCTCTTATGATGATTTCCTTTCTGGGATACTTCAGCGCCATTCTTTCTTCCGTTTTATTTCTACAGTCTAATCTCCTCCAAAAGGATGAAACAATTACGGGTCAGCATGTTGGAATCAGCATATAAGAGCCAGTAAAATGAAATAGATGAAGCTGCTGCAAGAAGCACATGTCTGAAGACGATAAATTGAGAGCTATCCTGGACTGCCTGAGACGTCTGCAAAGGTTGTGATTATTACTTAGATTGCATAGTCTTTAAACGGAGCTTACCTGTCTATGCCTCCAGAATTTTCTTACCCATATTCTGAGTCGGTATGCTTCGATGCATTGTATTCATCGAAGTCCATTTCATGCAGAGCTTTCTCGGATGTACAACCGAGAGCAACTCACAAAAGTCATGTGCGGTCATGCCTGGGTGAGGTTTATCCAGAGAAGTAAGAATATGGAGCTTCTCACCGAGAATGCTTTTAGGGCATGTGAGACGTCACGAGCATCAGTTGTACCGTCAAGGTTATAAGCTTATGCACAGCCTATCCGAGCACCAATGCAGGGACTGGGGAGAGTACCATAGAAAATTATCTCGAGTCAGGGTATCAGTGGGCACATTAGGATCTCCGTTAAATATTGGTCGAGCAGAAGCGTGAATAGGCGGATAATGCGAGCGAAAGCGGACCACTTCATCAATAAAAGCAGAAAGTCTAGGAATCCAAATGAGTAGTAGAAGTCGCTGTACGCGACTCAATCTCGGAGGTGTGATGGCAAAACAGCTCTGAATGGTCAACATGCCGGATGTGTTCTGGATGGGTGTGTGTGAACGAATTGCGTCCAGCTGGACCAGATATCGAGCGCCAAGGCAAGGTCTTGAGACAATCCTGTCCAGTATCGGGCGAACTTTGAATTGCGGGTAAATGTGAAATGGTGACAACTTTATTCGAAACTTTGTATCCATACAAATGTTCTAATCCTGTAGGCTTGTGTTTCTCGACAATTCTTCGAGAATTCTATCCTCATTGGTCGTTCTCGAAATTTTATTTTCAGTCATATATAAGCTGATATTTTAACTACAATCATTCCTCAGATTTACAGAAGTTTCTCGATTACTGCTCTACGATCCTATCCATGCGATCCTTCATCTCCCTCGCGCTGTATGTCGTTGCAGCTACCCAACACATAGTATTTGCGCAATGTACGTCTACACAGAGCCTAACGAATAAAGGTACCCGCTAACATCTACATCTCCTTCAGCTGCTTGTGCCAAACTCCCAGAGACCATCGAACTTACGTCGAACCCAAAACTTCCCGACCCCTTCACCTTCATCAACGGCGAAAAGGTCACCACTAAGGCTGACTGGAGCTGCCGTCGTGACGAAATCAGTCAACTGTTCCACAGATATGAACTCGGAGCCCTCCCTCCCAAACCATCCGGGTTTGCTGCCGTCTACCTAGCCGGGAAACTGGTTATCCTCGCCGCTGAGGGCGACAAAGTCATCCAATTCACGGTTAACATTTCTCCGGCCACTGAATCGGCCACACCGTCTCCAGGGATTATTGCAATCGGTGGTATATCCATCCCAAGGCCCGAAGGCGTTGTACAAATCACCTTCAACAATGACGAAATTGCGGAGCAGAACAACGTCGGCAGTCGTGGCAAGGGCAAGTTTTACGACCTTTATGGCAGCGATCATTCCGCGTCTGCGATGATGGCGTGGACTTGGGGTGTCAGTCGCGTCATTGACGCCCTCGAGATAACCACCGGGCATGGCATCGACGTCAAGCACCTTGCTGTGTCCGGGTGTTCGAGGAACGGCAAAGGAACGCTCGTAGTTGGTGCCTTTGAGCCGCGCATCGCGCTCACGATTCCTCAGGAGTCCGGCGCCGGAGGGGCAGGGTGCTGGCGCATCTCCGACTCGATGTATGCGAGGAACATCAACACCCAGACTGCAAGACAGATCATCCAGGAGAACGTCTGGCTCTCTACGTCTTTCGAGGAGTATGTCAACACCACTTCCAAGCTTCCTTTCGACCATCACTTACTCGCTGCTCTCGTTGCCCCCCGAGCCCTCCTCATAATCGATACCACTCAATACGATTGGTTCGGCCCTGAATCTGTCTGGGGGTGCATGAAGACGGCCAACAAGGTGTATCAAGCCCTTGGAATCCCCGATGTGATGGGTTTGTCGCAAATCGGAAACCACAGCCACTGTGCGTTCCCGGATAGTCAGCTTCCAGATGTGGGCGCCTTCGTCGACAAGTTCCTCAAAGGCCAGCAGACTAACACGAGCATTCTCAAAACGGATGGCGAAAATGAACTCGGATTTGTTGATGCTGATTGGATCGACTGGACCGTTCCTACTCTCACCTAGTACAGGAATAGCCAACGACAAAAGGCATGATTTATCTTTCGCCTACCCCGCTTTTCGTAAACGTGTACAATATCGCTGAGGCTTTGCCTGTATGGTTCAGAATTTCACAATAGTCATTTATAACCAGTGTCCATACCCAACCTGGTTTCTGACTTTTAAGCGAGAATTTGCGCCTCCAGTGGGAGGACGTTATGCCAGTGATCGTGTAAGAATTCTTTTCATCCATACCTTTTGAATACATAAAATCTGGTATACTCGCAACTTCATTGGGCTGGTAAGGGCTCTAAAACTCACTCGTATTACAGGGAAAGCCATCTAGCTCATTATATAATCACTAACTTGGGTCTGCATGTCAAACTTCCAACATAAATCTTCGCAAGGCTGATGCCCATCACGAGGCACTTCGGCTGGTTGAGCAGAGGTCTCAGTTCCTTCTCACCTGGGAGCCAATCCCCACAAAACCGTAGTTAAAAATACAGCTCTTCAAGTGGGTTCACTTTTATCTTTTCAGCTCAAGCGCTTCTTATGAGGGGCGAGAATGTTCGGCAGCTCTCCGCCGCCGATGGCACATAGAAACGAACAGAGTTTCGCGAAATCGTGTTCGCAGTTTGACATTCAAACGACGATAATAGCTCAGAAAGTTCGTTTGAAAGTGGTAGACTCAAATTGCAAGGGTCAGGGAAATAGAGAAACGATCTGTGACTCGAGGGGAGACGAGACACGTATTGGACGTAATAGATATTCCTCACGAGAAACGAAATGGATAAATAATGCCACATAGTTCGCCATCTGCATATACACGAACCCCGGAGGACGCCCTATCTTTCAGCGTAAACCACATGCTAAAGACACGTGATTTAGCAGTCCTACCACTGGAAGTTGAAGCTCCGTATGGCAAAGTGTTAGAGATCCACCAGCTGGTTGGCGAATCCTTCCTGTAACAGGTGGGGGATGTCAGTCGAGGAATTGAAAATGTGAGTAAATTAAGAATCAATAACAAAGCGGTTGATTGAAAAACCCCTCGTATGCCTTGCCGGCGAATCTTCGTCTGCCTTTCAACAGGATCGGAGAGGTATTCAGCCCCTTCCATGTCCAGAGATTAGGCTACCGCACAGCCAATACTCTCCCATGTGCGCACCCGCATATTGACAGAGCACCGTCGCCGTTTCAGTCAGAACAAACTGAACGGATGACTGGCCCCATATCGCATGGACGACCTTTCTTAGCTGGACTCCAGCGAGAGCATCTTAGGGCTCAATACGCGTGCATTGTACGCCACGAGTGGTTTGAGTGTAGGGCTACGACCGACATGGAAACGATGGTCAAGGAAATGAACCAATGCGTATTTCATGAGGGAAAGTATCGGAAGGATTCTAAGGCAGAGCGAACGACACACAGCATACAGCTTGGGCACCACCCGAGGTGAAGGTGTCGGACACGTCCTAGGAGGCTGGGCACCGATAGGGCTTTCATGGTCATTGATAGATTGATAAATCCAGGATAACGATAACAATCGTTGAAGGTGAAAGGCAAAACAGTTGAGCTTACCCCTTTCTATATTGCGGTCAAACATGGAGGCATCCTCGTTTTACCGAGTGAGAGCGTCCCGATCGTAATCGTGCCAACCACTTCGTTTCGATTAATGTTCACCTACTGAAAAAGAAGATCAGCCCTCTCGTATCAAATCACGATCCGTAAATACGACCAGCGTCAACAGAAACCTCCTCGTATACGCACCGAAGCATTCCCAGAAGAATCCTCTCGTAGAAGTCCCATTGTGATACCCGGAACTCGCTATAACTTGGGGTATGAGCCCCCAGATAGGCGAATCTCCCAGATCGCACTAGACTTCCTCCACCCATTGGACAGGAGTCATAAGAGAGTTGAGGCGATGGAGACATGAGGTGGTGCCACGAACATAACCATAACCAAACAGGCCTGTCGAGTGGACACCGTATTCACGCGACCAGGCTTTGAGAGCATGGTGGAATGAGCCAGTCAAAAGAACGCTATGTAGATGTGCAGGAAAGCTTAGGACACCAGGCGTGAGCACGTCCTAGGCGCAGGCGCTGTGAAGGATCGAGGATCGTCAATGAGAGTCCAAAGTTATAAGGCGCGTGAATTTACAACGTCTTGGCTAGAGGAACTCACTAGCTACAGTAGCACGCCGGCTCCCTTGGTTGTGAAGGTCGATCATTGAAAGGTGTAGTCAGGAAGAGGCGTGTGAAGTTTTCTTGTGTTCAAATTTTCGACGGGACCCTTTGGGCAGTCTGCGCACGGACGTCAAATTGTAGTATGCCCATTTGCGTCGCTTCCGAAACCCCAAACTTTTGACATTGAATGAGGCCTTGATTCAAAGTTCATTTTTACGGCACGGCACGACCACCCCTCATCCACGTGGAAGACACGCTCAAATACATCACCAAAGGTCACCAGCAGTACCCTCTCCCATACGATGGCAACGTTTTTGAAGGCGAGTCGAACTTGATGTCTTCGTTTAAAGCCACTTCAACATCAAAGGCGTAGATTCTCTGGTACAATCAAAGACTTATTGTCTACCCTCATGGCTTTGACCTCTCAGGGACGTCAACTCTCGAAAAATGTACGTGGTCATAGGCGCCTGTAATCCTCGACTACTCCTCTAACTGATACAAAATAGATGTTTCAAAACCAGAAGTGCCGTACAAAGATGTTGAACTTACGACGAAGGACAAGGTGAAGTTGAGGTGTTATTTGATTCATCAGTCGGCAAAGGTATATTCGCTTCAGTTCGGCGTTTGTATAGCTTTCACTGAATGCACACAGAGACCACTTCGAGGAACAGTGATCATATTCCATGGGAATGCGATGAACCATGGGGACATCGTTGATCCTCATGCTATCCAATTTCGCAGGATGGGGTTCAAAGTACTGACTTTGGAATATCGAGGGTATGTGCTCTCTGACAGGCTTTTTGCATAACTCAACATGCGACTTGTAGATACGGCCTCTCAGAGGGCACTCCATCAGAGTCGGGTATATCTTCTCACGAACTTGAATGGTATGGTTGCTTATCTGAGAGACAGGTCTGCAACTTGATGCTCAAGCGGGCTTTGACTACGTCGCGAATGATCCTGAGCTATCGGAACTTCCAATAGTAATTGGTCCGTGCATGTAAAGTTAATCTTGCTAACATCTTTCCTGATACAGGTCATTTTCGGGCAATCTCTTGGTGGGGCCGTAGCAATATACACAGCCAGTCGTAATTCGGATAAGGCAAGTTTTCCCCCAGGTCACTGTTCTGGAAAGAAATAACGTTTTAGAAACCTCCAGGTCGCTGCTCTAATGGTGGAAAATACATTCACTTCCATCCCGAACCTAGTGAAAGCATGGCCGATGGGTGGCTTCCTATCTCTTTTGATTACGCAGAAATGGCCTTCGATATCCAGGATATCGAATATGCCGACCACTCTCCCAATTTTGATGCTGAGTGGCCTTCAGGACGGAGTCATTCCTTCGACAGAAGTCGCCGCCTTGTTCCAGGCTGCATCTACCAGAAAACCAGCCGTGAAAACAAAACTAAGATTATTCGCGTTATCAAGCTCTGCGGATGAATCAGCTGAAACTGAGTACAAACCTCCTCAGAAAGACGTCTTCGAGGTTTTTCCTCACGGAGGACACAGTGCGTAACTTATCAACTTACTCACCGCTAGAAGTGACGGCTAAATGCAATATTCAGACGATACCTATGACCAACCTGGATATTGGGAAGCTGTGACTAAGTTCATCGACTCAGCTGTGCCTTGATTTGGTCTGCTTTACTATATCCCACCTCTGAAATCCTGATTTCTGCCATCTCGCTTCTCTTTACTTTCTGCACAACTCTCCTTGCAGACGGGGTACGGTAACCACTTATTTCTACCTGTTCAGCCGCTTGTTAATACCATTGAGGTTCTGAGCTCCGGTAGTAAGAGATTTACGAGTATGAGAATTGGAGGCGGTGACAGGAGCTGCAGTAACATC
>Ga0247764_1000784_pt1 | contig 11135 bp, 15 predicted proteins | sample UWRJL051202B4_FD_179932 | JGI IMG/M metagenome (GOLD analysis project Ga0247764, IMG submission 179932) | Plant litter microbial communities from Arlington Agricultural Research Station in Wisconsin, United States - UWRJ-L051-202B-4 | ecosystem: Environmental > Terrestrial > Plant litter >...
TACGAAATGCTCTCGATCAACAACCGGCTGCATGAGGCGGTGAATCAGTTCGTCAACGAGCTGACCATCATGCAGAACCGGCTCGTGCGTGCGGGCGAATCGACCCTCGGCACCGTGCAACTGTCGAGCCGCTCGACCGTCATGGGCTCGATGTCGCAGGCCGTCGAGGCGATCTCGGCGCTGAAGGCCGCCGCCCGCTCGTGCACCGGTGAGGTGTCACCACTGGTGGTCGCCACGAAACGCGAGTTCGAGAAGCGCATCTGATTCAGCAGTTCACGCGACCTGGAAGGAGAAGGCGATGACAGCGCCGACCGCGCAGCGCCCCTCGGCGCTGTCCAACCCGTCCGGAGGTAAGCCCGCCGGCCCGAAGTGCCCGCCCGGCGCGGCGAAGATGTCCCGGATGTTCGTCAACGACAAGGGCCTGCCGCAGAAGTCGTCGACCCCGATCCCGGTCGACGAGAACGACCGGCCGACCGCGCACGTGCAGCGCCGCTGCCCGCATACCAGCCCCGTGAACGGCGGCGGGAAGGAACGCTGCGGCGACCGGGACTGGTACCTACCGACCGACCCGGACGTCTTCTGCCGCGCCCACGGCGACAAACTGGAGGCGGTCCAATCCGGCCCGTCGCCGTTCGCGTTGACGTTGAGTGCGGCCCGGGAGATGCACGGGGCGTCCGCGATGCCGTGGCTGATCCCCGCGGGGGCGGTAGCCGCCGACCTGGCGCTTCATCTCGCCGACGTTGGTCCGGCTGCCGGCCTGGTGGCGCTGCCCCTGGCCGGCGCCGGTTACCTGGGCGCCAAGCGCACCCTGACCCGCCGGGCGCTCAAACGTAACGCCCTGGAGCGGGGCGAGAAGTCCGGTCGCCGGTACAAGCGGATCCTCGGCGAGTCGCGGCGGTACTCGATGCTCGCCGGTGAGGCCGGCCTGTGGGCGGGTCTGTTGGCCGCAACCAACGTCACCCAGCCGTTCGGCGCCGCGGTCGTGCTGGCGGGCCTGGGCCGGTGGGCGTACGGCTGCCGCCACTGGTGGAAGGCGGCCGACGAGCGCCGCTGTTCCGCAGATGTGGTGAAGGTTGATGTTGCGAAGGTGGCGGACAGTGCCGCAGCCGTGAAGGCGCCGGACGAGGTGGAGTTGCGTGCCCTGACCACGTGGAAGACCATCATCGGCTGCCCTGGTGGGCCGCTGGCCGGGACGGAATTGGTGGGTTTCGCAAAGCTGCCGAACTGCGAGGTCGGCGCGAACGAGCGCACGTTGATGCCGAACTGGACGGCGAAGGTGGTGGCCACCAGGTCGGGCACCGTCAACATGCGTGAGGCCCGGCCGGCGCTGCCGGGCCGGATCGCCGCCGCGTACGGGGTGTCGTATGCGGATGTGTCGTTCGCTGCCGACGAGAACGACCTGTCGGTGGCGTGGCTGCGGGTGCAGCCGGATAACCCGCTCGCGGAGACCCGCATGTGGACGGGGGTGCAGGCCACCGACTGGTCCAAGGGCCTGTCGGTGGTGGGTCGTTTCGACGACGGCAAGCCGATCCCGTACGTGTGGTGGGACGAGGGCGGCGCCGCACATGACCTGCTCGGTGGGTCGTCCGGTTCCGGCAAGAGCGAGTTCATCGCCCAGTTGCTGCTGACGTCCCTGCATTCGGAGGGGATGGTGCTGGACTGGCTGGGCGACCCGCAGTCGGGCCAGTCGTTCGGTGCGCTGCGGGATCACGTCGACTGGTTCGCGCCGGGCGGCACTCAGATCGAGTTCCTGCTGCTGGGTGCCGTGAAGGAGATGTACCGGCGGAACGACATCCTGTCGCGTAACTACATCAAGACGTGGCAGCCGTCGCTGGAGATGCCACTCCTGGTGATCACCCTGGACGAGGTGCAGTCGTACCTCGGCGACTCCGGTGTGGTGCACGACCTGGTGATGCAACTGGCAGGGATGGCCCGTAAGTGCGGGCTGAAGCTGCGCCTGTCGACGCAGATCATCGCCGCGTACAACCTGGGTGGTGACACCTACATCAAGGACCAGGTGAAGAGTGGCCAGACGTTCACGTTCCGGTCGAACACCGACCAGGCCGCACGGTCATCGATCGAGGGTGACAGTCCGATCGACCCGACGGCGCTGCCGACCCGCTGGGGTCAGTACACGTGCGCCGCCGGCCAGAAAACCGCCGGGCTGGTGTTCGTGCAGGGCCTGTGGGGGCGCGACGTGTACGGGCGCACCGACTACACCGGTAACGAGATGAACCGGTGGCTGCTCGGCCCCGACGGCAAGCCGCTGATCAGCCCTGGTGTATTCAGCCGGGACGCACAGGAGGTGTCCGGGGTCCTGTGGGGCGACCGTAAGGAACGTGCCCGGATGGTCCTCGAGGGTGGCCGTGACGACGAGGACATCCTCAGCGGCGGCCGAGCGGTGGAACTGATCGAGGCGGCGTCGGTGTCGGCGGCGTCGGGGAAGGTGACGAAGCCGGCGTCGGCTGCGGAGTCGTCGCTGCCGGAACGGGCCCGGGACAAGGTGTTCGCGGCGGCGGTGGAGATCGCCCAGGTGAAGGGTTTCGTCGAGAAGCCGGCCTTGGTCGCGGACCTCGAGGGCAAGGTTGCCCCGAAGACGGTTGACAAGGCGATCACGGACCTTGTCGATGACGGCTTCTTCGTCCGTGTGAAGAACGGTGTCTACAAGGTCCGTGGTGTTGAGGCGGAGCAGGGCGAGGTGGCCGAGTGATCCGCTCAGACCTTGATGACGAGCATGTGGATGTCGAGTTCCCCGGTTTCCTTGTCGCCGCCGAAGTCGTAGGCGTAGGCGGCGACCTGGTACCAGGGGCTACTCGCTTCCCAGTTGCCCTTGTCGCGCAGGAACCGCAGCTTGGTGCCTTCCTTCGGCAGGGGCAGGTCGGGCAGTTGGGGTGGGGGTGGCTGTTGCCCGGGAAGCTCGAAGGTTTTGAGTGCTCGCTCGGGGCTGCTCTGCTCGCGGACAGTGACCTTCATTCGCACATCGTGACCGATCGACTGCGGTTGGTCCAGTCGTGACCGCTACCTACCAGCGCCGCTCGAGCACCGCCTACCGCGGGGTGGTCTACGGCATCGACGTCCTGGACCACCTCACCGGCCAGAAGATGCCGGACGACTACGTGGGTCAGACCCGGCAGCGGGGCCGTGCCCGGGAGAACCAGCACCGCGACGACCAGCCGTGGTCGGATCTGATTGTGGGTTCGTCGCACGTTCTGTGGGAGGGCATCTGCACGGACACCGAGCTGGACGAGATGGAGCGCCGCTTCATCCAGGACGCCGAGGTCCGGCCGCGGTTGAACTGGAAGCTGAACGAGGACAACCCGCGACACATCCCGAAATGGGTCCTGCTCGAGCAGCGCCACGAACGGGACCAGGCCGCGGGCCGTCCGTTGTGGGTGCCACCTGATCAGCGGGCCCGGGAGAGTTTGCTCGAGTGGCCGGACCGCGGTGGTGTGGTGTCGAAGCCGTTGCCTCCGCGCCCGCCCGCGAGGCCGTGGTCGTCGCGCCGCAAGCACCTGACCGGCCTCGCCGTGGCGGTCGCAACCTTGATCCCAGCGGCGTGGATCGCGCTTGCGGTTCTCGGACGCTGGTTCGTTGAGGCGTGGTGGCTGATTCCGCTCGCGTGTGCCGCCCTGACCGCGTGGGTGTGGGCGGGCTGCCCGGTCCGGAAGCGGGGCCGGCGGAAGGCGCGGAGCAGGGTGAAGAAGCGGCTCAACCTGCGCACCCGCCGCCGATCATGAACTGTCGTGTGCCCGAATGGGTGACCACCGGGCGGGCTAGCCCGGTTTAGGGTCAGGCGATGATTGCGGGCGGCAACAGCGCAGGTCAGGGCAGCAAACACATCGGTGGGCGCCACAACCGGCGTCCCCCAACTGGTATAGACGACCACTCCGATCTGCGGCTGCTCGGCGGGTCCGTGTCCGGTGGTGTCCGGGACTCCCACATCTGGTTGAACATCACCGAAGGCGTCGGGGTGGGCACGGATTTGACCCCGGAGAACGCGGAGGTCCTCATCCGGAAGCTGTCGGCGTGGGTGGCGGTGGCCCGCCGGAACCGGGCCCAGGACGCAGAAAAGCCGCCGCCCACCACCCAGCCTGGCGGGGCTGAGCAGTGAGCGGCGGTGAGCCGGCGGGAGTTGCGGTGGGTGGCCGGTCGTCCCGGCGGCGGTCTACGGCTTCGGCTTCACGCCCGAGTTGAGGGCGGCCTGCTGGATGTCGGTGCCCTTGAGGATGCCGACGTAGGTCACGACGGCGATGAAGAAGTTGACCAGCACCGTGTACGCGGTCCGGGCGAAGTCGAAGCCCTCACCGGACTCGACGTGCCCGATCCACGCCTCCATGTACGCCTTCAGGCCGGCGAGCGCCAAAAGCACGAGGCCCTTCTTGAACGCCGACCAGTTCGAGCGCATCAGGACCGCGGCGAGCAGGGGCAGCAGCACCGTCAGGGCCAGCGACAGCACGCCGGCCAACGAGGGTTCGAACAAGTATGTGGGCAGGCTGGGGAAGACGACCGAGTCCACAGGGCACTCCTATCGGGGGACGGGAAGGGGAAGAAATGTCGCACCCGCGCCGTACGTTCCAGGACGTGGAACGCGTTGACCTGGCGGAGCTCGAGCACGAGGTGCAGCGACAGTGGCACTCCGAAGGCGGCGCCGTGGTGACCCTGGGGGCGAGCGGCGACCGGTGGTTCGCCCGGCATTCCCGCAAGGGCGCGGCGTGGGTCTTTGCGTTCGAGCGGTCCGCCTGTGAGCTCGTTGATCAGTGGCTGGCCCGCGGCACATGGCACGAGATCGGCCTGCCGCCCAGGTCCTCCTGACCAAGGAACAGGACTGCCGTCAGGAAGACGGGCCGGCGCTCTCCGGCTTGTCCTGCTGCTGGTACTGCTGGACGAACGACCGGAACGAGATCAGCCGCAGGATCAGTAGCCCGTCGATCAGGACCAGCGATCCCAGCGCGAACACCGCATCCGCCACCCCGGACGGCCCGGACCCCGGCCACCGGGTGATGACCAGGACGATGGAGCGCAGGTACAGCACCGCGGCGATCACGACCAGGCCGGACGCGTCCCACGCGGCCATGCGGCGCCATTGCTTCGGCCGGTGCTGTGAGATGAACGCGACCGCCGGGACGAACCCGACGATCAGCAGCGTCAGGATCGACGCCTGGTACAGGACTTGGTTACTCATCGGCCCTCCCCGCGCATGACTTTCTGCAACCACGTGTCGAAGTGGTTGGCTTCGTTGTGGGCCCGGAGTTTGCTGGTGACTTCGTCGGCTTGCACGCGGAGCCGGGCCATTGCGGTCCGGTCGGACACGGCGTGCCGGTGTGACTCGGTGGCTGCTTCAACGGCTTGGGCGGCTTCCTGCCCGCGCCGGGGCCGGATCTTGGAGAGGATGCGTGTCCACCATTTCCGCATCAGCCACCACCTGGCCTGATGGTTGTGTGCCCGAGGTTGGTCAGCAGTGCCGTGGTGGTGCGGGCGTTCTCCACCGCTGCGGCGGCGGCTCGTGCGGCATCGGCGAGCGCGTCCCGGGTCGCCTCGTGGGCAAGTCGCTCCTTGTCGTAGGCGGCTTTCCACTCGTCCCGGTCCGCTTTCATCTGCTCGTGGGCGCCCTTCGGCACCAGCCAGCCGAGCAACAGCAGCAGGACCACAACCCCGGGCACGCCCCATTGCAGGATCGCCGTGATCAGGTCGGGTGGGCTGTTTGCTGCCGCCTCGCCGGCCAGCCTGATGATGCGCACGGTTACCCCCGGGTTGTGCTCGAGCGGTCAGGCGGCGAGACGCGCGGTCAGCAACTCGACCACCCGCTGCGCTGTCGCCTCCGGCAGTTGGCCGGCCTGCTCGGGAGTGAGGCCGGCGAGGATGCCCGCCACGATCGCCTGTTCGTCGACGAGGTCCTTGCCGGCCAGCTGCGACACGGCAGCGGACACGAGGGCGAGCTGCGACCCGAGGTTGACGATCTGCCCAGCGCTCGGCGCGTACTGGAGCATGTCCTGCGCGGTGCGGGGCTTCTTGTCGACGGGGTGCTGCCACGTCGTGGCCCACACCTGCTTGGCGGACGCCAGCGCCTGGGCCTTGGCGGCGGCGGCGATCTCGGCGCTCATCCACTTCTTGTCGTCGGCGGTCAGCGCCATGTCGGCCTCCAGTTCGGCTTGCCGGGCGGCGAGGATGCCCCACGGTGCGGTGATGTTCTCCGGGTTGGCCGGCCCGCTGCCGCTGCCGTACCGGAAGCTGAAGTGGGCGTGTTCGTGGTGCTGGTCGGCGCCGTCGTACCTGCGTTTGCGCCAGCCGTTCGACGCTTCCCAGATCCAGCCGTCGAAGATGATGTAGAGCAGCCTGGTCTCGGCGCCGGACACGCACCGGGCCACGACGAGCAGGACGATCCGCATCATCGACCAGCCGGTAGGCCAGGGGCCTCGGGAGTCGACGTCGCGGGCGTGGACCTCGTTGACGTTGTCGGTGTCGGAGTGGCTGCCCGTGTTCCCGGTCTCGTCCAGGTTGTGATCGGAGACCCGCTGGGCGTGCGCGGTGTCGCCTTTGGTGCCGTCCTGCGTCTTGCGGCGGCCGGGCGCGAGCGTGTTGAACTCGCTGAGCAGGGACGTTGAGGCGGGCAGGCTGAGGACCTCGGTCACTGGCCAGGCCTGCCTTCAAGCGCGTCAAGGCGACGCTGCGACCGGATCGCCACGTCGGCGGTGTCCTGGTGCCACATGTCGTGGAAGCCGATGCCCTTCTGCGGGACGGCGGCACCACAGACCAGACAGGCATGCAGCGCCACCCCGTCAGGCAGGCGAGGGAACTGCCACGAGTCGGGCGCGTAGTCGGTGCCGCAGGTCTGGCAGACCATGCCGACCGTTTCCCGTGAGGGTCCGCTGCACGTCGGGCAAGGCGTCTCCGGCATGGTCTGCCCCCTGTCTATTCGTCGCGGCCGAAGGCTTGGTCGCGGGCGATCCGCAGCTGCTTGATCAGGTGGTTGAGCTGGTCACGGTTCAGGTCGACGAACGGCCCGTCCCACGCCCGGTAGGTTTCGCCGGCCTCGTTCGGCGCCAGGTACTCGACCACCGGGTCCGGCCGCCCGGGCTCGCCCTTCCAGGCGGTGGCGGCCAGTTGCACGCCGAGGCCGCGCTGCCAGTGCAGCTCGAGGCGCTGCTCTCCGGCAGTGCCGTCCGCGTTGGGGGTGGGGTTGATGTTGTGTCGCGCCATGGGGCGCCTCCCTTGTGGGTTGCCCTTGTTCCCGGGCCGGGACAGCCGCCCTGTGGCGGAAGATCAGGGGTTGGCCCGCGGCGGTGGGGGAGACGCCGGCGCCGGGATCGTGTACTGCTCGTCGCCCATCGCCTGCCACAGCGCGTCCGTGTCGGCGCCATCCAGGTCGGGCCGTTCCCAGGTGCCGGCCCACGTCGCGCCGGTCAGTGGGCTCTCCGGGTCGAGCACCTCGGCCGCGGTGTAGGCGTGCACCGTCGTGCCGTGCACCTCGATCAGCCGCCCGCCGGTGCGCAGCATCAGGTGCCGCTCGTCGGGCCCGCCGTCGTCGTGGCGCACCCACCGGTCGTCATCGACCAAGTCCCAGCCGGGCATGATGCCTCCTAAAGCGGTCGCAGGAATTCACATTCGAGGCACGACACCAGCGACGACCCGACCAGGGTGTTCAGGGCGCCCGGGGTGTTCTGAAGCTGGCGTCCGACGAGGGAGAAGTAGTCGGAGGTCCCGTTGGCTTGCAGGATCGTCGACACCTGCAGACCGCGGGTCAGGTTCGCTGTCGCCGTTGCCGGGAGCACGTCACGGACCCTGGGGGCCTGCACCGAACCGTTCTTCGCGATCGCGCTGTACCAGCTGATCAGGTCGGTGTCGGAACCCCAGAACACCACCCCCGTCAGCCGGTAGTACCCGGCCAACTGCGGGGTGATCCGGTGGGTGAGGGTGCTGGTGTCGTGGTAGCCATGGGTGTCGGTGTCCTCGGATCCGGGCCCGAACAGGATTTCCGTGTCGGTGTCGGACGGCACCGACTGGGCGGACTGCTGGATGAGTTTCACGATCGGCTTTTCGATCGTGGCGGCCTTCAGCCCCAGCCAGTCACCGATCAGGAACTTCGCGCCGGCGAGAACGCTCACAGCCCCCACCTCCCCGCGTTGAGCAGCGTGATCGGCTCACCTGCGGTGTGGCTGGCAACAACCCCGTTGACCGAGCGGATCACCGTGAACGTCCAGGAGGAGCCGGCCCCGGTGATGTTGGTGATGGTCACGAACTCGGCCCCCATCTGCGCGGGCAGGTTCACGGTGCCGGTGACCCACGGGTCCCCGCCGGAATCCATGACCCACGAGGTGGCGGTGGTGTTCACCCCGACGTCGAGGACGGTGTTGCCGGACTCGATCGGGGAGTCGTCGTCCTCCCACACACCGACCTGCCACACCGCGGCGGGGGAGCAGTCGAGGGTGGCCGTCCACGACGGGCCCTGACCGGAGTTGCGGGCGGAGATGGTTTCGGTGATGCCGTCGATGACCTGGTCGATGACCCCGAACCCGGCGATCGTGGGCTGGTTGGTGCGCTGGATCCGGGAGCTGATCCGGCACAGCAACCAGTCGTCGATCAGGTCCGGGTTAGCGGCCAGGTCCACCGTGAAGGCGGGGTATCTGGCGCCGGCCGCATCGACGCTGAGGTGGGTGCGCCATTGGGCGTGCGGGGCGCAGTCCGTGTCGTAGGCGACATCCAGGACGGCCCGGTCGGAGATGGTGCCCCGTCGTTTCCGGAACGGCTCCGGGGCGGCGTGGGTGGCCTCTGAACCGCCGGTGCGCTGCACGGTCCACCGGTTCGCCGCGCGGGCGTCGAGCTGGGGAACCAAGACCTGGGTGGGGTCGGTGCCACCCGTGTACGCATAGGTGTCCATGTCGACCGTGAGGTCAACGGGGGCGTTGTACCGGTCGGTGCGGGGCCGGTGGACGTACCCGAATTCCTCTTCGAGGATCAGCCCGCCGCTCTCGGCGTCGATCGCCGCCCGGGACAGGTCGGTGAAGGCGCCTTCCTGCTGCGCCCCCAGCATCGTTTTGCCCGAGGTGTACACGTCACCCAGGACCCGGCACGGGATGCGTTCCTCGGTGCACAACCGGAGGATCCTGCCGTGGGCGAACTCGTACGCCCAGGCCCGGTCGCCGCGGGTCAGCCACGGCGGGGTGAGGTTCAGGTCGTAGTAGTACGGCAGGGCCGAGTCGACTTTGATGTCGTGGACCATGACGTGCCCGGCGATGAACCGGATCCCGATCGCCGACGTCGAGTTGGTGGTGTTGGCCCGGTCCGGGTTGACCGTGACCCTCGTGACCGGGCCGATGGTGCCGGTGATGCCGCCGGTCCCGACAACGGACGAGTCAACAACGATCCGCACATCAATGTCGGGGCCGTTCTGCTCCGCCGTGACGTCGATGCCGACGAGCCCGGTGTAGGCGGGTGCCAGTGTGGCCACCAGGACTTGGGCGTTGAGGGTGTCGTCGTACACGTACAGCACGTACTGGTTCGGTGAGGCTGCGTTGACGAGGCTCCACCGGTTGAACCGTGACGACGGGGTGGTCCATTCGAGGATGCGGATGTCACCGATCCCCGCGAGGGCGGCGTACACCTGCACGTTGATGCTGACGGTCCACGAGGTCACGTTGGCGGTGACGGGAACAGGGGCGGACAGTTTCGCCCCGGCCGCGATCGAACACAGGGCCGTGGATCCGTACCGGTACAGGAAGACGTCGTCGGGCTCCCCGGTGGCAAAGGAGAACACGGCCGGCCCGCTGACCGTCATGGCCGGCTGCTCTTCGAACGCTGATGCCGCTGAGGTGGACGCGGCGGCGTCTTCGAGGGGCCAGTACGCGATCGGCGGGACGGGTGCAAGTTGCAGCGAGCGGCGCAGCGGCGACAAGGCCGGGGCGGACCGTAGCTCAAGCCGGGTCCCGACTCCACCCAACCGAACCTGCGCCACCGAATGGGTGGAGCCGTCGGGCAGTCGCCGGAACGTGGGTTGGACGTCGGCGATGTAGCCCTCGAACCGGCTGTAGGCGGGCTGGGTGATGGCGATGTTGTCCCACAGGGTGGTGACGGGCAGGTTCAGGTTGCCGGTGAAAACACTGCACAGCATCGCCATGGTGGTGCCCGCGACCAGGTTCGTGGTGAGCCGGTAGTCGAGCTGCCATGCGGCGGGTTCGGGTCCGGCCGCAGCCCACACCTTCACCTGGACGTGGTCGCCGACAAGCCGGGTCCGGCAGGTCCAGGTGCTGTTCGCGGTGTAGGTGCCGACGGTGACGGTGGTGAGTGCGGTGACGACGCCGCCGCTGTTGGTGGTGAGCCGCAGTTGCAGGGTTCCGCCGACGCCGAACACGATCTGCGACCACACGTAGTCGGTGCCGTCTTCCCGCAGGCGGGGCCCGGTGGCGATGAGGGCGCCGGCGGCGACGGCGGGGATGGTGATCGTGTAGGTGGTGTCGGTGTCGCGGCGGGTGCAGGGGATCCGGTTGACGGCGGTGGACACGGCGGGCTGGGTGATGACGCCTTGGGTGCCGTTGGTGGTGGACGCGGCACCGGACGTCCAGGCGGGTCCGGTGGTGGGGGTGCCCCAGCTGGTTCCGGTGCGGGTGAACGTGTCGTGCAGGTAGGGGGTGGGGTCGGTGCGGATGGACAGCCGGACGGGGGTGCCGAGGTCGATGTTCGGCCAGTACGGCGACGTCATGAGGTGCGGGGTGAGTGCGCCGTCGTCGTTGAGCAGGGCCAGGCCGGTGACCGCCCCGGTTTTCTGGGTGCCTGCGCCGACGACGACACCCCGGGTGATGGTGATGGGGGTGTCGATGACCCGGGCGCTGAGGTCCGTCCAAACCCAGGTGGAGGGGGCGGCGGTGAGGTCGGCGCCGAGCGCTGCCTCGCAGGTCAATTCGAGGTCTTGATCAGGAAACGGCATCGTTCACCGCCCCTGTGTGGCACGTGTGTCGGACGCTGCACGAAAGGCGTGCCACAGAGAGTGCGGGTCAATGGGTGTTGCGAACCCTATTGATCAATGCGGAAATGAGAGAATAGATCCACACATAGTTCGGGCCCGGCAATCAGAGGCTGGAATCTCTGGCCGGGCCCTTGATCGCCAGTGGAGGGCGACCCAATGTCCGAGGCTATTCTCTCAT
>Ga0247764_1000785_pt1 | contig 11133 bp, 2 predicted proteins | sample UWRJL051202B4_FD_179932 | JGI IMG/M metagenome (GOLD analysis project Ga0247764, IMG submission 179932) | Plant litter microbial communities from Arlington Agricultural Research Station in Wisconsin, United States - UWRJ-L051-202B-4 | ecosystem: Environmental > Terrestrial > Plant litter >...
TCCACAAATACCGGGGGGAGTTGCAGGCAGTAGTTCAACAGACCTCGTGGAGATTGCTTCCGGCCATACCGTAACGCTCGATATAGGCCGTGAAATTGGCGGGCTTACCATTGGAGCTTCACTGGCCACGGGTACCCTCATCATCGGTAATGATAACATAAACCGCACACTTACGGTCAGGGGGCCGGTGCTGGTGAATGCCCTTGGGACGTTAAGCAGAAATACCTCAATCACAACGGGAGAGCACCTGCTTGAGGTCGTGGGCGATAATGGAAATTTTACTAATGACGGAACGGTGAACTTTACAGATGAAACGCGCCCGGCGGGCGGCTGGTCATCCGTAAATGTAGAAATGGAAGTAGGGGGCAACGTAAACCTTACAGGAAGCGTTCTCGCGACCTCCAAACTCAATAACCTGACCATCAATAAAAACAACCGCAGCATTAAGTTGGGAAGTAACTGGACCGTAGCGGGCATGCTTTATATACAGGCAGGTTACCTGGAGCTTGGTGACGCTGCCACACAATATACGCTGAACGGAAACTCCACGGCCTCCTTCATACGTATAGATATCAACGGGGTCCTTCGCATATTTGGAACAGCTTCGTTCCCTACAGGATACCTGGCTGTTCTTGAGGGCGACGATGGTACAGTAGAATATGCCGGCACAAACCAGACGATAGCACCTGTCAGTTCCGTAACCCAGTTTCACAACCTGATTATTTCCGGAACGGGTACCAAAACGTTATCCTCCGCGACAATTATTGACGATAAGCTTACCATATCCCCGGGAACGGCGTTGTCCACCGCCAATTATACGATAACCGAACGCGGAGACTTTGCCAACAATGGAACGTTTACACCGGGAACCACCGGTACCGTGATCTTTTCGGGAACAAGACCTCAGATCATCACCGGAACGGCCTCCTTTCGGAACATACAGGTAGATAAGGCGACCACATTGACAGCCGTCTTCGCCAATACACCCCTCAGTGTAGCAACCAATACAACCCTCACACAGGGCACACTTGATCTGGGTACGATAACGACCCATACGCTGGGAACAGTGAGCGGCTCCGGAACAATCGCATTGTCCGCGGCAGCAGCGGGTACTACCGTGTTTCCCACAGGAACCTTTACGGCGTTTTTGACGGCAGCGGGTACCGGAACCGTGGAGTACAACAATACCGTTAATTATACAATTGGAACAGCGCCCCTGGCCTATGCATATCTCAAAATATCAGGAGCCAGCACAAAAACATTATCGACGACGATAGCAGTAACCAAAGATATTAATATAAACCAGGGAGCCACGCTCAGTACGGCCGCCAATACCATTACACTAACCGGTAACTTTATCAATGACGGCACCTTTACAGGAACAGGTACAGTGAACTTTAACAACACGGGCGCTATTCAAACGATCAGTGGCCTTACGTCCACAACGTTCTATAATGTGACCGTAAGTAAAGCAGCCGCCTATAACCTCGTATTGGCCAACACTGCACGTATAGACGGCACATTGGCGCTGGCTAACGCGGGAAATGTTGAGCTCGGTAGCTACAACCTGACAATCGGAGCCACAGGAAACATAACCGGTTCCGGCGGCGCGGCCACAATAGCAGCCTTCTCCAATACCCGGATGATACTGCAGGATGGGACAAACTCATCCAATGGATCGCTCGTCCGGGAAGGTACCACAGCGGCCGGCCTGGTAAAGCTTTTTCCGATTGGTACAGGTACGATCTATTCATACGCAAACATAACGCAGCTGACAGGTACAGTGACAGCCACTGCGTCGCTGGCCGTCAAGGCGATACCTTTCTCGACATCAAGCAACAACATGGTGCGCCGGTTCTGGCGTATCAAGGCTACCAACCTGTCGTCGATAACCGACGCCCGTCTCGTGTTCAAATATGATCCTACGGATATCACAAATAGCGGATCGCCGACGCTCGTGGTAAAACGATTTGCCAATAACGTTGAGAACGACGTTACCGGATCTTTCGTGGACAACACAACCACACAGACCTTTGGCGTAAATGCCGCCGGCAATACATTCGTGGAGTTGGAATGGCGTATGGGTGACCCTGCAAACTTTGCCAAGACCTACTACAGCTATCAATCCGGAGCATGGGATACTCCCAATACATGGACTACGGATCCGACAGGTACGATCCTGCAGGGACAACCCGGAGCGGGAGGACCTAATAATGGTGACCGCGTGGTTGTCCTTAACGGCCGCACCGTTACCATGGCAGTTTCCAATAAGACGCTGACATCGCTGGAGATCGAAAGTGGTGCAACGGTGGATGTACAAACCACAAGCGGTCACAACTTCGGTACGATACGCGGCGCCGGATTGTTGCGCATCGCAAATATATTGGTCCCGAGCGGTAACTACCTGGAATTCGTAGCACCGACGGGGGGAACCATCGAATATTATAACTACAACGGCGGCCTGGCAACAAATATACCTTATTATAACAACGTGATCATGTCAGGCACAGGCACCAAAGTTATCGGTGGTCCTACACGTACGATTACCGTAAATGGTAACTTCTCGGTTACCGGGGGAACAGCCCTGATCGGCTTTGGCTCGGGAAACAAGCTTACCGTAAATATCTACGGCGACGTGACTATTGCTGCGGGCGCGTCCGTAACGATCGGCAACGATCAGATCCATGACCTGATTTTTTATAAGGACCTCGTTAATAACGGTTCTATCGATATAACCAATGCGGCCCAATATGCTGATGCCACAGGACTGGGAGCCGCTAACCTCACCATGAAGGGAACTTCCGATAACAGCATAAGCGGCACGGGAAGCAAGTTCGACCTTTATAAGCTTATTGTAGACAAAGGAGTGGACCAGACCTATATCCTGGACGTAAACGCCACCAACCTTTTGCTGCACGCACCGACAGGCCTCGCCAACGGATCAACATCAGCCCCGTATAGCGTGGAGAACCCAGAAATACTAAAAGCTCTTTGGGTAAAGAACGGAACACTCAAGCTTGGCAGCAACATAAACATACCGCGACTATCGAGCGGTGGCAATGACTTCTTCATTCCGGAACATGGAGCCATCTGGCTCAACGGCGCCACCGTCGCTACGTATGACAGCCCCACGGGGTCGCCCGGAAACACCGGCTTAACATTGTATGGTAAATTGCGTGTTACCAGTGGTACCTGGAATGGCAATGGCAGCGCCGGTATAGTATATCGCACAATATCCGAGATCATCGTGGAAGGAGGCATCGTAACGGTAAGCCAGCTGCGGGCTTCAACGGGTGGCACCGGGCCGGCAAACAATCGCAGTGCGTACGTGCAGAGTGGCGGTGAGTTTATTGTTACCGGAACCGGAGAACAGAACGCCTCATTCTCCATGTTCAGCCTCGATAAGACCTCCAGTATATTCAGGATGTCAGGGGGAATAATACGCGTTAGGAACGCGACAACTACCGGAGCTATCGATATCCGTGCAGACCTGGCAAACTTCAATGTGAGCGGCGGATTGGTGGAGATTACAACCAATTCCAGCAACTCGCACCAGGTGCGCTCCACCGTGCCATTGTATAACGTGACAACCATCAAGGGATCCAGTACCGGCAATATTGCACTCTCTACCAACGAGCTCGTCGTGTTAAATGACATCACCATCGGCACCAATACCTCGTTCAATGCCAATAACCTGGATCTTACCGTTGGCCATAACTTTGCCTGCCAGGGAACAGGAGTATACACGCCCGGCACGAACACCACGATCTTCAACAGCAAGACAAGCAATCAAACAGCGAGCTGCGCATCAGGATTGCTCTTCAATAACCTGACAATCGACAATACATATACGGGAGGTGTTGTAACATTAAGCGGCAACCTTACTACTACTTTGAACGGCAACCTGAACCTGAACAACGGTACGCTGAACGACGGCGGCGAAACAGTAACTGTAAAAGGCAATATCTCGAACTCAGCCTTACATACCGGCACAGGGCGTGTACGTTTGAATAACAGCGTGTCCACGGTATCGGTGTTGTCCGGATCAGGTACGGGTATTTTCGGAAACCTTGAGCTGAGTGACGCCGACGGCGCGACCCTGTCTGTAGATCAGACCGTAGCCGGTACACTAACACTTACTACGGGTGTACTGGATATTAAACAATATAACCTCAATTTCACCGAAACCGGAACCATATCCGTAACCACACCGGGCTCTACCAGGATGATCAAAACAGCAGGTAACCGTTCCGACGGCGGCATCAAAAAAACATTCAACGCCACCGGTTCCTTTACATTTCCACTCGGCGTCACGGGTAAATATACACCCGTAGCAGTAACGCTGACCGCCGCATCTGTCTTTGGAAGCATAGCCATTAACCCCGTAAATACAAGACATCCCTTTGTAACCAGCAATAATTCGCTCAACTATTATTGGGAAGTCAGGGCGACGGGATTCACAGGCACAAGGACCCTTTCCTATGGGTATACATATGTAACCGGCGATGTAACGGGTACCGAATCGCAATACATCGGCGGATTTTATGATGTCAATGCCCCCTCCGTATGGACGACTACCCCCAATACGGTCAATACAGGCACTCATACCGCAAACTTCAACAATGTAAGCTATATAGCAGGCGAATACACGGCGGGAGTTCCCGCAGCCTTCAGTGCCGTGACAGTATATTATAGCCGCGTTAATGGCAATTGGGAAACACCGGCAACCTGGTCTACTACCGGATTTAATGGAGCGGCAGCTGCCGGCACACCAGGATCCGCAAATCCTGTATTCATCGGCGACGGTGCCACGTACAATCACACTGTTACCGTAACAACGAATACAAGGACATCAGGAAACCTCAAGCTCAACAGCGGTAGCGTGCTTGACCTGGGAACGACAACAGGGCACAATTTCGGCGCGGCGGTAGGTGAGCGGGTTAAAGGAAATGGCAAGCTGCGTATCTCGTCGGCGGTAGCAACAGCGCAGTTTCCGGCAGGTGACTTTGGTGAGTTCATTGACATAGGTGGCGGCACCGTCGAATATTATCGTACGCTAACAGATTTTAAACTGCCTACAGTCTCGGCAAACCCCACGGCCATGTCGCTAGCCAACTACAATCAACTTATCTTGAGCCCGCTGGCAGGCAATATCAGCTTGCCGGATATAAACCTTACCATATTTAACGATCTTTCCGTGTCTGCAGTAACCGGTACAGGTAAGGCGTTGATCAGTAATACGTCGTCGGGAGTAGGTAATCTGGATATTCAGCATGATCTCATTGTCGCGGGTATGTTACAGTTTCAGAACGGCCAGACACGTACCGTAAATGTAGATAACCAACTGACGATATCGGCGGGCGGAACATTTAGCGTAAGCAATGCCGGAACAGCCGTAGCCAATCAGCTCACATTGAACGGAAGTATGGTAAACAACGGAACGTTTGAAATGAGCGATGGTGGTCGCTATTGCGATGTTATCTTCATGAATGATGTAAACGCTACCGTAACCGGCACAGGTGCGCTCACGGACTTCAATCGTCTCGTCGTAAGTAAAGGCACGTCACAAACACCATTACTGGAGGTGAACCTTTCCAACTTCACGCTGTCAGGCGTATCGACATCGGCAACAAAGGCGCTCGATCTCCAGAACGGAACCTTCAAGCTTACCAGCACGCAAACGCTTACAGTAAGCTCAGGCACCAACGGCAGCGACTACCCGATACCGTATACCAGCCAGCTGTGGCTTAACGGTGGGAACATCCGCATCACTACCACGGGCACAGGTGCCGGACTGCTGCTGGGAGGTAAGTTGCGTATCGACGCCGGAACCTTCTATATCGAAGGAGGTGGTACAAATGATAATTATGTAGAGATAGCCGGTGGAAACGTGCCGGCCATCGAGGTAAACGGAGGCGAACTGCGGGTAGGGTCCCAGATACGAAGGGCCAATACATCGACAATCAGCGCGTTGAGCTATGCGCAAACCGCAGGTACGGTCACGATAGGCACGCAGACCGCTACGAATACAAATCGCGCTTTGCTGGAAGTACTCAATAACGGAAGCGTATTTGTAATGAGCGGCGGCACCCTCATCATAGCACGTCAGCAGACCGGAACGCCTACAATAGCTGCGCTGTACCTTCAGCCCTCATCATCATCGGTAACCGGAGGCACCATACAGCTGGGCAGCACAGCATATACGCCTACCGGTCAGAATATACAGATATACTCCAGCATACCGGTATATGATGTCGTAGTGAACAGCACGAACAGCCCGACAGTGACCCTTACCGTAGGTGATCTGACGGTGCGTAACAATTTCACCATTGGCACAGGGTCCACCTTTGCGGCAAACGACTTTGGAGTGTACCTCCAGGGAAATTTTGTTGTTAATGGAACCTATACGCCGGGCAATAATACCACATATTTCAGCAGCCCTTCGAAAGATCAGGCCTTGAGCGGTGCTGCTGCAGTAACGTTTAAGGACCTCGCAATAAGCAATACGAAAGTAAACGGCGTAGTGTCGCTGAATGTAAATGTCATCGTAGCCGGAACGCTTTATATCAATACCGGTGTACTTGATGACAACACAAGAACGATCAGCGTAAAGGGCCGGGTAAATAACTACAGCACCCACAAGAGCGGAGGAGCCGGCACGGGACGTATGATCTTTAATGGCACAAGCCAGCAGACACTGTCAGGTAACGGGCAGGGCGCGCTGGGCAATGTTGAGTTTAATAATGCGTTAGGCGTATGGCTCGAAAACCAGCATACGATAGAGGGCGTTATGACATTTACAAATGGAGTCTTCAATATCCGTTCCGAACACCTTGTCCTCGGAACAGCCGCGAGCGTGGCCGGTACACCGGGCGTGACGAGCATGATCCAGACCAACGGTACACTGAGTGATCAGGGCGTCGCAAAGAACTTTGCGACAGGAATATTCAACTTTACCTTTCCCATTGGAACAGCAGGTAAATATACAACGGCGCGGTTCCAGGCCAGCGCAAATACCGCTCCGGGCACGATCACGATCAAACCGGTAGATCGCCAGCATCCATCCGTAACCGTTGGCTACGATGCGTTGCAGTATTACTGGAACGTAAACAGCACAGGCTTTGCAGGCCTTACGTTACAGCACTATTATACATACCACATATCCGATGTGAACGGTAATGAAAATATATACGTCGCCGCACGTTTTACAAACGATTGGGTAAAGGGAAGCACGGTGGGAACGGTAACACCAGCTTCGCACCTGATTACTATAAACGGAGGAAGCACAGGTGTAAATTATATAGCAGGTGATTATACAGCGGGTGACCCGCTGGCTTTTCAGAGCATCTCTACGTTTATTACCGCACAGAACGGTGATTGGGACACTGGCTCTACCTGGGTCGGTGGCGTAGTGCCCTCTACAGGCTCCCCGGTTATCATCAATAATAATCATGCGGTTACGCTCTCTACCAGTACGATTCCTGCCCCTAACTCGAAGACAACATTTAGTATGGAGATTCGCAGTGGCGCCAGGTTGATAATCAATAATACAACGTATGGGCATAACTTCGGTAACGTAAGCGGTATAGGCACACTTTCGTTATCGTCAGGCACATTCCCTGGCGGCGCATACGGGCAGTTTGTCAACTCTTCCGGTGGAACCGTGGAATACACCGGCTCGGGATACACGTTATCCACACAGCTGTTGTACAATAACATAACACTGAACGCCACAGGAACAGTTGCACTGGCGAACGTCGATATCGGCCTGCGCGGTAATCTTATTATTAACTCAGGGGTACTTAATAACGCGTCGAGTAACCGGAGAATCAGTATCCAGGGAAACTGGACCAACAACGTGTCCTCGGCCGCATTTGCCGCGGGTACTGGGGCCGTGGAGTTTACCGGCACACAGTCCCAGACCATTGGAGGCACTTCCGATACACAGTTTAACGCGTTGGAAATGAACAAGTCTACGAATAACGTAACGCTGGCCCGTAACATAGGCATAAGCACCAGCATGAAATTCACACAGGGTAGTATAGTAACCAACGCATTCAAGGTAAACGCAAACCCCTCGGTAGCGATTAACCGTAGCAACGGTCACGTAATAGGATATTATGCGCAGAACGTCGCAGCCACAGGCATCGTGTTCCCCGTCGGAACGGCCAATAGCTACCTGCCGCTTACATTGACATTTAGCACAGGAGCATCCGTGGTCACGGCAAGCGTCGCCGCCGTTAACCCGACAGTAGTGAAGAGCTCAGGGGGAGATCCTAATAATCCGCTGGTTGCCCTATGGACCATCGAGCCAACGGCATTCCCGGTCGGTGCAGAAGCAGTCGCCGTATTCCAATATCCTGATAATGTCCGTCAGTCGGGGTTTCAGCAGAACCTCGCCTATGCCGCACGCTGGAATACCGTCACGACCAGTTGGCAGTCTTTTCGCCTGTCCAGCGTCGCCTCACCGAACGATGATCCTTCACGGGTAACCGTAACCGGGATAACACAGTTTTCAGACTGGGCGATCTTCAACGGCAGCAGTGATGCGCCGCTACCCGTGGTATTGACCACATTCAATGCCGTACGCGAGCATGACCATATTGTGCTTCGCTGGTCTACAGCATCTGAGATCAACGCGGACCATTTCGGAATTGAAAAATCCTGGGACGGAAAACGTTTTTACCCCGTAGGCAAGGAGAAGGCACTCGGCACATCCGGCACCGGTGCCGACTACCAAATGATCGATAGTGAGATCACAGCAGGCGTAACCTACTACAGGCTTTACCAGGTTGACTATGATGGCCGTCGAAACGATCACAATATAGTGGCCGTGTCCGTGAACGCCGAGCCATGGATGGACGAATTTATAGTATACCCCAACCCGACCCACGAGCAGATCCATATCCGCAGCCGGATATCGGCCGGATATACACGCGCCGTCCTCTACGACCTTACCGGTAAACTATTTTATACCGAGACCCTGACAGACTTCCGCTTCGACGATCAACTGGATATAGATATGAGCGACCTCGACGCAGGCGTCTACGTACTCAAGATCGGGGGAGCCGAGCGCATGCATGTATACAAAGTCGTGAAGTATTAAGTGACGGGCTTGCCGTTTATGCCGGAAGGCGGCAAGCACTTACTTCCAGCTTTTCAATAACCGCCGCACAATAACGATCTCACCGGTGTGATACGATGTGTGATCGGCAATGAGCAGCGCCTCGCGTAGCAGGCTTTGCCCTGTTCCGTGGGCGAAAGGTTTATAAAGATCGTTGTCCGTGTCTGTGATCAGAGCAATAAAACGTTTCTTGTCATCCTGAATTTGCTGAAGGGAGGCGTTCCATGCCTTGTCGTCTACCGGTTGAGTAGTAGCCTTTGGCCAGTATCCGGAAGGCCACGGCGGAGATTGATGCTGGGCAGAGATGCAGAATTGTACGATATCCCATTGTGTAATCCGGATGTGCTCGACGAGTTGCCATACATTATAAGGCAGATTGTCCGGGGTTACGCTTCTCAACGCCTTGGGAAGGTCTGCAACCGCCTCCTCGAATGAAACATGGGCATTGCCTTTTTGAAGTAAAAAAAGTAATTCATCAACAATCCCTTTACGTTGGTCCGTCATGAGCATCAGTTTTCGTTAGCGTACAAATCCCTTTAAGGTAGAAAACTTTGATACCCCGACAAGGCAATTCCGGGTCGCTGAATAGACTGGTTCGCTTAGCTGCCGGATAGAGGGATAAGCTGTGCGCACCTCGGTTTACTGGATCTCCATCGAATCGTTCGCCTCAGCCTTTTCGTAGTACACGATGGTTTTGGCCTTTTCATCCGACGATGGTCTTCGCTTCCAGGCCCATGGCGGTGGCCAGTGCGTTAAAGAGAACGCTGTAGCCCTGGCAGACTAAAGTATAGCCATAGTCATCGTAATGAATGTGCGTGGCGACCCACGTGTAGATCATACGCGCCCGTTCGAGTTGATTGGAGGCGGGTTTGTTCAGATAAGCAGATAAGGTTTCTATGGTTTTCGCCTTGTCCGAAGGTGTATTGCGTGCATACGTATCCAGCTTTTCAAAAACGGATGGCTTCGCTTTTTTAGGAATTCTTGGGCGTGGTGTGGAGCGATGCGTAGCGCTCTTATCCTCGGGGCGTTGCCCTCGCGCCGTGGTGTCGGCCGCCTGTTTTTCCAGGCGAAATTCAGTTAACCAACGATCGATCTGTCCTCGAAATTCTTTCGAATGTTGCGCACTATACCATATGCCGGCCACGCCAGCCAGCGCAGTTAACCAGAGTAGGGAGACTCTCATATCTGCTATGACGTGTGATAAAGCTAAATGTTACTTGTTATTTCGCTCTATATCGCGCAGATTCTCCATCTTCTTATCGCGGAGGAAACCCGAAATCCCTTCGAAGTGCTCCTTGATCCGTTTGTTTCCGAACTCGAACACCTTGGTAGCAAGGCCATCGAGGAAGTCGCGATCGTGCGACACAAGGATCAAGGTACCCTCAAATGCCTTCAGCGCGTCTTTCAGAATGTCTTTGGTCTTGAGATCGAGGTGGTTGGTAGGCTCATCCAGGATCAGCAGGTTCACCGGCTGCAGCAGGAGCTTGATCATCGCCAGGCGGGTTTTTTCACCACCCGAAAGATATTTAACCTTCTTCTCGATAGTCTCTCCGCCGAACATAAAGGCACCCAGGATATCGCGGATCTTCGTACGTACATCGCCGACGGCAATATAGTCGATCGTCTGGAATACAGTGAGATCTTCATCGAGCAGCGAAGCCTGGTTCTGAGCAAAGTATCCGATAAGACTGTTATGACCTACCTGAACCTTACCTTCAAAGTCGATCTCGCCCATGATCGCTTTTACAAACGTAGACTTACCCTCACCGTTCTTACCCACCAGCGCTACACGTTCACCCCGGGAGATAGTCACCGAAGCATTGGCAAAAACAGTGTGGTCGCCATATCGTTTGGTGAGATCTTCCGCTATAACGGGATAGTTACCCGACCGAGGGGCAGGAGGGAACTTCAGATTCAGCGCAGAAGAATCTACTTCATCGACTTCAATGATCTTGATTTTCTCCAGCATCTTCACACGCGACTGCACCTGTAATGTCTTCGAATATGTG
>Ga0247764_1000786_pt1 | contig 11130 bp, 10 predicted proteins | sample UWRJL051202B4_FD_179932 | JGI IMG/M metagenome (GOLD analysis project Ga0247764, IMG submission 179932) | Plant litter microbial communities from Arlington Agricultural Research Station in Wisconsin, United States - UWRJ-L051-202B-4 | ecosystem: Environmental > Terrestrial > Plant litter >...
AGCCATGTGCTCGTTTACTGCACCATGCAGATACGATCGAACCGGATGATGTTTCCAGCACCCATAGCACAAGGCATTAGGGCACCGGTAGGTGAAGTATTCCTCCGGATTTTGGCCGTGGGATTTGAGTAGTTGGGATAGACGGTTACGACCATGTTCATTGGTCGGCAGAGGGAGAAACGAGTCCAAAGGTACTTTGCGAATAGCAGCCAGATCCTTGAGCGACGCTTTGAGCATCACACGGGCTACGGTTTTCAAACATTGGCCACAATAAGCATCGCCGCATGGAAGACTGCCAACAACGGGCAAGATGTAAGATGAGGACTTCATTACATGGACAAATGAATAACTTACGTGTTAGCGATATGCATGGCTTTCTCGCAGATGCGGCACACCGAGTTGTTATACACGACACTGAAAAGCTGAAGGAGCGAATGAACCACAGTGAGTCCAAAGAAACTACAAATGAATCAAGAATGAACCTCGTCGAATTTTACGCGGAGAGCCGCTACGGCGAATTGAAGCCTGGCCTCGGCAGCGTCATTGGTAGTTTCGTCCAGAGTTTGATTCACGATCTGAAATCACGCCTTTAAACATAAGCGGATGTGTTTTATAGGGGTCGCTTACCTCTTGAAGCTGATTGATATATTTGATGTCGCGAGTGGCATAGAGAGCCTTGTTTAGGGCGAGCTGAGGCTATGGGAGGTCAGAGGTGAGAATCGAGGGTGACGAGAGATGTAGCCACCTGGTTAGCGCTGGCGCCAGCATCAGCAAGCTCGTGTATCCCCTCCTGTGTGGCAGGGAATGGTTCCAACATGTCGCTGCTGGACGAAGACAGCGGAGTGGGTGCACGACGTTTGTCAGCCGATTTCCGAGAAGGAGCGGCCGGTGTCGTGGGTGGTGTGGGCATAGCACGGTTGGTGCGAGCGCTGCGACGGGGGGTAGCTGTCGCGTCGTGCCGGACGACGCGATGAGTACCGAGGGAGGAACGGGTCCTCCGAGGGGGAGAAGAATCCTGAGCAGAAACCATGATAAGTTGACGCGATGAAGGGGATGGAAGAAGAGGAGTCAACTTACCCATTTTATAAAGCGCCTGCCACCAGAGAACGGCTGTAAAAGAAAGTCAAGACAAAGGACCAAGCTGGGTAAGCCGAGCTCGCAAAGAGTTCCGAGTTGAGAGGATTTTCATTCTACGCATGCCTTTCCTTAGACTGCAAGTCCTTCCGTCAGACTCAGACATAGGATGAAAACACGAAGAACGTACCAGTGGAGGACAAGATGAAGATGGCGAAGGCGAAGGAGGCAGGCGGACGGGATCATGGGCTTTGGACAGAAATTACAGAGGCTCTCTGCAGAAATCCCGCAAAAGCACGAAATATGGATATATTTGGATGGGACTTTGCAAAAAAGAGCGGACCGGGACGGGAATTGTGCGAAAACCAAACCAAATATGGGTATTAGCCATATGCAGAACGCAACTCGGGTTCCGAGTCTGCCCTCACCGCCATCGCCATGGACAACGGCATCTCTCAACATACGCCGGCGCCGTTTTCTTCTGTCATGGTCGTATCTAGAACTCTGGGCCTTTCTCTTCGGACGCGATGCACCACAGTGCTTCTTCTCTCTCGGCGAAGATCTTTGCGAGACAACCAGTCCTGGCTAGGAGTCTGGACTCTTCCCTTCGGACGGACGTATAGGTGAGGACTTATGCGATATCGTATCTGGAAACATCTGACACAGCAATAAACCATAGGACCACCAGTTCTGCAAGCCTTTGAAACTGTATGAGGGTCAAGAGTCGTCTAAACTTGTGGGTTATCTTCCTCTTTCGTTGTCCTTTCGCTTGAATGGGCTTTGATGCTACATTTATGATGTCAGGCCTTGGAATATCAATTCGGAAGACGGTAATGAGACCTGAGCAGGTTGTGCCCACCATTCACCGGATACTTTTGTTCGGAACCTTAATGGTAGGCTCTACATGTATCAGTTATGTTTCGTTTGAGATGCTGATACAAACCACAGATGCGCCGTCAGACCAGGAGAATTCGCCCAGTTCATTGTCGATGACCACCATTGTCAACGGCTACACCCCGACACCACTTCTCCACTCCCAACTTGTCGAATTTGGAACATGCTGCGTATCAAGTACTACATTGAACTCAACCAGCTCTCTGACACGGAGGAGATACGACCATTAAGACCGAAGAGCGTTGGGGAGGAGAAGTGCAGTGAAGAAAGCAAGGAGGCTTTTGGAGGGCGCTATATCGGAGGCGCAAAGGAAGATCTTGATCAATGTATGTTGAATCTAATGTCATCCCAATTCTCGTCTGACGACTATTTCTGTCGCGTGGTAGTTGTACATTGTTGTTGCGTTGGTCGAACTCGATGACCGGTTCGAATGGGATTTGGATAACCCCACGGCCTAGTGTCTTATCTTAAGCACGACCTGTCAGCAAGAAAGGTTGAGAATTACCTTTATCAGGACATATCGAATTCCTGTCATTGGCCCCCCAAAACTTGATGCTGCCGCTGATGGCGGACTTCCGACTCCTCAAGTGGGCACTCAGTGACAATGCGGGCCCATCTCATCGTTGCTGGGGTTTATCAGCGTGTTTCGTTCCGCCCCTTTCTCAGTCTATCCAGGAGGGCTTTGCGACCCATTCCCCCGATCCACCTGGTCCAACAACTGTCTTGGAATGTCGATTGAAATAACTGACTTGCAGAGCGTATACTGTTAGCTCAATTGGTCAACTCGCCCTTACTGGATTCACAACGCCGCAATATTGTGTAAAAGAGGTCCAAGTGGATGTATTCTCGGGTCAAGGGTCCCAACACAAAGACGAGTGAGTTGTCCTGTCTATGGTATATGTGCATTACTTGACTTACACCTCTTCCAGTGGATCGTGAACTTTTCGGAGCGTACCCTCTGTTCCAGAGAACTGTGAGATGGATGATGTTACCGGAACGTCGCTCATACAGAACTATGAACCTTGAGTTGCCATTGCAGGAGAAGAGGCTGGCATTGACGTCTCGCCAAAGGTCGAGGCAAGCTCGACCACAAGATGCGTACTCGAATAAACTACGAAGCCGCGCTGAAAGTGCTCTTTGAAAGATATACAGGGCCTCATTCTCCTCAAATACTGGTCTACTCGACGCTCACTGTTCAACGCTGACGCTCACCGGTACGCGCTTCGAGACATCCTTTGACGCGGATTGCTTCGGGAATAACAGTCTCTCCCGTGCAGTTTACCCAAGAGATGGAGTTCACCTAGCATGTCCTTTGGAAACTTCTCACCATCCGGCGCTGGCCTCCTACGTTGTATCTGGGTCCTTCGACTGTGTTACGCTGTTCAGCGACCCAGGCGTGGCCAGGTTGACAGTCGCAGGCCATAGCTCCATTGACTTGACTACCCTCAACCAGCGATCAGATTCTGAGTTCGATCTCCGTTTGCCGCAGTGCCTGTTCTCCAAAAATGTTAACCATCGTAGCTTGCTTGGGATTCTTGGAAATGGTGAGTCGCTCTCGCGGTTCCTTTTTGAGCAACTCTTCTAACGTTCCCGTCCCTCAAGGCCTTGGAATTTGGAGGAACCATGTGGAAATCCACCCTCTTGCTCTCGTCGTGGCAGCCAACCTAGGTGGATATCAAACTGGATGACTCTTACTGGAGCGTCAATTTCATGGTTGCATCCAAGTCTCGCAAATGATAACGGCGGATCGCCTGTAGGTTGTATGTTACCTTAGGTGTTCCCTCGCTTGCATCACTCACCTACTCATTTAGCACGAGAGACTCTAGGCTGAAGGTTAACCTCTTTCGAAACTCCTTGCCCATCACTGCCCCTTGATTTAGCGACGATTCGATGCGTAAACCATGTTGGACCTAGTGCGTTTATATTTGGGGCGGTTACTATTTCGATATCTGACCTCGAATTCTAGGATCTAACCCATTGTTGTTGTACTTCTCGTCCTACGGTGATCCCTTGCACAGAGTCACAAACTTGTTCTACAATCAAAACTAAGCTCATGCATCCACCAAGGCCAGGGATTCAGCTCTGGTGCGGTACGTATGTATTCCGTGCCACCAATCATCGATCTTATCCCCCAAACAGCGACGCCGGTCATCTTTTACATCTTGTGATACTAGATGCATGCATTCAAGCTACTGCTTACAAACCTAGCATCTATTATCTGCCTGTCCACGTCGACGTTTGGTGCAGGGCCACTTCTCTAACCACTGATACGCGACCATGCGTTCCAGGTGTGTTTTGCCGTTTTGTATTGTCTGGTGTCGTCACTGAGTGATTTTACTGGCTTAGACGCGATGGATGGACTATGACACTCAGACGCGATGGACTACGAGATCTCCCTCGTCGACGATCAGGGGACGCGGCTTTGCACATTTATCGAACTGCGAGTCTCCACGCACTGCATCAATCCTACCTTGGATGAGATCCATCCTCCGGAACTTTGTTCACATCCAGTGTACCATGCTGAGCATTCAACGTTGCCTGCTGATTACCAGTGGGCAGGCCGATCTAATATATTTGGCTATAACGAAGGCGGAGATGCAGCGTATAAGAAGGAGAAACTCGGATGTAAGACTGAACTTCTCTTCCGGGAATATGCTCTAATCAAAGCGAACTTTAGTTACCCCCTACCAAAATTAATGGAGCAGAAGTGATCACCGCCGTTCTTTGAAAAACTGGGCTTAACGAAAGTGTGTTGTCTAGTGAAGAGCGAAGCATAATGACCACTAACAGCTCATATCGCCAGCTGACGAGCCGCTATTCAGCGAAGCCATCGAAACTAGCGTGTATTCGTTGCCTAACGCCATGCCTTGGTGGAAATCATCCCCTACCCTTACGTTGTATCCACGGTTTCTTGGTCTCTAACTCTCTTCGATGACCGAAGTGCGGCCAGGCCCTGACACAATCGAAAATGTCTATATGTGACTCAAGTACTCCTTCGCTCTGTACGAAATTTCATCTCTTAACCGGAGCTCTTGTATCTGTCTATGTAATCCAAAGCGTTGGTCGAATGGCCATGGTCAAAAACTGTATTTTCGGTTTCAGTTGCCCGTGTTTCAGCCCTGCGTTTTTTCAATGTGGGATGCTCGTTTCGGTACTATGATAATGGAGTATGAAGCCACCCCTTTATTCAATGCAACCGATGGCTTCTCTTGTCACTACTGATATGGATCAGAAGCAAGCATTTGATTGGAGCTCCCCAGCTTAAATAATGCGCAGGGCCTGATTACGAATAAAGGCCATAGATGGGACCGATGAGGCCGCTGCTCAAGAACTGATACACGCCCTGCGAAGAGAATTTGTCTCGTGGACGATTCGATTAGTTGTCTTTTTGGCGTCATACGACGATGAAATCCATTTGATGCTTCTTCGATGCTTTTGAGTGGAGCCTGAAGCGGAGCCTCCTGCCACGAAATGCCTGAATGGAGCAGCGTTCTCCTTTGGAAATATCTTCCTAATTGGGGCACCAATCCGATTTTATTGCTCAGCCATATATGCACCTGGCACTGCTGGTGTCGTTGCCGCATTCAAATTCGTGGTTGTATATTTTTCGTCATTATTGCAATGTGTTTCTCGATTACCAGCACCTATTACCAGTCAAAAACAGCCTTATCCCGCTCATGAAACCTCCAACGTCGCGAGCTTGAATAGTTATTTCAATCAACAGTGCACGGACGGTTAATTCCATTGGAATATAATAACGTCCACATCCCAGGTCTCCACCCTCTCGTCTTTGTCTCGAATCACATGGCTACTTGCAAACCACGAATAGTTGATGGTGTTTTCGACTCTGGTTGCGTTTCGGCTTAGATCTGACTTCGTCATACCTTATATCTGTGGCGCCAATGTTCTCAATCGACTCTAGGGTTTTATATTATTGCGTTTCACCAAGCGATAAGTCACTTCAAGGCGTCGGGCTTTTCCTGATCCGCCGCCTTCTCAGAAATCCTTACTACTCTTCTCCGCGTCCAAGCAATTCGATGAAAGATATAGTTGAGATAAAGCACATTTGTTAAGTACATATAGTAGTAGACAACAAACGGTGCAATGATTATAGGTAGAAATCAGTAATAAAGCGAGGCTTTAGTGAAAGATCGATTAGAAAAAAAGTGAGACTCTAGCCGCATATACTTGTCGAAGAGGATGAACTAAAGAGCTGTACACACCATAAATGTTCGCACAGGCCCATCAAAAATAAATGGCCACTCACAATTCTATCCCAATTGAAGTCGTTCAACCCGAATTCATACGTAGAAATGTAGTATCTTCACCATTGTCGACGTCTGAGATTGAATCCGTTCTTCAAGAACAACTTGACGTTCTAATACTTCTTCGGTGAACACCCCGTAAACGTCGCGACGGTTACCCACGTCTTCAGTGTGTCCAAAGCGATGGCGAAGTGAATTGGTGAGTTCAATCTGCGAACGGGAAAGTTCCAGCACGTTGTCGTCTAGATCTTGAACCATTCTGTAAAGCTCGAGGACGACGTCCTCGACGAAAGCATGGTCTGACTTTTGACCCTCCAATATCTGACAATGGTGGCGGCGAGTGTGTGCGATGTTGTTATCCACGGTCTGGGAGTGGTTAGAAAAGGCTTTCCCCAGATGGTCGATCGAGACACGAAGGTTTCGCATATCTTTATACTGCTAACCGGGACTCAGTTCGAGACTGATAGAGGAGCTGAAATAAACCCACAAGGTACAGTATATGGTCCACGTGTCCAGCGGCTGTGATGTACGCGATGACCGCAATGAGGGCACAGATACTGCCAGCATAGTTCGTGGTTACTCTCACCGTGTGTCGGTAGAGAGATTTTACTGCTGCGAAACAGAAGAAGGCCATATAGAAGACGAAGTTAAACATGGCGTTCAAATCCAACGTCGTGGCTGAGAGATAGGGAGTTGAGCCACAGAACTGTCCAGACGCATTTTATAGGTGGTAGTGGCGATTAACAAGGAGGGAACTCAAAGAACGCGTCAAAGCCTTATCGGATTAATTTCCCAACAAAAAGAAAACATATTACATATAAATCTCAGAAACTCCGCAAGAAGCTGGTCAATATATGGAGCTTTCTGGTAAAGTCACGATTGACAAGGACTCGCTGCAGGGTTCACAAGACGAATTCATACTCGGCATTTGATTTATCCCTGAAAATCGAACACAGAAAGGATTTTATCTTTGTGATTTCATTATCACATTTCAAAAGTCCTTCAAAAAATTAAGCGTCTACTAAGTGAGGCATTGGTCTTTGTCGTTGGCACCACGCGCACATATAAATACGGACGCTGCATTCCAAGCCACTCCCCACTATTCGACTGCTTTCCGTAAACCACCTGCCACCCGCTATGAAATCCAAACAATTGCGATCTACTTGGAGGCTGCGCGCGGCCAAGCCTTACGATCGACCTGCCTTCATCGCCACAGGACTCGTCAACGCCGGTCCTGAACAGGGCAAAATCAGCGGCAGTCTTACGTCTGGAAGCGTCGAAGATGCTGCTGATAACCGGGCAACTTGGGCGGAATTACTCGTTGCCGGATTCTGGTGGGTCCTTGAGGTATGTGCGTTCTACTACTGTAACCTTTGTGCTTCCACTAATTTGCCTTGATACCCTCAGGGTTTGATCGAAGGGTACCACGAGCCCATTCGCTTCACCATCATGTGAAAGCCTGCTCAACTCGGCAGCAGGTCCTGTTGACACTTTACCTCGTTTTTACACTCCTCTTGCGAATATCATTGTACTAGATATAAAGCACTTTAATCCCTCCAGATCCTATTAATTTCCTTCACCGCTTGCCCTAATCGTCCAGTCCAGAAAATGTATTATATATTTATATTCAGCATCCAGCGTATTTGAATTTGTGTTGAAACTGGCTGAAAGATTGAAGGTGAAATACGGCAACAGAACGCGAACGACGCTGGAACTGTGCGAAAAGCTGTCCATATATGGATTGTTTGGCGATGACTTTTCTTCCACACCTATCGGTACTGTGCAGAACGACATACTTATTCACATCTATCTGGGTCTCCTGGGCAGCGCAAGAATGGTATTGAACTCCCGTAAAATTCCTAGTGTAGACTGGTAGCCTGCACTATGTCTCGACCGCACCTCGGCAGTCAACTTGATACCCCTACTTATGCTCCTTTTTGCAACCAATCTTTTGGTGGGAAGTCTCTAGCGGAGTCTCGGTGAACCAACGGGATACCAGCAATGGACACACGGACCATATCTGGATCTTGGAGTTCAATAATCTTGCCTTCCGGCACTCAAGACAGTTTATGTTTTGGGCAGTTTGGCTTCTCTAGATCTGTTCTTGCTGTTGCCGCCGTTTCCAATAAGTACCCACAGGCTAACGTGGCCGCTAGGTGCTCCATTCGTAGGCCACCATCGTCTTGGATTCGACTACATTCTCTACGAAGGTACGGTTTCACTTTGTTGGAGAACTCGCGTCCTCATATTTTACAGCGGCTCCCTCTACATTTCTGCGACGTTTTGGTGTACTCCGCAATGTACTTAATCGTCCATCAGTTGCTCGCAGGTCGCTCGTGATGTCCAACACTCTCATGCGTGTACGATGCACCTGTCTGTGGGCTCTTTCGACTAATAAGAATATTGGGAGATCCAACTGGGAACTCTTTGCGAGCTCGGCTTACCAAGCAGGGTCCTTCGTCTTGACTTTCTTTTACCGCCGTTCTCTGGTGGCAGGCGCTTTATAAAATGGGTAAGTTGACTCCTCTTCTTCCATCCCCTTCATCGCGTCAACTTATCATGGTTTCTGCTCAGGACTCTTCTTCCCCTCGGAGCAGCCTTGTATGCTATGTTTATATATGAGATTGGGTAGTTACCCATAAGCCTGCATACATCCAGGAGGGTAGTTACCCACATGGGCAGTTGCCCATGGCTCTCCAGTATAGTAGTATAGGGTGTGGGATTGTTGTAGGGGGTGGTGCAGGGTCCGGAAACAGTGCGGGTAGGGTGCTGGGACCACCTGTTACCCTTTTTGGATGGGTAGGCGGGCAGTATAGCAGGGGATGGGGCGGGATGGGGCGGAATAGGCGGAAAATGTGTGCTTATGTAATCTCAAAAAAAAACATGAAAAAAAGCCATTAAATCCGATAAATCGAGAAAATATTCGCTGCTCTTTTAGATTTTTGATAGCGTAAAAAATGACGCGCCTACGGGTATTTTGTCGTGAGCGCAGCAGGTGGTGGTGCTATTTTTAGAGCACCAAATGAGCGCCCGGAAAGCACCGGGCAGTTTTCAGGCACCATTGCTTGGGCGCTTTCGGGTACTCGGGTGCTTCGTGAGATTAGATGACACTGGCATGTGTCGGGCGATTAGATGACACTGGCATCTAATCTTCTGTGCTTCGGGCGATTAGATGACACTGGCATCTAATCTTCTGTGCTTCGGGCGATTAGATGACACTGGCATCTAATCTTCTGTGTTTCGGGAGATTAGATGACACTGGCATCTAATCTTCTGTTTACAGGCGCCTCGGGGATGCGCTTGGGCGCTTTCGGGTACTCGGGGGTTTTCGGGTGCTTGCCCATCATCGAATCTTTTCCAAATCTTGGGCGCCTCTTGGGCGCTTTCGAGTACTCAGGGTTTTTGGGTGCTTGCCCGGGTAGTAGATTGCGTTTCTTGCTCTCAAAACTGCTTAAATTCATAATATAATCGCTACAGCTTATAAGCTTAGTGCTCGGTCCTTTGCAACAGCTATCTACAATCCTGTGGCTGTGCTCGACACATGAATTGACAGAACCTCCCCTTGTTCATGGGATGAAGAACGTCAACGGATGGAGCAGTTGGTGCTGGTGGGGTTACGGGGTGTCATCACACTTGCTGAATGTTTTGCGGTTGCCGGGTCTCTGGTCGGTGTTGAGCTAATGGCAGGAGTCGGCAGCTGGGATGGGGTAGAGAGTAGCGAGCGAGATAGTGCTCACTGTGAGTTGGCGTTGGAGTTGTCATTGACGTTGACTACTGCTTCGCGGCGACTGCTGTGGGCCTGCATCGCGGTAGCTGTGTTCTGTCATGCTTGCTGAATGCCTTGCGTAGGCGGGGCATTGTCTCCTGCTTAGCGTCGGGCTAATAGTAGTGGTGGATGTGGTAGAAAATAGCAAGCAATGCTCACTCGCGGATTGGTGTCCGGTTGCTGGTGCTCATGTTGGCGGCGTCACTCGGTAATGAGCATTTGTCTTTGTACTTGCGGTGTCAGCTGAGGGGCGTAGGTGGTGACTTCTCGGCCACGTTCTGTGAGTCCACTTTTGCATGTGCTTCGCCTTCTGTTATGTTGTTTGGGTGGTACGTGTTGGTGGGGTTGACAAGTCTTGCGGGAAAGTGGTTTGTAGCGCCCTATGTCGATCCGAGTGCGAGTGAGAGCCCCACATTGTACTACAGCAGTGAGGGAAGATTAGGGTTATGGTGGTAGTTGAAGTTGGAAGCATTGGGAGGCGTTCGACAGGCCGCGTTGTCGCTCGATTTGTGTTGACATTCTAAATGGGGTAACGTGGACTTACCAGAAAGATGTTCCGTATTCTACACATAATGAGTGGCTACGAGCTACAGGAAAAGTGCTAAGTAGAATGGCAGATAAATACAAAATAACGATACGAGATGGACTGGCAATGTGTACGACAAGAGAGTATACCCTCACATTTCGAGCGAATATTACTCTTCCTCACCAAAGCTGTCCTCGCCTTCTTCACCAATGTTGTCTTCGTCTTCGTCTTCATCGTTCTCTTCAATCCTGTCTTGTCCTAGATCACCAGTGGTAGGCCCAGAAGCTACGGTTTCGGCCAATGGTGCCTCCCATATCGAATGAAAATGTGTCTCCATACTTGTCCGTATATCAGCCTGGTCCAGGGCATATGCCCGAAGACCTTCCTGGAGCACAGGATCAAACCCCATGTCGTCCTTAGCACGCCATTCGGATCTTCTGTTCCACTCTTTCGCCTCCCATCCCAAAGATTCAAGGGTCCGCCTCATCTCCTCCTTGATCATCATCACGTCCTCTGTCGCACGCATCGCCCGAGCCCGACTTTTCGCCCATTCAGCCCTCAGAACGTTGTCATTGGCATTTTCACCGAGAGTGTGATTGAGCCAT
>Ga0247764_1000787_pt1 | contig 11127 bp, 9 predicted proteins | sample UWRJL051202B4_FD_179932 | JGI IMG/M metagenome (GOLD analysis project Ga0247764, IMG submission 179932) | Plant litter microbial communities from Arlington Agricultural Research Station in Wisconsin, United States - UWRJ-L051-202B-4 | ecosystem: Environmental > Terrestrial > Plant litter >...
CTCATCGAAGTAGGTGCCTTCCGTAGAAATTACTGTCCCATCGGCTGGAGGTGTCCCACCAGGAGGTACACGGACAACATCGCCGACTTCTAGAAGATCGCTATGGATTTTCTGTATCTCCCATCCGGATTCAACAGGTGACTGTTTTGCAGTCGCAGGCACCTTCAAGTCAGCCATTCCAGACGATGACGATGTTCTCGACGAGATCTTAGAAGTTCCAGTGACGAGTAACGCTTCAGAGGATTGGAGTTTTGTCAGCGAATTGACTGCACTGGCTGCGTGTCGCTTGCTGAATGCTTCAATGAATCGACCTAAATATAGAATTCAGCAGGAACTAAGTTGCGGATCGACAAAAATAGGCGCACCGATGAGAAGAAATAGAGTCAAGAATACCACCGAGTCAAAATATGTCATGGAAGTGGTTGACATCTCGTGTCCCTTCATGTTCATCTGAGGTCTTCCAGCAGAGATGGCAAGTTCGGCAACGGAGGAAAAATATGCCACGGATACACCGAGTGAGATCTATATCAGTACGTTTTGGTCAGTACCTCGACAACAGGTCATTGAATTGCCGATATTTATAGACTTACCAAGAGATTCATGCTACCGAAGCGGAGGAATCGCGATGATAATGACGCACGACTACCAGGTCTCCAGAGCATCCAGAGCTCTTTCAGCGCTCGTCGGTGAAAATCCTGGTACCAACATTCAATGAAAGACCCTCAGAGATAGTCACAACATACCTCAGCTGCATAGAACATAACAGGTGTAGCCAGGCATAGAAGGGCCCATTCTCCTCTCGACACTTGACCAGCCCATATCGCCTTTTCGAAGTAACGTCTGACCGAGTTCCCCTTCGGTACTAGCGACATGTAGATAATTCCGATTATGAGGGTAGGGATCGCAGACAAAATGGCGACGGCCAGACGAAGAGAAAGCATTCGTTGCTCTCTCCTGTGCATTCGAAGAGCCGCGTCCTCGAATGATGGTGGCCGCGCTAAGGTTGCAGTAACGGCAGGAGGTGATGCTTCAACGATTGCTGTGAGAACGGATCGAATGGTAAAGTCGGGCGCCACTGGAATGTACGCTAATCGGAGGGTATCGTCTGGCGTTTTCTGTAGCGATTTGATGATTGTCAACTTCGACGACAAATTATCGAGTGCAGCCATAATAGCATCTATGCATTGTCTCCCAAAATACCATTATTCCACCATACCATTTTACGAATAGAACTACTCACTTGTCTGGCATTCCAGTTACCTTCAACTCCACCATTCGCGAAGTGAGTGCTCCATCGACGGGATGATTAGGGCCAAGTATCGGTGTGACTGAGATAACCTCTCCGTCGAAGCCCGCATCGCCAATCGCGGTGAGGACAGTGTCCACCAGTCCATCATGAGCAACAGTGACCGATGCAGACTTACCCAGGAGGTTAACGGAGACGTTCACAATCCCCTCATGCTCGGAGATGGCTTCTGTGAGCGCTCGCACGCAAGAAGCGCAAGTCATTCCTCCAACTGAAATTTGAACGACGACCGGAGAAGATGGGAGGCGAAAATTTGCTGGAGGTTTTTCAGAAACTAAAGAGGTGTCTGCCATGATAAAACCTTATTTGTGGCGAGATAGCCAGAACTTGGAATTTGAGAGGTCTCGCTGGCTGTGGTCGAAGTAGGAATGGTAGTGGGAGATAAGAAGAGGGATCTTCTATCCTACAGTAGAAACTCTGATTTGTCGGCATTTTAACCACAGATCCACCTACACATATGTCAGCAGATTGCATTGAAATAAGGCGTGAAAAGACTGGAAGAGAAGTGCTTTGATCATCCCCGAAAATCGCACGCCCTCTGATTGGACGCACAAAGGACTCCCCATTATTGACTCCGGCGGCTCGCGCGAGCCGTTTATGCTACCCAATCAGAATGCTAGGTGGCTGGCCCTTCATCCATGCTCCACTCTGTACTCGTAAGCGTTATTCAACTCGGTGACCAAACTCTTACCTGAGGTAAATTTGAACGCCGTATGCTGTATTTGCAGGACAGATTCAGACATCTGCGTGATGTCACGAGGTATTTCTTGCAGTTTCTCCCAAGCAGAATTTCACTGATCCGTATGGCCGGCATGTTTTTTGAAGGAGATGCGTCGCTGAATGGTCAAATAATTCCTTTTTGAGATTTCGAACTGTTGCGCAGCTCGAATTCCACGGCTTCTTGACTCTCACAAGACTCACTTAATAACTCGCTCGACACGTAACTTCGGATCTTCCATGGATTTATCACTCCGTTCTATACATCTTCTAAACAACGTGTTTATGAAATAGCTATACGTTAAAATTTGCCTACTTTGCGAGGTGGTGCGTGCAATTCAGGACACAGCTTGCGTAAAAGATGACGAGCTCGCCACATCAGCCTTGGTACGGGAGGATACTTTGTCGTGAGTTATGACGCTACCGCTGTACTATTGCGACCAGCTTGGCCGCGGAAGTGGAATAGGCTGGCCGAAATCTGGACGTCGGCCACCTTGAGGGACATGTTTGGATTTCGGTCAAAGCAAGGATTTTTTTGACCTATTTCTTGAACCACACGCCAACGTCGGTCAGATGGGCTGTAACCTGGTACCCAGGACTGATTTCGTCCAGGCCTGTGATGATGGACGGCTGAATTGATCAGTACATCCACTCCATAGTGGCTATAGCGGTATTGAATTCGTAAGCGACATAGATCTTGTAAGATATCTCAGAGACTTACTTACAGCGACGGTGGTCGTGAATCCCACTTGTACTTGTTTCAAGTGCGGGATTCCCTGGGTATTTACTGCTATGCTGAAGCTAAAATCCCACGAAGTTATGCCGATGCCGATGCCATGGGTAGTAATTGACTCAGTCACGAAGATTGGCTACGGAACTGTCAGGCCCTGTGCGTTTCAATACGCCGTTTTCACCTTGAAAACTCCATTTTGAATAAACACATCTTAATATTCCTGGTCGTCATATCTGAGCATGACTTTGACACAGTACATGCCATGTGTCGCCTTCAGTAATTAACAGATTACCTATCACTAGATTTCAGTTGAAATATCACAAGGCACACACAACATTAATGTGGTTCCGATGACTTAGATATTTATGCCTTTGACAGGACCTATGAAAGAATGAGCCGAGCGCCTGTCGGCTCGCGTTTGATCCGTAGAGAAGAAGCGCCCAACAACTGGTCAAACGTGTGCAGACAGATGAGTCTCAATTGATTACTTACTTCCCACTTCAAATATTGATTATTCAATTGATACAACATACAGAGCTTGTATGGATGTCCTCATGAACAGCTACGAATTTCAAAGTCGAGCAATCTAAGTGACTTCCCAAGTGGTGAGTAGCATGCCCACAATGTGATTCATTGGGGGTCTTTCATCGAGGGACCTGGTTCAGCGCCGTATTTGAGTTCATCAGATTTAGATAACTCCTGGAAATGGAAGGTCATTTGATAGGAGATGGCCCACTTCCGAGATTCGAAGCATCATCCCACAATGCTGTCATACGGCGAAAAGGAAGATTAAGTGGTTAATGCATGAGGAGAAGAAAGGCAGTCTGGAGTCGAAGCTGTGTGTGCATTCAGGGGATCGATGCGCTAACAAGGGCAAAAACTTCAACCGTCCTGAAAGGAAGTGCTCAAGGACCCCTAAAGTGCTGGAAGAGCGTGGGTACGGCTAGAACACTTCGTTTGTATTTAGCATTTGGTTTGCGGGCTCGCCTGAAGACCAAAATTCCTGATCACCAAGGGGAATTTAAATTATGAAGCAACCGTGACATTCAATCGCTAAAGATTCCTGGGGAAACGATAACAAGCAGGCACAAAGGCACAGATCTACAGACGATGGAAGCTGCATTCGTCCAGATGTTTCATACATGCGCCTGAAGGTGAGTTCATCGGCTAGCGGAGCTCTGACACGGCTGGGGAATTTCGGAGCATAAGGATTTCTAAGGGTAGAGGCTGGTGGAAGACGCCTACAAGAAGGCAGATGATTCTCTCTGCCATTTTCTTTAGGAGGCGTGCGGGTTATGGAATATTGACACCGATATTTTCTCTTTGCCACCGGGCGCATCATTACAATAGGACGACAATAACCGAGACGCATCCTAGCGCAGGTTAGTCGGTCAGTCAGCGGCAACATTCAAGTTCAGGAGGCGTCAACATAGATTTGAATGAGCGATACTCACACACGAGTGCAATAAAACTGGCGCTCTTCGTAAGTAGAAGCTTGGAAAAATACCACTGTGATGAAGGAGGAAAATGGTTCTACTTCCGAGTCCTGCTGATCATTTGCCAGATCAAGCGAACATCGACATCGCTTAAAGAACGTGGCAATATTTATTTCAAAAGCCCTTCACAAATATATTTCCCTGTATCTTACTCTCTTCTGCCGTCCACCAAGTTCACTTGAACCTGTGAGGTACTGCTAGTGGCACATACTCCACCACTATGTCAATATTGTATTACCACAGTCTTGCGGGCACCAACTCTTCGACGCACCACGGTCTTAGGAGTTAGTGTCTCAGGCTTCTTTCAAAGAAGGGATCGTACACAACTTCATCCGACTGCCTCCGATGGGATGTCGACGTCAACTCCGCATAATTGGATTGAATGAAGGACTCTTTAGGTGAGATTGAATTACATCGCCGCTTACGGTTATCTCATCTGGCATTGCAGGTGATCATGATCAATAGGATGCATGAAATCTTCCCGATTCTCGCAAGAAGATTGCAGACTTGAACTACTTTTACAGTCCGTGTTGTAGAACGCCTGCAGACCTGAAGGGAGGAGCTCATTTAGAAATGAACTATCTAGGAACGACGAAGGAACGAAGCTAGGACATGGACCCTAGCAGACCCACTTTAATGAGCTATCCTTGATGGAAATGACAGCGTCATCATAATCCTCGAATGAATGAGGCGCCTGGGACTTGGAGAAGTCGTGGCGCTAGTCGCCAGGACGCATAAGAAGCACAAGAATAGGAGCTTGGGCCGTTCTTCTTATTCCCGGTCCGTTGCATCTCTTATATAGCTCATTTCCTGCTTTGACCATTTCTCCACACAGCTGCGCTGTTGCCTGCCCTCGTCTCTGGCGGACCTGAATTTTGTCCTTTTACGATTCACTTGATCCTCCTCATTTATATAACCGCTCATCCAAGATGGCTGATTTTGATGTACTTGCCTACTACTATTATTGCCCAACGACCGATAAGGCAACTTCTAGGCAAGTCTCCATCTTCCTTTACGAACTCTGCGCTCACATGAGAATCACAGCCACGATCCCACAACCTCCTCCCCTCCTCCCATCTCGTCGACTCCATTTCCTCGACAACCATTAACACTCCTAGGACCCAATCCTACTCGCATGCTTTCGCCTCAAGACTCGCTCGAAAGTGTCGGACACGCCCGAACTCATTCAGGCCCTTCGAAAGTCCCAACACTAAACATTAGAGAGATGTTTCCTGGCCAAGTTTCTGGCCCACTACCGCTGGATGCATCTGTCAATCCGGTAGAGAAGGAGGTGGAAGATATGAAGCGAGAAGTACAGAAAAGGCGCGCTCAGCGAATGCAGGACCAGCCGAACGCTGCATCAGGTTCACATATAAAGGAAAACCAAACGATCAAGCGTAGCTCTACCACCTCCAGATTTTCTTGGCATAGAGCTTCCGTCTCTAACGGAGACGATTCAAGCCCATCTGCTGGCCCCTCAAATTCCCTCAGACAAACCCTCGTCTCGACTCTACTTCCTCCCCCCTCCCCCAGGCTATCATATGCTTCTGATGAATACGACATCTCCCTGGACTTCGGCGCTATGTTTGTGGGTGGTCAGATGGTGCCAATGGGGCGTTCATCATCCCTTGGTAATAGGCGCTCGCCAACACCTAAACCTTCGCCTAAACCTACTTCTCGGCGAAATTCCATCGACATTAACACCAGCTTTGGTGCAATTCAGGTCGGATCACAGATGGCACCTCTAGGTCGTTCCACGTCACTGTCCAGCCGACTAAGATCGCATTCATTCACATTGTCGCCAACGAAGGCCAGCGATGGGCGATTGAACGCTCGTGTGGCTGATACCAAGGACTTCCGGGGTCCTACCTCTGTCGTTGAAAACCAGACGCTCAGTTCGTCTGCTGCTCCCACAGTAGTCACAGGTATGCCTCCTACCGCCTGGAAATCCACTCCCACCCCTTCCACACCGACCAACATTCTGCATCGCCCGAAGACTGCCCCCGAACCCATAACCATCGTCCCTATACGATCGCACTCTTTAGTATCGCCCACTCCTTACGATCCTTCTATCGATGCGACCACGCTAGGATCTCCTGTCGTCTCAGTTGAGCCGTTGAGTCCCGGCCTCCCTCCAACTCCCCTCACGCCTTCTCAGCGGACGTGGTTTGTGTCACCGAAGGAGCAAAGAAGACGCAGAATGGTGAAGCTAGCGAAAACATTTGGAGAAACCATACCCCCTCAACTCATTACTGTGAACAGCGAATCCGGGAGCTCGAATTCAGCGACGCCGCCGTTGGACCGACACATTCGTAGAGCATCAGCAATATCTTTAGGCGAGGATGCCTCTGATATCCCACGCCGACGGATATTGAAGCTGACCAAAACTTTCGGTGAGGACATTCCGCCTGAATTCCTTGGCGATTACAGTGCCCAACCATCTCTTGCGCCTGTATCCCTTCCTCCGCCTCCTTCCTCTTGGTTAGCTCGACATCGCCGTCTAGATTCCCCTAGCCCACATTCACTCAGCACTTCTCGAACCCATAAAGCATCACAGAGCGAGAGCCATTCGCTCGAAGTCCGCGTCACGAGGAGTATCGTCTCTTCGACGGGTGCAGTTATACGTCCATCTCTTTCCCTTCGTTTGCTCCCCTCAACCTCAACCCTCCGTGGGCGTATAAGCGTTACTCAGCCCAACCGACCCGAGCCAGTCCCCGAGGAAAGTACTCAGGACCAAATCGTGGACAAGCCAGCCTCATCCGACGACGACTACTTTTCGGCGTCAACGTGCGTTGCGGATGGTCGTATTGACTACGAAAAGTTACCCTCGTTCTTCGATGACTCTGACTCTGAGCTCGAATTACGCAACAGCCAAGACTCTGATTGGGAGGAACAGGACGAACCAGATACAGGCAGGACCACACCAGGTCTTGTTCACCCCTTCTCCTCCAAGTCTACCTCTAGCCTCACACTCGACTGTGTCCCTCTTTGTCCGCTACCGGATCGTCGCTGGACACATACACCGTTTGGGGAAATGCATGTCGATGGAGATGAGACCTTTGGAGCCAGGGACACAGCTTACGACATGGACCAGGACTCGAAGGTGCACGATGCCCCACAATATCCAGGTTCGTCGCCTGCCCTTCTTCGCCATCCCAGGGTGGTAGACTTATCGTCGGAGGATGGATGGGTTTGCGAGGGTGGCAATAAACGGAAGGAGCGACGCCAGGGCTGGAGTGGGGAATGGAATCAACCAAGAATCCAAGACGTTATTGATAAATTGCGGACTATCAAGTAGCGATGATAGTTTCGAGCGGTGCCTTTGGCGTTTTATTATCGTCATACCTCATTTTCTACCTCTTAGTATTACGTCTATTCTCAAGAGGATAGCGTTCTTAGACACATTCGTTTACTTATTTCCTTCGCATTTCTTCGTTAAAACAAACCAAACCCCGCGAGCCCTTTAACTATCTACAAGTGATTCCATCATCAACCACTATCTACAGGGTAGTTTTCTTGAATAGCCTGGCATTGCGATCCAGCGTTCTCATACACCCATTCAAAACTTCGACGCACTCTTGGGGGCCGGCTTCCAACCGTACTCCTTGAGAATGGCATCATTCTTGCTAGATTCCCCGATTTTGGCTAGAAGGTGATCAGGATGATTAGAATCGACGAGGGCAAGAGCATCGTTATCCTTCATGCCCTGCAACCATTCCGCCTTGTTGTGCCCAACCGCCTCGTTGCAGGTCAATTCGATGTTGAACTTGTCTTTCTTCTTTTGCAGAGCCAACGCCTTCTTGTGGTTCCTGTTTAAGGGGTCGTGAAGCGCGACCAAGAAGGCATCCTTCTTTGCCTGCCTAGCCAATGCAATTTTATGATTAGCGGAGCTTGGGTCGCAGAGCACATCGAGATAGTGATTATTGATTGCCTGTCTGGCCTTTGCGACTTTGTGGTTGGGATCCTTTGATGAACGAAGAGCCTTCAGATGCGCATTTTCCAGTTTCTTCTCGGCGACCACAGCTTCGTGTCGCTGGTGGGTTGTGCTAGCAAGCGCCTGTGCTGTGTCTTCATACTCGGCGTGCTTCGCGATGGCGACCTGGTAATGAGGTTTAGCATGGGTGGGGGCATTCAAACCCTTGATCTGGTCATGAAAGGCTTCAAGGGCTTTAACGCTACCATACTGTGATTTACTGATGAGCACTGTAATTCTTTTGAAACTAATCCAACTCACAATCGAGGAATGAGTGGAAAGCCTGAACTCGGAAGGATTGATCGGAAGAGCAAAGACGGCTGCGGGCAGGCTGCAGGCCATAGCAGAAACAAGGAAAAACATAGCACTTGAAGTGGGCTGCATGATTTGAATATGGGTTACCCAGAACAAGGGGATCTACACTCCAAGCCTATCAGCAAAGCGATTCGTTGCAAACACTCTGGGGGAGCAATGAACTGGAATACCTACTAAGCTGCAACGAGCCCGAGATTGATAGGGAAACTCGAGGGACCAGCCTCAGACTCCAAAAATATCGTCGAAGGTATAGAAAGAAGTCACAAACAACGTACTTCACGATGGGGAGAGCTCCAAGCTTCTGAAAATCATCAGGGCGAGCGCTGGTTTATAGCTTCAATGACCACCTTCCATCACGTTGAGTGAATACAAAGTATGATGGCCATTCAGAACCATTGCAGGCTCTGAGATGCACGATGTGCGGCACCACCTCGACCAGAGCAATACTCTCGACTACTTTCGACCCATTCTCGGGTTCCATGGACGATGGGGCAGTGTAGTTTCGGTAGCAATTCTTCAACGTGACAAACTTCATCGTGCACTGCCGCATTCGACGATCTCCCGTTACAGGGCCTATATACAACATTGGTTTATGATTCAGTAATTAGGGATGCCGAGTCGTGTGTCATCCTATGTCCTAATCTAAGTGTAGATATCTAGGTACAGCGTAACCGTCCATGAGAAGTCGTGAAGTTGAGGTGAAATGAAACATATACATGCTGAGAAAAACGACGTGAATTCATACCGATGTCCATTCCATCATAATGAGCCTCCCACACCGACTCCAGACCCATATGGCCTTTTTAGCTCAGCAATTCTGCAGCTCCTTCAGCTCTTCCCACGTAGGTAGCTCAAACAATGTTGGCAGATGTTTCCATACGTCCTTCCGTCCCTCCAGATGCCGCGTTTGAGAGTACGCCACACAATCTGGACATACATTCAGACTCTCCCACCGATCGTACTCCCTTAGTGGATGAGGACTCCGATAATTCTCCAGCATGTGCCACTCGGCGTGAGGACCTCTTGCATGAGCACAGAGCACAGACTGGCATATTGGGGCGCGCTGGAATACTAGCAAGAACGCGTAGGACATGCTCATCTGCGCCCAGTTGAGTCGCTCCCTTCCGACTAGACAGATCGCTTTGTCCTTCCACGACATGTCGCCTGGCCGCTCTTTCAAGAGCCGTTTGTGTGGAAATCGAGATACGCAGTAGTAGGCGTATGGTAGTGCTTCTAGCACGTTGTTCTCCTGAGCGAGTTTGATGGCCCGCATCACGGTATCTGAGCGATAACGATCTGGAGTAGCGGCGCTAGAGCTGGTGGATTTAGATTTAGCCTCATAAGACTCGAATGTGGAAGGAAGTTTTGTTAGGAGAAGGGATATACAGCGTTGGCGGAGATAGCGGATCATGTATTTTGTACTGAGGCGGAGGATGCCACCAATGAATGTCATTAGTGTGTCGAGGTCGGCGTCAGGGGCTAGAGTGTCGAAATGTCTGCAGAAAGGTCCCCCTATGGTGAGATGGTCTGTAAATCATAGTAGAAATGTGATACGCACTCTGGATGGTAAACCGCCATCAATAGATCCACAAAATCTCTTTCGTCATCGTAAAGATGAACGACATGGCACCCATCAATCATAAACTCTCCGTCGGGCTGCGGTACAGTGAAGAGATCGGCGAATACCTCAGAATGATTAGCCAGTATTGTCTGGTGCACTCTGAATAGCGAATTCTCCACCGCGAGAACGATGGAACCATCGTACAGCCAGAACTCTTCGTGACGCGTAGGCTGTGGCCGTGGAGAAGCAACTCCAGATTTCTCGTCCGACATGGTGGGTGAAGACGAAGGGCCTGCTACCTGCTCTGGTGTATCCTGCCGCAGAGAAGGATCCGGAGAGATAGGCAAGTAGTACATCGCTGTACGAGTCTGAGGTAGTGGTGGCTCAAGAGGGAAGGAAGAGCAAGCCGCTTTCGGCAAAATTTGCATTTTGTGGGACGCGCGGTTTGTTGCCCACGATCCCCTGCTTGGCCTGTGTGGTTTGAGGGCCCACTGACTCGTCTTCATTGGGAGCCACGAGGATCCATTTCGACTGCCACGGCAAAGGTCATTGTATGTAAAAAAGAGGTGGTGTAACGGAACAAACCATGTTCGCTGATTACAAGGACCACCGAGACAACGGAATATAGTCCGCTCCGCTTTCCGGCGGCTTCTCATTGGTCGTCCATACTATCGCCGATTCACACCAGAACGGAAAATCGAGGCACCGTAAATCACATACTTGAAACTAGTAAAGCAAATGTCAAATATTAGTTGGTCAGCTTCAGAAGCAGAAACGTTTACAGGTAAAGCTGCCCTTGCACCATGAATTTCTTTCACAAATTTCGGAACTTTGGGTGCTTAGAGTCCGGGCTGATGCCAACATCGGCCACGGAAGAGGAATGTGGTGTGTTGGGTCAAGGGCTGGCGGACATACGCTGTGTTAGCGAAATCTCCATAGTCCAACATGTGGTGTGCACAGCATAGTGTAGTACGGTTAGATCGGATACCTCAACCGTGATCCACTGCACTGTCCAGGTCTGTGGAA
>Ga0247764_1000790_pt1 | contig 11113 bp, 7 predicted proteins | sample UWRJL051202B4_FD_179932 | JGI IMG/M metagenome (GOLD analysis project Ga0247764, IMG submission 179932) | Plant litter microbial communities from Arlington Agricultural Research Station in Wisconsin, United States - UWRJ-L051-202B-4 | ecosystem: Environmental > Terrestrial > Plant litter >...
GCGTGTGGAGGCAGCAAGATCGACGTGCACCCACGGAATGTCTTCCGGCACGAAGCGATTCAGAAAGCGCGTGGCCAGGATGTGGTCGCCGCGGCTTTCCACACCGCATTGCATGATGTCGGCCACTTTACTCTCGAGGTCCGAGTCGAAGTCGGCGTCAAACGGGAAATTCCACACGCGTTCGCCACTGGTGCGCCCCGCCTCAACCAACTTTGGCACGAGCGACTGCTGGTTGGTCAGTACGGCACTCATTCTCTCCGTGAGGGAATAAACGGCCGCGCCGGTCAGAGTGGCAAAATCGATCATGAAGCGGGGTTTTGTCCTGGCAGCCAGCGCGAGCGTATCGGCCAACACCATGCGACCTTCGGCGTCCGTGTGGATAATCTGGATCGTGACCCCGTTGCAGGCTGTAATGACTTCCTGTGGCCGGTAGGCGGTGGGGCCGATCTGATTTTCAGTGATCGCCAACCAGGCATCGACTGCTATCGGGGCTTTCAACTCGACGAGCGCGAGCAGGGTGGCCAACGCAACGGCGCTGCCCGACATGTCGGTGTGCATGTCGAGCATCGAGCGGTGGGGCTTCAGGTTGACGCCGCCGGTGTCAAAGAGGATGCCCTTGCCTACCAGTGCAACTTCAGGCGTCTTTTTGCCTTTGGGCCGATAGGTCAAATGCGCGATGCCGGCGTCGCGCGTTGCATTCGCTGCGGACACGGCCAGGAAGGCATTGGCTCCCAGTTTCTGCAGCGCCTTCTCGTCCAGCCAGTTGAATCCCAATCCGTGGCTGCGGGCAAGCTTCGCAATGGTGTCGTGATAGGAGCCTGAGTTGAGCTTGTTGGGAGGCAGGGCGGTCAGCCAGCGCACCAGGTTGGTACCGCGCGTGGTGGCGATCGCCGCCGGAATGTCAATCTTTGTCTCATCGGACAAAATGAAACGTTCGATGCCGGGCTCGTCGTCGGGTTTGGAACGATAGGCCGGCATTTGAAATGCGCTCGCAAGGCCTGCTGCTAGCAGCGCCTCCGCTGAGGCGGCATCGCTCATCAGGCCGACGGTGCGTGGATTGCGGCCTGACGCCTCTTTAAACATCCGTCCAGAGAGCGATAGCCTCTCGAAAGTACTGGCGTCCGCCCCTATGTATCCGAGAACGGCAAGTGTCTGCCGACGATTGGTGAGGACAGTGGTACGCACCGTACCTGCGACAGGTTTTGCGCGGGCGTTTAGCTCCTGCCAGCGCTCGCTCTCGGGGAGCTTCCCGATGTCGGCCGCAGTCGCAGAAACCGGGACAATCGCGAGCAGCGCGTCCATTTCGCCAGGGTCCGCTGAGGCCGTTTGGAGGACCTTAGGAATTTCGGACGCCGGAAGTAGGGAGGAGGGCCCTGAGCGGCCTGTATGGCTTCCTGTGCGGCGCTTCGAACGCTTCCGAGAATTAGCTGTGCTGGCGCTCACACCCATAAACCCCAAACTGAACCTTGCTTGACCACTGCGAGTGAAAACCGGATCATTGCGCCGCTTGTGTAGGCGCGAATTTCTCTCGCATACGTACGTTGCTGCCGGCGCATCTTAATCTATTTCCCGGGACGCAAGCCCGCGACAACTTCCGAGGCCTCCGCCCTCATATGTCGCGTGAAGCAGCGCAGTAGGCTAACCGTATGACTGACATTCCAAAGCTGGACGATCTCGACCCCGTTGAAACTCAGGAGTGGCTCGAGTCCATTGACTCGTTGCTCAAGACGCACGGCGCTGAACGTGCACATTTCATCCTGGAACGGCTCATTGACTACACGCGACGCAGCGGCGCGTACCTGCCGTTCAAGCCGAATACGGCGTACGTCAACAGCATTGCCACTGGACGTGAGCCTGAGTATCCCGGCAATCGCGCGCTGGAGCGCCGTATTGAGGCGTACTTCCGCTGGAACGCGATGGCTATGGTTGTGCAAGCCAATCGTGTGTCGTCCGAGTATGGCGGACACCTGTCGAGCTATGCCTCATCCGCGACTTTGTATGAAGTGGGTTTCAATCACTTCTGGCGCGCCGAATCAGAAAAGCATCCGGGCGACATGATCTTCATGCAGGGCCACTCGTCGCCGGGAATTTATGCGCGTGCGTATCTCGAAGGCCGCCTGTCCGAAGAGCAGTTACGGCATTTCCGCCAGGAGGCCGCGGCGCCCGGCGTAGGACTTTCTTCTTATCCACATCCCTGGCTGATGCCGGATTTCTGGCAGTTCCCCACCGTGTCCATGGGACTCGGTCCGATGATGGCCATCTACCAGGCGCGCTTCATCCGCTACCTGGAGCACCGCGGGCTCGCGAAGCCTTCGGATCGGAAGGTGTGGGCATTCCTCGGCGACGGCGAGATGGATGAGCCCGAGTCCATGGGCGCGCTCACGATGCCGGTACGCGAGGGACTCGACAATCTCGTCTTCGTGATCAACTGCAATCTGCAGCGTCTCGATGGTCCGGTGCGCGGCAACGGCAAGATCATCCAGGAGCTCGAGGCTGCATTCCTCGGCGCCGGTTGGAATGTCATCAAGGTGTTGTGGGGCTCGCGCTGGGATCCGCTGTTGGCGCGCGATCACAAGGGCCTGTTGCGTCGCGTAATGGAAGAGTGTGTCGACGGCGAGTACCAGAACTTCAAGGCGAAGGGCGGTGCCTATACCCGGGAGCACTTCTTCGGCAAGTACCCCGAGCTGAAGGCCATGGTTGCCAACATGTCAGACGACGAGATCTGGCGTCTGAACCGGGGCGGCCACGACCCGCGAAAGGTGTATGCCGCCTACGCCGCGGCCGCCGGCCACAAGGGCCAGCCCACGGTCATTCTCGCGAAGACCGTGAAGGGCTTCGGTCTCGGCAAGGGTGGCGAAGGCCAGATGATCGCTCACCAGCAGAAGAAGCTGTCGGAAGACGATCTGCGTGCATTCCGTGACCGATTCAACATTCCGGTTACAGACGAAGAGATCACGCGCCTGCCGTTCAAGAAGCCGGACGAGAATTCGGATGAGATGCGCTACCTGCGCGAGCGCCGCACTTTCCTGGGTGGCTCCCTGCCGGCGCGCCGTAAAGAAGCGCCGCCGCTCGTCGTGCCGCCGCTCGCGTCGTTCAGCGCGTTGTTGGAAGGCACCGGTGAGCGCGAAATTTCGACGACCATGGCGTTCGTCAGGATCCTTACCGCGCTGTTGAAGGACAAGAACTGCGGCAAGAACATCGTGCCGATCGTGCCTGATGAGGCGCGGACCTTCGGTATGGAAGGCTTGTTCCGTCAGATCGGTATCTATTCGTCGGTGGGACAGTTGTACACGCCGCAGGATGCGGAAACCCTCATGTCCTATCGCGAGGACAAAAAGGGCCAGATGATCGAGGAGGGGATCAACGAGGCAGGAGCCCTTTGCTCCTGGATTGCGGCCGGTACGGCGTACAGCAATCACGGTATCAACATGGTGCCGTTCTACATCTTCTACTCGATGTTTGGCTTCCAACGCGTGGGTGACTTCATCTGGGCGGCTGGTGATATCCAGGCTCGCGGCTTCCTGCTGGGTGCCACGGCCGGTCGCACGACACTGGCCGGTGAGGGATTGCAGCACCAGGACGGACACAGTCAGTTGGTTGCCACGACGGTGCCGAACTGTGTGACCTACGATCCGACCTTCGCCTACGAGCTCGCCGTGATCGTTCATGACGGCATGCGCCGCATGTATGTAGATCAGGAAAATATTTTCTACTACATCACAGTCATGAACGAGAACTACCCGCAGCCGGCCATGCCACAGGGCGTGGAAGCGGGCATTCTCAAGGGCGGCTACCTGCTGCAGGTGGGTGGCAAGGGCAAGGTGCGCGCCTCGTTGCTGGGCTGTGGCACCATCCTGCGCGAGTGCCAGGCTGCGGCGCAGATTCTCGAAGTCGACTACGGCGTCGCTGCGGATGTGTTCTCCGTGCCCAGCTTCAACGAGCTGCGCCGCGAGGCCATCGAGGTGGAGCGTTGGAACATGCTGCATCCGGGCGAGAAGGCACGGGTGCCGTATGTGCAGGAGTTGTTGAAAGATCGCGATGGGCCGGTCATTGCCGCGACGGATTACATGCGCGTCGTGCCGGACCAGATCCGACAGTGGGTTGGCACGCGTTACGTGACGCTCGGTACCGACGGCTACGGCCGGTCCGACTCGCGGGCGGCGTTGCGCAAGCACTTCGAGGTTGATCGCAACTACATTGTGGTCGCGGCACTCAAAGCGCTTGCCGATGACGGCAAGCTCGATAAAAAAATAGTGATCGAAGCGATGCAAAAGCTCAGCGTCGATCCGTCCAAGCCAGTTCCCTGGAAAATCTGAAGGCCACTGCCATGAATGCGGCTGCAGGCATCGTCGAAGTGCGAGTGCCCGATATGGGCAACTTCAAAGACGTCGCCATCATTGATGTGCTCGTCAAACCGGGAGAGAAGATCGAGCCGGAGGCATCGCTCGTCACTCTCGAAACCGAAAAGGCCACGATGGACGTGCCGTCCACCGTGGGCGGGATTGTGGACAAGGTCCATGTGTCCAAGGGTGGGACGGTTTCGCCGGGTGATTTGATTGTCACTGTGCGGGCGGAGGGGGCCTCTTCCGGCTCTGACGCTGATGCGGCCTCTGATGCTTCCACGGGCGCTGGCGGGGCTTCTGACGCCAAGGCCGGCGCCAGTGGGTCCGGTCGCGGCAGTGAGTCTGCGGGGTCTGGCGCGGGCGGTAAGGGTGGGTCCGCGGGCGTTGAAGCCGCTGACACCGTGCCGGCTAGTTCGCCTGCTTCTACGGGATCTAAGTCGTCGGCAAAGGCAGGCGCCGCTGGTGCCGGAGCAGGTAGTTCTGGCGCCGCTGGTGCTTCGGCTGAGGCGGGTGGTTCCAAGTCGGCGTCCGCTTCGAAGTCGGTCGCCAAGGCGGGCTCTGGCCCTTCGGCTGCTGGTTCCGGCGGGACTGGCTCCGCTGCTGCTGCAACGGCCGGCACAGATGGTGGTTCGGGTGGCGCCGCTGCCGCGAAGGGCGCCACTGCGCCGCAAGCGAACGGCACTGCACAAGATGGTGGCACCCAGGCTTCCATCCCCGGTGGCAACGGGCTACCTCCCATTAACGAGCCCGGCTTTTCGCGCGCTCACGCCGGTCCGTCCGTGCGCAAGTTCGCACGCGAGTTGGGCGTCGACCTCACGCAGATCAAAGGCGGCGGGTTCAAGGGCCGAATCACCCACGACGACGTCAAATCGTTCGTAAAGAATTTCATCGCCAAGGGCTCCTCGGCAGGCGCGGCCCCCAAAGGCGTGTCTGGGCCCGGTGGTGGTGGCGGCGCGTTGCCGACGATTCCTGCCGTCGACTTCAGCCTGTTCGGCGAAATTGAAACCAAGCCCTTGTCGCGGATTCAGAAGATCTCCGGTCCGCGGTTGCATGCGAGCTGGGTGAATATCCCGCACGTCACGCAATTCGATGACGCGGATATCACCGATCTGGAGGATCTGCGCGGCAAACTCAAGCAAAAGGCTCAGGACGCGGGAATCAAACTCACTCCGTTGGCCTTCATCATCCGCGCGTGTGTGAAGGCACTGCAGGAGTTTCCGCTGTTCAACTCTTCGTTGGACCCCTCGGGCGCCAACCTGGTGTTGAAGAAGTACATCAATATTGGATTCGCGGCGGACACACCAAACGGACTCATGGTGCCGGTAGTGAAGGATGCGAATCGCAAGGACGTTTACGAGATCGCCCGCAATCTCGGCGAGTTGTCTGAGAAGGCCCGCGCCGGGAAGCTGCCTGTTGCTGACATGCAGGGTGGCACATTCACAATTTCGAGCCTCGGCGGCGTTGGCGGGACGGCGTTTACGCCGATTATTAATGCTCCTGAGGTGGCGATCCTTGGCGTGTCACGTTCGTCGATGAAGCCTGTATACCGCGATGGTGCGTTTGTTCCGCGGCTGATCCTGCCGCTATCGTTGTCATACGATCACCGTGTGATTGACGGCGCTTCTGCCGCGCGCTTCACAACCTTCCTGGGGCAGACGCTCGCAGACGCGCGCGGTTTGGCGGAGGCTGTGCCGTGAGTCGCGTAGAGCTCACTGTTCCGGATATCGGCAACTTCGAAGATATTCTCGTTGTTGATGTGATGGTGAAGAAGGGCGACACCATTGCGGTGGATACGCCGCTCATCACGGTCGAAACCGACAAGGCGTCGATGGACGTGCCTGCTACGTCGGCGGGTACTGTCGCTGAGGTGTTGCTCAAGATTGGCGACAAGGTATCCAAGGGCTCTGTGATCGCCCGCGTTGATACTGATGCGGCTGCTTCGGCTGAGGCTGCTCCCGACTCTAAGTCGGGCGCTGCCGAGCAGGAAGAGGGTGAGTTCAGCGCGGCGTTTGATGCTGATGAGTTGGAGCGGACTGTTACTCAGCCTGTGTTGTCGGCTTCTGCTGCGCGCGGCGGTGCGGGTGGGTCCAAGGGTAGCGGTACTGGCGCGTCGGCTGAAGGTAGTGCAGATGGCGGTGGCGCCACGCCGGCCAACGACGGCGCTGAAGCGCGAATGGAAGGCCCCGGCGATACGGTCCGCATGCCTGCCCCCGATCTCTCCCGCTTCAACCGCGCGGAAGCCGAATTCAATCGCTCCACACAGCTTCTAGTGTTGGGTTCCGGCCCGGGCGGCTACACAGCCGCGTTCCGTGCGGCCGACCTCGGCATGAAGGTTACGTTGGTCGAACGTTGGTCGTCCCTTGGTGGCGTCTGTTTGAACGTTGGATGCATTCCGTCCAAAACGCTACTGCATGCAGCCAAGGTGATTGAGGACGCCGAGTCCATGGGCGCGCACGGCATTGCATTCGGCAAGCCGTCTATTGACCTGGAAAAGCTGCGAGGCTTCAAGAACTCCGTCGTGAACAAACTCACGGGCGGTCTGAAGGTTCTTGCCAAGCAGCGCAAGGTCGAGGTCGTCCAGGGTGTGGGTCGCTTCGTCAGCCCGAATGTCATTGAGGTCATGGGGACCAGCGGCTCAGAGCGTATCCATTTCGACACTTGCATCATCGCCGCCGGCTCTGAGGCGGTTAAGCTTCCGGGGCTGCCAACGGATCAGCGCGTGATGGATTCCACGGATGCTCTGGAGCTTCCAGAGTTCTCCGGCGGATTGCTCGTCATCGGCGGAGGCATCATCGGCCTCGAGATGGCATGTGTTTACGACGGCCTGGGTAGTCGCGTGTCGGTCGTCGAACTGACTCCTGGGCTGATGCCGGGCACCGATCCGGACCTGGTACGTCCTCTCGAAAAACGCATCAAGGGCCGCTACGAAGCCATTCTCACCGGAACTAAAGTCACCAAGGTCGAGCCTTTGCTCGAAGGCTTACGTGTGACATTCGAAGGTGAGAAAGCGCCGCAGCCTCAGGTCTACGACCGGATATTGGTTGCAGTGGGTCGCGTACCCAACGGCAAAAACATTGGCGCAGAGCTCGCCGGCGTCACGGTAACCGATCGCGGATTCATTCCGGTGGACAAGCAGATGCGGACCAACGTGCCGCACATCTTCGCCATCGGTGATATCGCGGGGCCTCCAATGCTTGCCCACAAGGCGATGCACGAGGCAAAAGTTGCTGCTGAAGTTGCCGCGGGTCAGAAGAGCTCGTTTGATGCGCGCGTAATTCCTTCGGTTGCCTATACGGACCCCGAGATCGCCTGGGTGGGTTTGACCGAGACCGAAGCGAAGGCCAAGAACATTCCCTACAAAAAGGGGCAGTTCCCGTGGGTGGCCAATGGTCGTTCGCTCTCGCTGGGACGCGAAGATGGCTTCACCAAGTTGCTGTTTGATCCGGAGACGCATCGCGTCCTCGGTGGCGGCATTGTCGGTACCAACGCGGGTGATCTGATCAGCGAAATCGCGTTGGCGATTGAAACAGGTTGCGACGCTGCCGACATCGGACTGACTGTACATCCGCATCCGACGCTGTCGGAGACGGTTGCCGGCGCAGCCGATGCGTTCGAAGGAACGTTGACGGACCTGTTTATTCCGAAGCGCTGAGATGGTTGATGGCGGTGCCGTGGGGCGCCGCCGATCAACGTCGCGCCGGCTGGTGAACCGCCGGAGTAGTAGCCTTGGCGGCGCGCGCTGCGGCACCCGCCTTCGTCTCCATCGCCACCAAATACTTAGCCACTTCGATCATCTGCGGCATCCCACCCGCCGACTGGCCGGTAATCCGGTACTTCCCATTCACAACCAAACTCGGGGTGCCGTCGATGTGATACGCAAGTACGAGTGAATCGTCCCGCCGCATAGCTGTATCCACCGCAAACGACTTGGAATCGTCCAAAAACTTCTGCACCGGAACACCACTGACGTGGTTGTAGTACTTCGCTGCGTCCTCAATTGTGGGCATCGGGCTCTTCAATTGACGTGTCCGTAGGTCGGAGACCGCCAATTCACCCGTCTTCCACACTGCATCAAACATCTTGTTGTGCGTCTTGTCGAAGATCCCCAGGATCTGTGCCGTGCACGTAGCACGTTGGAACATCGGCCATGCTTCGGCCCGATTGAAGGACGCTGGAACGTAGACCATCTGCGCGTTCGATGGCAGCGAGCGCTGCAACTGTTGAATCATCGGATCTATCTGCGCGCAGAACGGACAGCCGTAGGAAAATACCTCCACGACCTCTATCTTTCCTGCGGGCACGCTTGTGGGCTGTGCCGGGTTGACGCGGAAGTAATTGACACCCTCGGTCCACGTGGCCCCATGGGCAACCGACGCTAATACAAGCGCCAAAAACGATGTCGCAGCCGCAATTCGTGTTCTCATTCTTGCGATCTCCTCCTCCGGTATAGCCTGGTAGACAAGGCTACAGGGCGCGGAGTTTCTCCAGATACGCTAATTCATCGGGTACACGGCCACTTCGCTGCGCTTCCCAGAGGGTTTGGGCGAGGAGCTCTAGCATCGCGTGTTCCGCGGCGTGGATGTCACCCGTCCTTTTCGACAGCGCCTCGTGAATGGCTGTGACGCCCGCAGGACGGTTGGTCGCCACCTGTTCCCGGATAGCGAGATGCAAGCCCATGTGCAAAAAGGGGTTTTGTTGACCGCCCTCGGGGGTGAATTCTGCGGCGAGGGCGTCTTCGCCTGCCTCGAGCCAGGGGACATATTCGGGATGCTCGGCAATCACCGCCGCCACTTGGGCTTCCAGCGGTTCCAGTGGCACGCGGTGGGTGTACTTCTTCCAAGTGTCCAGGTACATCCGGCGCAACTGGTCACGATTTTGTCCGGCGAATACAGCCATTTCAGATCAGCTTCCCAGCAGGGCGCGACTTGCGGCTGCGCGGGGTGGCCGCGGGTCGTGAAGCCGTAGGTCGTGAAGCCGTAGGTCGGGACCGCCGTCCAACGGCCTTCGCGGTTCCCTTGCGCGAAGATGCCACGCCTTCTCCCGGGGCCCGCGTCTCTGTCAGCGGCCGTGGCCCGACTTTCCTAACCACCGGCGCATCGGATTTATCCAGCTTCTTGGCTGGTGTTTTATCCGGATACTCACAGAGATCCGAAATGATGCACTTCGGACACGCTGGTACACGCGCAACGCAAACATACCGTCCGTGAAGGAGTAGCCAGTGGTGGGCATCCTTCATGTATTCCTTCGGCGTCGTCTCTACGAGGCCGTCTTCAACCTCTCGGGGATTTTTTCCCGGAGCCAACCCCGTGCGATTAGCCACTCGAAAAATATGGGTATCGACGGCAATTTCGCTTTGGCCGTACACCATGTTCAAAATGATGCTGGCGGTTTTGCGGCCAACGCCGGGCAGCGCCTCGAGCGCATCACGGGTGTTGGGCACTTTGCCGTCGTGTTGATCCACTATCTGCTGCGCGAGGCCAATGAGGTTCTTGGCCTTCATGTTGTACAGGCCAACGGTCTTCAGGTACGGCTTCACGCCTTCGACACCCAGTTTGGCGATTGCCGCGGGTGTGTTGGCAACCGGAAACAGCTTGCGGGTGGCGGCGTTGACCGATTTGTCGGTTGTATGCGCAGAAAGCATGACCGCTACCAGCAGCTCAAACGGCGAGTCGTTGAGCAGTTCCGTGGTGGGATGCGGGTTGGCGGCCTGCAGTCTGCGAAAGATGGCGCGACGACGCGCGGGATTCATGTTGTTTTCTCCGGTGCCGACGCTCGGGCCGTCATCTTGCGCGATGCAAGCAACGCCGCTTGTTCGTCAGCACGTCGCATCTGCCGTTCTTTGTGCGCGTGATACCGAGCGCGATTCATGTCAGGCGTCGGGTCGCGTGACTCGCTGCCCCGCGGGGCCATCGTTATACAGTCGACGGGGCACGGAGCTACGCAGAGCTCACAGCCAGTGCATAGAGCGGCTACTACCGTATGCATTTGCTTCCGAGAACCGATAATCGCGTCAACAGGGCAGGGCGGCAGGCATTTGACGCAGCCGATGCAACGGTCTTCGTCAATAACTGCAACCAACGCGGGCCCCTCAACGCCGTTTTCGGGGTTGAGAGGTAACGTTGGACGATGTAACAGATTCGCTAATGCACCAATCGTTGCAGCGCCCCCCGGAGGACATTGGTTGATCGGCGCCGCGTCGCTGGCGATCGCCTCGGAATAGGGGCGACAACCGTCGTAGCCACAGCGCGTGCATTGCGTTTGTGGCAGGAGCGCGTCGATTGTGTCGGCAAGGTTCATGTCGCCGCTACCCGCCAGGTCAACTGATCCTCATCCCCGGCTTGGCCCCGCTGTCCGGTGTCAGCAGGTACAACCCAGGCTCATCGCCGCTCGCGGCCAGCACCATTCCCTGGGACACGCCAAACTTCATCTTGCGGGGCGCGAGGTTGGCGACAACAACCGTCAATCGGCCCACCAACGTTGCCGGGTCGTAAGCCGCTTTGATGCCGGCGAACACCGTGCGAGTTTCAGTCCCCAGGTCAAGGGTGAGTTTCAGCAGCTTGTCGGCGCCCTCGACGTGCTCGGCGTTGGCGATCCGCGCGACACGCAGGTCCACGCGCTTGAATTCGTCGATGGAAATCGTCGAGTCGGCAGGAGCGACGGCGGCAGAAGCGGCTTTGGTGGAAGCCGTTTCAGCAGGAGCCGCTTTGGCGGACGGCGCTGGAGGAGCTTTTGCGGAAGTAGCTTTAGCGGGAGCTGATGCGACGGCAGCC
>Ga0247764_1000791_pt1 | contig 11106 bp, 14 predicted proteins | sample UWRJL051202B4_FD_179932 | JGI IMG/M metagenome (GOLD analysis project Ga0247764, IMG submission 179932) | Plant litter microbial communities from Arlington Agricultural Research Station in Wisconsin, United States - UWRJ-L051-202B-4 | ecosystem: Environmental > Terrestrial > Plant litter >...
CGCTCTTTCTCTTTTTCTTTCTCTTTAGAGAGGCGCTCTTTTTCCTTTTCCTTCGCGAGGCGTTCTTTTTCTTTTTCCTTCTCTTTGGAGAGGCGCTCTTTTTCTTTTTCCTTCGCGAGGCGCTCTTTCTCCTTTTCCTTCTCTTTGGAGAGGCGCTCTTTTTCTTTTTCCTTCGCGAGGCGTTCCTTCTCTTTTTCCTTCGCGAGGCGCTCCTTCTCCTTGAGCGCGCGCTCGCGGTCGCGTTCCTTCCCCAGCTTGTCGGCCTTTTTCACGGCCGGCTTGGCTTTGGTGGACGAACGCGACTCAGTCCCACGCTTCTTCTTCGCGGGGCTCGACGACTTGGCTTTGGCTGCAGGTGCCTTTTTTCGGCCCGAGGGTCGATCAGCTCGCTGCGCTGGCTTCGTCGAACGAGTCGGCTTTCGCGATGGCTTTTGCTTCTTTCGGGCGGACATAGAACGCGACGGCGGCTTGGTATCCCCCAATTGCGAGCTACCAAAAAAAGTGCGTTTTCAGCTTGACAGTCGCAAAGGGATTTAGGTCCCTGGGGCAAACACCCCGGGGCACCGTAGTCGGCAGCCACGCGCTCCGTCAAGCCGAGTGTGAAGGCTCGCTCTGGTTTTGGTAGGAGCCGTGCCGCCAACTCGCGGTGTCCGCCGCGCGGCGTCGACTCGCGATGACACGGCGATCAGCGAGTACCCGCTGCGCCGCACCAGGCGTCAGCCGAAGAAATCCGGGAAAATCTCGCTATTTTCCAGCGGACGGTTACGCGCCGTGAGGATCTCGTACCCGGAATCCGTCACGAGCACCGTGTGTTCGAACTGCGCGGACAACGAGCCGTCGGCCGTGACCGCCGTCCATTCGTCGTCCAGAATCTCGACTTCCCAGGAACCGATGTTGATCATCGGTTCGATGGTGAACGTCATGCCCGGCTTCAAGCGCACGCCCTTGCCCCATTGCCCGTAGTGACTGACCTTGGGCTCGTCGTGGAAACGGCGGCCGATGCCGTGACCGACGAAGTCGCGCACCACGGAGCAACCATGCTTCTCCGCGAACTCCTGGATCGCCGCACCGATGTCACCCAAGCGGCCCCCCGGCCGGACTTGCTCGATACCCAGCTGCAGTGAGCGGCGTGCGACCTCGGTCACGCGCTTGGCGTCTTGGCTGATGCGATTGCCAACGTAGAACGTCGCTGACGTATCTCCGTGAAATCCTTTGAAAAGATGCGTGACGTCAATGTTGACGATGTCTCCGTCACGCAGGGTATAGGGCCCAGGGATCCCGTGGCACACAACCTCATTGACAGAGGTGCAAACACTCTTGGGGAACGGTGGAGCCCCGCCTCCACCTCGGTAGTTCAGCGGCGCGGGGCGCGCGCCCTTCTTCAGGGTGTCCTGATGGACGAACTCATTGATGGCTTCGGTCGTGATGCCGGGCCGGACCAGGCTACCCGCAAGATTCAAGGTGTCGGCCGCTAGACGACCGACTTCCCGCATGGCCTCGATTTCACGCGGGCTCTTGATCTCGACGGTGCTGCTACGAAGATACATGTCCATGGCGGCTGCTTTCCCAACCTGATGCTCGAAATTCAGGGCGTCAGACTTCGGCGGATCCTGCGTCCGTGCGCCAAAAGGCCTAGCACGCCGCCCGCTCCGATCGAGCTTCGGGCGCGCAGATTCGTCGTCGTAGGCCTAGGTTGGCGGCGGTTTTCGCGCGGCCGCTTGCCTCTGCAGCGCGTCCTGGATCGCGCCGCGCACCTCGGGCGTATCGTGAGTGCCGAAGAAATGCGGGCCGTCGTGGAAGACGCGAAACATCAGCAACAAGCGGGTGCCAACCCAATTGGGCCCAGCGCCTTCCAACCAGGCAAACGTCGGGCTTCGTTCCGGAATGACGAGCGACAGCTGCTGCGACAAGGAGCGGCCGACGAGTTCTGGGCCAATTTGTTCCACCACCACGGAGTAGCTGCGTCGACCGGCGCGGACCTCGCGGTTGATCGTGACCACCCGGGTCGGTACGACTCCTTCAGCCCGCGCGATGCGCTCGCTGAGCAGGCCGTCCTGCGCCATGGTGTTCGCCGACGCGACGCCGAACAGCTCGGGCCGAAACAGGTCGCTATACAGCGTTGCGAAGTCGGCGTCGTAAGTCGGCGCACTGTTTGCCGCCTTGGGGGGTGCGGAGGATGCACACCCAACGGCGCAGAGCAGCATGACGACCCCCCATAGTCGCGGCGGGCAGCTCTTGCTCCGTTGAATTTTTTCCGCGCCGAGGAAGTAAGCGTGCATCTGCGAAGTTGAAGTCTTTTGATTAAACGGCGGTGGTGAGCCGTCCAACGCATGAACGCAGCTTGAGCTGCACCTCGACGAGGTGTACTTTCCCGGCGCCAGTTCGGCACGCGGTTTTTGGAGGAATTTCGATGAAGCTCTCTTGGTTTGCGATGGCGACCGTGCTCGCCCTCGGTGCTCAAGCGGCGGTTGCGCCGCGGTCTTTCGCTAAGCCCCCGGCGGCCAACAGCAATGCCGGAAACCTCGAAAAAAGCCTTCAGATCTCGCCGGCTTGCCTGAAGTGGGGCCTTTCGCTGGAAGCCATCGCCAAGATCTACGACAAGGTGATCGCCGACGAGATGCTGCCGCTCTATCACAAAGCGCAACCGGGACTCGAACTCGACGCTTTGAATGAGGAGCAGAAGAATCGCCAGGGAGCGCTGCGTCGCAGCCGCATCGAGTTCGGCAACACGCCCACGGGTGTGGACCAATCTCAGCTGAAGGGTGAGTACAGCTACCGCAACGGGGAGAGCATGGCCGTGCTCACACTACCGAGCGGCACGAAGCGGCACTTCTTCTTCTTCAACGACCGGCTCTGGAAGATTTACGACGAGCACAAGCTCAAGGCGGGCGGCGGCTTGGGGGAGAACTACCAAGAAGCAATCAAGGCTCTTACGAAGCGATTTGGCACGGCACCGAAGGCCGTACCGGCCGATTACGACAAGGGCCGCCCTTTTGACGAGGCCGAGTGGCGCGATCCCGATAAGCTGATCCGCGCCGTCGACCGCGGCCCCATGCTCGGCGTGGTGTACACGGACCGTAAGGTTCAGGAAAACCTGTCCCAGTACCGCAAGAATCAGGTGCAGGACGGGCCGGAGGCTATCGACAAGGACGTGGCCGCCGTGACGCGAAAGGCCGAGCCTCCGCCAAAACCCGCAGACAAGGACAAGAAGGGTAAGAAGTAGCCCTGCCTGCCCGAGGCGCGCTGCTGTCCGCTACTTGCGTGAAGCGGCGCGCCAGCCCGGGCTCCCTCGGTTGGACGTTACTGAATCGGCTCGGCGCCCTCGGGAATGAGCGCGCCGCTGGTGATGACGATCTGTACGTCGGGCAGCGCCTTTTGAAGCGCTGGTTCCAAGATCCGCCGGCGCACCAGCGTGTTACCCGGACAGCCGGAAAAACGACCGCCTAGGTGGAGCGCTACCGCACGTTCGCTGAGCTCGACCAGATAAAGAATGCCTTGGTCTGCACGAACCAGCGGTCCCAGGACGTCGCGAACGACCCGCATCAGATCCTCGCGCGCAGTTGACACGTCCGAGGACAATAACACCCTTCGCCGTTTCGGTGCGCTGAAGTTTCTGTGCGCCGAACGTCCCGCAACGAAGCGTTTGTTGCTCCTGACGCTTGACTCGGGGGGATCTCTCCCCTAAGTTCCGCGGCCTTCGGGCCGCCAGGAGGTATTCTGGACGAGCCCACGTGCCAGGGTTCCAGCGCAGATGCTGGTTTTCAAACGGCTTCTTGCCGCGCCTGGCGCATCGAAGGTCGGGTGCTAGCGTTCGCACCCGCAATTTTCAGGAACCTCAAGGAAGTCAAATGGCCGTTCACATCCGCCTCTCCCGTCACGGTACCAAGAAGGCGCCGTTCTACCGCATCGTCGTGACGGATCAGCGTGCCCCACGCGATGGTCGCTTCATCGAGAACATCGGCGTGTTTCACCCGGAAGGGAAGTTCGAGGTCGATCGCACCCGCCTGGATTACTGGCGCGGAAAAGGTGCGCTCGCATCCGACACGCTCGGCCGTTTGCTCAAGAAGAATCCGGCGCCCGCAGCTCCCGCTGCCTGAGCCTGTTTACGCTTTCGAAGGGCGGCGTCGTTGTGCGAGGCCGCCCGTTGCGTTTGATAGCTCGGGGAGAGTGAAACATGGCCTTGAAGGACTTGATTGAGACAATCGCGCAGGCGCTGGTCGACGATCCGGACGGCGTAGAAGTCACCGAGATCGACGGCGGTCATAGCTCCATCATCGAGCTGCGCGTCGCCAAGGACGACATCGGCAAGGTCATCGGCAAAGACGGCCGCACCGCGCAGTCCATGCGCACGCTGCTCGCTGCCGCATCCATCAAGCTTGGCCGTCGCGCCCAGCTCGACATCGTGGATTGAGCACGCTCGAGGTAGCCCGGATCGGGCGGCCGCATGGCCTGCGCGGCGCGCTCAAGGTGGATCTGTATTGGCAGGGCAGCAGTAGCTTGTTCGAAGTGCAGGCGCTGCAGGTTGCGCTGCCCGACGGCAGCGTTCAGCAGCTTCGCGTCGAGGAGCTCAGGCGCGCGGGTAAGTTCCTGCATGTGAAGTTCGCTGGCGTGGAGGATCGTGACGCCGCCGCCAGGCTGACGGGCGCGCGCATCCTCGTGGATCGGGAAGCGTTGCCTGCGCTCGAGCCCGGTGAGGCGTACTTGGTCGATCTAGTCGGCGCTCAAGTCGTGGCGCCCGACGGCGTGGTCGGTGAGGTCGTCCGCGTCGAGATCTATCCGAGTCTGGAAACGCTGCGCATTCGCCGCCCAGACGGCAGCGAAGTAGAGCAGGCGTTGTTGCCTCAATTCGTGAGCAGCATCGACGTCGCTGCTCGCCGCGTGGAGCTTTTGAGCCGAGACGGCCTGCTCGAATAGGAGGCGCGTGTGCTGGTCGCCGTAGTGACGTTATTTCCGGAGCTGTTCCAGACTTTTCTGGCGACCAGTTTCGTCGGACGCGCCGTCGAAGCCGGGGCGCTCAAGGTGCACTTGGAGCCGCTCCGGCAGCACGGTCTCGGCAAACACCTGAGCGTGGACGACACGCCGTACGGCGGAGGTTCCGGCATGGTGATGCGGCCTGATTGCGTGCTGGCCGGTGTCGAAGCCGCTGAGCGGGCGCTCGGGGTGGAGCGAGCCACTCAGCGCGTGCTGCTGACGCCGCAAGGTCAGCGCTTCGAACAGGGACGAGCGGCCGAGCTGGCGCGTGAGCACAGCGTCGTGCTCGTCTGTGGTCGCTACGAAGGCTTCGATGAGCGAGTCCGGCTGTTCATGGATGCCGAGCTCTCGATCGGTGACTTCGTGCTCACCGGCGGCGAGGTGCCCGCGATGTGCGTGATCGAGGCGACGATTCGGCACTTGCCAGGGGTGCTCGGGAACGCTGAATCCATTTCGGAGGAGTCGTTCAGTCCGCTGTGCAGCGGACGGCTCGAGTACCCGCAGTTCACGCGCCCAGCGAATTTCCGCGGCCACGAGGTGCCCGCGATCTTGTTGTCGGGCGACCACGGCAAGGTCGCGCGTTGGCGCCAACAACAGTCGCTTGAACGGACGCAGGCGCGTCGCCCGGATCTGCTCGCGAAGCGCGGCGGAGGAGCCGACCAATGAGGCGCGTAGCCGTCGCGCTGGTGCACCACCCCGTATTGGATCGCACAAAGGGCATCGTTACGACCGCAGTAACGAATCTAGACATACACGACATCGCGCGGAGCGCGCACACCTACGGGTTGAGCGACTACTTCGTGGTGCACCCCGTCGCGGCCCAAAGAGAGCTGGTCGAACGGGTGCGTGCGCATTGGACCGAAGGCTCCGGCGCGCGGCGCATTCCAGATCGCTCTCCCGCGCTCTCGGCCGTGCGTGTGGTCGATGACCTCGACGCCGTGGAGCGTGAGCTCGGCGCGCCGGAAGTCTGGGTCACGAGCGCGCAGGACCAAGGAAAAATCCTGGGATTCTCGGACGCCCGGGCGCGCCTCGCGCAAGCCGGGCCTCCGGTGCTGATAGTGCTTGGCACAGGCTGGGGGCTTGCGTCGAGCGTCCACGAACGAGCAAGTTACCAGCTTGCGCCAATCCGCTCGCCGCGCGCCGATGGCTACAATCACCTCAGCGTGCGCGCCGCCGCAGCGATCATGTTCGATCGTCTGTTGGGGACGTCAGACTGACGAGCTCCAAGCTCGGTTGCCCAGCAGCCAGCCACTCGATCAGCGGCGGATCCACGCGGAGCCCGCCGGGACGTGAGCGACGCGCCTCGATCAGCACCAAGCGCGCTGGGCGCTCTGCGAACGGATGCACGAAGCGCATGCGCTTCGCTACGAAGCGTTGAGCCGAGAGCGCCTGCAAGAGTTCAGCGACCTCAGCGGCGGGGTAAGCAAACACCGCGCGCGCCCGGTCGCCGTTCACGAGCTCGGAGGCCGCGCGCACGAACGGCTCGACGTTGCCGGCACGAGCCGCCGCGCGCCCCGGATCGGGCGCGGCTTGGTGGCGCTGCAGGTTGTAAAACGGCGGGTTACACACCACCAGATCCGCGCTGCGTTCGAGCTCGATGAGCGAGGCTCGCTCCTCCACGTCGGCTCGGACAGCGCGGATTGGCGCACCCGCGTCGCGAGTATTCTGCTCGGCGAGCTGCACTAACTCGCTAGATTTCTCGACCAACACCACGCGTGCAGCCGCGCCCAAGTGCCAAAGCAGCAAACCCACCACACCCACGCCGGCGCCCAAGTCGACGGCACACCGGGCGCTGCGTCCGTTCGCCGCGAACTGCGCCAGCAACACGGAGTCGATGTTGACGCGGTAACCGTGTTTCGGCTGACGAAACACCACGCGCCCGCCGAACAGACTGTCCCGGGTAGAGCTCGCATCGGCCTCGGGCGCTTCCCGCGCGGCAAACGCGTGCTCTGCGGGCTCCGTCAGGGCGGATTCGCGAGGTTGGGTCAACGTGTCCGTCGCTTAGCACAGTTACCACGGCGACCGACTGGACGACCACTGCGCCACGGCCCGCGACTCGCTGAATCACCGCCACGTCGACTGCGGAGATTCCAGCGCGCGGAGCCTGTGCTACACGAAAAGTCGTGGTTTTCACGCTCCGTCCCCCGACCAGTAGCCCCACACCCCTCGTGGTGGAAGTGCCGCACGCTGGTCTTCACGTGGATGCCGCGGCGCTATCTACGCTGGTCTCGCCAGCCAGCGCCCTCGGTCGCGATGCGGATCTCTACGTCGATGAGTTGTTCCAGGACGCACCGGAAGCGGGGGCTGCGTTTCTGGTCGCGCACGTCAGCCGCTACGTCGTGGATCTGAATCGGACGGAGCACGATTTCGACGCGTTGGCCGTGGAGGGCGGGGCCGCACGGCTGTCACCGCACGGCCTGATTTGGCGCAGCACGACGGAGGGCCGTTCAGCGTTGTCCGCGCCACTGTCGCGCACGGAGCTCGAGCGACGCCTGGTGACGTACTATCGCCCGTATCACGCGCAGCTCTCCGCTCTGCTCCAGCAGCGGGTGGCGATGTTCGGCTACGCCGTGCTGCTGTGCGCTCACTCCATGCCGAGTCGCGGTCGGGACGGTCATCAAGATCCCGGTCGCGAACGCGCCGACATAGTACCGGGCAGTCGCGGTCGCTCGACGGCCGCGGCTAGCGTGATCGACACGTTGGATCTCACCGCTCGCGAGTACGGCTACAGCGTTGCGCACGACTCACCGTATCGCGGCGGGTTTTCGACCGGCCACTACGGCCGTCCGGATCAGGGCGTTCACGCCGTCCAAATCGAGATCAATCGGCGCCACTACATGAACGAGCTGACCCTGGAGCGGCGCCCACAGGACTTCGCCCGCATGCGACGGTTCTGCCAGGAGCTGACTCGGAGACTCGCCCACGTCCCAATTCAGGCCGCGTTGGCAGCAGATTGAATTGTTAGCGGAAATTTGTTGCAACTTTCCGCTACAGGCGCGCAGGAATCGGGCGAACACGAGTTGAAAGTGCGAGACGCGTGCGCTAGTTTCCGCGCCCTCGCAATGGCACGCAGTGAAATCACGGGTAAGCGTCGTTTGGCGGCGCACAACGTTTCCCACTCCAACATCAAGACTCGCCGCTGGCAGCACGTGAACGTGCAAGCGCGTCGGTTGTGGGTGCCGGAGCTCGGCCGTCACGTCTCGGTGAAGCTGACCACGGGCGACCTGCGCACCGTCGACAAGATCGGCCTGGTCGCGTTCGCCAAGCGCCACGGCGCCAAGATCTCCTGAGTGAGGTCGTGATGAAGCGCGCTGCGGGCGCGCTTCATGGCTCCTGAAGCTTCAGCGCTTGGGGGCTGGCGCGTGCCGCCCGCAAGCCCGGGTCACTTCTGCTGTGCAGTGACCCAGCGCGAGATTGGATCGCGATAAAGAGTCAGGCTGCGTGCCCCGTCCGCAGCCGCACGAACGCCGTGGAAACGGCGTTCCGCGTCCAGCAGCAGACGGATGAAGTTCGGCTTGCCGAGGCGCGCGCCCGGCGCGATGCGTGGCACGCCACGCAGGACCGGCACGGCCAAGAGCGGTGCGACCAGCTCGAGTTCGGCAATCGTCAGCCCGCTGTCCGCGACGCGGTAGCCGACGGCGGCGAAGACACCCTGCGTATCGACCGCGCAGACGCCCGCATCGAAGCCAGCAGCACCTGCGCCAACCGGCGCGGCGTCGCTCCACGGCAACTCGTAACAGGCTTCGGTCCCGTCGTTGCCTTCACGGGCGGCGACGTCGGTGTCAGGTGGCGGCTCCAGATCCGCAGCCGTGAGGTTGCCGCCCTCGCTCGCGCTCGCCACGCCCAGCAAGGGTCGGCGAAAGCCCGGCTCCGTCAATGCGGACGCGCCGACGCGTGCGAGCCGCTCCAGCAGCCGTGCGCGCTCCGCGGCACCGGCGCGCTCCGCGGTCTCGATACCAGGACGAACGAGCTGTGAAAAACCACCCTGGCCCGCATAGGCGTGCGCAATCACTGCCGCGAAGGGCGAGGAGGGCGCAGCCACGCGCGCTGCCAGCGGGACCTGTGTGCCCTCAGCGAACCCACGCGGGCGTTTGGCGGTCAGACCCGGTTGACGGGGACGTCCGTCGAACGCGCGAGCGCCTTGTCCCGTGCCGCCCACCAGAATCGTCAAAGGGCCGAGCAACACGCTCGGGTGTGCGCCGCAGGCCGCAAAAAAGCCAGACAGAGCGGCTCCGAGCGCACCGCCGCCGCCCGCGAGGTGCGCGTCAGCAGCTTCTTGGGCAGGTGGTTGGTTGGCGAGCGCGGCAGCACGCAGGCGAATCAAGATTCGTCCTCGTCGTCTTCTTCGTAGTCCCCGTCGAGCTCTTCCTCTTCGTCTAGCTCTTCGTCCTCGTCCGCTGCGGCCGCTTCCTCGCGCTCCGCCGCCGCGCCCAGCACGACGCGGCCGATACGGCTCCGCGCCTTGCCGCTCGGGTTGCCTTCGACGACGACCACCGCTTCGTCCGCGGTTTCGAGCTCTTCGGCAAGGTGCTCCAGCGCGCCGCTCTTGAGCGCGGCGCCGGGTCCCAAGGCGCGCAAGCGCGTGTACACCACGGACTCGCCCGTGCCAGCAAACACGCTGAGATCCTGCACCAGAGCGACGCCCCAGGTGATGGCCTGCGCGACGGCCACTTCCGGCTCCCAGGGCCCGCGCGGCTCCCACGCCAAGCGTCGACCGTCCGCGCGAAAGCGAGCGAGTAGGTTCTCTAGCCGTTGGCGGGCGCGTTGGCTGGGACCGAACTCGGCGCCAGTTTGCACCACCACCCAGCTTGCGCCGAGCGCGTCGGCGGCTTCCACGAAGGGCGTCGCACGGTCGGCGGATTCCAGCGCCGCGCCGGACTGATCTTGCGGCACCAGCAAGCTGGTCACGAGTTTCGGCGCCGAAGCGTGCAGCTTGCGCAGCGCCTTCGTCGACGGCAGGCGCTTCGGATCTGCGCGCAATTCCAGCAGATCAAAGCGGTCGGCGTAGCGTTCGACGCTGCCGATGAGCGAAGTCAATCCAACGAGCAAGCGCATAGGCGGGCGCGAGGCTTTTCACGCCCCGACCACGAGCGCAAGGTTTACCTACGATTTCTGCGGTGTCAGCGCCGAAGTTCCAGGGAAAACGGCCGGAACTCCAGCCGCTACGTCTAGAAGTGGAACCACTGCGTGGGGCTGCCGGCCAGGAAACGCGCCATGCAGTCCGCGACTTGTTGCGCCGCGCGCTGCAGCTCAGCCGCCGACGCCCGGCGCGGCACGCGGATCGGTTCATTCACGATCAGCTGGTACTCATAGACCCCAAGCCGGCGCACGAACGAGGGCAGGATCGGGACTTGGCTGAGGGAGGCGAGTCGAAACGGCCCTTCCGGGAACGCCAGCGTGCGATTGAACAGCTGCACCTCGAGCCCGCGTCCGCTCGCAGCGCCGCGGTCCAGCTGAATCGCGAGCACGCCACCCTGACTCAGTTGGTCGATTAACGGGAGCGCGTCCGTGGGATGACCGCCGACGTGAACCACGCGCACCCCACCTGCGCGTCGCACCTCATCGTGGAAAGAGCGCGCGTCCTGGTTCCGTTCGCCCTGCATCACGATCACGATCTCGCGCTGGATCACGTCGTGAAGCAGCTGCGCTGCCGCCTCGTACGGACCGGCGTGGGCCGTCACGAGTAGTGCGCCGCTGCCTTGGGCCAGCGCACTGAACAGGTGCTCGTCACCGGTCACGTAGCGCTTCGGGTGCCGCGCCTCCTCGCGATCTGCACCGAGCCCTTCGGCCAGGCACTGCGCGTAGCGCACGAACGTGCCGAAGACCTGCAGTTGATGTCGCAACGGCGAAGCTTCTCCGCGAATCCAGCGCAGATTGTCCGCGATTTTCCGACGATAACGCGGCATGACCAGCGCGAATAACACCCCGAATACCGGCGGGCTGTACTTCAGCCAGAAGCGCGGACCGTAGCGTGCACCCGCGTGGGCGAGCCGCCGCAGGAAGGCGCCGTCGTGACTGAGCTTGAACCGCACGCGGCGAGCCGTCGCACGGCTTGGCTCGCCGTGCAAGTCCGGCTTACACCATCCAAACCGGCGAAACGCTTCAGGCCCGCGGGTGCGCTTTTTTGTGCGCGGC
>Ga0247764_1000792_pt1 | contig 11098 bp, 9 predicted proteins | sample UWRJL051202B4_FD_179932 | JGI IMG/M metagenome (GOLD analysis project Ga0247764, IMG submission 179932) | Plant litter microbial communities from Arlington Agricultural Research Station in Wisconsin, United States - UWRJ-L051-202B-4 | ecosystem: Environmental > Terrestrial > Plant litter >...
CAAACGATGTGGAAGGCAGGAGAACAGGTACCACCGGATGTTGGTCTTTGGAAATGGGCTGGCCTGGGTAGCCTGGTTTCATTTTATCTATTACTGATGAAGTATAAATACCTGATCGCTGCCGGCAGGGAGCACCTTGCTGATTATCCGGGTTATGAGCCTGTAAGAGGGCTTACGACGATGTTCCCTGCGGGAGCCCGGTGGATGCATGACAGGCTTGCCGGGTTGGATAAATCGAATATCCGCTCCTGGGACCCTGCCATAAACTACAATCTATATGGGTTTCTGAAATACGGCATTTGTATGGCGGGATTGCTTTTATCCGGCTGGTGGTTTTTAGTCTCGGCGCCGCTGCTGCTCCCGGTGTCCATCCTGGTTTTTTATTTATTGGAGATTCAGTTCCTGTTTTTATTTCCGCTGCTACTCGACAACTCTGATAAACCGATCAGGAACGGCATCCGGGAGGTGTTCAAAATAGGAATCATCAATTGTTTGTTTACGGTGATCCCGATTGGCTTTTATATGATGATAGGATTATTTCATAAAAGGCAGCGGTACCGGAATTGGTATATTGGTTGTATGGCTATTTTAATATGGTATAACGATGAAGTTAGAGCTAGGCTATAATCATCCGTTTGAGATACGGAGGGTGTCCTGTTTATCCGAACAAACTTCCGGGGTAAGTATACTATACCTTTCGGACTTCCACTACAACCGGTTTGGCCGGAGGCTGGCGGACGCGCTTGGGAAAGAAATCGATTTGTTGAATCCCGGCATAATTCTGTTGGGAGGAGATTATGCCGACTCCCGCAAAGGGCTACTCTATTTTAGCGGCATGATGGAATCCCTTGCCCGTTTCAAACACATTTTCGGGATAGCCGGCAATCACGACCGACGCCGCATCAGGCAGATCCGAAAAATTATTGAAAGCGGCAATGGCATCTGGCTGGAGAACCAATCCGCCGTGGTAAAGGCAGGGAGTCTGACGATCCAGGTGGATGGCGGCCGCCCCGCGGCTCCTTTACCCGATGCGGACTTCTCGATTTTGTGCCTGCATAAGCCGATGGATGTGGCGAAAATCGCCCATCGGTATAAGCTGATCTTTGCCGGTCACCTGCATGGCAGTCAGATGGTGTTGTGGAGCGGGGAGAAAGGCTTGTACCCGGGCAGGCTGCTTTACAAATGGAACCGGCTTTCGGCGGATTTCGGTCATTGTCAATACCTGATAAGTCGGGGGCTGGGCGACACGCTCCCCATTCGATATAATTGTAAAAAGGAAGCTATCCTCGTAGACATACGGCATGCCTAAACGCATTGCACCTAAAACTGAAACCATGAAATTATTATTCTCCGTTCTCATCGCCTCCTTCTATGGTCTGACCATCCGCCTGCTATATGGCTTTTTCAGTGAGCTGATGCCGCTGATGGGTGTCGTGTTTTTCTTCTTCGTCCCTTTTCTCATAGGATATCTCACGGTGATTTTACTCCCTTATAAAGAGGAACATACCGCCGGTGGCGCTTTTTTCAAGCCCTGGTTGACCTGTGGCGTCATTCTCCTGGTGACCTTATGTTTCAACATTGAAGGAGCGATATGCTGGGCAATGGCATTACCTGTGTTTGGAGTATTATCAGGGCTGGGAGGTCTGGCAGCCTTCAGCAGGAAGAGTCGCCGCAGCCTTCGTAAAAAGGAGTGGGATTTCGAAAAAGACGACTGGGAGAAACCGGGCAGCCTGAAAGTCTCGTTTTTATTTCTGATCCCGCTGCTGGCCGGTGCAATAGAAGGAAACAGGACTTCCTCTTTCGAAAAGCTCAGCGTTGAAAAGCAGGTAGAGATCAAGGCTTCCCCGGAGACAGTATGGAATGCCCTGCTCAGTAATAACCAGACGGATGTAAAAAGGCGGGGTTTTACCTTTTCTTCTTTTTTCGGTTTCCCGCATCATCTGAATACTACCACCGGCAACTTGGCGGTGGGTGGCTCCCGGGTGGCCAACTACGAGAAGGGGCTGACTTTTATGGAGACCATTGAGAAAATAGAGCCAGGCCGGTCCCTGGTATTAGCCATAAAAACGGACCCTTCCAAAATATCAAAGGCCATCATGGATGAGCATATCGTGATTGGCGGGGAGCATGTGCAAATGCAGCAGGATGAATACCAATTGGAAGAGCTATCCGGAGGCCGGACCCGGCTGACCTTATCCAGTCGCTTTAGTATCAACACCCCGTTCAACTGGTATGCGGGGATTTGGTCGAAGTGGTTAATGTCGGATATTCTACAGGAGGAATTGAATGCCGTCCGGGCTATCAGCGGGAAATGACCGGGAGCAGGCCAGCCGGGGTTTGCTAAAAAATACTTATTTTGCCCATTAGTCAGGTTTAATAATTACTTTTAAGCAAATCGAAACTATACCGTGGCATGGGTGTATTTTATTTCCTGGCAGCCTTTTTACTGACAAGGCGATTAGCAAAATCGATAAAGGGTTCGGTGATCTATCCCAAATGGAAAGCCACACTGACGTATGGGGGCTGGGGAGTGATGGTGGTGCTCGGGCTTAGTTATACGAATCTGCCGGATATAGCCAGGGATATTGTAGGTTCCCTCATATTACTGGCTCTTCTGTTCTATTTCAATAAAGAGAAGGATTTTCAACCCCAAAGAGCCTACCTGGAAGCACATCTTCCTCTTGTCGCCGTCGGGCTTATAACCGGAGCCGTCCATTTCATTGCCCCGGATTTTTATACTAAGTATGACGAATACTTCCAATTTGCCGCTTTAGGAGCTTTTATATGGATCTTTGGCAGGTGGGTTACCACCAGGAAACAGGTGGAAGAGTTACGGATCAATGCGGAGCGCCGGGCCGAACTGGAAATACTGGTAAAAGAGCGTACGCTTGAATTGTCCAAACAGAAGGATGACCTGGAAGAAGCGGTCAAGGAATTAAAATCCACACAGGCTCAATTGATCCAGTCCGAGAAAATGGCCTCGCTGGGCGAGCTGACTGCCGGGATTGCCCACGAAATCCAAAACCCGCTCAACTTCGTCAATAATTTTTCGGAAGTCAGCGTGGAGCTATTGGACGAATTAAAGGAGGAAGCAAAATCCGGCAACGCAGCCGAAGTCATTTCCATTGCCGATGACCTGACTCAAAACCTGGAGAAAATAATCCATCATGGCAAGCGGGCGGATGGCATTGTTAAAGGGATGCTGCAGCATAGCAGGGCCAGCACGGGCCAAAAAGAGCCGACGGATATCAATGTACTGGCCGATGAATATTTACGCCTGGCTTATCATGGCCTCCGGGCAAAAGACAAGTCCTTCAATGCCGAGCTGATAACGCATTATGATGCTACCCTGCCAAAGATCAGCATGGTACCACAGGATGTAGGCAGGGTCCTGCTCAATTTACTGACGAATGCTTTTTATGCGGTGCAGCAAAAGAGGAAAACAGCCGGTCCCGATTATAAGCCCACCGTAGAGCTGAGTACGTTTGCGCTCAGGCCGGGCGGGTGCCAGGTCAGCGTTAAAGACAATGGAACCGGGATACCGGAAAATATAAAGGCCAAGATCATGCAGCCCTTCTTCACCACCAAGCCCACGGGGGAAGGTACGGGATTGGGGTTATCGATGAGTTATGATATCATCGTCAAAGCGCATGGCGGCAGTTTATCCATTAATACCCAGGAAGGACAGTACAGTGAATTCGTACTGACGATCCCTTGATTTTTTTTAAACCTGTGATATAGTTCGATGGTTATGAAAATATTAGTAGTAGATGATGAGGCAGATGTACAGCCGCTGTTCATACAGCGATTCCGCAAAGAGATCAGGAATGGTGAATTCGAGTTCTCTTTCGCGCTATCCGGGGAAGAAGCCTTGGGCTATTTACATCAGAACCATTCGGAAATCGTACTGATCCTCTCCGATATCAACATGCCCGGCATGAGCGGCATCGAGCTGCTGACGCGTATAAGACATGAATATGACAGCCCTCCTCCGCCTGTAGTGATGATGATAACGGCTTATGGGGATGAGGAGAACCGCAGACAGGCTATCGATAACGGGGCCAATGACTTTCTGACTAAACCGCTTGATTTTAGTCTACTTAAGGAAAAGCTTAAAACATTAAATAAATAGATGGCCAAGATACTTGTAGTGGATGATGAGGCCGACCTGGAGCTGCTGATAAAACAGAAATTCCGGCGTAAGATACGGGAGAACGTATATGAATTCGTCTTTGCCAAAAATGGAGAGGATGCGCTGCTAAAGATACAGGATCACCCCGATATCGATGTCATACTCAGCGATATCAATATGCCCGTCATGGATGGGTTGACCTTATTGACAAAGCTTACGGTGTCCAACCCGATTCTTAAGACCGTCATGGTTTCCGCCTATGGCGATATGACCAATATCCGGGCAGCCATGAATCTTGGCGCCTTCGACTTTGTCTGTAAGCCGGTAGATTTCGAAGATCTCGATGTCACCATCGAAAAGACCATGAGCCATGTGCGGCAGACGCGCAAGACCATTACGGCTATAAAAGAAAACAACATCCTGAAGATGTATGTGGATGAGAATGTACTCAATTTCATGAGCAGTAAGGAATTCGAAAAGAGCCTGCTGGAAAATGAGACCATCCAGGCCACGGTGATTTTTCTGGATATATGCGGCTTTACAAGGATTTCAGAGAATGTGGCGGCGGATAAAGTAGTAACGACGATCAATACCCTCTTCGATCTTATCGTAAAAGAGGTGATTGCGCAGAATGGCCACGTGGACAAATTCATGGGCGATGCGGTCATGGCCGTTTTCAGGGGCCAGTATCATTTAGACCGGGCCATCGATGCGGCACTGGCGGCGCGGGAAGGAATAAAGAAGGTGCAGGGTCTGTCGGCTGGCGGGGTGCATTATCAGCCGGAGTTATCGATAGGCATCAACTCCGGGGAAATGATATCCGGCAACATCGGTTCGGCTTCTCTCAAACGGCTGGACTATACGGTCATCGGGGATACCGTCAACCTGGCCCAGCGGCTGCAGGGAACGGCCAAAGCGGGTCAGATCCTTATCACCAAGGCAGTCTATGAGCTGGCGAAAGAATCTTTCCAATGCCGGCTTATCGGTGAAGTCAGCCTGAAAAATAAGGCGATGCCGGTGACCGTCTATGAAGTGCTGGAATGATGCTGTCCGGGGCGCGCCCGGCCTTATCGGGACCAGTGCCTGGCCGCAATTAGTGCCTTGCCCTCTTTTTTAGCACACCGCCGGAGGCTTCTTTTATGGTACTGGTAAACATAAAGGCTTTGGGATCGACGCGGGATACCATTATTTTGAGTCTTCGCACTTCCAGGCGGGTCACCACGGTAAAAATAATATCGCAGGGATAGCTGATATCGAAGCTTTCTTTCAGATACCCCCGTTCCCCTTTATAGATAGTCACTCCCCTACCCAGGTCTTTGACCAGCCTCTCCTTCAGGATCTCACTCTCGCCGGAGATGATCGTAAAGCCGGTATACTCCTCCAGCCCCTCGATCACGAAATTGATGGTACGGGAAGCGGCGTAATAGGTCAGTACCGAGTACAACGCGGTGGGAATACCCAGCTTAAAGGCGGCTATCGAGAAGATGATGACGTTGATGCCCAGGATAATTTCGCTGATCGTAAAGCTGCTTCTTTTAAGCGTATACAATGCCAGCACTTCGATCCCATCCAGCGCACATCCGCCCCGGATGGCCAAACCAACCCCGGTGCCCATGAAGACGCCGCCAAAAACGCAGATCAGCAGCTTGTCGGAAGTGATGACGGGGTAAGGGATATAATGCAGACATAGGCCAACCCCTATAATGGCGGCCAGGGTCTTCCAGGCAAACTTCCAGTTAACCTGAAAAATACCCATGGCGATAAAGGGCAGATTAGCTGTAATGATGACGTAGGCAATGTTTATATGATACAATTCGTGGATAAGCAGGGAGATACCCGTAACGCCGCCGTCAAAAAACTGATTTGGGACCAAAAAACTTTTCAGGGCGAACCCGCAGATCAGAATACCCGAAATGATATAGGCGATATCTTGTATAGTAGATAGAACGGGAATCTTATTGGTATACGTGTAGCGCCGAGACTCTGTCATCTTTTCGATCTCTATGAGTTTATAATGGTGAGCAGGGAGATGGAATAGCTAAGTTATTTAATATTTCTGACATAACCTGCCAGACAGCTGCATTAGCTCCGTCATAACGAAATATGCTTAAAAACCGCGATATTGCAGATCATGATCCTCCAAATCGTAGCAAAACAAATCCTTTTCGCCACCTTGCTCCTACTCCCATTTTTTTTGCCGGCTCAGCAGCCAGCAGGTAAAGAGCAGCATTTTAAAATTTTAAAAGGAGAGCAGTGGTATGGCGGAGTGGTGGATGAAGGAAGCCAGGCTCCTTATAAACCAGGCTACAGTTATAATCTTTTTGGAAATAATAATGGCAACCAGTCCTCGCCCCTGCTTCTTTCCACTTTGGGAAGGTATATCTGGAGCAATCAGCCTTACAAATTTTCCATCTCGGAAGACGAGCTGTTGATTTCAGACAACCTCGATAGTGTACGTATGTTTAGCGCCGGTAAAAGCCTGGCCGATGCCTTCGGTTCTGCCAGCAGGACTAATTTCAAAGCCAGTGGCCTGATGCCCGACAGCCTGCTGTTCGCCAGTCCGCAGTATAACACCTGGATAGAGCTTGTCTATAACCAGAATCAAACCGATATTCTGAAATATGCCCATGCCATTATCGACAACGGTTTTCCTCCGGGCGTTCTGATGATCGATGACAACTGGGCGGATAATTATGGCAAGTTCTCCTTCAGAAAGGACAGATTTTCCGACGCCAGACAAATGATCCGGGAATTACATCAATTAGGCTTCAAGGTCATGATCTGGGTCTGTCCATTCATCTCTCCCGATACGCAGGTATTTCGGGAATTGAATGACAACCGATACCTGATCATGGATAACAAAGGCGATGGCGCGCTGGCGTGGAAAGACGCCACCAAACCGGCCCTTATCAGTTGGTGGAATGGTTATAGCGCCTGCCTTGATTTCACCAATCCGGACGCCCGGACCTGGTACAAAAAGCAACTGGACGATATGAATTCCACCTATGGGGTCGACGGTTTTAAGTTTGATGCCGGGGATATTGATTTCTATACCGGAAACATCGTAACCTATCGGAAAGAGAATGCCAATGAACAGTGTGAAGACTGGGGGATATTTGGGACTTATTACAAGCTGAATGAATACCGCGCCATGTGGAAGAGAGGGGGGCAGCCTCTTGCCGAACGGCTTCGTGATAAAAAACACAATTGGGAAGATCTGAAAAAACTAATCCCTAACATAACTATGGCGGGTTTGCTGGGCTATCAATTCACCTGTCCGGATATGATCGGTGGCGGAGAGTTCGGTTCCTTTATCGGTTTGGCCAAATATGACCAGGATCTGGTGGTTCGTTCCGCGCAGTGCAGTGCCTTAATGCCTATGATGCAGTTTTCGGTAGCGCCCTGGCGAATCCTGGATACAGCACACCTGGCGGCAGTCAAAAAAGCCGTACTGCTACGAAAGAAATACACCCCTTATATTCTCCAATTGGTGCAGGCATCCGCAGGCAGCGGGGAGCCCGTCATAAGAAACATGGAATACGTTTTCCCCGGCCAGGGCCTTTCTGCCATCCGGGACCAGTTCATGCTGGGCAATAAGCTAATGGTCGCCCCGGTCCTGGATAAAACATCGGCCAGGGTCGTGATCTTTCCAAAGGGGAAATGGGCAGCACAGAACGGGAAAATATTCCGGGGCCCGCTAACAACTACCATTCAGGCGCCGATCGGCGAGCTGCCGGCTTTTGATAAAATAGATTAGCAGATCCTCGCCGAAGAAATGACGGTCACTGACCTTCAATGATATTTATGACAACCTTTAAAGCCAGATTTGTCTACCCCATTTTTATTGTTTTTGTCATCTTCTTCCTTTTTTGGAGTGCAGTACTTACCATAGTACTCATTAATACGCTGTTGACGTTTACGCAATTAAAATCGATGTCAAATGCAGCAGTGATCTTAGGAGAGTTCTGCTTACCCGGGTTAATTGCCTTACTTTCTGGAAATATGCTATCAGAGCTTCGTTACGGTTTAAAAATAGCTGACAATCAGGTTATGACGTTCGATCATTGGCGGTTCCGGTGGGAGGACATTGCGGATAAATTCCGCTAATTCCATTTAGCAAAAATACAGGTGTTTTTCCCGTTTTATAGGATGGCAGGCTTGTCTATTTTACGCCCCAAAGCCGGGACTTACAGGAGAGAAAGCTCCTGTCCCGCAGGCTAAAACCAAAACAAACCATACAGTTATGAAATGGAACATTTCTTATGCGAAAAAAAGAATCTTTGTCACCTCTTGTATCAGCCTGCTTCTATTGTGTGTTCATACAACCGGTTATGGACAATTGCTTCGGCTGATGTCTAAAAGCAGCCGGTCGACCCTGGCAACTACTCCTCCCGTGGCTAAACCGTATTATGCCCCCGCATTGGCAGATGCCAGCATTGTACCGACCCTGAATCCCTTGCCCACGGGGACATCAGGAAATATGGGTGCCGTGATTCACCTGACGGGGACCAATTTCGACAAACATACCCGGGTATTTTTTGGAAATACAGAAGCGGCTTCCGTCAGCGTGAATTCCTCTACAGATCTCGATGCCGTGGTAGGAGATGGCGCTTCGGGGTTTGTCGCCGTACAAAACAGAAAGGGCAAAGCGCAAAGACCAGGCTTTACCTTCCTGCCGCCTCCCACCATCAGCTCGGTATCGCCGGGGACCTTGTCACCGGGAACGGTCGTAACGGTCATCGGGACCTCGCTGGCCGGCACCACTTCGGTGGTGATAGATGGTCTGACCGCAACCTATGTGGCGGGAAGCGCTACGCCAACCAGTTTAACCGTTACGGTGGCAGGGCCGGTAACCAAGGGTATTGTCACCGTCACCACACCGGATGGAGTGGCAGTGTTCCCCAACGCGGGGGATCAGACCAAGACCCAGGCTTTGGCAGATCTCTCCATACCCGATCCGGGACAGGGGTTTTTCATAGTGCCTACGCCAACCTTCACTTACAATCAATACCATGCCCTCGGAAATTTTGGATTTTCTGCCAAGGTCTGGGGTAATTCGCTGGGCACGGACAGCAATCTGCTGCGCGTAGGGAATAAATTTCTGCTGCCGCAGACAAGCATGCTGGGTTTCAAGACGGAAGGTAATCTCCGGCTGACTAACAGGACGGATACCAATTTCGTCATCGGGTTGGTGGCGGAGGCTAATTTACTGTTGAAAAAAGTTTCTTATTTTGATACGAGTAAAAAGAGTACGACCAGTTTCAACCCTTACGTCATTCATCCCCGGGTAGGCTTCCTGGTGGGATTTTTCAATGACGATGTCTATGTGGGAGGGTATTGGAACTTCCTTTGTGTGGTATCGGAGAACCAGGCTTTTGGCGACTTCTTTCATACCGGTGCAAAAAATGTCTTTGCCTTTCCGGAGGTGACTGTCGGTGGGGTCTTTGATCTGGACAAGGGGGCGAAACAGGCAATGCGCTTCGAGTTGGATATGATCATCAACAATGGGGATGCCAGTTCTATTTATGGCAGCAGAAATACCTTGATACCGAATCTGAAGATCGGGTTTATTACCAGGTTATAGGAGGAACGTGTTTCCTCAAAAACAATGTAAAGCCCCGACTCCGGAGTCGGGGCTTTACATTGAAATCGATCGACGGAAGCATTCCAGTCTAAAAATGATGAGGAATATATTCATTTTCTACGCTGCCATTGGCATAGAGCCGCAATATGGCAAAGCCGGGGGGAGTCTCCATATAATAGCCGGGACCAGCCGATTCCTTATCGCCCTGTCCCCACCAGAAACCGGACATGGCGCCGTTGCAGCAATGATACACTCCATCATATAGGGTCTTATCGGATAAATGATTGTGCCCGCTGAGACATATTTTGACTTTGTCGCGATGTTGATAGAAAAGGTTTTTCAGCGCTTTGAAGTCGGAATGACCGCCGCCTACCAGCATAGGCGTGGTGCCCAGGATGGGATAGTGCGACATCAGCAGGACCGGCGTGCCGGGTGGCAACTGTTCCAGCTCCTTTTGCAGCCAGTCGAACTGTATCTTATCAAGGCTTATATTCTCGTTGTTTCCATCCAGGATGATAAAATGCCATCCCTTGCGCGAGAAGCTATAATACCTGCCGGGAAGCTTCTGCCGCTGCACCACATAATCCTTACCATACATCTTATCGTCTTTGTCGGGCACATCCCACCACGGGTCATGATTGCCGATACAGGCATAATGATCGTAGCCGTCGATCGTTTTGATACATTCGTCCCAGATCGACCACTGTTCCAGTACCTTCTCTCTTATCACCCCTTTGTAAGAGGCGTCCATGATCGAGTCGCCTCCGTTGAGAAAGAAATCCGGCTTGTATTTTTCGACAATAAACGACAGGCACTTCTTAAAACGGGCGGGCGCGTCGGAGCCGGCGGTGATATGGACGTCGGTGATATGTGCCACCGTAAGCACGGGCCGTTCATGCCCTGACCCTGCCGGTAAAAGTTCCCTTGACCCGGGCCCCGCCATCGCTGACCCTGCGCTGCCTGGTATCAATAGGCCGCCACCGGCCGTGCCGGCCAGCACTCTCAGTAGATCTCTTCTTTTCATCCGATATATTTTAAAGTACACTATTACCAGCCGAATTGTTGCGTCAGCTTGGGATTCAACTGGGTTTGCAGGTAAGGTACAGGCCGGTAATAATATTTAGGCTCGATAAAATTCCGCGGCGTTATCTCCGTAACCAGGGTTCCACCACTGGCGCCATTCCTTAAATATACGGTAACATTATCGCCAAAGCTGCCGGCCGTGTAGTATACGAGCGGTACACCCAATGAATTTTTGACATCCGTCGGAGTGGGGGAACCCTCACTAACCAGGACCATATCGGCAACGCCATCACCCGTCATATCATATTGACCCAGCCCCGGGAAATACATGCCTTCAGGGATATTTTCCAGCAGTTTGC
>Ga0247764_1000793_pt1 | contig 11085 bp, 14 predicted proteins | sample UWRJL051202B4_FD_179932 | JGI IMG/M metagenome (GOLD analysis project Ga0247764, IMG submission 179932) | Plant litter microbial communities from Arlington Agricultural Research Station in Wisconsin, United States - UWRJ-L051-202B-4 | ecosystem: Environmental > Terrestrial > Plant litter >...
AGATGGATGTGGGTTGACGAGGATGAGAATGATGCAAATGCCTTGATGCTCCACCAAGAGCCTGCACGTATGCAGGATCTTTGGATGGGACAACGGGTGGGTCATGGTGCGAATCGTAACTGGATACGCGAGGGCGTGCGCTTGCAGTACTGCCGTGAGCGACTCGAGCAGCAGTAGGATACAATTCACCATCCCCTAGCGGCGTCGGATTTAACGAGTCGAGGTCGCAGTCACATGATTGTCGATCGCGGCTGTATTCTGCTGGGTCGCATGCAAGTTCATTCTACAATTTCAAATAAAGGGGATCATCATGAGAATGCTACCCAAAGCAACTAAAAACTCACCTCTTTAACAGGTGTGAATTGGACACCTTCTAAAGCTTTATCTTCACCGGAATCAACGCATCGGGCAAGGTCGCCTCGATCACGGGTGCGACGTCGCCCAAAGATTCGATGCAATAGTGGGGCCATTTGCGCGTGTATCATTGGGGTATATAGCGTAGTATGGAGAGCCGGGTTATCGTAGCGAGCTTCAAGCTTTTGTCCACCGTAATCAGATTCTTCAGAGTGAACAATGGCTCGGGTAAGCTCGTCGTGCCTTGGAAGGAAGTATTGATATTCGTTGGCGAATCTCCTGTTCATGTAGTACTTGAAAAGGAACTGCACGAAGAGAGGAGGAATTGTAGCAAGAAACTGCAAGGATCGGAATTGGATTTGTAGGCCAATTGCTGATGAGATATTGTCAGCAACGAAGTCATGGGGAGAGCTGTGGATTCACGGACTAAAGACCATAATAATTTGCATGAATATGGTGGAAAATAGTAGGCGATTGATAACGACATTCCAAGACCTCTGTGAGCTCGTGTGAGTGCCAGATGAGACTTGCGATATTTGGAACTTGCCCCTCCGCTCTCTATGTGGGTGATGAACATGAACATAAGCTGGTACTTGTACACCCATGAGCAGAGCCAGAATACAAGGGCTGCGGCGAGAGTGACTAGAGGCGCGAGAGGCGCGAATACAAGTCCGACAGCACCCATGAACAACTATGGGAGGGGTTTTAGTGGCACACATCCAAGTAGTGCGCAAAATGTGCTTACAAAGTTAGAGCTGTTTGAGGGTAAGATAAGCAATGTATTTAAGAATGAATAAGGGATGAAAACTTACTAATGCAAAGGGTATTCGAAAACGGGTGGTTTCGTCCACTCACGAATTTCTCGGGGAGTACGGCCAAAATACCTAGGTGATCACTTGTCAGGTCGACGCAGACGGTGTCCCCCCTGCGAACTTACTTCGTTTTCAGGCGGACCAACATTAGATTGGCCAACTGGGCAAGGTCAAACAAGACCAGAAAGCCTCTCAAGCTTCGAGAAGATAAGGAATCAGCTCGGCCACATTAGTAGCTTGGACTATACATACGGGAACCACTTCAGCCAGAAGGCTGACTGATCAACATATGTGCGAGTTATTCTTGCGGGGAGTTCTATATGTCTACATAAATGGCTCGCATTTCCAATAGAGAAGTGGGGTCTGCTCACCGTGGAGGTGGTCAAACACGAGTTTGAGAGTAACGGTCTGAAGTTCTGCAGCTTGAATTATCTCTAGAATCGACTCTGAAAAGGCATACCAAGGAAGTCAATGAAAAATAATGGAGTCTAGAACAGGACGCACGAAAAATGACGCCAATAATCGTGAAAATAATCAACTGGCTGACTACCATAAAGGTGAAGTATCTCGCCACGACTACTCGGTCCAGGCTGGTTGTCGTGTATGCACCCATGTATTTGGACAACCAGCGCATCAGTCGAGGTAGAAAGTTGCTGAAAATGGCAGCTACTGCAGGAGGAACGATCCCTGACACGAGAGTGTAAGTCGCAGGGGAGACAGAAACCCAGGTTTGAAGGAAGGGAATGTATCCAGACTGGGCAAGCTGTGTGGAGACGTCAGGAAGGAAGAATAAAAAATAGACTCGAGGTATTTACAGCGTCCAAGTTAGCCAGTGAGGCGATTGGAAATAATGGCAAGAGACTCAAAGCACAAAAGAAGACTAGTAAGATGAAGCCAGCTGCCCTTCGAAATCTTCGATGTGGCCTTGACAAACCAATATTCTTCCAAAACTGTCTGCTGTTAGAAGGAAATTCGATAATAGAAGACTTGTACTTACGATATCTTTCGGATTTGGCGCGAGCTTTATGGTTAGTCCTTTTGGATGCTCGTTCCTCAGCTCATACGCGGCACCATGGGCAGCAGGGATGGAGGCCATGGAGACAAAACCAAAGTTTTCTGGTTTATGCGTATTGAGTTGAGAGCGGTACTGTTGAACAGAAGCTTCCGTATGTTTGAGTTTCGTCCTAATTATAACCTCAGGCAATTGTCCACACTGAAGTGAAATAGAACTTACGTGTAATATTTCGTCGCGTCTTGTTTTCTCCCTCCAAGCCCACAGATCCCCCCAACTCGTATCATGGGCCGGGTTTCCCCAGAAGGATCTTTCTTTGCATGTTTGGCGAGGATATCCTCAAATTCCTTCACTGTATCGTTGTGCCTTTCGACCAGTTCGGGCAACACCCCAACATGTCTGCCTATGTGCACCGAGTTCACTTGGTATGGGAGTTTCATGCCGGTGAAGATCCTCTGGAGACCCTGGTCGGACTGAAACCTTGGAGGTATATGTGTGACTAGGAGAGTGCGAGGGTAAAACGCGTTCTGGTATTCGGATGACCTGAACCATTTCTGCCTGAGTCGATACATCGCGTACCAATGGTGATTCACCAAAAGTATAAGAAATAGGGTTATGAGGTATGTGAGTCCAATATGAGCGTAGAGGCGGACACCATGAACGTCGCGGATGGTCATGGCGCTGAGGAGGTCGTACTCTGCCGGTTTATTTGACAAGGTATACATGAAATCGATGGGTATGAGTGCCCCACAGCCAACCAGGGCCGTAAGAGTGAAGAGCCATCGCATCAAATGCAAGAATCGTAGAAAGGCTATAGCATCTAGGCCAATCCTATTGAAAAGCTCGGGTTCGCGGTTGCGACACAGCGGAGGAATCCAACCGCAGAATGAGCTTGATATGCGAGGAGGTTTCTTTTCTGGGGCGTGATAGGTCATCTTGGGCTCGTAAACAATCTGTGGGGCATGCTTCAGCTCAACATTTCCTAGAAACCCCGAGATGAGGCACCTTATTTCTTGGGCGTAACATGTTGAACGTGATAACGGTCAAGATCTGAGGATGATTGAGAGAAAGTCAACATCGAAATTCCATAAACGAACAGATAGTGCAGTCATGACAGAAGCCTGTATAAGAACAGACTTTGGCTCTAGGCTTTGGCTTGCATCGAAAAGGTGCTGAATGGTGCCCGGGTCGAAAGCTCGTGCTGTCAAAGGCAAGGCCATTCTAACGCGTTCTGGCGGGATGATGGGTTTTGGTCACTTCCTTTTTATAGCCCACATCGCGCTGGGAAGACGAAAGTGAACCAGAGTCACCTGTAATGGTGATGGTGAAAAGACGAACCACGCGCCACTACGATACCAGAATCCAAATGAGGAGCGGCAACTAGCGGTCCGTGCATAAATGAGGAAGTCACGTGGGTCAAATTTGGTCATGGCACCCATGAGTCGAGTCTCTCTGTCTTGACTTCGTCGATGTCGATTTCTTGCTCTGTGGCCAAGGCACTCCGCTAATCTTGGACAGCTCTTGTGCAAGGCCATCGATTCTCCTTGGTCCAAAGCTTGACTGCTCTGCATCAATGTCGACACCATATCATTACACCCCGCGAGTTCCTGCTCCGCCGCACCCTACACCTTTTTCCACTTCGTCGCACGCGCTTGTGAAACCCAAGACATCGCGTGCACCAATTCAAAATCCTTATGAAAAGTTTACGCAGCCAGAATTTGACGCCTGGATTGGTGGCATCACCGGCGCGCTTCGACGCGCTTTAGGTGAAGACGAGCAATTGCAATTAGAAGGACCAAAGAGGCTGGACGCTCATGGTGGCACTCTGCCGAGATACTCCCAACTGGAACTTGGCGACGAAGCTGACGAAGTAGCTGACGATTCGTTCGCCGAAATCAAGGCACGACGCGCTGGTAAGGGCAAGGCACGCGATCCTCGTGATGGTCCTGGCTTCGGAAATGGCAATCGCGTTCAGCCAATCGAAATTGTCTCCTCGGACGAGGAAGATGAGGATGAAGTCCAAGAACTAGCGGTCAACCTGGAAGGCGGTCTGGAAGACGAGGAGGAGGAAGAGGTTGAGCGCAACAACGATGACGATAGTGACGAGGAGGACAACTTTACAGATGAGAAGCAGTCTTGGGATGCTGGAGAAAGCTCCTCATATGCTCTATCACCGCCTGTGAAGATAGGGCCCCCCAGGAAAACCAAGCCAAAGCAAGTCGAAGAAGAGGACGAGAAGGAGGACGAATACGAAATGGAGTACGAAGAGGAGTATGATGAGGAAGATGGCGAAGAATATTACGACGAGGAAGATGATGAAGAGACCCAATTTGCGACAGGCGGTTCTCCAGAAGTCATTGAGCTCGTTTCAGACGAAGAGGAGGAGCCACAGCACGAAACAAAAGCTCAGGAACTGGCGAAAGAAGAAGACGGAGACGGGGATGGAGAGCTAGATGAAGAGTATGATGAATACGAAGAAGAAGATCAGAATAACGTCCGTGATCTAAACCAACCCGGGCGATCCTTCGAGACTTTGGTGAAACCCCGGGTTGTGGATGGTGGTCAGTACGGACTACAAGAGGAAGAGGAATACGATGAATATGAAGAATACGACAGGGATGATTACGAGGTTGGTGAATACGGGGAAGGCGATGAAGAGGACGGAGTACTTGAAGAGAACGAGGGCGTCGAAGACATGCAACCGCTACAAGACGACACATGTAAGTCTTTATCACCATTTTTTTCATCTCCGTCGCTCAATTTCCTTCAGCCTTTCCTCCTCGTCGTGGTTTACCAGATTCTTGCTCACGGGCACCACCCGACATCCATGACCCATGGTCCGGCCCTCGAACATATGCTGAAGATTTCTACTCTGGAGGAGACATTGGATTCCAACCTGGCACTGAAATAGACCCGAACCGACTCAGCTCCTTGGACGGCACACCTGCCCATGAACCCCAACTTTATGCCCCAAAGGAAGATTTCAAGATCCTGTATGCCGATGAAGAGGAAATATACTCTGAGAGTCAACCGAAAGACATCGATGATTTGCAACCCCTGAATCATGATACTTGTAGGTTTACCTGAACTCTACCTCGGCTGTTAACCTGATATTCACGACCCCAAAGCGTTCCCACCTCATGAGGTTGACGAAAGTGGTCCAGTAGACATCCCAGACGCATGGGAAGGTCCCGAGGTATATGCACAAGATTTCTACTCTGGTGGTGATGTTCGTACCCTTCCGGGCATTCCTATTGACCCAAGCCATCTTTCTGGGACTGCGGATGAAGATAGTGGCATTGACGCCTTTCTCACTCCTGGTGGTCTTACTCCTATCCCAAATGATTTGCGCTCTGACCAGGAGGATGAAGAGTTTGAAGATGATCAGGAAATTATACCGCCTAGTCATTACGTGCCAGCAACCTTGTCAAAGCGGGATTCACCTATCCCAGCCGACGCTGAGATATTCACCATCGACGATTCGGACGAAGACCAACAGAAGGAAAGGGAGCAGAGTGTAGAGGAAGAATTCGATGAACTAGAGCATGATGACCAGATGGAAGCTCAAGACCCAAGAGGGATCTACGGGAACGTGGATGAGGAGGCGGACGTTGAGGTTGTTCTACCCTCGGACTTCACAGGAGATGCGGTTCCTGACGATATATCTGTGGCCGAGCCCAATCAAGCAGAGCGACCACATATTTCGATGCCTGGTTTGCAATATTTCTTAGTTATAACGTCCAGGTTGCTCACTCATTGTTTCCAGAATCTCACAGGACACAAGAATCGAGCATTGTGGAACATGTTGAGGATGCGCCTCTTGCTATTCAAGTTGACAATCAGGCAACGAATGGCGGTCTCGGCACAGGTTTTCTCAACAACGAAATGCCTCTAAATGACCTTCTCCAGGATGCCACCACAGTAGCCGAGGATCCACAAGCGTTGGCAGACAAAATACCTGTTGATGCTGAGTCTGTTTCGGTGCCCCTCATGGAAAATATTCCTCTTGAAGAAGATGATTTTGATGACATGTATGCAACGCCTGCACCGGAGGCCGCGTCCATGCATAGCGACAAATTACAGACGTCGACGGAAGAAGTCATTTCAATTATGCAGGACACAGACACAATCGAATCAGAAGACAAGTCTACCGATGACGCGGTCGCTCACTGTTAGTTGTATCTCTCGTTTTCCTGATATGCGGCCACTAACTGTCTCCCATTCAGTGCCAGCTGAGGGTTCAGGGCTTCCCGATGCCGAGACAAGCGCCGGTAGTGATGCCTCATCCGCTCCAGACCTTGGAGAATCAGCACCACAACCGGCACTGGTGCTGGCTGCACCTGCTCCTGCCCCTCATCCAGTCGTCAATAATTCCTCTCATGTGCACGATTCTGGACAGCTACCGACCCCACCTTCAGAGGGGGTACGGTACATCCCATTGCCTGAGATTCGCGAAAGTCCTGAGCCCTCGTCTGCAACTAGCCAGCAGGTGGAAATCGAAGAGATATCAGAGGGTGATAACCACTTGACTACGCGACCAGCCAAGGGAGATCGGATGAATTTCGGAGGGGAGATCGATTCTGGAGTAGGGGATGTTGTCGTTGAGGAGGAAGACGGTAGCGAGACCTATGAGACCCATCTTGTTGAAAGCCACCACGACGTGGATGTGGAAATACTTTCGGTTGTCAATTCTGAAGATGGATGGCCACTAATGGACGTCGAGAATCATGAGGGCGGCTACGTAGTAGAGGAACCACTGACCGAGGGCCGTCTGACTGAGGTGCGTCTCTTCTCTTGTGATTCTTCGGGGTATTTGAACCAACATTCGTTAGGAACCTGACGATCGTGGTATGACTCCCGAGGCAAGCGGCGTAGCTGAGGAGGCTAGTATGCACGAATCCCGAATCGAATACGAAGCTACAGTCGTCGAAGATGTATCTGAAGGAAAGGACAGATCCGACCTCGGCGAATTTCAATTGGGAGAGGAGGATTCGCAGACGATGGATATATTGCCCGCTGAGGACGAGCCCACTTCATCTCCGGTCACCCAGCAAGTTCCTATGCCCGTCACCGCTAACGCGGAGGTTGCAGATCCTACTGATCAGCTACCTACTCCATCTCGCCGCCAACCCAATTTCATCATCAACATACCTGGAACTCCTAAATTCATACTCAGTCCAGTAAACACACCTCGGCCGGCTGGAGAAGTCATTCCTGTTTCAGTCTCGCTCCCTCCTTCTGTTCTGCGAGCGTTAAAGCAGCAGCCTTCTTCTCCTGGTCCATCTCAGATACTTGCACAGGCGTCTGTGGCGTCTACACAGAGTGATGGTCTGTTCACCCCAGCTGAAGCATCCAGGACGATAACGCCATCTGATCCCCTTGAAGACCCTCATCGGCAAGCACTGGATAAACTAGCTGAGGTACTTCTTGGACATGTTCCTGTATATCCCGAAGGCGAATCGTCGGCTACAGCGTTACGAGAACCTTCTCTACCAGACCTACCTCCCCAGCTGAGACTCGATTCTCTCGCAGCCGATGAGACGGCACTTCAGAGCCCTCACATAGATGACATTCTTGGCGACATTCCAGGATTCGATGCCCTTCAAAACCTACGTGATAGCCCATCTCCAGCCGCTTTATCGCGACGAACACCCTCCGTGTTCATGGGTGTCACACTATCGCGAAGGTCAACCGATCCCGTATTAATGGCAGATCCATATCCTTATAGTCTATCTACCCCTGGTTCCGGATTGCACCCAGTTCATGACGAAGGTTCAGAGGAAGACGCCGCGCTGGATAACTCCATGTCATCAAATTCCACCATGGAAAAAGAAACGGGCGGAAAAGACTCTCTCGACCTTCTAGACGATGAGGAACTTGAACTACAGTATCCTCCTGGCGTTGATTTCTTTTCAGGTTCACAGGATGTCAACCTGTCGCGAAAGGACTTCAATGCGCCGCCCGCGGCTGCTACTCCTCAGTTTGACGAGATTATACAAGCTGACGATCCATTCAAGCTTATGGGTACGGATAGCGCTATTGCTCCTGGACCTGTTGACAATGACGAAAATCCTTCCGATATCAACACCCCCCTCGTGTAAGCAATTATTTTGGCTTTGGACTACAAGATTCCACTGACAGAACTCTCAGGCCTCAGCCAGCTACCCCAGCCGAACCTGTGCACAAGGCCGTATCGCTACAAGACAATTCTTCTCAGATGAACACTGTGTCGCCTGCTTTGGATTCTGCCAACGGGGATTCTTCAAAACGGCTAACGAAGAGAAAACGCGATTCCTCACCTGATTTCGAGAAAAGGGCTGAAAAATCCGCCTCTAAAGGTAAAGGAAAGAAAGGCTCCAAGGCGGACCGGAAAGGCAGGGTGAATGGCGCGAAGGCTGATACGGAACGGATTGTGGAAGACATAATACACGTTCGCCCGAGGCAAAATTCTAAACAGGACCCGTCAGCGAAGACAGAAACGACAGAAAAGTCTTCGGCATCGTCTTCACGAGGTCGCAAAGGCTCGGGTTTAATGGCAGCAAATCTCATACAGAAGACCAAATCCCGCGCTTCGTCGGTGGTTTCTTCTACCCCGAGCGAACAGTCCCTCACCTCTCAACCTTCGCCCACTACAAATAAGCCACATGGGCAGGTACCTGCACTACCACCTCCAACGTCGCTCTTTCATGCACACGGGCAGAAACGGAAAACGTCTTATACTCATTTTTTCCACCAACCCAAGGCCCAGCCAAGGCCAATTTTTCGTCCTATTCTCCCCCGGGCCTCTTCGTCGCCTCAAATCGTAGAGCAACGTTCTGCTGCCCCCCTTGCACCAGCGGTATCCCAAACCACTCAATCTGTGCTGTTGCTTCCTGAACCGTCCGCTCCACCATTGTCATTGGAACCTCTTGACTCCACCATACCGGCCGACCCGATGACACCGATCATCGAATCAGCATCCACTATCACTGCAGAACCTCATTCAGAGAAGCCTCCAAATTCTAATGCCACACCTAGTACTCCCTCCAACCACTCTGAGGAATCAGTCTCTCAAGTCCCTCCTGCTCCGTCAGCCACCTCTCACTCTCATACCCCATCTCATACCCCAACACCAGCCATACCCCCCAAATCAATCACTTCCTCAAAGCCTCCAGCCCGGCAACTTTCCATGCCTCAGCCTACGTCAACTGCTCGCTCAACCAGGTCCCAGTGTCGCTATCATAGGATTAGTCTACCTAAGGAGGAAGGTGGTCCCCGCATATGTTTCTTGGTTCCTGGCTGTTGCCTTAATGATCGAGAGCTGATAGATGAAGAGGAGATAGAGGATCACGGCGACGCGACTGAAGCAGACAGCCGCCGAATGATTAAGGACATCGAGTCATTGGACTTTGACGAGAGCCTGATCGGCATTCTTAGGCAACTAGTCGGTTTGGACATCCTACGTGAGCAAGAGGTATTCTATTTGCCACAACCAGGCGAAGAAGTACCTGTACGACGAGTACCTGTGCCTAAATCGATCTCGGAAAGACTTCCTTCCAAGAGTCACGCGGACTCTGGAAGTTACGCTGGCTCTCCAGGCTACTCGGGTTCTACTCGCTCTCCTGCGTCGACGTCGATCAGGCCTCCAGTCTCAAACGCAGATTCAACATCGACGTCTCGTTCTGTACTGCGGAGACTCCTGGATCCGGAGAAAGGGTCTTCAATTGCCGAGACCGAGAGTGAGTCGGAATCGAGTGAGGACGATGAACCAAGTGCGAAACGTACAAGGTCGTCTCCAGCAGATGACACGGAGATGGGAGTAATGGGTCCTCCTACAAGCTCTAAATCCAAGGGGAAGACAAAGCCCAGGAAGAGCAAAGTCAAGGACGTCACTTACAAACCGACGGAGGACGAAGAGGATCCCATCGAAGAGCATAACTCCACCAAGAAACGACGGAAGTCCACAAGGCGTAATCTCAAAAGAACGCGAACGATGGATCCAGCAGGGGAGGAGGGCGAGCGCAAAGCCAAGAAGTTGAGGAAGCATGTAACCGCTCCTGAAGTCACATCCCCCAACAAGGAGGAGAGCGGAACATTTCAATGAGTGGAAGATAGTATTTACTATTGCACTAAGTCGTCAGAATCACAATTCTTTTTCTTATATTCATATAGCCCCCTATTTCGTATCTATATTCTTTGTAAATTATTTCACATTTTGAAGACGTGCATCGCATTGACATAACAGGGGAACAAAGTGGAGTAGAAATATACGAGTGATACCAGGCTCGACAAAGAGAGAGAAAGTCGCCGTGCGATGGGCATCGAAGAAATAGTGGGTTAAGTCTATTTCACCGTCCTCTTCCAGGTCTTTTCCCCCTCGTACTCCGATCGCGAGTCGCCGTCAGCGTTCTTGGCACACGTAGTCTTCAGTGCACCTGAGGCTTTCTTTGCCCACCCTTCGTCACTATCCCAGTCTGAACTATGAGGGTCTTCAGAATCAGAAGCAGATTCTTCCCTGTGGTTGCACCAACTTGCTTTGCCTTCGCGGCTAGCTTTGCTCTCGCGATTGGCTCCGCAGCCTGAGGTAGCTTGGGCCTTTCGTCCTTGTCACCATCGGAGACCGTGATTTCGTAAGAGAATTTTCATAATATTGAGTTCTGCTGATTATACCACCTCCACTCACTTCGATATTACCTTAGTGGCCTCATCTTTTTCGTAGACATTAGGAAAGTATACGCAGATGGCAAGTTGCATGTTTGGGTTCTCCGACTTGGGGGAGGTCGCGACTTTTGCAAGGCAGGCGGCAGTCGAATGAAGTGGTCCTGACACGAGAACCTAACAGGTAAGATGATGAAGAAACCAAGTTCATGCGTTAGAAGGGACGCATTAACTATGCTTGACCATGTTATGTTAACCCTTTCTGCAGGT
>Ga0247764_1000794_pt1 | contig 11080 bp, 6 predicted proteins | sample UWRJL051202B4_FD_179932 | JGI IMG/M metagenome (GOLD analysis project Ga0247764, IMG submission 179932) | Plant litter microbial communities from Arlington Agricultural Research Station in Wisconsin, United States - UWRJ-L051-202B-4 | ecosystem: Environmental > Terrestrial > Plant litter >...
GACGACTTCGTCGCAGAATATGCCGCCGGCCGCACGCCCAACCCGTGCCTGCGGTGCAACGAGAAGATCAAGTTCGAGGCCGTGCTCGACCGTGCGGTCGCGCTTGGCTTCGACGCTGTGGTCACCGGTCACCACGCGCGTCTCGGCGCCGACGGCCTGTTGCGCCGCAGCGTCGACCAGGGCAAAGACCAGTCGTATGTGTTGGCCGTGCTCACCCGTGCGCAGCTCGACCGGGCGGTCTTCCCGCTGGGCGACTCCACCAAGGCGCAGGTGCGCGAGGAGGCTGCCCTTCGCGGGCTGGCCGTGGCCGACAAGCCCGATTCGCACGACATCTGCTTCATCTCCGACGGCGACACCAAGGGTTTCCTGCAGCGGCAGCTGGGTTCCGCGCCGGGCGACATCGTCGACGGGCGCACCGGTGAGCGCCTCGGGACCCACGATGGTGCTTATGCCTATACGGTCGGCCAGCGCAAGGGCCTCGATCTGCGGGTTCCCGCGGCCGACGGGCGCCCGCGCTACGTGCTGTCGATCACTCCGGTGACCAACACGGTGACCGTCGGTCCTCGGGAAGACCTCGAGGTCGACACGGTGACCGCCACCCGCGTCATCTGGCATGGGGCTGACCTGCCGGTCGAGTGCCACGTCCAGTTGCGGGCGCACGGCGAGGTCGTTCCCGCGGTGGTGACCATCGAGGGCGGCACGCTGACCGCGCGGCTGCTCAAGCCCGCCCGGGGCGTCGCGGCCGGTCAGGCGATTGTGGTCTATCAGCGCGACTCCGCGGGTGACACCGTGCTCGGTTCAGCCACCATGACGGCCGGCGTGGCCTCCGACGATCTGGTGGCCGCACGTGCCTGACTTCCCGTGGAAGCCGGGCTCGGCCACCGGGCTCGGGTCGCTGCCGGGCACCGACATCGCCGAGGCGCAGCGTGTCGTCTTCGGTGAGCTGCCCGACCTGCCGCACTTGGCCGAGCTGCCGGCGCGCGGCCCGGGGGCCGACATCATCGGGCGCAGTGCCGGGTTCCTCGTCGAGATACCCGTGCAGCTCTACGCCGGACGCTGGCAGATCGCGCCGCGGCCAGGCAAAGACATGCGCCGCACGGCCGACTTGCTCGAACGCGATCTCGACCAGCTCACCGAGCAGGGCGCTGCCTATGTCGGGCCGTTGAAAGTCCAGTCGGCCGGCCCGTGGACGCTGGCGGCGGGGATCGACCGGCAGATCGGCGGGCGGATGCTGCGCGACGCCGGTGCCGTGCGCGATCTGACCGACTCGCTGGCCGAGGGACTTCGGCGGCACGTGGACGACGTTCGCAAGCGACTGCCCCGGGCTGAGGTGCTGCTGCAGCTCGACGAGCCGTCGCTGCCCGCCGTGCTGGCCGGGCATGTGCCGACCGAGAGTGGGCTGGGGGTCTATCGCGCGGTTCCGGGGCCCGACGCGGCCACGGCTCTGCGCACGGTGGTCGAGGCCGTGGGGGTGCCGGTGATCGCGCATTGCTGTGCTCCCGACGTGCCGCTGCAGGTTTTCCGGGACTCTCGGGCCGCAGCCGTCGCGCTCGACCTGTCGCTGGTGAAAGATCTTGATCCGCTCGGGGAGGCGCTCGAGGCGGGGATCGGGCTCTTCGCGGGGGCCGCCCCGACGTTGCCGCCGGCCGGATGGGTCGCCGGGGCCACCTCGGGTGCCGGGGCCGCCGGGGTCGACGGCAAGAAGGTCGCCGAGCGGGTCTCGACACTCTGGAAGCGGCTCGGGTTCTCGCCGGCGCTGCTGCCGCGGCAAGTGGTGATCACACCCGCCTGCGGTCTGGCCGGGGCCGCACCGGCGTACACCCGGGCGGTGCTGACCGCTTGCCGGGAGGCCGGACGGCGGCTGGCCGAGGTCTGACCTCGCCGTCCTCTTCCCCCCGGCCTGGCCTCCGCTTTCGCTTCGCGTGCGAGTGGGCCGTCGGCCTGGCCGGGCCACTCTGACCTGCGCGGTTGTCGTTGCTTTCGCTGTCTGCCGAGCCGCCGTGCCGGGCGGAAAATGTCAGAGGTGGGGACTACCGTTCCGCGTAGTTCTCGAACACGGAGGTTTTAGGTGTCCAGGGAAGCGGTGTCCAGGGAAGCGGTGTCCAGGGAAGCGGAATCTCCGACGGCGGAGTCCCCGACGGCGGAATCCCGGCCGGCCGAGCGCGACGACGAGGTCGTCGGCGCTCAGGTCACCGCTGCGCAGGAGGCTGCCGCCGGAAAGGATCCGACGCCCGCGGCGAGCACCCGGCACGCCGAGCTGAGCGACGAACTGCGCGGTCATCAATACCGCTATTACGTGCTCGATTCGCCGACGATCGCCGACGCCGACTTCGACAAGTTGCTGCGCGAGCTCGAGGCGCTCGAGACGGAATTCCCCGCGCTGCGTACCCCGGACTCGCCCTCGCAGAACGTCGGCGGCACCTTCTCGACCCTGTTCACGCCGGTCGAGCACGCCGAGCGCATGCTCTCGCTCGACAACGTCTTCGACGATGCCGAGCTGGGGGCGTGGGTCGAGCGCACGCTGCGCGACGCGGGCGGTCCCGTCGAGTTCATCTGTGAGCTCAAGGTCGACGGCCTGGCGATCAACCTGACCTACGAGAAGGGCCGTCTCGTGCGTGGCGCCACCCGCGGCGACGGACGCACGGGCGAGGACGTCACGTCCAACGTGCGGACGATCCGCGAGATCCCCGAGCGGCTGCACGGCGACGACCTGCCCGACCTGCTCGAGGTGCGCGGCGAGATCTACTTCCCGGTCTCCGCCTTCGCCGACCTCAACGCGTCGCTGGTCGAGCAGGGCAAGGCTCCGTTCGCCAACCCACGCAACGCCGCCGCCGGCAGCCTGCGCCAGAAGGACCCGCGCATCACCGCGTCGCGCGGGCTGCGCATGGTGGTGCACGGCATCGGCGCGCGGGAGGGTTTCACGCCCACTTCTCAGTCGCACGCCTACGAGGCCTTGAAGGCGTGGGGCCTGCCGACCAGCTCGCGGTGGAAACTCGTCGACGACATCGCCGGCGTCAACGACTACATCGCCTATTACGGTGAGCACCGGCACGACGTCGAGCACGAGATCGACGGTGTGGTGGTCAAGGTCGATTCGGTGGCCATCCAGGGCCGGCTGGGCTCGACGTCGCGGGCTCCGCGCTGGGCGATCGCCTTCAAATACCCGCCCGAGGAGGTCACGACCAAGCTGCTCGACATCGACGTCAACGTGGGCCGCACGGGCCGGGTGACGCCGTTGGCGGTGCTCGAGCCGGTCAAGGTGGCGGGGTCGACGGTCGCGCTGGCCACGCTGCACAATGCGCGCGAGGTCGAGCGCAAGGGCGTGTGGATCGGCGACACGATCGTGCTGCGTAAGGCGGGCGACGTCATTCCCGAGGTGCTGGGCCCGGTCATCGACCTGCGCCCCGACGACGCGCACCCGTTCGTGATGCCGACGCACTGCCCCGCCTGCGGCACCAAGCTGGCGCCGGCCAAAGAAAGCGACATCGACATCCGCTGCCCCAACACGCGGTCGTGCCCCGCGCAGCTACGCGAGCGGGTGTTCCACCTGGCGGGCCGCGGGGCGTTCGACATCGAGGTGTTGGGCTACAAGGCCGGACAAGCGTTGCTCGACTCCGCGGTGATCAGCGACGAGGGCGACCTGTTCTCGCTCACCGAGGACCAGCTGCGCCAGTCGCCGTTCTTCGTCAACCAGGACGGCAGCCTCGGCACCAACGCGGTGAAGCTGCTGGAGAACCTGGAGGGCGCCAAGGACCGTCCGCTGTGGCGGGTGCTGGTCGCCCTCTCGATCCGCCACGTGGGGCCGACGGCCGCGCAGGCGTTGGCCCGCCAGTTCGGCTCGATGGAGGCGATCGAGGCGATCGTGGCCGCCGCACCCGGCAGCGCCGAGGAGGCCGCGGCTGTCGGAGCGGCTGCCCTCGACAGCTCAGTCGCCTCGACCGCCGCCGAGACCCTGGCGGCTTCGGTCCCGGCTTCGGCCCCGGACGCTGCGGATGACGACGCTGCTGCCGATGACGCTGCCGATGACGCTGCCGGCAAAGCGGGGAAAAAGCCGAAGGCCGCGCCCGACGTTCTCTCAACGGTCGAGGGCGTCGGCCCGACCATCGCCGACAGCCTGCGAGAGTGGTTCGCGGTCGACTGGCATCGCGACATCGTGCGGAAATGGCGCGAGGCCGGCGTTCGGATGGTCGACGAGCGCGTCGACGAGGGCCCGCGACCGCTCGAGGGCCTGACCCTGGTCGTCACCGGCACGCTCGCCACCCACTCGCGCGACCAGGCCACCGAGGCCGTCACCTCGCGCGGCGGCAAGGTGAGCGGCTCGGTCTCGAAGAAGACGGCCTTCGTCGTCGTCGGCGACAACCCCGGCAGCAAGTACGACAAGGCGCTGTCCCTGAAGGTTCCGGTCCTAAACGAGGAGGGCTTCGCCGTTCTGCTGGCCGACGGACCCGACGCGGCCCGCGAGGTAGCCGAGATTGGCCCGGACGCCGGCTGAAACGCGCCTGCTAGGTCGGGGTGGGGAAGGCAATGGCCGGGCGTAAAGGGCGGTAACGGGTCAGCCAATCGGCCAGTTCGGGGGCGGGCATCGGGCGGGCGTGGAACCAGCCCTGAGCTGCGTGGCAGCCGGCCTCGGTCAGCAGGCGCCAGGTGCGTTCGTCCTCGACTCCCTCGGCCACGGCTCGCAGGCCCAGGGCCTCGGCCAGGTCGATCACCGAGCGGACGATGGCGGCGTCGCCACGGTCGGCGGCCATGCCCAGGACGAAGGAGCGGTCGATCTTGACTTCGGCCAACGGCAGGCGGCGCAGGTGCTGCAGTGAGGAGTAGCCGGTGCCGAAGTCGTCGAGGGAGATGGCTACGCCCATGCGGTCCAGGCGGGTGATCGTGTTGAGGACGCGGTGCGGGTCGGCCATCAGGGCGCTCTCGGTGATCTCGAGCTGCAGCAGGTCGGGCGGGACCCCGTACTCGTGAAGCAGGTCGTCCACGCGGTCGGCGATGTCGCCGGCGTGCAGGTCGCGGGCGCTGACATTGACCGCCGCGCGCAACGGCCGGCCGGCGTCGCGCCAAGCGGCCACCTGGGCGATCACCTCGTGCAGGACGCGGTCCGTCAGCAGACGCATCGCGGGGGTCGGCTCGACCACGCGGATCAGTTCCTCGGGACCGATCAGGCCACGCTCGGGGTGCCGCCAGCGCAGCAGCGCCTCGACGCCCACGACCTCGCCCGTCGCGATGGCGATCTGCGGCTGGTAGTAGAGCGTGATCCCGTCGTCGGGAGCGTCCTCGCGGAGCGCGTGCCGTAGGTCGGCCAGCAGAGCCAGGCGATCGGGGGAGTGATGTGGGGCGTCGGGGTCGTAGATCGCGACCGGATCGCCTCGGTGCTTCGCGTCGTACATCGCCGCTTCGGCCTCGCGCAGCAGTGTCGCGCCGTCGCCGCCGGGATCGCTCTGCAGGGCTATGCCGATCGAGGCGGTGATGTCGATGGGCATACCGTCCAGCGTGAACGGGCTGTTCAGGGCCTCGGTCAGGTGATCGGCGACACGGCGGGCGGCGGGCGGGCCGTCCACCCGGGTGGCGAGCACCGCGAACTCGTCGCCGCCCAGGCGTACCACCAGGTCGTGGGCGGGCACCACCTCGGTGAGGCGGTGCGCGACCTCGATCAGCAGGCGGTCGCCCACGCCGTGGCCAAGGGCCTCGTTCACCGTACGGAACCGGTCCAGGTCGAGCAGCAGTAGCGCCAGCCGCCGCCCCCTCGCCTGGGAAAGCACGGTCGCGTGCAGCGCGCGCCGGTTCGGCAGACCGGTCAGGGCGTCCACGCGTGCGGCCCGTTCGAAATCGCCGGCCGAGCGGACCATCCGGTGCACCGCGTGCAGGGCCAGGAGCACCAGCGGGACGAAGGCGAGCCCGACCTGGGCGGTGGCCAACACCACCGGGCCGAGCAGCAACAACGCGGCCGTGGCCAGGACTTCGACCCCGGCCCGGCGCAACCGGCGCAGGCGTTGGAGCCGCCGCAGCCGAGGGCCGGGGCGGTCCGCCATCGAACGGGCCACGATCGCCGCCAGCCCGTAGCGGGCCACGATCCACACGCCGGCCGCCGCTACGGTGAGCAACGCGTCGCCCCAGTCCGGTCCCGGGCCGATACGAAGCGACACCAGCGAGATGAGCAGGGCGGTCGCACCGAGCGCGACCGCGTGCTGCACGGCCAGGTGCAGCGTGCGTTGCGTCGAGTGCCGCATCCGGACGCCGGCGACCGCCACCGCGACGAGCTGCACCGCCAGCGCGGGACCGTAACCCCAGGCCAGTGCGATGGCGAAGGTGAAGCAGATGGACGGGAGGATGACCGAGGTGACGCGGCGGTTGGCCACGACATAGGGCCGTGCGTCCACCAGGACGGCGAGAAATGCCATGAGCCAGTACGCGCTGGGCAGCGTTTGGAAGGTCTCGTACTGGAACACCCACAACAGACCGTCAGCCACAGCCAAGAGAATCGCCGTGACGATCGGTGCCCGGCGTCGCCGGGGGAGCGCACCCGGCACGCGCGGGGCGAACGCCGGGATCACCGCGCAGAGGCGGGGGCGTGCGGCCTCCATGCAACCTCCCCCAGGTGGCCTCGATCAACCGACCGTTCTCACGATAGATCCATGTGGTCAATTCGCCGTAAAACCACATCCCCGTTATCAAATCGGCATAACTCCCTAGACGTGCATTCACCGCTAATTCCCCCATTCGAGTGACCCGCGAACGCCCCTCGGGTGGGCGGGGCGGGCCTGGGTGGTCCGGGGGCCGGGGAACACAGCGTCCCGGCGACGGTTCGTCCGCGGCGGCGAAATAGACTCCACCTGTCCGCGTCGCATTCGAGAAAGTAGGGGCAGGATGGCCGCCATCTCCCGCGAAGAGGTCGCGCATCTAACGCGCCTGTCGCGGCTCGCCGTGACCGAGGAGGAGCTGGACCGGTTCGCGGGACAGCTCGATGTGATCCTGCAGTCCGTGGCTCGCGTCGGTGAAGTGGCGGCCGACGACATCCCACCGACCTCGCACTCCGTGCCGCTGACCAATGTTTACCGCGATGACGTGCCGCGGCCGAGCCTGACGCAGGCCGAGGCGCTCTCCGGCGCTCCCGACGCGTTCGAGGGCCGGTTCCGGGTGCCGCGGATCCTGGACGAGGAGGACTGACGCCGTGTCTGACCTGATCAAGATGTCGGCGGCACAGCTCGCCAAGGCGATCGCCGGCCGGGAGGTCTCCGCCGTCGAGGTCACCACCGCCTACCTCGACCGGATCGACGCCGTCGACGAGCAGGTGCATGCCTTCCTGCACGTCGACCGCGAGGGTGCGCTCGCCGCCGCCGAGGAGGTCGACCGCGGTGCGGTGACCGGGCTGCTGGCCGGGGTACCGATCGCCGTCAAGGACGTGATCGCCACCAAGGGTGTGCCGACGACCGCCGCGTCGAAGATTCTTGAGGGCTGGCGGCCGCCTTACGACGCGACGCTCGTGCAGCGGCTGCGCGCGGCCGGCCTGCCGATGCTGGGTAAGACCAACATGGACGAGTTCGCGATGGGCTCCTCCACCGAATACTCGGCTTACGGGCCCACGAAGAACCCGTGGGACCTCGGTCGCATCCCGGGTGGCTCGGGTGGCGGCAGTTCCGCGTCGCTGGCCGCCTACGAGGCGCCGCTCGCCATCGGCACCGACACCGGCGGCTCGATCCGTCAGCCTGGTGCGGTCACCGGAACCGTCGGGGCCAAGCCGACGTACGGCGGCACCTCTCGTTTCGGCCTTATCGCCTTCTCGTCGTCGCTCGACACCCCGGGGCCCTGCGCCCGCACGGTGGAGGACGCGGCGCTGCTGCACTCGGTGATCGCCGGGTACGACCCGCTCGACTCCACCTCGATTCCGCAACCGGTGCCCGACGTGGTCGGCGCGGCCCGCCTCGGTGCCACGGGTGACCTGAGCGGCGTCAAGCTGGGCATCGTCAAGGAGTTCGCCGGCGACGGCAGCGAGCCGGGCGTGCTGAGCGCGTTCCATGAGTCGCTCGAGGCGCTGGTCAAGCTGGGTGCCGAGGTCGTCGAGGTCTCCTGCCCCCACTTCGAGTACGCGCTTCCGGCCTACTACCTGATCGCCCCGAGCGAGGCCTCGTCCAACCTGGCCCGCTTCGACGGCGTGCGGTACGGCCTGCGCGTCGGTGACGACGGCAACCGTTCGCTGGAAGAGGTCATGTCGCTGACCCGCGAGGCCGGCTTCGGCCCCGAGGTCAAACGGCGCATCATCCTCGGGACGTACGCGTTGTCCAGCGGCTACTACGACGCCTACTACGGCCAGGCGCAGAAGGTGCGCACGCTGATCACCCGCGACTTCGAGTCGGCGTTCGAGCGGGTCGACGTGCTCGTCTCGCCGACCACCCCGTTCGTGGCGTTCCCGTTCGGCTCGCGCACCTCCGACCCCTACCAGATGTACCTGGCCGACCTCTTCACGATCCCGACCAACCTGTACGGCGGTCCGGCGATCTCGGTGCCCTGCGGTCTTTCCGAGGGGCTACCGGTCGGCTTCCAGGTGATGGCGCCGACGATGGCCGACGACCGGATGTACCGGGTGGCGGCGGCGCTCGAGTCCGCAGTGGGGACCCTCACGCCGCCGGCCCTGTAGAAGCCACAGATCGTGGCGAGGGTGGTCGCGATGAGGGGGTGCGCGGTGCGTGCCGGGGACCGTACCGAAATGATCTAGGCCGGTGGGGCGGCTGTGGGTCACCGAACTTCTGTCGGTCCGGCCCACTAGTCTGGAAGCGTCGAATTAAGCCAGTCCTGGGAGCTCACCGCATGACTACGACCGCGCTGCCCACCTACGAGGACGCCGTCGCCCGCTACGAGCCGGTCGTCGGCCTCGAGACCCACGTCGAGCTGGGCACGGCCACCAAGATGTTCTGCGGCTGCCGCACGGATTTCGGTGCCGAGCCGAACACCCAGGTCTGCCCGGTCTGCCTGGGCCTGCCGGGCGCGCTGCCAGTGGCCAACCGCGCGGCCATCGAGGCGACGATCCGCATCGGTCTCGCGCTCAACTGCGACATCGCCGCGTGGTGCCGGATGGCGCGGAAGAACTACTTCTACCCCGACATGCCGAAGAACTTCCAGACCTCGCAGTACGACGAGCCCCTCTGCGTCGAGGGTTTCGTCGACGTCGAGGTCGGCGGCAAGACCTACCGCATCGGCATCGAGCGCGTGCACCTCGAGGAGGACACGGGCAAGAGCCTGCACGTCGGCGGCGCGACCGGCCGCATTCACGGCGCCACCGAGTCGCTCGTCGACTACAACCGCGCCGGCATCCCGCTGGTCGAGATCGTGACCAAGCCGGTTCCCGGTCTCGGCGAGCTCGCCCCCGAGGTGGCCAAGGCCTACGTCGCCGAGCTGCGCGACATCATCCGCTCGCTCGGCGTCTCCGACGTGCGGATGGAGCAGGGCTCGCTGCGCTGCGACGTCAACACCTCGCTCAACAAGCCCGGCGACGAGTGGGGCACCCGCACCGAGACGAAGAACGTGAACTCGCTGCGCTCGGTCGAACGCGCGGTCCGCTCCGAGATCGTCCGGCAGTCCGGCCTGCTCGACGAGGGCGTGCGGATCTTCCAGGAGACCCGGCACTTCCAGGAGACCACGGGCGACACCCGGCCCGGCCGCTCCAAGGAGACCGCGACCGACTACCGCTACTTCCCCGAGCCCGACCTGGTGCCGATCGCCCCCGACCCGGCCTGGGTCGCCGAGCTCAAGGCCGCCCTTCCCGAGCGGCCGAGCAGCAAGCGGGCCAGGCTCGGTGCGGAGTGGGGGATCAGCGAGATCGACATGCAGTCGGTGGCGAACGCCGGCGCGGTCGAGCTGATCGAGGAGACCATCGCCGCCGGGTCCTCGCCCGCGGGCGCGCGCAAGTGGTGGATGGGCGAGCTGGCCCGTCGCGCCAACGAGGCCGGGGTCGACCTAGCCGCCGTCGGTGCCACCCCTGCCCAGGTCGCCGCCCTGCAGAAACTGGTCGACGAGGGCAAGCTCAACGACAAGCTGGCTCGTCAGGTGCTCGAGGGCGTCGTGACCGGCGAGGGCGACCCCGCTGCCGTGATGACCGCCCGGGGCCTCGGGGTCGTCTCCGACACCGGTGCCCTGACGGCCGCGGTCGACGAGGCGATCGCCGCCAACCCCGACATCGCGGCGAAGATCCGCGACGGCAAAGTGGCTGCGGCGGGTGCCCTGGTCGGCGCCGTCATGAAGACCACGCGGGGCCAGGCCGACGCCAAGACCGTCCGCGACCTGATCCTCGAGCGCCTCGGCGCCGCCTGACGAAAACGCCGGACGGCCGCGCCGGGGGTTCCGACCCCGCCGGCGCGGCGGTCAGGGCTGGGCCGGGGCTGCCGGCATCAGGGCGGACGAGGCTGCGGCGGAGGTGGCGGGGTAGAGGGCCCAGCGGCGGGCGGTCCGCGCGCGGGCCAGGAATGCCGGCACGCGGTTGGGACGCACCGACTGGAACCACAGCGCGCCCGAATCGGCGTCTTCGAGGAAGCCGTAGAACTCGTCCGCGTCGGGCGCAGTGGTCACCGTCACGGCCTGGGGCTCGACCTTCGTCGCGGCCGGGGGCTCGGCGAACACGGTGACCACCGCGCCCGGCGGGACGGCATCGCGAACCGGGTCCGTCTCGCCGGTGGCGGGGATCAGTAGCCATCGGTGGACCACCGCGTCCGTGCTCTCCAGCACGGCCAGGTCGGCGCCGGCGGCGACCGCCTGCTCGCCCACCCGGGTCCAGAAGGCGTCGTCGGCCGGGGGCAGGGCGCCGGTGTCGATCTCGGTGCGGGTGAGCGGCACCAGCGGGACGGCAGTTGTCGGCGCCGTTCGGCCCAGGTTCGACGTGCGGAGGGCGACGCCCGACTCGGCGACCAAGCGGCGGACGGTCGCGCGGATCTCCCACACCCCGATCAGCAGCAGCGAGACCGCGACCAGCCGGAAGGTCAGAGCCAGCGCGTCCCAGCCGAGCCCCGCGGCGACCCCGTCCAGATCGTCCACCGCGCCCGCGGCGTTGGCGGCGACGCGAACGACGAAGGACAAGCCGAGGCACAGACCCCAG
>Ga0247764_1000795_pt1 | contig 11074 bp, 8 predicted proteins | sample UWRJL051202B4_FD_179932 | JGI IMG/M metagenome (GOLD analysis project Ga0247764, IMG submission 179932) | Plant litter microbial communities from Arlington Agricultural Research Station in Wisconsin, United States - UWRJ-L051-202B-4 | ecosystem: Environmental > Terrestrial > Plant litter >...
CCTCGGCGATCTGCAGATTCTCCTCGACCGGCACGGCCGAGCCGTCCCACATGTGCGACTGGAAGAGCGGGGCCTTGCCGTTGGCGACGCGGTCGGTCGAGATCGCGAGCAGCGGCCGGACGTAGCCGTCAAGCTTGTTCTTCGGGCAGTGGTCGGTGTGCAGCGCGATGTTGACCGGGTAGTTCTTGGCCACCTCGGTCGCGTACTCGGCGAGGGCGACCGCGCCGGTGACCATGTTCTTCACCGTCGGGCCGGAGGCATACTCGGCGCCGCCGGTGGAGATCTGCACGATGCCGTCGCTGCCGGCCTCGGTGAAGCCCTGCAGGGCCGCGTTCAGGGTCTGCGAGGACGTCACGTTGATCGCGGGGTACGCGAACGCGCCGGCCTTGGCACGGTCGAGCATCTCGCGGTAGACCTCAGGGGAAGCGATGGGCATCGGAACGGCTCCTTGATCTTGCGTACTGAGAGCGTACGGAGGGCTTGCGGGCGGCTGACGGCGCCAAGAGGGCAGGACCGCGCTGTCCTCCAGGGGAAGTATTCCGCAGCGGCCACCGTCCGGGGAAATCACCCCAGATCCTCAGCAAGATCAAATTCTTGATTGCCCCGGTCCGTCGTGGTTGCGCGCCGCAGCTCCCGCGGGGACCGGGGCGGCCGCTGGCGCGTCCACCCCTGCCAGCCGACTGCCCCCAAGACCCGCTTCAGCTCCTGACTACCGCTCGACGTAGGCGCGGGGGGCTGCCGTCCAGGTGGCCAGGTCGTCGGTGCGGAGGGCGGCGAACAGGGCCGGGTAGACGCGTTCGTGGTGGGAGTCGGTTGAGGTCAGGCTCGGGGCGACCACGCCCACGATCTCGGCCGCGTTCAGCGACTGGGCGGCCCGGGCCAGGACGCTCAGGTCGCCGTCGATCTTCAGGCCGCTGTGGTCGGCGACTCCGACCAGTGCCCGCAGCGCGGCCGGATCCGTCAGCGTGCCGTCGGCCGTGAGCTTCTCCGCCAGCGAGCGCAGATAACGCTGAGAGTTGAGGTCACGCTCGTAGCCGGTGTACCCCAGGCCGGAACGGGCACCGAGCCGCTTCACGATGCCGGCCCCGTCGAAGGTCGGGCAGGCGGGCAGGTTCTGCTCGACCCGCCGGCCAAGGCACGCCTTGACGCCGTCGACCGCGTCGGTCACCGCGCTCAGGGTCGCCGGGTCGACGATGATCGTGGCATTGAACTTGATGCCGGCCAGGCGGCTGACCGCGGCGCGGGTCGCCGGCGCACCACCGGCCCGGAAGGTCTCGGCGAGCGTGCGGCCGCCGACCACGCCGTCGCGGGGCAGCGTAATCAGGTAGGTCGCGCCCGGGTCGACCGGCACGTGCACGATGGTCACGGAGTCGGCGCGGGCCGATGCGACACCGGGGGTCCGGTCGGTGCCGATGAGCAGCACGTTCAGGGCGGTGGCGGGAGCGGCGGCGGTGACCGGGGCGGCCAGCAGGGATTCCGTGGTCGGTGAGTCACGGTGCGACACGGATGCCGCAATCGGCACGGCGGCCGCCACGACCAGCACCGCCGCGGCTGTACTGATGATCGCCCGGCGGCGCTTACGGCGTACGACAGCGGCTTTGATCTTGTTGCGCAGCGGGTCGGCAGCCGGAGTCGCGGCCTCGTGCCGCACGAACGTCGCCCGCAGATCTTCTTCCACGCTCATTTCTTGCCTTCCTTTGCGAGGGCGGGCTGAGAGATATGCGGCTCGGTGCAGGCAGTCATCGCGCAGCCTCCACCAGGGTCGTGCGCAGCGTGCTGAGCGCTCGCGAGATTGAGGAACGGACGGTTCCGACGGCGCAGCCGAGGACTTCGGCGATGTCGGCGTCGGGCAGGTCTTCGTAGTAGCGCAGCACCAGCGCGGCTCGCTGCCGGCGGGGCAAAGTGCCCAGCAGCTCCCACATCTGGTCGCGCTCGGCACTCTCCTGCGCGTGGTCGTGCGCCGCGGGAAAGGACGAGTCGGGCTCGGGCCGCAGCAGCACCCGGCGCAGCCACGAACCGCGGCGCAAGTCGATGAACTGGTTGGTGAGCATCCGTCGCACATAGCCGTCGGGGGTGTCCGTGCGGGCGACCCGGCGCCAGTTCAGCTGGAGCCGGACCATCGTCTCCTGCACCAGGTCCTCGGCCGTGCTGCGGTCGCCGGTCAGCATCAGCGCGTAGCGCAGCAGCGCCGGCAACCGGCTGTCGACGAACTCTTCGTAGGTCACGAGCACCTCCCGCCCTGTTGACGGGACCGGACACCCGAATCATTGCGGCCGGCGCCAAATGGGTCGCCCCGGATCGGCTCGCGCTGCGACCATCATCCGGTGCTGCTCACCGTGACGACCACCCACCGACCGGCTACCGATCTCGGGTATCTGCTGGTCAAGCACCCTGACAAGGTGCACTCCTTCGACGTGCCGACCGGGACCGCCCACGTGCTCTACCCGGAAGCGACCGCCGAGCGCTGCACGGCCGCGCTGCTGCTCGACGTCGATCCGCAGCGGCTGCGCGCCCAGCGGGACGCGTTCACCCTGGGTGCGTTCGTCAACGACCGGCCCTATGCGGCGTCGAGCCTGCTGGCGGGGGCGCTCGCGAAGGTCTTCCGGTCGGGTCTGCGTGGCCAGTCGAAGGACCGTCCGGAGCTCGCCGGGCAGCCGATCCCGCTGGAGATCCGGGTGCCCGTCCTGCGGTCCCGCGGCGAGGCCGAAAAACTCTTCGCCCCCCTCGGCTGGAGCGTCACGGCCGCCCCGATCCCGCTCGACGACGTGCCGGCCGGTCATCCGCTGGCCGGCGACAGCCGCTACGTCGATCTCACCCTGACCGGCACGCTGCGGCTCGCCGACGCCCTCAACCACCTGTACGTGCTGCTGCCCGTCCTCGACGACGCCAAGCACTACTGGGTCGCGCCCGACGAGATCGACAAGCTGCTGCGCTCGGGTGAGGGCTGGCTGGCCGGCCACCCCGAGAAGGTGCTGATCACCCGGCGCTACCTGGCCCACCGCAAATCGCTGGCGGCGACCGCGCTCGAGCAGTTGGACCGCGACGACCCGGATTCCGTGGACGCGCCGGCCGAGACCGCCACCGATGAGGAGGCGGAGCTGCCGGTCGTCCGCAAGCAGTCGCTGGCCGAGGCCCGCCGCGACGCGGTGCTGGTCGCGCTGGGCGAGGTCGGCGCCACCCGGGTGCTCGACCTGGGCTGCGGCGGCGGGGCGCTGCTCGCTGCCCTGCTCAAGGACCGCCGGTTCACCGAGATCGTGGGCACCGACGTCTCCGCCCGGGCGCTCGACACGGCCGCCAAGCGGCTGCGGCTCGATCGGCTGCCCGAGCGGCAGCGCGGCCGGATCACGTTGTGGCAGTCGGCGCTGACCTACCGGGACGACCGGCTGCGGGGCTTCGACGCGGCGGTGCTGATGGAGGTCGTCGAGCACCTCGACCCGCCCCGGCTCCCGGCGCTGGCGGCCTCGGTCTTCGGGCACGCCCGCCCGACCGCGGTCGTCGTGACCACGCCGAACATCGAATACAACGTCAACTACGACGGCCTGACCGGGCTGCGCCACTCGGACCACCGCTTCGAGTGGACCCGGGCCGAGTTCGAGACCTGGGCGTCCGCCGTCGCGGCCACCCATGGGTACGCGGTGACCTTCCGCGGAGTCGGCGAGGCGACCGAGACCGAAGGCGCACCGACCCAGCTCGCCCTGTTCACCAAGGAGGAGGACCGATGATCGACATTCCTGAGCTGTCCCTGGTCGCGCTCGTCGGCATCTCCGGGTCGGGCAAGTCCACCTTCGCCCGGCGGCATTTCCGGCCGACCCAGGTGCTCTCGTCCGACTACTTCCGCGGCCTGGTCGCCGACGACGAGAACGACCAGTCCGCTTCCGCCGACGCCTTCGAGGTGCTGCACTACGTGGCCGGAAAGCGGCTGGCCGCCGGGCGGCTGACGGTCGTCGACGCCACCAACCTGCAGTCGCACGCCCGGGCCGGGCTGATCAAGGTCGCCCGCGAGCACGACGTGCTGCCGGTCGCGATCGTGCTCGACGTGCCCGAGGCGCTGGCCTGGGAGCGCACCGAGGGCCGGCCGGACCGGACCTTCGGTCGGCAGGTGCTGACGCGGATGCATCGCGACCTGCGTAAGTCGTACAACCAGCTGGCGCGGGAGGGCTTCCGCAAGATCCATGTGCTGCGCGGGGAAGCGGAGATCGCGGGCGCCGAGATCCGCTACGAGAAGCTCTTCAACGACAAGCGGGAGGTCACCGGCCCGTTCGACATCATCGGCGACGTGCACGGCTGCCGGGCCGAGCTGGAGACTCTGCTGCTGAACCTCGGCTTCTCCATCACCCGCGATGGGGCCGGTCGCCCGGTCAACGCGGTGCATCCGGGAGGCCGTACTGCGGTCTTCGTCGGTGACCTGGTCGACCGCGGGCCGGATTCGCCGGGAGTGCTGCGCCTGGTGATGGGCATGGTCGCGGCCGGCACGGCGATCTGCGTGCCCGGCAACCACGAGCAGAAGCTGGCCCGCAAGCTCAACGGCCGCAACGTTCAGGTCACCCACGGCCTGGCCGAGACCCTGGAGCAGCTCGACCGCGAGGACGCCGGCTTCGTCAAGGAAGTGCAGGCCTTCATCGACTCGCTGGTCAGCCACTATGTGCTCGACGGCGGCAAGCTGGTGGTCGCGCACGCCGGGCTGAAGGAGGCCTATCAGGGGCGGGCGTCCGGCCGGGTGCGCTCGTTCGCGCTCTTCGGTGAGACCACGGGCGAGACCGACGAGTACGGGCTGCCGGTGCGTTATCCGTGGGCGCGCGACTATCGCGGCTCGGCGGCGGTCGTCTACGGGCACACCCCGACGCCGGAGCCGGAGTGGATCAACAACACGATCTGCCTGGACACCGGCTGCGTCTTCGGCGGGAAGCTGACCGCCCTGCGCTGGCCGACCCGGGAGCTGGTGTCGGTCCCGGCCGAGCGCGAGTACTACGCGCCGGCCCGGCCGCTGATCGAGGTGCGGGACAAGCCCGACGAGGGGCTCGACCTGGCCGATGTGACCGGGCGGCGGCACCTGGATTATGGCTACGGGCGGGCCACGATCGCCGCCGAGAACGCCGCCGCGGCGCTCGAGGTGATGAGCCGGTTCGCCCTCGACCCGGCCACCCTGAGCTGGCTGCCGCCGACCATGGCGCCGTGCTCGACGTCGAGCCTGGAGGGGTATCTCGAGCACCCGGCCATGGCCTTCGCCGACCTGCGCAACGCCGGGGTCGGCCGGGTCGTGTGCGAGGAGAAGCACATGGGCTCGCGGGCTGTGGTCCGGGTTTCCCGTGCCGGCACCGGCGACGCGATCTGGACCCGGACCGGGCGGCCGTTCTTCGCGCCCGAGCTCAACGCCGAGCTGCTGGGCCGGGTGCGGATCGCCGCCGCCGGGCTCTTCGCCGAGCTCGACACCGAGTGGCTGCTGCTCGACTGCGAGCTGCTGCCGTGGTCGGCCAAGGCCGAGGGGCTGATCCGCGATCGCTATGCCGGGGTCGGTGCCGCCGGCCGGGCCGCACTGCCGGCCGCCCTGGCCGTGCTCGAGCAGGCGGCCGCCCGGGGACTCGACGTCGGCGCACTGCACGACCGGATGGAGCTGCGCTCGGCCGAGATCGCCGGCTACTCGGCCGCCTACCGGGCCTACGTCAAGCCGACCGACGGTCTGACCGGCGTGACCCTGGCCCCGTTCGCGGTGCTCGCGGGCGCCGGCGTCTCGTACGCGGACCAGGACCATGGGTGGCACCTGGCGCTCGCGGACCGCCTGGTCGCGGCCGATCCCAGCTTGTTCACGCCCACCCGGCGCATGGTCGTCGACCTGGCCGACCCCGCGTCGGAAGCGGCCGCGACCGACTGGTGGCTGGCGCTGACCGAAGCCGGCGGCGAGGGCATGGTCGTCAAGCCCTACGCGGGCCTGAAGGTCACCGACAGCAAGGGTCGGCTGGCTCAGCCGGGGGTGAAGTGCCGCGGCCGGGAGTATCTGCGGATCATCTACGGCCCCGAGTACACCCGAGCGGACCAGCTGGCCGGGCTGCGCAAGCGAAACCTCGGCCGCAAGCGCTCCCTCGCCCTGCGCGAGCACGGACTCGGGCTGGCGGCGCTGGACCGGGTGGCGGAAGGGGCCGCGCTGTGGCGGGTTCACGAGCTGGTCTTCGCGATCCTGGCCTGCGAATCCGAGCCGGTCGACCCGCGGCTGTGATGCTCAGCTTCCTTACAGGCACGGCATAGAAGTCACCGGTAGTCTGCTCGGCGTGAACATCCGTGCGCTCTCCGAGCAGCTCGCGCTCAACCCGATGGACCCGAAGGACCTGCTGCAGACGTTCGGTCTGATCGGCGTCTGGGCGATCCTCTTCGCGGAGACCGGCCTGTTGATCGGGTTCTTCTTCCCGGGCGACTCGCTGCTCTTCCTGGCGGGCGTGGCCGCGTCGCCGGTGGCCGACTCCATCTTCGGCGACGGCACCAAGATCTCGCTGGCGGGGCTCCTGATCGGAGCCCCGCTCTGCGCGGTCCTGGGCGCCCAGCTCGGCCATCTGCTCGGCGCCCGATACGGCAAGCGCATGTTCGAGCGGCCCGATTCCAAGCTCTTCAAGCGGGAGTATGTGGAGAAGGCCGAGTATTACTTCGAGAAGTTCGGCCCGGCCAAGGCCGTGGTGCTGGCCCGGTTCATCCCGATCGTGCGGACCTTCCTCAACCCGGTGGCCGGCACGCTCGGCATGCCGGCCCGCAAGTTCCTGCTGTGGAACGTCGTGGGCGCGGTGCTGTGGACCGACGGGGTGCTGCTGATCGGCTATCTGCTGGCCCAGCAGATCTACGACGCGATCGGCGACAAGATCGACCACTACATCCTGCCGGTGGTCGCGATCATCGTGCTGATCTCGGTGCTGCCGATCCTGATCGAGATGCTGCGGGAGCGCCGGGCCAAGAAGCGGGCGGCGGCCGCCGGTGTCACCGACGAGCCCGAGGCGGCGGCCGCGATCGGTGTCGTGGCGGCGGCCAGCATTGCCGGCCTGGCCGAGTCTTTCCGCGACGACGATGACGACGACGAGCAGCCGCACCCGCCCCGCAGCCACCGGCGCTGAACGGCTTTCTACACCGTGACCGCGCTCGCGTCGGCGAGCCGGTCGAGGAATTCCGGCGGGCAGCCGGGGAGCTTTTCCAGCCGGCCGGCGGCCAGGGCCTGATAGGTCAGCGCGGCGGCCTCTTCGAGATTGCGCGCCCGTTTGTGGGCCAGCTCGACACTTTCCGCCATCACGACGCTGCCGTGCCGGCTCAGCACCAGGCAGTCGGTGCCGTCGGCCGACATCGCCGCCGCCAGGGCGGCCAGCTCGGTGCTGCCGGGCAGGCGGAAGGGCACTGTGGAGACGCGCCGCAGATAGAAGGCGTGGTCGGTGGTCACGATCCGGATCTGCTCACCCAGCGCATCCAGCAGCAGAGCCGTCTGGGGGTGCAGGTGGACCACCGCGTTGACCTCTGGACGCGCGCGGTAAAGGGCGAGGTGCAGAGCCAGCTCGCTGCTTGGCTCGGCCCGGCCGGCCGGAAGAGCTCCCACGGCTGCGGGCGAGCCGTCGGAGATCCGGACCGGCGTGAAAGCAGTGCGGCTCAGCCGGTCGAGCCAGGCGCCACTAGCGGTGACCCAGCAGGCATCCTCATCGGGGATGCGAGCCGACAAGTTACCGCCTGATCCGCAGACCAGGCCGGCTTGGACCACGTCGTAACCCACGTGCGCGAGCTGGTCGCGCAGATCGCCGGGGACGTAGTTCACGGATGACTCCTCGGGCCCGGGGGTGGACTCTGATGGAGGTCTGACGGCCTGGCGTCACGCCCCATGATCGGTGACGCCAGGCTTTCCGCTCTTGTGTCAGCGTGCCTTTTTCGTGGCCCGCTTACGTGGCGGGGTGAGCAGATCCGCGATGGTCGCGATCGCGGAGGGCACCAGCCGGTAGTACGCCCACACGCCACGCTTCTCGCGCTCCAGCAGACCAGCCTCGGTGAGGATCCGCAGGTGGTGACTCACGGTCGGCTGCGACAACCCAAGGGGGGCCGTCAGGTCGCAGACGCACGCCTCACCGTCTGTTGCGGACTGGATAAGGCTGAGCAGCCGAAGCCGAGCCGGGTCGGCGAGTGCCTTCAGCACTCCCGCCAGACGCTCGGCGTCAGCACGCTCAATAGGCTCGCCCGCAAGGGGCGAGATCTGAGGCATTGTCATTTCCGCCAACGCAGTTCCCACGATCTCCATCCTTCCACCAACTGCATCGATTCTCCTGCATGTGCGCAGGAACGAACCGGCTGACTTTCCAGGCCGTAAGGCCGAGATCGGGTAGACGGGTCAGCCGATCGGCACAACGAACCGCCAGCCCGCGCGGTCCACCTTCGCATCCCGATCAACCATTACCCGGTACACCGACTTCGGTCTCTGCCTCCTGCAACGCCTCAGCCGCCGTCTGGTCGCTGCCCATCGCTGTCGAGCTCTCGATCCCCGCCCATGGAGTGAGCCGCCCCACAATCTCCCAGTGCTGTCCAGGCACGCCGGCCGGGTCGCCGCAGCGGTCAGCTTCACGACCCGATGAAAGCACGGCACAACCCTGCGCGACGGCTAATTCACTGCTGAATTTGCGCAGGTCATGGTGGGCTTCCATGACATCGAGCGTACTTGCTTCCGCGAAACCGGAACGTTGGGACCCGGCTGGACGGAATAGGAACTATTGACCACAGACATTGAGCAACTTTATTGGAAGCATTGTTTACTGAGGGGGTCTTGAGCACACCTTAGAAGGGGTATAGATGCAGCTCAAAGCACCTTTGAGAGCGCCGTTGTGACGCTCGGCACCCACTCAGAACATCCGAAGCAAATCCTCAGCCCTTACACAACATTGACAAACATCTGTCCGTACAGCGGGAAAACACCCACCGAGCAGTCACGCACTAGCCATCCGGACGACGGACAGCCGCCCTTCTTCAAGGGGTGCAACCGTACCCGTTCGGGTGACGCATGAACGTCGATGTCGTGAGTCGTTCAACTGGACGGACGCGACCAGAACTCGTCGTCAGGGCCGGGCTGGGCCTTTTCCGCCGGGGCGGGCGCATCCTCGCCAGCCGGATTCACCACCGGCATCCCGAAGGGTGGAACGGGAGGCTGCTGTCCGCCGGTCGGTGGCTGGTCGCCGTGGGCCGCGGCGGAGGACCAGGGGGAGCCGGTTGCGGGCTGATGCGCCGGGCCGGGTGACGAGTGATTGCCAGGTCCGGGGGACTGATCGTAAGGACCGCTGTAGCTGGGCCCGGGTCCCGACACGTTCGGGTCAGTGCCGTAGCCCTGTGTGGTCGGGCCATAACTCTGTGCGGGGTAAGGCGTCGGTCCGGGGTAACCCTGCGTGCCGGGCGCAACACCGTATCCCTGAGCCCCGGGCGCACCGGGGTAGCCGGGCGGGGGTCCGTAGCCGGGGCTTTGGGGAGTGCCGTAGGGCGCGCCGTAACCGGGGGCACCGTAACCGCCAGCGGCGTAGCCCGGCTGGGGCGCGATGGGCGTCTTCGGGCCGCGGCCGAACCAGGCGCCCCGCGCGGCCAGCAGCAGCAACGCCACGACCAGGTACCCGACCATCTGAGCGATCGCCAGGCCGAGGTTCAGGCTGATCCACGAGTTGGGGTAGGAGTCGGTCAGCGCGGCGGCCAGCGACTGCGGATTTCCCTCACCGCTGCGCTGCACCAGGACGGTGATCGTCGTGGCGAAGCCGGCCAGCAGGCCCAGCGCGCAGACCACCCAGGTGGCTATCCGGGCGGCGTTGCTGCCGCGGCGCAGGCCGAGCGCCAGGACGACGAAGAGGGCGACCAGAAGCACGGCGAGGACCGTGCCGATCGCGGCGCCGATCCAGATCACGCTGACGTATCCGTCGACGTCGGCACTGGCAGCGCCGGCCGCGGCGGCCCGGAACCGGCTGACCGTGCCGGGCGCGGTGGAGACCGTGGCGATCGCATACGCGAGGCCCACCACCGCCATCACGGTGAGGACGACCGCGGCCAGCGTCACCGGCACCGGCCGCCGGGGCGGCGCGGGCGCGTACGCCGGCGGCGTGGCGACGGGCGGCTGGATTGCGTACGACATTGACGACTCCCCGCGTGATCCGTTGCGCACGAACCTACCCGGAGGTGGTCCGCGGCGCCGACGTTCCCCTGTCGCTCAGGCTATGGGGTCGGTCAGGGCTGCGCGGTCGGGTCGCTGGGCGGCGACTTCGGCCGGTCGTCACCGTCGTCGTGGCCGGCGGGACGGTCCCAGGGATCGATGGGCGGGATGCTGCCGGTGTGCGGCGGCGGGCCGGCAGGCGCCGCCGGTGCGCTGCCACCGGGCGACTGCTGGCCGGGCGGGGTGGGGCCGCCGAACTGCTGGCCGCCGGAAGGCTCCTCGCCGGCCGGCGGGGCGGACGCGGGCGCGGCGGACCACGGCTGACCCGGCGCCGGGGTGTGCGGCTCGGCCGCCGGATAGCCGGGCTGCCCATAGCCGGGCTGCTGTCCATAACCCGGCTGGCCATAGCCGGGCTGACCCGGCTGGCCGTAGCCAGGCTGACCGGGATAGCCACCGGGATAGGGCTGCCCCTGATACGGCTGCGCCGGATACGGCTGCCCCGGATAAGGCTGGCCCGGGTAGGCCTGCTGACCGGGATAGATCGGGTAGGGCACCGCTGGATTCCAGCCGCCCATCCGGGCCGCCTTGGTCGCCCGGAAGTATGCGTTCGCGGCCGGCAGCGCCAGCAGAATCAACGCGACGACCAGCGCCAGCAGCATCAGCACCGACACAGTCGTGGTGGTCGGCTGGTACCACCCCGGGAGCGCCGCGTTCAGCCGGTCCTCAACCTCGCGCTGGCTCGGCCCGGTGCTCGAACTCGTCGACTCGAGCATGCCGGTCGCCGCGGTGCCGGCCAGCCCGACGCCGCTGCAGCAGAGCACGACGCCGCCCAGCACCCCGGTGGTGACCCGGGCGCCCTGCCGGCCGTGGTTGTTGAAGATCGCGAGGATGGTCAGCCCGGCCCCGAACAAGATGTTGATCACCAGGCCGCCGATCAGGACGAACATG
>Ga0247764_1000796_pt1 | contig 11069 bp, 7 predicted proteins | sample UWRJL051202B4_FD_179932 | JGI IMG/M metagenome (GOLD analysis project Ga0247764, IMG submission 179932) | Plant litter microbial communities from Arlington Agricultural Research Station in Wisconsin, United States - UWRJ-L051-202B-4 | ecosystem: Environmental > Terrestrial > Plant litter >...
GGGGCGCAAGGCGCGCCAGCGAGAGCATCCAGCTTTCGCAGCTACGACTCCTTCACCTTCGAATTGGCCGCGAGCCAGCTGGTCACGGACTTCGGCCAGACTACGGGCCGGTTGCGGGTGGCGCGCGCGACGCGCGACGCGCAAAAGAAGCTGAGCGAGGCCGATCGGTTGGAGCTCCTGCTCGCGGTCAAGACCAGCTTCTTGCAAGCTCAAGCGCAGAAACAACTGCTGGCCGTAGCGCTCGAGACGCTGGCCAATCTGCAGCGTCACCTGGCCTCCGTCAGCGGCTTCGTCGAAGTGGGCACACGCCCCCCGATCGATCGCGTCCAGGCCCAAGCCGACGTGCAGCGCGCCGAGCTCGTGCGCGTGAATGCCCTGAACAACTATGCGATCGCCAAGGCGCGCCTGGCGCAGGCCATGGGCTTCGATGCACATTCAGAGTTCGAAGTGGCCGGCGAGCTGCTGCCCCCGATCCAGGACGAGGAGGCGGCGACTGAGCGGCTGTTTGCGATCGCGCTGGCCGCGCGCCCAGATCTGCAGGCCGCACAAGGCACCTTGTACGCCCAGCAGCTATCCGTCGACGTGGCTCGAGCCGGCTACTTCCCTAGCCTCAGCGTGAGCGCCGCCCTGAGGGAGACTGGCGATGCACCGACCACGTTGCGCTGGAACGCCAGCGTCGGTGCCGCCCTGATCTGGCCACTGTACGAAGGCGGCGCAACCCGAGCAGAGGTGCGTGAAGCCCACGCCAACGTCGACGCCGCCACGGCACAGCTGGCCCTGGCCCGTCAGCAGCTGCTCGTGGACCTCGAGCAAGCGCGACTGAGCGTCCACGGCGCGAAACAAGCGTTGGCGACCGCGGATCTGCTGGTAGAGAGCACGCGGCAGCGCTTACTTTTGGCCGAAGGACGCTACCAAACGGGCGTCGGCAATCTGCTGGAACTTGCAGACGCTCAGCTGGCGCTCACCACCGCACAGGGTGACCGCGTTCAAGCCGAATTCAGCCTCAGCACTGCCCGCGCCGCATTACTTCAAGCCTTGGGCCGCCCTTAATCGGGACTACCGCCAGAGCTTGTTCGCCCCCTGAAATCCAAAAGACAAGGGAGCAACCTCAGCGCGAGATCTCGTTGCGCGAGACCAGGCCGAGCTTCCTCCAGCCGTTGCGCAGCAACGTGGAGTACTTGGGTTCCGCGGTGGTCTCTCGAGGAACCACCGGCGCCGGCTGCTTGCCCTCCGCGCGGAAACCGTCGAACTCCGGCGCGGAAGTGCACGTGTCGAAGTCCCAGCCGTTGGCACGACCACGCGACTGCGTATTGCGCAGCACGTCCACGATGGCCTGTCGCACTTCCTGAACTGTCTTCAAGACCTTCGCTTCATAGCGCTCCGCGAGGAGCCGCCCGTTGCGACCCGCCACGCGATTGACCCCGCGAGCGATGCGAATGCACAACGCCTGCATGCCGCGAGAGAGCGCCGCCTTGTCCACAGCCTCCACGATCATGTACACGTGCTTTTCCTGCACGGAGTAGTGGGTCAGACGAAATCCGTCCTGCTCACGCCCCTCCGCGAAAGCCTCGCGCACCGCGGCGAAAGTACGTGGCTTACGCAGGCTGGGAACGCTGTCGGCCATGCGCAGCGTGATGTGAACCGGAAACTGCCGGGAATGCGTCGGGCGCGCCGCGTGGGCGACCGTCTCGTCCGAGCGACGAGGACGCCCGGCACCTACCCGCTTGCCGCCCCAGGTCCCCTTCTTCTTTTTCGCGGCAGCGCGCGCGCTCGGCGCTTGTTTCTTGGCCGGGCGCTCCACCACCTTACGAACCTTCCGCTTCATCCGTCGTTATCCTCGAGCAAGTCCGGTCAACCGGCGCACTCCCGTCCCTACAGCGATGAGCATGCCCCAAGCGAGCTTGGGTGCATGCCGCAGTGCGTGTGGCAAGTTTACCGCTTGGCCTTTGATTCCGCAAGAAAGTTCGTAGTTCTGCGCTCTGGTTACGATTGAGCTGCGTATACCGCGAAGGTCCGGAAGGCGCCGGACTCACAACTACGTCGAACCCGAAGTCCGTCGAGGTGGCATGTCGCCCACTACGCGACTTCGTTCTCTTTGATGATCTTCACCGCGCAAGCCTTGTACGCGGGCTGGCGTGAATAGGGATCAAATGCCGGAAAGGTCAGCCGATTCATTGTCTCGTAGTGCATCGGCATGAACACCTCCCCTGGCTTGACGCTATGGGTGATGTGGGCGCGAGCCCGGACCGTGGCGCGTTGCGAACTCACGTTCACGGTCTCGTCCGGGCGAATACCGAGTTTGCGCGCGTCCGCCGCAGAAATCTCGACGTAAAGTTCACTGGGCGCCAGTTTCCGCAGCACATCCGAGCGCTTGGTACGGGTCTGCGTATGCCACTGGCTAGAGCTGCCGCGACCCGTGAGGAGCAGCAGCGGATACGCGGCCGTGGTGAGCTCCGGCATGGGTCGCGGCTCCGCGAACAAGAACTTTGCGCGCTGATCGTCCGTGAAAAAATGACCATCCGCGAACAGGCGACGCTCCGAACTGTCGAGCTCGGCGCCCTCGGGCAACGGCCACTGCACTCCGCCGCTGCGGTCGATCATCTCGTAGTCGGTGACGCCCGTGATGTCGAACGGTCGATTGTCACTCAAGCGCTTCAAGATCTGGAAGACTGCCTCCGGTGAGGTCCACTCGCGGAACATGTCGCCAACCCCCCAAGCTTCCGCGACCAAGCGGAAGATGTGAAAGTCGGCGAGCGCCTGACCGGGCGCACGACTCACGCGTTTGATCACGCCGATGCGTCGTTCCGAATTGATGAAAGTCCCTTCTTTTTCGCCCCAACCCGCCGCTGGCAACACGATGTCGGCCAGCTGCGCCGTCTCCGTGTCGGTATACATGTCTTGCACCACCAAGCAGTCCAGGCGCTTCAGCACGTCGTGAAGATGTTCCTGGTTGATCCAGGAGTGGGCTGGGTTGGTCGCCAGGATCCAGAGCCCTCGGATCTTGCCTGACAACACGCCTTCGATGATCTGGTCGTAGGCCAGGCTCGGCTGGCCGGGAATGCGTTCGACGTCGATGCCAAGGATCTCGGCGACGTCTTTGCGGTCCTGTTCGTTCGTGAAGTCGCGTCCGCCCAGCAAGTTCGTGGTGTTGCTGAACAACCTCGAACCCATGGCGTTGCATTGCCCGGTGATGGAGTTGGCGCCGGTCCCGGGACGGCCGATGTTGCGAGTCATCAACGAAAGCGCGATCAAGGCCTGCGCGGTACGCACGCCTTCATGCGACTGGTTGACGCCCATCGTCCACCAAAAGCTGACGCGTTTGCCGTCGCGGATCAGGTGGACGAACTCCAGAATGCTCTCTTGCGTGAGCCCCGTGGCCTTCACACCGCGCTCGAGCGTGAAAGCTGCCACTTGTTCGCGAAACGCGTCGAAGCCGGAGGTATGATCGCGGATGAAGTCGTTATCGATCCAGTCGTTTTGAATCAGCTGGTTCGCGATCGTATAAAACAGCGCCAAGTCCGACTTCGGCGCGATTGCGTAGTGATGCGTCGCGGCCATCGCGGTCTCCGTCTTGCGCGGATCGACGACCACGATGGCCGGCTGATGCGGATTCTTGCAGATGCGCTCCCACATGATCGGGTGCGCGATGCACAAGTTGGAACCGACCAGCACGATCACGTCCGACTGTTCGAAATCGGCGTAGGTGAAGGGCGGCGCGTCGAAGCCAAACGACTGCTTGTACGCAGTCGCCGCCGTGGCCATGCACTGGCGGGTATTGCCGTCGCCGTGAATCATCCCCATCCCGAACTTGCCGAGCGCGCCGAGGAACGCAAGCTCCTCGGTCGGCATCTGTCCGGTGCCGAGCCACGCGACGGCCGCTTTACCGTGCTTCTCCTGAATGGCTTTGAAACGATCCACCATCTCGAAGATCGCTTCTTCCCACTCCACCTCCACCATTTTGCCGTTGCGCCGCAGCAGCGGCTTGGAGCCTCGGCCCGGTCCTGCCAACGGCGTGAGCGCCTCCCAACCCTTCGGACAGGCCATGCCCAGGTTCACGGGATACTTGGTGGTCGGTACCAGGCCCACCGCTTCTCCGGACTTCATCAGAACGTTCAGGCCGCAGCCGGTGGAGCAGAAGCCGCAGACGATGGTCGTGGTCTGATCCGGCGTCAGCTTTCCAGGTACGCGCCCTAGGCCATGTTTTGCGGGCTCGAGCAACAGATCCCGAGTCAGCGGGCCGTCCTTGCGTACCAGCAGGTCCTTGCCGAGTTGCCCCAGTTGCTCGAGGAGCTTCATCGGATCCCTCCCGGCATGCGCGACGCGGGCGCAGCGCTGAAAAACAGAAACCGTTCCGCGAGCTCACCGAGCAGTAACAGCGCGAGTGACGCCGAGAACACGGCAGGGACTTGGGCCGGAGCCACCACACCGAGCGTGACGAAGCTTGGCAGCGCGATGCCACCCAGCGCGCCGCTGGCGAAGCGTATCAGAGTCACTTTGCGTAGATCATGCAACATCAGCAGCGCCATGCGCTTGAACACGGAGTGACGGCGGTCACCTTGATGACGCAGCACGCTGGCTTCGAACACCAGCTTCAACCCAGACACGCCGATCAATACGCCGATCAACATGCCGGTCACGTGCGAATTCATACCGGTGAAGGCGCCGACGGTAGTCACCGCCGCTGCTCCCAGCAGAATCATCGTGCCGAAGAACTTCACGCCGGTTTGCGTGCCCGACCACTGCTCGCGCCGGGTTGCCACGTACACCATCACCGAGCAGAACACCCCCAACGCCCCGATCGCCGCAGCCGAGACCTGGATGGCGGGCGCCAAGCCGAGCAGCTGCGCTTTGCCCGGGAAATCCGGCAAAAGTGGCGCGGCTGCCAGCACCCCGTAGAGCACGCCGAACTTGGCGAAGCCGCCGAATGCCAGCGCTTCGCGGCTGAGCCACGACGTGCGCAAGCCGAGGACGGCACGCCAGGCGAGCAGCGGCCGACCCAAGTGAAATACGCTCGCACCGAGCGCTAACAGCGCCAGCGCGCAGGCGAACACCGTCTGAGCCAACGGACTGCCAGCGGAATGGCCCGACAGCCGCTCCACCACCAGATTGGTGGCGAACGCACCCACGGCCAACTGCGTCAGCGTCAACATCACGACCAGTGGCGGGTGCGAATGCTCCGGGCTGGTGCCGAAGAAGTCTGCCGGCAACATGTTGGCCGGCATGGGACGCGCGGTCTTGTAGACCGTGGTCGGCATGGTGTGGTCGGGTGCGGGCGCGCCGGGTAGGAACGTCTGCGCGTTGCTGGCGTCCACGGCCGCCGCGCGGTCGATCACCTTGATCGCGATCGCCTCGTTCGGACACGCCTGCACGCAGGCCGGAGCTTCTCCGTGCTCCAAGCGATCCGTACACATGTCGCACTTGCGCACGATGCCGAGCTTCTTGTTGTACTTCGGCGCGTCGTAGGGGCACATCAGGGTGCAGTACTGGCAACCGAAACACTGATCATCTAGGTGCTTGACGATGCCAGTGACCGGATCCTTTTCGTACGCTTGCGTGGGGCAACCGGACATACACGCCGGCTCCAGGCAATGATGACAGGAGGTCGTCACCGTCTGGATCGCGGGCGCGGCAGAGGTCCCACCCTGCAAGAGCCCCACGGTGCGCCACATCTCGTTTTCGTCCAGGCCGTTCAAGGTGTGACAGCCCGCGACGCAGGCCTTGCAGCCCGTGCACGCGTCCAAGTCCACCTCGAACGCGTATTGCTCGCCTGGGCGCGGTCGACTCTGCGGAATCAGCTCGCGGTAGTACTGCTCTTGCTCGGGTACTTCCCCGGCGTCGTGTTTACGCGCGAAGCGTTCTACCGCCGTGAGCGTGCGCTGCACGTCCAACAAAGCGGCGACCGGTAGCACCGGCAAGCGACGTTTCTTGCCGGCGCCTCCCGCCTCCGACGAGGACAAGCTCATAGGTGGAGCGGCGACGCTAGTCATGCGCCCGCTTCCGGCTCGAGGCCGATTTCAACGCGAGCGCCGCGCAACCGCAGCGCGTAGGTCGGAAGTTTGACCTCCGGATCGTCCAAACACTGACCGGTGCGCAAGTCGAAGCTCTGTTTGAAGATGGGCGAGGCGATCTTGGGAATGCCAGCGCGATCGCCCAAGATCCCGCGCGATATCACGAAGGCTTTGCTGAACGGATCGAAGTTCGACAACGCGTAAAACGTGTTCCCGTCGCGCAAGCGAAAGATCGCAACCTGCTCCCCGCGGAGGAGGGCCGCCACGCCCGTACCCGGCACGATGTCTTCCACACCGCAAACATCCACCCACGTAAGTTCCGGAGCTGCGTCGGGAACGCTCGTCATTTCGGCTACTGAACCTTGCACGCTAGTCAGCATATTTGAAAAACCCATGGCCCTACCTGAAGCGCCCCCCACGGCTCAGACCCGCTCCTCGATCAGCGGCAAGCGCACGCGACCCGACTTGATCACTGGCTGCTTCTCTTCCCAAAACGCAGGACGTACCTGACCGCGCTCGGCCACGACCACGATGCTGGGGTCGCTCTCCTCGGTGTTCACGAACGCGCGGAACATCTTGAGCTTCTCCTTGTCCTGCACGGTGGTCTTCCACTCGCACTGGTAGGTGTTCACCACGTGCTCCATCTGTTGCTCGAGCTCGGCACCGATGCCGAGTGAGTCGTCCACGACGACCTGCTTCAGATAGTCGAAGCCGCCCTCGAGCTTGTTCAACCAGGTCGCCGTGCGCTGCAGACGCTCGGCCGTCTTGACGTAGAACATCAAGAAGCGATCGAGATAGCGAATCAGCGTATCCTCATCCAGATCGGACGCGAGCAGCAGCGCGTGCTGCGGCTTCATACCGCCGTTGCCGCAAACGTAGAGGTTATAGCCCTTCTCCGTCGCGATGATGCCGAAGTCCTTACTTTGTGCCTCCGCGCATTCGCGCGCGCAGCCAGACACCGCGCCCTTCAGCTTGTGCGGGCTGCGCAGGCCCTTGTAACGATTCTCGATCTTCAGCGCAAAACCGACGGAATCCTGCACGCCGTAGCGACACCAAGTGCTACCCACGCAGGACTTCACCGTGCGCAGCGCCTTGCCGTAAGCGTGGCCGGACTCGAAGCCCTCCGCGACGAGCTCTCCCCAAATCAGCGGCAGCTGCTCGAGCCGGGCGCCAAACATATCCACGCGTTGTCCACCGGTGATCTTGGTGTAGAGGCCGTACTTCTTGGCGATGCGACCGAGCGCGATCAGCTGATCGGGGGTGACCTCGCCAGCGGCCAGGCGTGGCACCACGGAGTACGTCCCGTCGCGCTGCATGTTGGCCAGGTGCCGGTCGTTGGTGTCTTGCAGGCCGGCGTGCTCCTGCTTCAGCACGTATTCGTTCCAGACTGACGCGAGGATGGAACCGATGGCGGGCTTGCAGATTTCACAGCCCTCACCGCTGCCGTGCTGCGTGATGAGCTGATCGAACGACTGAATCCCTTGTAGCCGCACCAGGTTGTAGAGATCCTGCCGGCTGTACTTGAAGTGCTCGCAGATGTAGTTGTTGACGGTGACGCCGGCCTTCTTGAGCTCGATCTTCAACAGATCGTCGACCAAGGTGGAGCAGGAGCCGCAGCTGGTGCCGGCCTTGGTGCAGGTCTTGACCTTGCCCAGCGTGGACAACTTCTGCTCGCGAATGGTGCGGCAGATCGTGCCCTTGTCCACGTTGTTGCACGAACAGATCATGGCCGCGTCGGGCAACGCGTCGACACCCGGGCCCGACTTGCCACCGCCCTCGCGTGGCGGCACGAGCAGCTCTTCCGGGTGATCCGGTAGGGCGATGGAGTTCTGCGCGTAGCTGAGCAGCGTCGAGTAGGCGGATGCGTCGCCCACCAGGATGCCGCCGAGCAGGTACTTGCTGTCTTCGCTGAGGACGAGCTTCTTGTAGCTGCCGGCGACGCTGTCGAACAAGCTGATGATCTTCGCGCCGGGGGTGCGACCGAACGCGTCACCAAAGCTGCCGACGTCGACGCCGAGCAGCTTGAGCTTCGTGCTCATGTCGAAGCCGTCGAAGCGACCTTCCTGCTCCGCGATGGTCTGCGCCACCACCTCCGCCATGCGGTAGCCGGGCGCCACCAGACCGAACACCTTGCCGTCGAACAACACGCACTCGCCGATGGCGAACACGTGCCGATCGCTGGTGCGGCATTGACCGTCGATCACGATGCCGCCACGCGGTCCAACGCTGATGCCGGCCTGGCGCGCCAGCTCGTCGCGCGGACGGATACCTGCGGAGAACACCACGATGTCCGCCGGCAGCTCCGTACCGTCCGCGAACTCGAGACCCGCGACGCCGCCGTCGGCGGCGGCAACGACGCGGCTGGTGCTGCGGCTGGTGTGCACCGAAACGCCCAGCGCCTCGATGCGATTCTTCAGCACCAAACCACCGACGTCGTCGACCTGCAGCGGCATCAAGCGCGGCGCAAATTCGACCACGTGCGTCGTCAGGCCGAGCGCGCGCAAAGCACCCGCAGCCTCCAACCCCAGCAAGCCACCGCCGATCACGACGCCGCTCTTGACGTCGGCAGCCGCCGCACGGATCGCCTCGAGGTCCTCGATCGTGCGATAGACGAAGCAGCGCGGCAGGGCCTTGCCTTCCACGTCCGGTACGAACGGGTACGAACCCGTCGCGAGCACCAAGTGGTCGTAGCTCAGGGTCTGACCCTGCTTGGTCTGCACGCTCTTCGCAGCCAGGTCGACGCGCGTCACGCAGTCGTTGAGCCGCAGGTCGATACCAGCGTCCTCGTACTCGCGCGGCAGCACCAGGCTCAAGTCCTGCGCGGTCTTGCCGTCGAGAAATTTGCTGAGGTTGACGCGATCGTAAGCCGCGCGCGCCTCTTCGCCGATCGCCACCACCTCGAAACGTGAGCAGAGGCCCAAGCGGGCCGCTTCCTGAAGGAAGCGATGGCCCACCATGCCGTTGCCCACCACCAAAATCCGAGGCTTTGCCTGTTCGCTGAGCGCCATTGAGTCATCCTCTCCGTCGAACGTTTCGCGCGTGTAACACGCGGGTTTTGTGCGCTGCCACGGCGGGTGTCTGCGAGGACGGCTGAACTTCCGCAGCCGTATGCAGTACGGCACCCTCGCTCAGCGGCGCAAAGCAACAGCTGCCTTGCGCGTTCGTGTTTCCGTGGATTTTCCTGCGCATTTCTCGAAGCTCACGCGGTCCTGCAGCGCCGCGCAGCACCAGGCGCTTCAGCAACCAACGTGCCACCGGCAGCGCGATCTACGGTTCGAGCGCAAATCCGAAGATGCGGAAACCCGGCAGAAATCCCCGGAAAAAGCCGCGAAACATGTATCGAGCCTCGAGCAAACATTTTCGTCGAGTCGACCCGACAAATCTGTAGGAACGCACCGAACCACTCCGGGGGATGACTTGCGTCCCGGAATGAAGCAGGCACAAACCCGCATTTCTTCGGCAAAACGCGGCGAACCCGCTGTGGGTGACAGGTCACCCGATCCGACAATTCTGATCCTATTCTCCGCGCGGGACCCCGCCCTTTCCGTCGACAGCGGCAGATGCGGCTTCCTGCCTCGCGCAGAGAGCGAGATCTCGTCAGCGTCAGACGACGGGGACTTGCCGCTTCTCGCGCCGCTTGCGCAGCGCACGGCGACTGAAAAACAGGATCGACCAAACCAGCACGGCGCCCACCGCGGCGGAGATCAGCTGCACGCGCACGAAGGAGCTGAGCGCTTCATTGACTGGCCCTCCGCATAGGTTCGCCGAGTCGCTGAGTGGCGTGTACTTCGTGCTGACTACGGCGGGGCCCCAAACGCAAGCCAACACGAATCCTAGCGCCGTGCCGGAGCCGACTTCGTACAACGTGCGTCGGAGCGTGCTGGGAGGAGGCGGCTGAATCGCAGTGGTGGGCTCGGTCACGGCGCCAGCATAGCATCCATGCCTCTCCCGTTGCCGCCAGGGGTTTTCCGCGAGTTTACGTGGTGGACCGCGGCTTGGCACTCAACCGTCAGGCCTGGATCCTAACCTCGTGCCCGATGCAGCGCCGACGCAAGCTGAGCGCCTCGAACGTCTTGGGTGTGGCGCTGATCCTGCTGCTGATCGGCCTGTCATTCCGCGGAGCCGATCTCGACGCCATCGGCCGATCACTCGCAAACCTGGGGCCGCTCAGAGTGGCGGTTTTGCTGAGCCTCCAGCCGCTCGCTTGGTGCGCGGAGACGTACGGTTGGCGGAGTGTGTTCGTGATACTGGGCCCGCAGGTGCGGTTCTCGTCGTTGCTGGGCATCCGGATCGGCACGGAGGCGATCACTATCGCTGCACCCGCCGGAGCGCTGGTGGCGGACTCGTTGCGCATTCCGCTGCTGATGCGCGGACTCGACATCTCTGCAGCGCACGCTTTGGCCGGCACCTGCGCGCGCAAGTACGCCCTGCTGGTTAGCCAAAGTTGCTACACGCTGTTCGCCGCCTGGCTCGGCTTCGAAGCGCTGCGAATCGCGTCCTCGGAGTTGCTGAATGGCAGCCGACAGTTGCCGTGGGCGGTGGTCGCCGCCGGCGCGTTGATCGCGCTCGGAGCGATCGTGCTGCGCGCATTGCTGTCGCGCGGAAACGCGGCTTTAGGGGTGCGCGCGGCGCTGTCCAAGCTGCGCTTCGAGCGCGTGCAGAAGTTCCTGCGAGAAAGCGAGCGGGTGTTCGCCGACACGGATGGTGCGTTGGTACGTTTTTTTGCCCAACCGCGCGCGGAGTTCGCGATTCATTTCTGGTTCTGGCTCGGATGGTTGATCGAAGGCATCGAGACGTGGCTCGTGTTGCGCTGCTTGGGAGCGAACGTCACGCTGGCTGAAGCGCTGGCCATGGACGCCGCCGTGGTCTTCCTGCGCAACGTGATCGTGATCGTGCCAGCCGGCTTGGGCATCCAAGACGCTGGTTACGCGCTGTTTCTGCGGGCGCTCGGTGTTCCCGCCGCAGTCGAGCTGGCAGCGGCGCTGGCGTTGCTGAAGCGCGGGAAGGAACTGTTGTGGGTATTGCTCGGTTTGTGGCTGCTGTCAGCGCGACCCTACGAAC
>Ga0247764_1000797_pt1 | contig 11067 bp, 11 predicted proteins | sample UWRJL051202B4_FD_179932 | JGI IMG/M metagenome (GOLD analysis project Ga0247764, IMG submission 179932) | Plant litter microbial communities from Arlington Agricultural Research Station in Wisconsin, United States - UWRJ-L051-202B-4 | ecosystem: Environmental > Terrestrial > Plant litter >...
CGCGTCGCGGGCTCATCGGGCGTGCGCTGTTGCCGCTCGCCGGCTAGCGCTCAGCTCGGCAGCTCGTCGTCTTCTGCGCTGCGCCGGGAGGGGCGCTTTTCCTGGGACTTCGGCGACGCGGGTGCGCCAGGACCTGACTCCACGATCACGGCGTAATCGTAGTGGTGAAGGTCCTGCGTGGGCGGAGGCTCCGCGCCGAGCCAGATCGCTGCCACGCGCCGAGCTCCGCGCCGCTCGAGTCGCCGAGGGATAGCGGTGCGTTCGCAGTGGGCGCGGCCGGCCAAGATCAACATGCGCCGCATCGGAGCGTGGCGACTGAGCCAGGAGGCGGACGCCGTGGCCATCGTCTCGTCCCAAACCAGCTGCGCGGCATAAAAACGATCGACGGAATCGTCATCCACTCCTGGATGGTCGTGCATCCAGCGTTCGAACCGCGCGCGGTGTTCGGCGTCGTTCAAGTCCATCTCCGGCAGGCGCCGACGCTGCTTGAGCGTCAGTCCGTCCAAGCCGTTCTGCGCGACCGCTCGGGTGAGTTCTTGCGAGGCGTTGAGCGCGATCAGCGGCACCCCGAGCTCGCGAGCGCGCTCGAGCTGCGGGCGGTAGTAGGCGAACGGGTAGCCCCAACGCTTTTCATAGCCGGTCTTGCTGACGAGCTGCTCGTTCGTCCAATGTCGCAGCGAATAGGCAGTCAACTTCGGTTGCTGCTCGCGGGGCCACATCTCGAGCCCGAGCCCAAGCTCCAACCCCAGCTCGGTCGCTCGCGCCGATAGCAGCTCTAGCAGGTGATATTCTGCGTAGTGCGCAGGTGCGGAGGCGTGCGCCTCGCCCGCGCACACGGCTTCGTAGCCGAGCAACTCGCTGACGTAGCTCGACTCGCTCAGCTCTTGACCGTCGCTCAAACGCGTGACGCGCACACGCCCTCGCGCCTGAAACACGATGTCCGGGTCGGTTGCGCGCGGCGGCGGCGCCTTGGCCTTGGGCGGCTCGAACGTGCGGTCCACGGTGTAACCGATGGGCTGCTTGGCGGTCGCGCCGCAACCAAGCAACAGTGCACACACCGACAGCAACCAGAGCGGCGTCGCGCTGAGTGGCTTGTTCACAAAGCTTTCTCCACCAACTCTTCTGGCAGAAGTGGGCTGGGTTTTCCACTTGCTAGCAGCCACAGCTGATGGGCGGCGCGCGTCGCGCCGATGTGAAGCAGGTGCCGCGCCTCGTCTTCGGCCGGATAGGAGCCTTCGTTCACCTCCGCCAACACGACGTAGTCGAACTCCAGACCCTTCACTTGGCGCACGTCCGTGACGTCCACGCCGGGCTTGAACGGAAAGTCCTGATCGGCGATGCGTCGCAACCGCGGAATCTCCGCGCGTTTGAGGCCGTCGTAATAGGCGTCAGCTTGCTCCGGGAAACGCGTGACGATGGCGATGGAGGCGTTTGGCTCTTCGTTCAGCAAGCTGCGCAGCGACTCGCCGAGGAACGCCACGGCGTCGCCGGTGTGAGCGAACGTAAACAGTTCGACCGGCGCGCCATGACGGGTCGCCTTCGGTGCGTCCGGGCTGCTGAGCGGACCGAGCACTTGTCGCGCAAGGTCGATGATTTCGTGCGTGGAGCGGTAGCTCAGTTTGAGTGGCTCGACCTCGACGTGTGACAGACCGAGCTCGCCCAGCACTTGGTTCCAGTCGCTGAAACCGTTGTCCATCAACAAGCGCTGTTGGACGTCACCCGCAAGAGTGACGCTCTCCGAGCGGTTCACCGTCGCCAGCACCATCGACAGTTCAACGGGGCTCAAGTCCTGAGCTTCGTCGATCAAGATATGCTCGTAGACGACCGGCTCCTTGCTAGCCACGTTGCGCGTCAACGGACCGCGCAGGCGTTGACTCAGGCGCAGCAGCAAAGCGTCGTCCTCGACGTCGAGCCTGGCGCCCTCGTCGACGTCGCGGCCATCGATGCCGCGACCGCGATCCGGCTCTTCACGCGGTTCATCGTCGGAAGCCTCGCTCTTGCGACGCTTCGGCGCTTCGCCCTCCTCGTGTTCGGCGCGGGCCTGACGGTCTTCGCGCCGCTCTTCTTTGGCGCCCAGCTCCTCCAGGACCTCGCCGATGCGTGCGCTGACGTAGGTGAGGGCGCGCTCGATCTCGTCGCGCCGCATCGGATCCCGCGTATACGCCGCGAAGACGCGATGAATCAGCTCGCGATCGGAGAGGAGTTCGGCCCAGTGCGACACCACGTCCCGCGTAGACGCCAGGCCGACCTTGATCGTGCGCTCCAGGCTGACGCGCGCGTTCGTGGTCAGGGCACGGCCTTCAGCCGTGTCCAAGCGCGTGCTGAGCGCATGTAGCCGATGGCCCGCTACGCGGCTCTCCGTCGAGCGCCAGCCTTCGAGCACCTTGACGCCCGCCTCGCCTTCGTTGGCCAGCGCACGGCGCACTTCCGCGTCGAGCCGATCGCGCAGGCGATTCACTTGGCCTTCGATGGCATGCAGCATCGCTGGATGCTTCTTTAGCCGCGTGACCACGCTGGGGGTGTCGTCTCGGTAACGACTGGGTAGCGATGGGAACAGGGCTTGCCGCAAGCGACTGGAGAAGTCCTCGTAGGTGCGGATGGCGACGCCGTTCACGCCGAGCGCCGGCAACACGCCGTTGATGTAACGGGCGAGCGCGTCGTTGAACACGATCACCAACATCCGATCGGGACGGAACCTGCGGGGATCCTGGAAGGCCAGATAGGCCAGGCGATGCAGGCCGATCGTGGTCTTGCCGCTGCCTGCGCCACCTTGGATCACGACCAGACCCGAGTCCGGGCGCGTGATCAGCTCGAATTGGCGCCGATCAATCAGCGGCGTGATCTCTTTGAGCTGCTTCTCTTCGCCGCCTTCTTGGCCAGTGCCGAGCTTGCCGGGGCGATGGTGTTGTTCGGCGCGCAGCGCGCTGCCCGAGCCGCCGGCGAGCCGCCGCGCGGAGTCGCCCAAACGCCGAAACTCGCCGTTCTTGCTGCGAGCGAACGAGCCCTGACGGCAGCCGATGCGCCGCAACTCAGCGTCCGCGATCACGAGGCTGCGGCGCGTGGCGACGGTGCCGCTCACTTCCTTGCCGCCAAATTCCTCGTCGTAATCTTCGCCCTCTTCGTAGCGGTAAAAGAGGCGGCTCACCGGCGCGTCGCGCCAATCGACGATGCGGATGTCAGAGCGCGTGTCGAGGTGAGTGCCACGGCCTATCAGCACCTCTCGCCGACGCGGACCTTCTTCGAGCACCAATCGACCGAAGTACGGTGAGCGCGGATCGACCTCGGTCTCGTTGACTTGACGCAGCCGCGTGGCGAGCAGCTGAAGCCGCTCCATCTCCTGCACCAGCGGCGGCACGTCTTCCATTCGCGCCGACGCGATCTGGTCTCGCAGGTCGAGTAGCCGCGCGTCGTACTCGGCGATGTCACGAGGCGACGGCTGCTTGCTCTTTTGGGTCGCCAGATGTTGGGCGACCCGCTCGAGACAAGCGAGCTCCTCTTCCACGATCTGGTCGCGCTCAGGATCTTGTGTCGCTTCGGAAACGCTCGCCATGTTCAGATTGGGTCAACTAGCCGGAGAGGCCGCTTGAGCTGCCGAGACCGGGCAGACTACACTGCCAAAGTTCCCGCGCTGCCTAAACAAAAAGGGGGCGGGCGATTAGCACGAAGCGCAGCCACGGGCACCCCGAACTCTCCGGCCGCCCAGCGGCGAGGGCCCTGACGGCCGCCGCGGATCGTGGCGAAATCGCATATCTTTGCCGAGTTCGCGCCCACGACGAGAGCTTTGAGAGGTTTTGCGTTGAGGGCGTGAAAAACTCGGTCTACGCTGAGCGTTACAGGGAGATTTGGCTTGGCACACACGATGCGCGCCATGCTGCTCGACGCGCCACAGTCCCCGTTGAACCTGCGACGTGTCCCCATCCCGGAGCCGCGCCCGGACGAAGTCCTCATTCGCGTGCGCTGCTGCGGCGTGTGTCGAACGGATTTGCATGTGCGCGACGGGGAGCTTTCGGCCGCAAAGTTTCCGTTGATCTTGGGTCACCAGATCGTCGGAACGGTGCTGGCTGTCGGCCGCGACACCGAGGGTTTGGTGGAAGGGCAACGCGTCGGCGTGCCGTGGCTCGGCCGAGCCTGCGGCGGGTGCCGCAATTGCAACGCGGGCACGGAGAACCTGTGCGAGCGCGCTCTATTCACCGGCTATCAGCTGGACGGCGGCTACGCCGAATACGCGGTGGCACAGGGGCGCCTGGCTTTGCCGCTACCCGGCTCCTTTCCAGACGCGCAAGCCGCGCCGCTGCTTTGTGCGGGTCTGATCGGTTACCGCGCTCTCTCCGTGGCGGGAGACGCGCGTCACGTGGGCCTATACGGGTTCGGTTCTTCGGCGCACATCTTGGCCCAGGTAGCGCGGTACCAAGGCCGCAAGGTGTACGCTTTCACGCGTCCAGGGGACGCCGTGGCGCAGGCGTTCGCGCGGCGGCTAGGCGCGGAGTGGGCCGGCGGATCCGACGAGATGCCACCTGAAGCCCTGGATGCCGCGATTCTTTTTGCGCCGGCAGGAACCCTGGTTCCTCGCGCGCTGCGCGCCGTCCGCCCGGGAGGCAGCGTAGTTTGCGCCGGGATCCACATGTCCGATATCCCGTCCTTCCCCTATGAGCTGCTCTGGGGTGAACGGGTTCTGCGCTCGGTCGCGAATGTCACGCGCAAAGACGGCCTGGAGTTTCTGGAGTTGGCGCCGAAGGTCCCGATCCAAACCGAAGTGCGACGCTACAATTTGGATCAGGCCAACGAAGCACTCGAAGATCTGCGGCAAGGCAACTTCAGCGGGGCGGCCGCGCTGGTCGTAGCGTAGCTCTGCTGAAACCTCGCACCAGAATGAAAAATCTTCGTGCGACGTGGAACCTCGTCGGAGCTGGCAGTGTCGGACCGAACTGGTGACGCACAGCGCGACGCCGAGGAGCAGGACATGCGGGTGGATCGTGAAGCGCTAGCGACGGACCTTTACGAACTCTTGGGGGTGAATCCGAACGCCACAAGGGAGCAGATTCAAGCCGCCTACCGGCGCCAGATCCGCAGTAGTCATCCGGATTTACGACCGGAAGACGCCGAAGCCGGCCGCAAGACGGCACGTTTGAATCGCGCCGCTTCCGTGCTGCTCGACCCCGAGGCGCGTAGCCTTTACGACCACCGACGCGTAACCAGCGCGTTCACGCGGCAGAGTGCGTCCTGGTTCGAGCGTACCTCCAGCGATGCCGCGTGGAGTGAACCGAAACGGCCACCCTCCAAACGCCGAACGTCGCGTTACGGTCGGCAATTGCGGGGAGGGACGGCGCGTCTTTGCTACCGGTTGGAGCTGCGGCTCGGGCGTCTGGGGCGAGAGGGGCAGGTCACCCTACTGGCTTGTTGTCTCACCTTGGGTTGTCTGCTGGTTGCGTGGGCACGCCCCAGCACAGCCCAACCTCAGCGCGTTTCAGTGAATCCGAGCGCGCTCACGCCTTGAAGCGCCTCAAGCCCACAGCTTGCGAGCGAAGGCTCCCAAACGACTGAGTACGAGCCCCGGGATACCGTGCCCGCCGGAAAACGGCGTGAATTCGACGTCTAGCCCTGCCGACTTCAGCAGCCGCTCCGACTCTTCCGCCAAAGCAAAGGGGAGTACGGCGTCGGCCATGCCGTGACTGATGAACACGGGCAGCCCTGCGCGGCGAGGCGCCAACTCCAGCCAGCGACTACGCCGGAGTACGCTGCCGCTGAGCAACGCCAGACCGCCGAGCGCCAGTCGACTATCGAGCGCGGTGTCGAGCGCCAGCATGGCGCCCTGCGAAAATCCCCCAAGAATGAGCTCGTTCGGTTCGACCGAAAGCTCTCTTTGGAGCGCGAGCAAGAACGCTTCTAGTTGCGCGCGGGCTGCAGCCAGGCCGCTCGGTTCCCGCTCCGTTAGCACCTCGTACTGTTTGGTGTACATCGCGACTTGGAGCTCGACCATGTCGATCATCCACCAGGCGCGAGCGGCCAAGCCGTCCGGCGCACCCGGTTCCAACACCAGAGGCGCCATCGGGAACACGCAGCGCACCGAGTCCGGAAGCTCCAGCTCCTCCGCCATGGGGAGCAGATCCGTGCCAGGCGCGCCGAAGCCATGCAGCAACACCAACACCGGACCGTCGCCGCCACCTTGGCCGTCGTTTCCGCCGGTGATGTGAGCGGACAGCTCCGCGAACTTCTGCCTTCGCATGCGGCGAGAGTTACGCGAAGGACCCAGGTTAGCAACGTTTTCGCGCGAGTCGGCCCAAGCTTTTGCGGTGGCAGGTTCTGCGAGTTTGGCGCACCTATCGCACGGCGATTTGCCGGCACCCGAGGTTCGTGGTTGGTTCTCGCCGATGGACCTGAAGGAGCTCGTTACCGAATTGCTCTCCGAGCTGGGTAAAGTCTCGCGCAGCGACGCCGTGGTCGGTGCCGTGCGTGACGCGGGTCAGGCCAAAGTGCTGCCGCTCAGTCGCATCAGTATCGGCTTTGGCACGGCGACGGCCGAAGTCGGAAGCAAGGCCAACGGGGATACGCCCAATAGCGCGGGTGCTGCTGGCGGTGGCGCGGGTGGCGCGATTGTGGTCGAGCCGCGGGCGTTCGTTGTCGTGGGGCAGGATGGCGCAGCGCACATGCTCGCGCTCGAAAAGGGCAAACCAGCGTCCGTACGCACCGGCATCGAGATCTTGCCCGGTAGGCCCGACACACCGAACGCGCTGCCCCCGCCTAAATCCGAAGGGTGATGGTCGGAGGCGAGGCCCGTGCAGCTGCTCCTGCTGCTCGCCGCGAGCCCGCTCGCGCTGCTGTTCTTGGCGCTTTTTTGCCAGATCCGTTTGCAATTCGAAGGCAAAGCGATCGGTGAACCGAATGGCTTCTGGGCGGCGGCCGGTGGCGTCTCGCTGCTGGGTTTCAGCTTTGCTTTCTCGAATTCCTCGAAAAGCGAACTGCGATCTGAGCTGCATATTGGTCGTCGCCGGCTGCGGCTGCCGAAGCGCAAAGCCAAAACGGATACTCACGCCAAGCCGAAACCGGCGAAGGCGCCCCAGCCCGCCGCGCCGCTCACTGAGCGGCTCGAGCAAGCATTGGATGGGTTCCGTGGCGTGCGCCGCGCCATCGCGCTCGGCTCGACCCACGTCGATCTGAGTTACGGTTTCTCGGACATCGCGCTGACGGGGCAGATCTCGGGCGCGCTCTATGCGCTGTCGGGCGCACTACCCCCGCAGATTCGTGTGAGGCAGACGCCGCGCTGGGATGGCGTCGAGCGCTTCGAGCTGAGCGCCGCCGGAAGCCTGCTGTTTTCGCTATTCGGCGTGCTTCGCGAGCTTGCCTGGTACATGCTCTCGCGCAGGCGGGCTGTCCGCCGAAACCGTCCCGAACCTTCCGCACGAGCGCACGATGGGCAAGTCCAACATCTCCGAGATCGTCAATAGCCTGCTCAGCGGCGTCCACGGCATTTCGCGCAGTGAAACCATCGTGGGCGCGGCGCAACAGGCCGGCGACGCCACGGTGATCCCAGTGCATCGCCTGAAGATCGCGTTCGGTGCAGCCAGCGCGACCGCGGGGGCACAGGGCACACGCTTGGGTGGTGACTCCGGTGGCCACGGCGCAGGCGGCGCCGTGGAGTTGGAGCCGGTCGCCGCCATCGCGGTTGGAAAAGACGGTCGCGCGGAGCTGTTGACGGTCGATGCGGACGGGCGCGGCGTCTGGTCCGCATTGCTGCAAGAAGTGCCGGATCTGCTGGGCAAGCTGGCGCACACCATTGGTGAGCGCCTGCGCCAAGAGCTACCCGCCGCGAGCGTGGAGCCCGTGACTACGCTCCCGCAGGCGCCGGCGCAGCATTTGCCGGAAGCCACCGCCGCGAAACGCTCGGAGTGAGGGAGTTCAGGCTCCGCGCAACGCTTCGCAGACTTTGCGCAGGCGTTGGAGCGCCAGCGCCACGTGTTCCGCGCTGAGGGTCAGCGCTGGCCGCAGCCTCACGCTGCTCACGCCTCCGGACAACACCAGGAGTTGCTGCTCGTGCTCGCAGCGCTGGACGAACTCCGCACGCTGTCGCACATCCACCAGATCGAATGCGCAGAGCAGCCCCGCGCCGCGCGCAGCCGTGATCAGGCCTGGAAAGTCTTCGCACAGCGTCGTCAGGCCACGTAGCAGCTCGGTGCCGCGGTCGCGCGCGTTGTCGAGCAAGCCGTCGGCCTCGACGATCTCCAGGATGCGCGTGGAGCGGACCATGTCCACCAACCCTCCGCCCCAGGTGCTGGAAATTCTGCTGGGAACGCGGAAGACATGATCGACGCTGTCAATCCTACGCGACGCGAAGAACCCACCGACCTGGAGCTTCTTGGCGAAACACACGATGTCGGGGCGCACCGCGGCGTGTTCATGAGCCCACCAGCGCCCGGTTGCGCCCCCGCCAGTCTGCACTTCATCGAAAATCAGCAAGGCTTCGCGCTCATCCGCGATGCGACGGAGGGTGCGCAAAAACTCAGGGCGGAAGTGCCCGTCGCCGCCTTCGCCTTGGATCGGCTCGATCAAGATCGCAGCGATGCGATGCGGACGCTCGTCGAACGCACGCAGCAGCGCGTGTTCGCAACGTTGCTCGGCGGCCAGCACATCGGCACGACCTTGATCCGTGATGGGGAAGGTGAGCCGCGGCGCCGAGAGCCGCGGCCAATCGAATTTCGGGAAGTAGAGCACCTTCGCCGGATCGGTATTGGTGACGCTCAGCGTGTAGCCAGAGCGGCCGTGGAAAGCCTGCTCGAAATGCAAGATCTCGGTTCCGAGCTCGCCGCGCCCGGCGCGCAGATTGGTGCGAACTTTCCAATCCATGGCCGTCTTCATGGCGTTCTCCACCGCAAGCGCGCCGCCTTCGATGAAGAAGTAGTAGGGGTGCGTGGACGGGGCGCAGGTCCGCTCCAGCGTCGCTACGAACGTTGCAAACTCGGGCGTGTAGAAGTCGGGATTGGCGACCTTCACCCGTGCAGTGCGGAGCAACCGCTCTTGGGTCAGCTCGTCCTCGAGCCCAGGATGCCGAAACCCGAGCGCGTTCGAGGCGTAGAACCCGGAGAAATCCAGGTATTCTGTGTGACTGCGCGCATCCCGCAGCCACAGCCCGCGGCTCGCCTCCAGGTCCAGCACCAGCCCGTGCCCGGTGGTCTGTAGATGACGCGCGAGCGTCGCATGAACATCGTGCGGCTCGACGGGCACCATGCCGGAAGAATAGCACCGGCGCCCGAAGCCGGGACTCGCCACCTCGAACGACCTGTGGCTTACTCGAGTCGTGGCGCCGACGCCAAGGCTCAACCGTTCACGCCGCTCAGTATCGCGCCTGAAAACCTACATGGAAGCACTGCCGGTTCTCGAAGCTTGTGTCTCTTACTTACGTCAACATCCTGAAGAGCTGCTGCGCGCGCTGCGCAACTCGGTAGCGTTTCGCTTCGGCTTGCCGATCGACGCCTTGCGTTGGTTCCTCTCGCGCACGAGCGGCAAGAAGATGCCGCAGGACGTCCAGATCACCGCGATCGATCCCGGCGTGCGCGTCGGCGCAAGCTTCGTGCTGATGGGCGCTCCGTTGCGCGCTTCGGCGGATCTGTTCGTGGAACGCGTGAACCTCAGCGACACGGAGATGCGCTTCGAACTGCGCCTGGCCAACGTTTCGCTCAAGGTGCTGGACGACAAGAGTGAGGGCCCGCTCGTCGCGCTGCTCAAGTCCGGCGCGTTGGATTTGAGCAAGCCCGGTAACCTGGTGGCGTACATGCCCAAGCGCCCCCCGATTTTGGTCGATGCGCGCGACGACAAGATCACCATCGATTTGATGCGGCACCCCAAGCTTGCCAAAGATCCGCGCGTAAAACGCTGGATCTCCTTGCTCCTGCCGTTCGTGACGGTGTCGGGCATCCAGACCGAGAGCGACCACCTGGACGTCGCGCTGCGTCCGCTGCCCAACGGGTTCAGCTCCGCGATCGAGAGCTTGCGCCGAGCGTTCTGATGACCTCGCGCAGCGCCGTGGAATCAGTCGCCAACTACCACTGCCAGCTCGGCGAGAACCCGCTGTGGCACGCGCTCGAAGCACGCATTTATTGGGAGGACATCGACAGCGGGCGCCTATTCCGTGCAGAGCACGGCTCGCGCAGCCACGCATGTTTTTACCAGACGGACGTGGTCGGCGGCTTCACCTTCCAAGCCAATTCCGAGCTCCTGCTATTTCAGCGCGATCAACTGGCGGCGCTGGATTTGGCCACGGGCGTGCCCCGTGTACTACGCCAGAACATCGACTCGGAGATGGTACGATTCAACGACGTGATCGCCGATCCGGAAGGTCGGGTTTACGCCGGCTCCATCGGTTCGACCGATCGAAATGGCGGTCTCTACTTGGTCGAACGTGACGCCAGCGTACGCTGCCTGTGGAAGGGCACTGGCATCTCCAACGGCATGGCCTTCAGCGGAGATCTCTCACGCTTCTACTGGACCTGCAGCACCACGCGCCGCATCTTCGTGATGAGCTACGATCGCAAGAGCGGGCAATTGGGCGACAAACGCCTATTTTACGCCGCTCCCGAAGGAGAAGGGGATCCGGACGGCTTGACCATCGACACCGATGATCACATCTGGACGACGCGTTGGGGCGGCTCCGCGGTGTTGCGCATCACGCCCGACGGCAAGTTGGTCGATCGCATCGAGCTGCCCGTGACGCGGGTCACTTCGGCGACGTTTGGCGGGCCTAGCCTGGACACGCTTTACATCACGACCGCCGGCGGCGACGCTGCCAGCGCTAGCGAGGACGGCAGCTTGTTTCGCTGCGTGCCTGGGGGCGGAGTCCGGGGGCGGACTGAATTCACGTCCCGTATCGGTCTGTAGCCGGCGTTTCCGCCCACAAAGCCAGAACGCCAATCGGCGAACCGATTGGCGTTCTTTTTGACTGCGTGTGCTCAGGCCTCGGTTGTCGTTGCCGAAGGCAGCGCCGCCGGCGCGCGCGGCTCTGGTTTGCCGTCCCACCAAGCCTTCAGTCGCTCGATACTGAAGGGCCGCGAGTAGCCTGCCAGCAAGATCAGGCACAAC
>Ga0247764_1000799_pt1 | contig 11049 bp, 10 predicted proteins | sample UWRJL051202B4_FD_179932 | JGI IMG/M metagenome (GOLD analysis project Ga0247764, IMG submission 179932) | Plant litter microbial communities from Arlington Agricultural Research Station in Wisconsin, United States - UWRJ-L051-202B-4 | ecosystem: Environmental > Terrestrial > Plant litter >...
AGTTCGCCGCTGAGCAGCTGTCGCTCGAATTCCTGATTTTCTCCTACATAAGAACTGATCATCTTTTTAATCTGTCGGGTCTTCAGCAATAGACCCAACCCAAAATCATCCACGCCGGCATTATTGGAGATACAGGTAAGCCCGCTGACCCCCTTCTCCGACAAAGCAGCAATACAATTCTCAGGAATACCACACAAACCAAAACCGCCCAGCATAATGACAGCTCCGTCCTGAATATCATGAATGGCATTAGATGCCCCGTCAACGACTTTTCTCATCTGGCAAGAGTTATAGGTGATAAAAATACGATATTTCTGTCCACTACCTTACTTCGGCAGCTTCCCTTTCACCGTGTCCGTAAGTTTTCGGTCACCCGGCAGAAGATTAGGGCCTGCTCCGGATGGTTGTTTTATCAGTGGTCTGATTAGTCCGTTTGGCTTGTAAGATGCAGGAGGGTAATTAGGGGCATGAGGGTTCGGTTTTGTGATCGCCGGAGCCGTAGACAGCGGCGCGACCGGCGCCGGCACCGTCATGGCCGGCCTGGAAGTAGTAATGGCAGGCCTCGAATAACTTTCAGACCGCAGACGATTCCCCCGGACCTGGATGCTGTCAAATATATTTCTCATCAGCTCAGGATGCTCCTGGTAATAGGTGTAACTCTTACTGAACTCCTCCCGCGAAACCTCGTGCAGCTGGAATACCTGCTGGTAGAGCTTCTGTGTCTCTGTCTTTACATTTATCCGGGCGGAATCCTTCCATAGGTACATGGAAGAATATTGATCGGTCTGGACCATATCCCAAAGGATCTTCTCCATTTTTTCACGGGGTATGATACCCGAAGGAATGTGGTCCTTATCCGAGCAACCCACCACTAACAATATCGCTAAGAGGCCTGCGACTACCCTCATTGAAGATCTTGTTTATATTTGTTGATATTGGTAATATCCAGCCTGGTGAGCAATTCCAGTGCGCGGCTCTTCTCATCCGGAGCTGATTTCTGGAATATCTTCGATAGTTCGTTCGCTTTGCCCTGGAAAAAGAACTGCATGACCATCGTATTGGGCGTCTCTGTATTGATCGTATTGAGCATATTCAGCGTATTCAAAATGGCCGCCCTGCCATCCGCTTCTTTGTCGTACAGCTGATCCAGCCCTAACCGATAATAGCTGTAATAGGCATCGTGAATAAGCGTATACTTACTGTTGGTAAGATTCTCTATCAGCCAATAGCGGTTACGAATCCCGTCAAAAGCCTTCCAGCCGCTGATATCCCTGCTATCCGGCGCATTATTGACGATATTCAGCGCCTTCTGGTAATAGGGATCACCACCCCTTAAAGCAAAGGAATCGAAATTCAATCCCAGGATCATGTATATGTAGTAGGCGAACTCCGCCGTCAGATTAGCGGCAAAGGGCTCTGTCCCCTGAACCCTGTTCTCATTGAAATCAAGCGGCTGATATTCTACATAACGAAAGGCAAATGAGGCATCCTCAAAATTGATCAGCGGTGTCTGATACGAGGAATTAAAGACAGACCGTCCTGCCTGTACGGTCAGGGTAGCCTGGAATGTATTATTGTCTCCGGCAGAACTGACATTCAGCAGGAAGTTGCAGGCGATCTTCTCATTATTTTGAAAAGACTCATTGGACCATTTCCTGGTATTTACAAAATCACGCAACGCTGCCTGCAGGGTCTGAAAAATCTTATGGTCCACCGAAGAAGGCAGGCGGTTTGCCAGTACAGTAATATTAGCCTGTAGTTCCTGGGCCTGCAGGCAGGGTGTCGCCAGCCCTGCAATCAATACCAGTAAAAGATACTTTTTACGCATACAACAGTTTTACAATGCTATCAACGATATCACGGGCCACTTGTTGCTTAGTCTTCTGCTCATAAGAAGACTCATGGCCATCACTCCCGAAAATGGTGATTTTATTCGTATCATATCCGAAGCCGGCCCCCGCATCATTGAGCGAATTCAGGACAATCAGGTCGGCATTCTTAGTCTTCAATTTCTCCAGGGCATACTCCTTTTCACCGGTAGTCTCCAGGGCAAAACCAACCAGCACCTGCCCCTTCTTTTTCTGCTGCCCCAGCGTCTTTAGAATATCCTTTGTCTTTGTCAGTTCCAGTACAAATGTGTCACTCTTTTTCTTGATCTTTTCCTTCGAACGGGTGACGGGAGTATAATCGGCTACTGCGGCCGACATGACCCCAATATCAGCCCCGGACCATCTCTCCAGGCAGGTAGTATACATTTCAAGGGCCGATACAACCCTATACACGCTTACCCCCGGATGATCAGCTTCCTGAGCAGACGGTCCCAGTACCAAATCCACCAACGCCCCTCTCTCCGCCAGTTCCCTGGCGATAGAAATACCCATTTTACCGGAAGAATGATTGCCGATAAACCGGACCGGATCCATTGCTTCATAAGTAGGTCCCGCCGTCACCAGGGCTTTTTTCCCTGCCAGATCACGGCCGGGTCCTGAAAACACCTGGTCCTGGATATAAGCCAGGATTTTCTCCGGTTCGGCCATTCTGCCATCTCCATAAAGACCGCTGGCCAACTCCCCCTTCTCGACCGGTATAATCTTATTGCCGAACTGATGCAGACGCTCGAGATTAGCCTTCGTGGAAGGATGCCGCCACATATCCTCATCCATGGCAGGTGCGACGACAACCGGGCAGGTCGCTGACAGATAAGTGGCCAGCAGAAGATTGTCGCAAAGTCCCTGTGCCATTTTAGCCAGGGTATTACAGCTGAGAGGCGCCACGAGGAATATATCGGCCCAACGGCCCAGTTCGACATGATTAGCCCAGGTATCTTCTTCAAAAAGATCTACCAATACAGGGTGTTTGGAAAGGGTAGCCAGCGACAAAGGAGTAACGAAATCCCGGGCGGCAGGGGTGAGAATAACCTTGACAGAAGCACCTTCTTTTATTAATAACCTCACCAGTAACAAGGACTTATACGCAGCAATACTACCCGTTACACCCAGTAAAATTTTCTTTCCCTGGAACATGAGAATAAAATTAGGTCAATAAAAAGGGCGCCACAGGCGCCCACAGGCCCAATTGGCCATCGTATCGTAAATGATTTTCCTTCTGCTTACCGTTATTTGAAAAGATCGTCATCGTTCTTACGATAATAGATCTTATCCTCCATGAACTCCTGGGTAGCCAGCAATGCCGGGTTGGGCATTCTTTCATAAGCCTTGGAGATCTCGATCTGCTCTTTATTCTCATGAATTTCTTCCAGGCTATCCGTATGGCTGGCGAATTCTTCTAATTTATTATGCAGCTCTTCCTTCAGAGAAATATTGATCTGATTGGCCCTTTTTGCAATAATGGCAATAGATTCATACAGATTACCCGTCTTTGCCTTAATGTCGCTAAGGTTCTTCGTCTCCACTACATTACTGGTGTTGGAATTAACTTGTCTTCTTAACCTGCTCATTTTTTAGCAATTTAATATTAGTTTGAGATAAATTCAGATACTCCTGCACACTCTTCGTCAACTTGCTATCGGGAAAACGATCCACGAACTCATTGCATTGTGTAACGACCTGATTAAACCGGTCTTCTTTTTTTTCCTCCACACTCACCAGGGCATATTCGTAATATGATCTGATAATCAGGAACTTGTATTCGTCGCTCTTTTCTGAGTCCGGATAGCTGTTCATCAGGCTGGTACAAGCCACCCCTGCCGCCTTAAAATAACTCAGATTGAAATACAGCTCAGCACTCTTGAAATCCTTCAGTTCCAGCTTGGACCTGCACTTATCGATGATCTCGGTAGCTTCTTTAACCTTGGGCGAACCGGGATGCGTATTGACAAATGCCTGCATAAACCCGATGGTCTTGGTAGTATTGGTCTGATCCAGCTCGACCTTGGGAGATTGCCTGAAAAAGGTATACGCCCGCATATAATCCATCTCCTCGGCCTTGGTACTGTTGGGAAAAACCTCGACAAAACCCTTAAAAAGGTTCTCCGCATTGGCATAATCCTTCAGATAATAGGCGCAATAAGCGAATTTGTAATAAATATCCTCAAAATGCTCACTCCCCTTAAATACCCTGAAAAGTTCCTCAAATAACTGCTGGGCATGATTATAATCCTTGTCTGCATAGTACTTGTCAGCCATACGCAGTTTGTAATCATAATCATTGCTTTTCAGAACCTTAGAAAAAGGAGAACAAGCAGAAAGTGTAACAATTCCTATAAGAAATACAGTGAGTAGTCGCATAAAGACCCGCAAAATTAAGGTTTTAAACACAAATTAATGCTAATAAAAACACGAATTAACACTAATAATCGCTTATTAATGCTAATTCGTGCTACAAATTCGTGTTAATTCGGTTTATTTTTTCCTCAGATTAGGATGTGGGGCCGGTACTGTGTTCGGGCCTTCTTCCCCGGTGCCGTCTTTCAGGTCAACCGTATTCTCTTCGCCACCGCTTTGTCCATAGCGGAAGATAAATCTGTCGGCGCTAATTCCTTCTTTTTCAACGAGATAGTTGATAACTGCATTTACACGATCCCAGCTGAGCTGCTGTGCGGCCTTGCTGGATTCGCCATAACCGATAACGGCTATTCTGCAATTAGGGCTATTCTTCAGCTTTTCTGCTGTGCTGGCCAGTAATGCCTGAGCATCCTTAGACAGGGTAACAGATCTTCCTTTGAAAGTAATGCTTGGTAAGTCACCGACATTACATTTGCCATGACCGCCTATTCCATTGGAATCGATATAAGCTTTCAGGTCTTTACAGCACTGAGGATCAGGACATTTACCAACACCATCCGCATCTACAGGCTGGCACTGAGTGGGGGTAATGAGCTCCTTGTCCTTACAATCAGGTACACCGTCACCATCCGTATCACGGCTCACACCATGAGAATCGACAGGGCAGCCTTTGGGAGTATTGGGCTCCAGATCGAACTGATCGGTAACGCCATCCCCATCTGCATCATCCAGTACAGGTTTTGGCAGCTTCATGTGACGGGGAGCATTGATCTCGTTGTAAGCGTAATCCAAAGGATTCAGCCACCAAAGAGGCTCGACGGCATGTTTGCCGATATTGACGTTCAGACCTACGGAAAGAAAATTATAGGAATCGGCAGACCTTGTCTGGGCAATTGCCTGGAAAGCGGTGGGAGAATAGTTGTTCTGCCATTGCTGACCATCCAGCAGATCCGTCGTTGTGAAAGTGTATTTATCTTCGATAGCCAGGTTAAACCGGTTGTTCAGTTTGAACTGGAAACCGATACCGGCTACGCCAACCATAGCGATGGGAGCACCACCTAATGAACCACTGGTATTGCTTCTTTCAGCCATCGTAGACCAGGAGCCCTTCAATACATTATCCTTGATAGCCTTGCGGATATCCTTACGGTGCTTATGATCGAATTCACCGTTAAACTGAGTCAGCACGCTGGTATAATCGTAAGGCGTTCCGGTTCCATCGACTGTTTTATAGAAAGTACTGTATGTCATGGCGCCAAATCCTCCAAAGAAATAAGCATTCCACCCGGTCTTGGCCTTGTGAAAATTGATATTATTCAAGGTAAATACACCCTGGAGAGAGAGTTCATGCACAGTAGAACGATAGTTATAGAAAATAGCATCACCTGCTACACCGCTGCCATTGCCGTAGTAAGAAGCCAGTACCGGATTCTTGCCATAGGACTGGCTGGGTTGATAATTCAATCCTCTCAGGCGTATCCAGTCATATTCCGCCCGCAGCGAGAATACATAACCGAGCGCTTTTCTCAGATGTATGCCGAATCCCCCTGTGGGACCCCAATTGCTGACATCCGTGATGCCGGTCGTGTAACCGCCTTTGATTCCAAGTTCCCATTCATTCCGTGGCTTGGCAGGGAAGGGATACGCGTTATTCAGGAATTCATTGTGTTGAGCGAGGCGTTTGGTAGGAATAAGAGAGGAGTCCCGCACATCATAACTGCTACCCACTTGGGCATGCGAGTATGATATAAACAGGCAGAGTAACCCAACTAAAAGAGTGAATTTTTTACTTGCCATAACTGAAGTTTATGTGAATGAATGAATTAAACCTGAGAAGAATATGCTGCAAAAATAGAGATTGGTGAGCAAAAACCAAATTTTTTTAACAATACATATAAAATAAAAATTGTATTACGCGCACCGTTAGACAACTGAAATTTAAAATTAGATGCTTTAGCGAATGAAAATATTCTCAAAGTAGTAATATTGTTCTTCCGTTCATTCGCTTGACAGGACAGCAACCGGAGACGAAGGGCATTTGACTGTTTAGTCAGGCAGTGCACAAGAACCAGCCGTTTTGAGCAGCGGGGATGATTCGACATAATTTAAAATAAAGACGAAGTGAACAGATGAAAATAGCACAAGTAATACTACGTGAGGAATTGATCGTCTTCGAAAAGAAGTTCAAAGAGGCCGTCAAGAGCCAGGTGCCGCTGCTCGACAGGATCATGCGATTCATAGTCAATAGGAAAGGCAAGCAGCTCAGGCCCATGTTCGTTTTACTCTCCGCCAAACTATGCGGGCCCATCAATGAATCCGCCTACCGGGCAGCCTCCCTCGTAGAATTGCTGCACACCGCAACCCTCGTGCACGACGACGTCGTCGATGAATCCCTGGAAAGAAGAGGCTTCTTCTCTACCTACGCCTTATGGAAGACCAAAATCTCCGTCCTGGTCGGCGACTACCTCTTGTCCAAAGGCCTGTTACTCTCCCTGGACCATAATGATTTCAGAATATTACAGCTTCTATCAGACGCAGTACGTAAAATGAGCGAGGGGGAGTTGCTTCAGATGGAAAAATCCCGGTCGCTCAACCTGGATGAAGACGTTTATTTCGAAATTATCCGCAACAAAACGGCATCTTTGCTCGCTTCTTCCTGCGCAGCCGGAGCTTTTGCCGCCTCCGGCGACGAGGCGCTGGCCGAAAAACTACGTCGTTTCGGGGAAAAGGTGGGGATTGCCTTCCAGATCAAAGACGACCTCTTCGATTACGGCAGTGAGGCGATCGGTAAGCCGACCGGAAATGATATAAAAGATAAGAAACTGACCCTGCCTCTTATTTATGCCTTAAATATCATGGATAAACCCACCCGCAGGGAACTGATTTATATCATCAAAAATCAGAATAAGGATCAGGAAAAGGTGAAGTACGTCATTAAAAAGGTAACCGAAGCCGGTGGTATTGAATACGCTACACAGAAAATGAATGCTTATCGGGATGAGGCCCTGGCTATCCTGCATGAATTTGAGGATAATGATGTCCGTAAGGGACTGGAAGAGTTGGTCAGGTATACCACTGATAGAAAGTATTGAATTTCACTTACCGGAAGAATAACCAATAATGATGCAAAAACGCTGGAATATATTGCAGGCAGATCCTGCCAAAGTCGCTGTTTTGCAGACGGAGTTAAAGGTCAGCCCGGTAATCTGCCGGATCCTGGCACAGCGCGGGATAGCAACTTTCGGACAGGCCAAAGACTATTTCCGGCCGAAGATAACGGAACTGCATAGCCCTTGGCTGATGAAGGATATGGACAAAGCAGTCACTCGTATCCTGGGCGCCTTCCAAAAACAGGAGAAGATCCTTGTGTACGGAGATTACGACGTAGATGGCACCACCGCAGTAGCCTGCCTTTTCCAGTTCTTTCAGAAATGGTATATCCCCGACCGGATCGATTTTTATATCCCCCACCGCTATCGGGAAGGATATGGCATATCCAGGCAAGGAATTGATTTTGCCAAAGAAAAAGGCTTTAACCTGATCATTTCCCTGGATTGCGGCATCAAATCGGTAGACCTGATCACTTATGCCGCCTCGCTGGGAATGGATTTTATCGTGTGCGATCACCATCTGCCGGACCCGGAATTGCCACCGGCCGTTGCTATCCTGAATCCCAAACAAGCCGATTGCCCATACCCATATAAAGAATTGTGTGGCTGCGGAGTAGGTTTCAAATTGATCACCGCCCTCTGCGAAAAACTGGATTTCAGGAGTGACGAACCTTTCCACTACCTGGACCTGGTAGCCACGGCCATTGCAGCCGATATCGTACCGATGGACGGTGAGAATCGTATCCTGGCTTATTATGGCTTAAAAAAAGTAAATGAAAACCCCAATAACGGGATCAAAGCCCTGATCCAGCTGAGCGGCCTGCAAAAAGAGCTGAAGATCACCAACCTGGTCTTCATGATCGCCCCCCGGGTGAATGCAGCCGGACGGATGGACGACGCACGTAAAGTCGTCCAGATGTTCACCGCTCCGGACCTTACGGAAGCAATGATATTTGCCAGCCTCTTACACGCTGACAATACAGATCGCAAAGAGACGGACCTCAGTATGACAGAAGAAGCCCTGGCCCTTTTGGACAAAGATGCCAGCCAGGCAGACAGAAAGTCTACCTTCTTATACCAGCCGCATTGGCATAAAGGAGTCGTTGGAATCGTAGCCTCCCGCCTTATCGAAAGATACTATCGCCCTACCGTCATATTAACCCGGAGCGGCGACCTGATTGCAGGTAGCGCAAGGAGTGTAAACGGCTTCAACCTCTATGAAGCCATACATGCCTGCCGGGAACACTTAGTGGGTTATGGCGGCCATTTTGCTGCGGCAGGCGTTACCCTGTTGCCCGAACAGGTCGTCGCATTCGAACTGAAGTTCGAAGAAGCCGTAGCTTCCATGATCGACCCATTATCATTGGTCCCCGAAATTATCATCGATGCCGATCTGTCCTTTGCCGACATTAAAGAGTCGTTTTATAATATACTCAACCAGATGCAGCCCTTTGGCCCGGGAAATACCCAACCCGTATTTATCGCCCGCAAAGTGATGGATAAAGGCTATTCCCGGATCGTCAAAGAACAACATATCCGTTTTTCTCTCTCCCAGAATGGCAGCATGATGGATGGCATCGGCTTCGGCCTGGCGCACAAATTTCATCTGTTCGAGACCAGGGAACCCCTCGACGTGGTATTTACCCTGGAAGAAAATGAATGGAACAATCAAAAGAGCCTTCAGCTAAAAGTGATCGACTTTGAATTAAGCAAAAATGGGGACCGGTAAGGCCCCCATTTTTGCCGGGAGATTTCAAAGAGGGCTTTGCCCCCATAAAGCGACGCATTAGTCGACGCAACGCACCTAAGCTTCCACTATTATTTTCCCTGCCCGTTCTCCGGACATTAATTCGACACTGCGCTGAATAAAGCTCGTAAGACCGCCGCCTTTCAATAATCCCTGGGAGAGCAGCGCCAGATCAGCCAGGTTATGTACTAACTTCTCCTGCTTGGCCTTATCTTCCTCTCTTAATACAGTCTGATAAATCGGATGATTCCCATTCACCGTCAGCGTGACCTCATCCGGCATATTCGCATAGAAGCTTCCCATCGGACCGCTCATGGCCGCCATATCTTTCATACGACGCATAAATTCCGGCCTGGTAGCGATAACAGGAGGGGCTTCGGGACTCAGCCCCTTTACTTCCACGCTGACATGCAAGTCGGGAACCTGTCTGCCGAACAGTTCTTTCAGACTGGTTTCTTCTCCCTCATTCAGCACGGAACTGCCGGCATCCTCGGACTTGTCGATCAGATTATCCGCAATATCCGAGTCTACCCGTGTAAAATGCACATCCGGCCATTTCGATTCCATCTGGTTGATGAAGCTGGCATCGATGATCGTCTCCAGCTTCACGATAGCATAGCCCTTTGCCTGAGCCTGCTGAATATAGCTGTCCTGCTGAACCGGATTGGTCGTATACAGGATAACCAGTTTGCCTTCTTTATTTTTCTGCAGCCCTTCCGTAGCCGCCTTGTATTCTTCCAGCGTATAGAATTTGCCGCCTTTCACGTCTTCCATGATATGAAAACGATTGGCTTTTTCCACAAACTTATCGTCGGTCATCATCCCATACTTCACGAACAGTCCCAAACTTTCCCACTTCTCCTCGAATTCCTTTCTTTCCGTATTGAAGATCTCTTCTAACTTATCCGCGACTTTTTTGGTGATATGGTTCCCGATCTTTTTTACATTCGGATCACCCTGCAAATAGCTCCGGCTCACGTTCAGTGGGATATCCGGGCTATCGATGACACCATGCAGCAACATGAGGAATTCGGGAACGATGTCCTTTACTTCGTCGGTGACAAAGACCTGGTTGCTGTACAGCTGGATTTTGTCCTTTTGTATTTCGTAACTCTGTTTGACTTTCGGAAAATACAGGATGCCTGTCAGATTGAAAGGATAATCCACATTGAGATGGATCCAGAAAAGAGGGGGTTCACCATAGGGGTAAAGCTCTTTATAAAAATCCTGGTAATCCTGGGCAGTCAGCTCACTGGGTTTCCTCACCCAGGCTGGATTGGGGTTATTGACCTGCGTCCCCTCAAAAGAGATCGGTACGGGCAGAAAACGACAGAATTTCTTGAGGATGGTACGGATACGTTCCGCTTCCAGGAATTCGCTGCTCTCTTCATTGATGTACAGGACAATGTCAGTACCCCTGGCTTCCTTCTCCGTTTCCTCGAGCGTGTACTCAGGACTGCCGTCACATTCCCATTTTACCGCTTTTGAACCTTCCTTGTAACTTTTGGTGATGACCTCCACCTTTTCGCTCACCATGAAAGAAGAGTAAAATCCCAGCCCGAAATGGCCGATAATATTGGCTTCATTCTGGCCCTTGTACTTTTTCAGGAACTCTTCCGCACCGCTGAAAGCTACCTGGTTCAGGTATTTATCCACTTCCTCGCTGGTCATCCCAATCCCCTTGTCCGAGATGGTAATTGTCTTCTTCTCCGTATCCAGCCGAATTTCGATACCCAGCTCCCCCAGTTCCCCCTTGGCTTCGCCCAGGGAAGAGAGCGTTTTTAGCTTCTGGGTGGCATCCACGGCATTACTTACCAGCTCGCGGATGAATATATCATGATCGCTATATAGAAATTTCTTGATGATGGGAAAGATGTTCTCTGTCTGTACCCGAATACTTCCTTTTTGCATAGCTAAAACATTTAATTAGTTTAATGGCATATTTATG
>Ga0247764_1000800_pt1 | contig 11049 bp, 15 predicted proteins | sample UWRJL051202B4_FD_179932 | JGI IMG/M metagenome (GOLD analysis project Ga0247764, IMG submission 179932) | Plant litter microbial communities from Arlington Agricultural Research Station in Wisconsin, United States - UWRJ-L051-202B-4 | ecosystem: Environmental > Terrestrial > Plant litter >...
TTCGAACATTCCTTCGAATCGTCCACGGTCACTGGCTCGTTAGATCGGGCGATATCGAGGGAGCTCGACGAGCAGTCGGCCCTTTGAAAGGCACGGACGCCGGGATCGCCATTGGCGACTACTTCGCTCGACACGGTGCCGAAGACGAGTACGTCGCCCAGGACGTCGACGAACTGCTCCGCTAGGACCTGACCGCACCACGAACAATCCAGCACGAGCACCCCCGCTGCGCTGGTTTCGACGAGCGCATCATGGGGTTCTCGGCGTGGCAAGCGAGGTGAGCTAGTAGTGCTTTGTTAGGCAGCGTGTCGTGGGATCGTCGGGGTGGTGCATGTACTTTCATGCTTGGTGACCCCGGATGAGCGTTCGGTGTGCGGCAAAGCTTGGAGGCGTTCGCTGCGGACCTGTTTGTGCCCGTGGCCCGGTCTGACCAGTGGGCGAGACGCGAAATGTATCTGCATGGGCTGCTGCGGGACGGGCGGCGTAAGTCGATGCAGCCGATGGCGGCCCGGCTCGGGTGGATCACCAAGGGCTGCAGCAGTTCGTGACGACCTCGACGTGGGACACCGCGGCCGTGCGGGCGCGGCTGGCCGGCCGGGCGGTCGAGTTCGTAAACCCGGTCGCATGGGTGCTCGATGACACCGGGTTCCCGAAAGACGGCACCGGCTGACCGGGGTTACTGGCTTACCAGTCAGCTCGCCGACACCCGCGCCGCCGACCTGATCCGCACCGCGAAGATCCGCTGGCGCATCGAACACGACTACCGCAAACTCAAAACCGGCCTCGGCCTCGACCACTTCGAAGGCCGAGCCTTCACCAGCTGGCACCGCCACGTCACCCTCGTGACCGCCGCGCACCTATTCATCACCCTGCGACACGACCCAAAAGCGGCTGCGCCGGCCCGACCCCTACAAAGTCATCCACAAGCTGCAACCTCCTGCTCGCCACCTGGACCGGCGCATGCCCCACCTGCCATCAAACAACCAAACTCTTACACCGCAACAGAGCCCGATAACCTAACAAAGCACTACTAGCTGCTAGGCGAGCCCGAGTCCGGCCTGGTGCCTTCCAGCAATGAGTAAACGCTCATGCTGAATAAACTTGGGCCGGACGGCGTATGTGCAATGGTTGCGGAACCGGCTCCAACACCTGCGCGATAATGGACAGCTGTGTACTCTTTCCAGCTCGATCGAGCCACTCGAATACGATCACAGTTCCGAGCACAGGAGAAGTTTGGCTTCCACCATTGAGGTAGTGTGACCCGTCACTCTCCGGAGCGCCGCGGTGACTCAAGCTTCGACGTATCAGCAGCTCGTGATCGCTGATCACCTACATATCACACGCAGACGGTGGCGCTGCCCCCTTATGGTGTTGCCCGGGCCCCGGCCTATTCTAGGACTACGGCAAATAGCACAGAGGCTGTCCAAGCCGCCTCGGTAACTAGTCCATAACCAGCGACGCCCCAGGTCGGGCCCCAGCTGTTTTGGACACAGATGAGTCGCGCGCCGCTTGGAATACTCCCGACAGCGGCAAGCATCTCAGCGACGCCTACCACCGCAACAGCGTGTCCATCTGTGCCGGTATCCAAGCCGTCGACAATCCCACCCGGCGCCATAAGAAAGGACTGGGTGACGCGAAGGATCGCGACGGGGAGCCGATCTCGCGACAGCTCTCGGACTAGACCGCTGGGGCTCTCGTCGGCCAGCCGAACAGTCGACTTGCTGAATGGACCAGAAACCGAGGGGAGCGGCTGATAGGTGGCGGCGCTTTCGTCCAGTTTTTGGTCATAGGGCCATTGAGCGGCGGGTGGTTGGCCCCGGTTGTCTAGTGCTGATACTAGTCCGGCAATTGTGCCACGGGCACCGGGCGGTGTGTTGCTAGCCCAGTGCAGGTACTCGGCGCTGAGAGATTGGCTCACTAGCTGCTCGTGAGACGTGGTGGCTGCCCATGCCAGGCAGGTCCCACGTGCACCTTGGTCACCGACAGGGCAGACGGTGGGGCGCCGGTCGACGATCCAGCGGATTGTGGGGAACGTGTGGCTCACGCTGCGGTAAGCCCTTCGACTCGTAGATCTTTCTGTGGGTTGGCGAATCCGGCGCCATTTAGCCGATTTCGATCCCTAGCCGATACGGTAAAGGCGAAAGATTCAGCCGCTGGTCCAGCCTTATTCCATGCCGGACGAAGGCTCATCGCGACACGGAATGTCCCCGCCGACCGGGGAACAAGGACAGTAGAGCGCTGCCCGGAAGCGGGTATGACAGGCCATTCGCCGTCACCGGCTTCGTAGGATTGAACCGCTGGTTGGGAAAAGGTCAACTCACCTTGCAGTGACGCATCAGCCGTATCGGAGTGCGCGAGCTCGATGCCACCGACATGACTGTCGCGGACTACATCCATACCGGCCTCAGCTGCACGGACAGCGGACTCGTGCTGATCATTCTGTGTCGCCCGGATAGCATCGGTGCCGTCCCAACTGAGGACCGGCTTCTTCTTCGGCATCCTATCGGGGTCGAGATTTGGCAGGGCCCCCTCAAGGGTCCATACGTGCCCTGTGCTCAAGTCCTCAGGCAATCTAACGTGCACCTCGTCACCGACGCGACATGTTATGGCGATCCCGTTCCAATGGCCGTCGAGGACCCATACATCAGCGCGTGCCTCTTCAATCCACGTAGTGCCCCTTAGCTCGTCCTTCGCGGCGGCAGCGCCTTGCTTTACGAATTGCTCGGCTCGACTGCGGGGCAGCAGATTGTATTGGGCAAGCTGCCATGCCGCAGCGGCATAGCTGACACCGATGTTGCGGCTGAACAGATACACGTCGGCCGGCCCGATGGAGGCCAAGGGTGTTCCAACTTCCCTAAGGACCCGGTGTGTCAATGGAAGCGGCATGAGAAGCGAAGCAGCGAACACTTGCGCTTGAAGCTCCTGTTGCGCCAGCTCCGAATAGCGATTCAAGGAAGCAGCATCATCGGCGTGACTCTCGTGTCCGAGTACGTGGTGTCCGATCTCGTGGGCACAGGTGTAACGCTGCAAGCTCTCGGGATGCCGACTGTTGACTACGATGCCTGCAATATCGCCTTGGCGGAGATAGAATCCGTAGCTATCCAGCGGCTGAGCCGCCACCCATAGGCCGAGCCGCTGCGCGAGCAGAAAAACGTCCACTGGCTGACTGAGAGGCGTATCCATCCTCTTATGCAGCCGAGTCGCCTCCATGCTCGCTTTCGCGAGGTTTCGTCGGAGATTAGTCATTGTGCTGATCTCACAATTTGTGTTGCGGGCCGGCGTCAGTCATCATTTCGCTGCCTGATTGGCGGAGCAGATTGGTCACGTTCTCCCCTGATCGTCGATATGGGGTGCTGGTCCAGCGTTGCGTAGGAACTCCGCGAATCGAAGTACTTGCTCGCGATCGCGCTCGGATAGGGCCTTGGTGGCTCTGAATAGTGCTGCAGAGGTCGGGTCTTGTTCGGGCTCAGCGCCGAGGAGCCGGTCTACGCTGGTTCCGAACAGGGTAGCCAAACGCTTGAGCTCCTGGCCGCTAACGCGGCGCCGCCCAGTCTCGATGGCACTGACCGCGGCGCGGGAGATGCTAAGCGCTGCCGCCACCTGCTCTTGCTTCAGGCCTAGGTACTCGCGCTCGGTGCTGATCCGGTCGGCCAGTTTCATACCTTCTGCATCGACGCGGATATCCTCGTTACGTCCTTCGGGACTCATGGTGTTCCTCCCTTCTGCCTCTCTGAGGCCGGCGGCGGCAGCGGGTTATCGCCTGCCGTCCCATCGCTGATCGCGACGGCTATCGCTATAGCAAGATCGTTTTCGTGCGCCAATGAGACTGCCCATCGCCATGTATGGGCGTCAGCAGGCCATCGCTTCGTTCCGACGGCCCGCACGAAGGGCGCGCCGTCAGCATGGCGAGCGACCTCGATCTGGCCTGGCGCCAGGCCGCGAAACCCGCTGCCAACAGCTTTCGCGACGGCCTCCTTCGCGGCCCACCTCGCGGCCAGCCGATCTGCCCTACCCTCGCAGTATTCACGTTCGGCATCCGTAAACCGCGTGGCCAGAAAATGGTCGGCCGAGCTTAGGATCAGCTGGCGCCGCAAGACAGCCACATCGCATGCATCCACGCCGACGCGCAGCTCTGGCGAGGTGGGTCCCGTTGCGGTAGCAAGTAGCCGTCGAGCCACCTCGGCTATCGCTGTACCCTCGGCCGAGAAGGAGCCAAGCCCGTCACCGTCGAGGCGCGGCAGCAAACCTGGCCAAGGCCTGGATGTAGTCATTGGGCACGGGTTGGAGCGATAGTGGGTAGATCGAGGTCGCTCCAGGCTGCCCCGAGGGGTCGACTTGAGGTTTCAATCGGCTGCCGCGTTCCGGAGGCAGCGCTGGCGGCGACGAGCAGGTCGGTGCGCCCAGGCACACTCTCAATCTCAGCATGTGTGCCTATCACAAACAATGTTCCGACTCCGTGACCACTCTCGTGGGCCAAAAAGTTTAGCAAGCGCGCCAAGCCAACAAAGTTCCCGTACGCTCGCGCTACGTAGCTATGCCTTCGATACTGCGCGGTAAGATGCAGTTTTCCGTTCTCGGCAGTAACGCTGATATGTGCCAAGCATGGTCCGCCGCGTCTACGCTTGTCGCTAGGTCCGATGACGTTCATATCTGAGCTTGCCGACTCGGCAGCGCTTGCCTCACCTGGGTAAGTGAGTGGAGCTTCGTATAGATCCGCCCAATTGCGCGCTTCTCGCAGCACTTGCAATATGCGCTCTAGCTGGTTGACACTTTTCCCATCAGGACCTGGGTAGGCGACTAAGCGGCCGATGTAAGTGCCCCAGCCCTTGTTTTTTCCGCGGCGAGCTTGGTTGCCCGCTAAGGACAAATTGAAAAATCGGGTGGCCGCGTCGGGCAAGTGCGGTTGATACAAGGAGATTGGGAAGATTGTGTTGGCAACGGTATGCACGCTATGCCACGGGACTCCAGCCCGCACTGCCCTAAGTCGCGCAAGATCGATTTCCAAGGCATTGCGCACACCGACGTCTTCCATGAGAGGATTCCTGATGTTAACCGCCAAGTTGACGAGCATGTGTCCCGGAGCTCGGATCAATTCGCGATACGCCTGGAGCCAGGCCTCTCCGATGTTGTCTTCATTAATATAGGTTGCCATTCCTGACCCCCCTATTCTGTAATACCGAGGGCTGCGGCGATTGCTGCAACAAGTGCACCGATTGTGGAGAAATCTTCTCTCCCCATTTCCACCGGTGTCGGCAAGATGCTGCCGAACTCTTTCTCCGCATGAGCGATGATCCACTCTGCAGTCTTGCTGTCGAGCTCGAGGTAGTTGTCTCCGCCTACCGAGCAAATCTCCTCCTCGACGTGTTCGGGGCTAACGCCGAACACCTCCGCGAGGCCAGCGATCACGGCATCCCGCACGGCGGCCCGATCGGTCAACGCCACCACCCCCTTCTGCTCGACTCTCAACCAGGCTACGGCTAATATGATTGAAAATCAAGCATGGAGGTAGGCGTGAGTCAAGATGAGCTCATGGAGCCAGAGGGCGATGAGCAGGGCGCGCACCGTCGACGGGCGTCGGCTGCCCGCGCCAGGTTGCTTCGCCAGCCCTTTGAGGAAGTGATCAGGGTTGCTGGTCAGGCGGGCGACCCGGGGGCACGGGTGCTCGGCCGCCGCCCTCAGGCAAGGTCGATCGCTACCCTTCGCGTGGGATATCCGAGGCCGCGCCAAGACGATCTGCGTCGGCCCGGTCTGCCGGCTTCAAAGTCGACCTCGAGCGTCAAACGGTTCGGTCCGCCTCACGACTTCGACGGAAATCATCCGGAGCCTTCTGAGCGCCTACCCCGGCGGCTGGAGGTACATCTAGCGCATGTTCCGCGAAACCTGGCAGGGGACCCCACGCCGAAGGTACTCCCCGTGCTAAACGGCCGGGCGTTCGGCGATGCGTTGACCGACAACGCCTACGCGGAAGACGGATATCGCTTTCACGATGCCTTTCACCTTTCATACCTGGCAGTTCTCGGCTGGAGTCCTGTAGTACGTGCGTTGCTTCGGCGCAAACGCAAAGCCATCAGTCTGACCGACGAGATCGAGGACGGCGGGCGCGCCATCGTGATCGAAGAGGGCATCAGCGCCGTCCTGTTCGAGGCCGCGTCGCGATCGAACTTCTTCAGAGAGTCCCGCAAAATCGACCCCGGCCTTATCCGGCTGTGCCGCAACTTGACAGCGAAGCTCGAAGTCTCTATCTGCGCCTCCCGCGAGTGGGAGCGAGCGATTCTCGACGGCTACGCGGTGTGGCGCACACTCCATGAGCGAGGCAGCGGTGCCGTGATCTGTGATCTAGATTCTAGGACTATCGCGGTCCGACCACTGTCATCGACCGAGTTGGAAGGCCACAGGCAGGCATGCGAAGCACTCACTAACAGTTCGCTGGTTGCGCGCCGCGGAACCTAGCGGGTCACAGCCCGAGAACGATTTTGTCCGCTGCACTGAACCCGGTGGAGCAGTCAACCTAACGTGGTGTCCGCTGACCTGGCGAAGAGTAGTTGATCCCCCATTTGGGTGGGAACCAAGCGGACACGGGATCCGCGATCGGCTTGAAACGCTGCTTAATGCGGCTCCGGCCGCTATGGCCGACAATCTCGGGATGTGCAACTCGTGCGTACTTGTCCACCTCGCAGAACAGATTTTGACAGTCGATTAGCTGGAGTGGTCGCCCGCGCAACCCGGCGAACGGCAGCCCAAGGCGTGCGAAATGTTCGCCTTGGTGGTCAGCCATGTATCTGATCACGTCCGCTTCTACCCCGGTTGCCAATTGTCCGAAGCACTTTCGGATGCCGTCCCGCGCTCCCGGCCCCGGTACGACGAAGTCCATTTCTTCGTAGGTCATGACGGACGAGTAGTTGAGGTCAATCAAATACTGGTAGGCCAGGAAATCACCCATGGCCGGGTAGCCGCGAAGAACTTCGAATGCGGCCCTCATCGAACCCGCCTCGCGGACGCGCGTCACGGCGCCAGCCGCCATCATTAGTTCAAGTAGCCGAAGGTGATTGCTATGCTTTCTTTCTTCCCCTAATGACGGCGGGGGCATTACATAGGCAGCCGAATAGAGTCTTGAACCTGAAGAGAATGCCTTGCTAAGAATCTGATTGTATCGGTTGTAGTCGTACTCAGCCCAACTAACCGTGCCAACCGAGTCTAGCAATAACTGCCAGGTAGAGATACGATTAAAAGTCTTGAATAATAGTGCACGGAAGAAGATTTCTTGCGGTTCCTGCGAACCGTGGTAAAGCACATTGCGGATTAAGTATTGACTGACACGATCAGCCGCGCGATAGCAATTCGTAAACCTGTGCGCGTGGAGGATTGGATCCTTGGTCCAGGGGCCACGCTTACCCTGCAAGCGTGCCTCGTAGATTGACTGCCGGGCAGATGCGAACCGCCAGTAGGTGTTGAACACGGGCGTCGGCCTCAGCCGCCTTCCCCCTACGACGATCTCGGCAGGTAGGTCGTAGTCTGCCGGAGCGCTAGCAGTGGGCATGTCGAGGCTGAGCTGGTCGTACACCGACCTAGTCCCCACAGCTGACTGCTTCATAGTTGCCCCTCGTGACGCGAATCGCGTTACGCGTATCTTAGTATGCTGTGACGGTGGATGCACAGGAGGCCCGGCGAAAACTTTCCGCTGCGGTGTTCGGCAACAGGGCAGCAGCTGACGTCGTCCACGCGATCGACAGACTCACCTCACACGGAGACCCGCTGATAACAACGCGCATGGTCGCCTCCGCTGCAAATCTCGGCGACAGCGTCGTCCGACCAGTCATGCTGAGGCTCGGCGCGGCCGGCTTGCTCGCACCGCAGCCGAGGGTTGGCCCGCGCGCCACTCTTCACTATCGGGTTGAGCGCGGAGAGCTTTGGTACGCGCTACGCGCACTATGCGACGCAGTGGCTGGCTGATCTGTGTTCACGTCCTCTGATTCACATGTCACAGCCGGCGGAATTGCTTGGTCTCGAGCATATTGAGCGTGGGTGCGTAGCTCCGATCGTGTCGTCGGCGGCACGATCACGTTGCGTTGTCGGCGTACGGCTTGGAGATGCCTAGGCAACTGTCACCCACAGCAACCATGCCAAATGCGCTCGGGTTGGCCGCAAGACGCTTCGGGAGGTTTCGGCCGCACGCGGCTGAGCTCTCCTCTGACCTTGAGCGCAAGGTTGCGCGTCCCCGGTTGAGTCCCGCTGGATTGGTACACCATAAGCGGCATTTTGCATTGCTATGGGCGTTGTAGGTGCTCTCATGTGGCGCCGTGTCGATGTCAGTCGCCGTCTTCCGGCTCGCTGGGATCGTGGTTTTCCGCGGCCTCTCTGACGATCTCCTCGGCGGCTTCGATGATCTCGGCGGCCATTTCGTAGTCGGCTACCCGGGCGTGTAGGGCTGCGAGGCGCCGCGCCGCGTGGTCGAGTTGCTCGGCCTCGCTGCTGATGGCGTCGCGCAGGCTGGCGTCTTCTATCCGGTCGAGGTGTGCGCTCTCGTAGTCGGGGCGATCGTCGGACGGCGTGACCAGGGTGCTTGCCATCCATGCCAGCAGTTGGATGTACGCGGCGAGGGCGGGCTCGAGTTCACCCTCGGTTACGGCCTCCTCGGCATGTTGTTGCGCGGGTAGCGGCACAGTCAAGAACATCGGAACCCGTCCTTGTCGGCTGACGACGACTGCGCCGAGTTGGACAGCGGGCTGGAAGGCGGGACAGTCGGTGATCTCATCGTCGGGATCGGTCTCCGCGGTGATGTCGGGTGCTTCGATTGGGACGGCCTGGGCGACCATAGCCGTGCGCCGGTCGTCATCTTCGCGGAGGCGGGGGTCGGTGCGGGTGGTGTCGGCAAGTACCACCGGGGTACCGGCGGGTAGGCGGGCCATGACCTTGGCGAGGTGGCCCGCGTTGCGGATCTCGATTTCGTCCGCGCCAAGCGCGTCGGTGACATCGGTGAGGTAGCGCGGACGATCTTCTGACGAGCTGCGCATGACAATTCCCTATCTTATGAGCAATTCGGACCTGCTGATCGCGGAGAGTAGTCAGGTGAGTCGATGGGCGGAGGTGCCGGCCTCTGTGCGGTCAAGGTTCACGCACTGAGGCTTGGATGTTGATCTTCAGTACGGTCGGGTCGGCCATCGCCGCACGGCGTTTCTTCCCGTTACCGGCGGTCCACGCCACCCATAACGGAAACGGCTCGCCGGTGGCCTGTCGCCTCGCGTGCTGGTCGCGATGGGCACGACCGGCGGTACGTCGCCTCGGCCGAGTTCGGAGGCTGCTCCCAGGGCGGACGGCAGGTGGTAAGGCAGTGGCCGGACGTGCCCGCGCGGGCCGCCAGCCCGGTCACGCGACGGCGCGGCGCTTGGCTCGGATGAGTTCCGCGACCGCTCCGGCGGCCTCGTGGTGCAGTTGCTTGGCGACGCTCTGGTAGGTGTCGCGGGTGAGGGTGGTGGTGGAGTGGCCGAGTTGTTCGGAGACGACTTTGATGTCGATGCCGGCTTCGAGGGCGATGGTGGCGGCGCCGTGGCGTAGGTCGTGCAGCCTGATGGGTGGGAATCCGCCGCGTTTGATGAGGCGGCGGAAGCGCTGGGACACCGAGGCGGGGTGCCAGGCTCTGCCATCGGGGCGGACGAAGAACAGGCCGGTGTCGGGCCAGGAAGCTCCAGCGGCCAGTTGCCACTTCGCGCGCTGGACCTTGTAGCTGGTGAAGAGAGCGACGGTGTCGGGGTCGAGGATGACGTCGCGGTTGCCGGCTTCGCTCTTGGGCTTCTTGTGACGGATGTTTCCGCCGCCGTACGTGGTGATCTGGTTGATGATGCCGATTTCGGCTTTGCGGAGGCGGACTTCGGCGTCGAGCAGGCCGCAGGTTTCGCCGCGGCGGGTGCCGCGGTAGGCCATGAGGTGCAGCATCGGGTGGATGTCGGGTGCGTGGTCGGCGGCGTAGTCGAGGAAGCCGGCGAGCAGTTCGTCGGTCCAGACCATGACGGGGCTGGGGACGTGGCCGGTGGCTCGCCAGTGTTCGACGCGTTCGGGTTCCCAGACGATTGGGCGGGATCGTTTGTTGGGGGTCTTCACCAGGGCGGCCGGGTTGGCTATGCCGGCGATGATGCCTTCCCGGAGGGCGTCGTTGAAGGCCTTGCGCAGGGTGGCACGGATGCGGGAGCGGGTCGCGTCCCCGGTGGGCCGTTTGCCGGCGACGCTTTTGCGTACGGCGGGGTCGGGGTCGTTTCGCTTGGCGAGGATTTCCTCGTTTCGTTCTTTGATCTTGCGGATGAGGGTGTGGATGTGGTGCGGCCGGAGCTGGTCGAGGGCGACGTCGCCGAGGTGCGGGATGAGGTGGGTAGTGATGTGGTTGGCGTAGCTACGGCGGGTGTTCTCGTCGATCTCGATGTCGTTGACCCAGCCGGTCAGGTATTGGGCGAGGGTGGGGATGCCGCCGAGCGCGCTGTCGGTCTTCAAGCGGAACCCGACGGTGTCGAGGTCGGGCAGCTCGCCGGCGGCGCGGCGGGAGGCTTGGATGAGGTCGGCGACCTCGGTCAGCCGTTTCGGGTCTTTGCCGGCGAGGTCGAGGAGCCGGCGGACCTGATCGATCTCGTCCTGGGCGGCTTCGCGGTCCTCGAAGCCGGTGCTGGGGCGTAGCTGGCGGCGCTTCCCATCGGCGGTGGGCGGGAGTTCGAGTTGGTAGGCCCATTGGCCGTGGGTGAGGCTCCAGGATCGGTTGGCGCGGCGGAGTTTCGGGCATTTGTTGCGCAGTGGTCGGCCGGTATCGGGGTCTTTGCAGCGGCAGACTTTGAACGGGGTGTCGGTGGCCACGGGGTGCAAGCTCCAAGCGTACGAGGGTTGGTGTGGAACGGTTTTTCGGTGATCGCTCGTCATTCACGCTCTGCTCCTCACATTGATCAAGTCGGCTGGGTGGCTGGTCAGGGTGCTTCGTGGCTGGTCGCGGCCGGTGGGTTCGGCGGGTGGAGGGCGGCGATCAGGGCGGCTGTGGGGACGCGGTACTGGGCGCCGGCGCGTACGAGGGGAAGC
>Ga0247764_1000802_pt1 | contig 11040 bp, 11 predicted proteins | sample UWRJL051202B4_FD_179932 | JGI IMG/M metagenome (GOLD analysis project Ga0247764, IMG submission 179932) | Plant litter microbial communities from Arlington Agricultural Research Station in Wisconsin, United States - UWRJ-L051-202B-4 | ecosystem: Environmental > Terrestrial > Plant litter >...
TACGCCGCGCAGCAGCTCCTCCAGCGTGGCGAGCTCGCTTTCGAACACCAGCGTGTTGACCGTCAAGTACAGCTTGGTGTTGGCGCGATGCGCGCGCTGCACCAGCTCCGGCAGCCCGGACAACGTGAACCCCGTGGAGCGGGCGCGCGCATTGAAGCCCTCGGCCAAACCCAGGAAGACCGCGTCGGCGCCGCTGGCGAGCGCGGCGGCGAAGGCCTCCTCCGTCCCCGCCGGCGCGAGAATTTCGGGACGGCGCGGCTGCTCCAGATTCATCGCGCGAGTCCTAGCACTGATTCCAGGCCCGGTTGTATGCTGCGGTACTGCAACGGCACGGTGTGTCATGCTCGTCTTCGCTTCCACCAATCCCAATAAGCTGCGAGAAGTTCGGGAGATTCTGGCTCCGGCTGGGATCGAGCTGCGGGGTCTAGCGGAGTTTGTCGCGGTTTTGCCCGAGCCGGTCGAAGACGCTGCGACGTTCGAGGGCAACGCGCGCATCAAGGCCGTGTCGTACGCGCGCGCTCTGGGTGAGACCTGCTTGGCGGACGACAGCGGTCTCGAGGTGGATGCCTTGGCCGGCGCTCCCGGCGTGCACTCCGCGCGTTACGCTGGAATGGGCAGCACTCGCGAAGAGCGCGATCGCTTGAATCGGAAAAAGCTGATCGAGGAGCTGCGTCGTCAGGGCGCGGTCGATCGCGCTGCGCGGTTGGTGTGCGCTTTGTGTTTGGCGGACAAGTCCGGTCAGATCTTGTTTGAAACGCGGGCCAGCTTCGCAGGTGAAATCGTGGACGAGCCGCGCGGAGGTAATGGCTTTGGTTACGACAGCCACCTGCTGTTGCCGGATCTCAATCGGACTGCGGCCGAGTTGTCCGCTCAGGAACTCAACGCGCGATCCCACCGCGGCCAAGCCTTGCGCGCGTTCTGCGCGTGGCTACGCAGGAAGCCATGAGCCGCGTGTCGCTCGATCCGAACGCGGTCGACGCGGTCGTGCTGGCCACGCGCGCTTGGCTCGAACGCGCGGTGATAGGCCTCGGGTTGTGCCCGTTTGCGCGCGCCGCTCACGTGAAGGACAAGATTCGCTATTTCGTGAGCGCCGCTGAAGATGCGGACAGCCTTTTGGCGGATCTTCGTGGCGAGCTCTGCGCCTTGGCGGAGGTCGATGCGGACGTGGTCGAAACCACGCTCGTGATCGCACCGCGTGTGATGACGGACTTTTTGGACTTCAATGATTTTCTCGGGCGGGGCGAGGCGCTGCTCAAGAAGTTGAAGCTGCGCGGGGTGCTGCAGATCGCGAGTTTCCATCCGCGTTATCAATTTCGGGACAACCTTCCGGAGGACGTCGCCAACTGCACCAATCGTTCTCCATATCCGACCTTGCACCTGTTGCGAGAGGACAGCATCAGCCGCGCAGTCGCGGCTTTTCCTGACGCCGCCCAGGAAATCGTGCAGAGGAACATCGCCACGCTGCGAGCGCTGGGCGCTGCGGGCTGGCAGCGCACGATCGCTGGTGAAGACACGGCAGAAGAACGGTTTTCGCCGCCGAGTGACGAATCCTGAGCTCTACGTCCCGCGGTATGTCACTGAACCACGGTGACTTCTGGAAGATGCGGTGCGGTCGCGCTGGCGTGTGTAGCCGTGGCGTGTGGACAAGGCGAACCCACATCCAGCCCTGGCGTGGGCGGAACGGTCGCGAGCAGTCAGGGCGGCAGCTCTGCCGGCGGGGCCGCGCTTGGCGGGTTGTCGAGCGTCGCTGGCGGGGGAGCGACGAGCCAGGGATCGGGTGGAGCGAATGCGGGGGGCAGTGCCAGTGGTGGCATCAGCCCCGGGGCTGGTGGTGCGCTGAGCGTCACCGGCGGAACCTCCAACGCACAAGGAGGTCTCGTGAGCTCCTTCGGCGGTGCGTCGAGCGCCGGTCGCGGCGGCGGCACGAGCATGGGCGGCTCGACTGTCAGCGCGGGCGGAGCGAGCAGCGGCGGCGCCAGCAGCGGCGGAGCGAAGGCTAGCGGCGGCGCCAGCAGCGGCGGTACCAGCAACGGCGGTGCCAGTAGCGGCGGTGCCAGTAGCGGCGGTACGGCGGGCATGACCAGCGCGGACCAGTGTCCCCGTCTCGATCCCAATCAGCCCCTGCAAATGCTCGCCTTGTCCGGCAATCTCGGTACTCACGATCCGACGTTGATAGCCGCCAACGACCAGTTTTACCTGTTTCACACTGGCTCGCGTCTTCCGACCAAGACATCCAACGATCTCAAGGTGTGGCAGGCGGGCGCGCCCGTGTTCAGCGCGAATCCCAGCTGGATCGCGCAAAGTGTGCCCGGCGCCACGGATCTGTGGGCGCCGGACATTTCGTTTTTCGGCGGCGTTTACCACCTGTACTATTCGGCATCGACCTTTGGCAGCAATCGTTCCTGCATCGGTCACGCCACGCGCAGCAGTCTGAGCTCTGGCAACTGGACCGATCACGGCAGCCTGATTTGCTCGAACGCGGGCAGCGCGAAGGATGATTGGAATGCCATCGATCCCAACGTCGTCGTGGATGAGAGCGCCACGCCGTGGTTGGTCTTTGGCAGCTTCTGGGGCGGCATCAAGCTGCTGAAGCTCAACACCAACGGTGAGCGAGCCGACACGCAACTGCTGGCAGTGGCGGCGCGCCCGGCCGCCAAAGGCGCGCTCGAGGCGCCGGTGATCGTGAAAGCGTGCGGCTACTACTACCTGTTCGTGTCGTGGGATGCCTGTTGCGCCAGCCCTTTCGACTACAACATACGGTTCGGGCGCTCCACCAAGCTCTCGGGTCCTTACCTGGACAAAGCAGGCAAATCGATGCTGGAGGGAGGCGGCAGCCTGCTCGTCGCAGGCACCAGTTCTAGAAAAGCTCCAGGTCACAATGCGGTGCTGTTTGCCGCGGGTAAGGCCTACAACGTGTATCATGCGCGTGACGCCAATAACGCCAACCCCGGCTTGCGCATTGCGGAGCTAGCCTGGGATGAGCAGAGTTGGCCGGTGTCAGCAGGCCCTTAGCTCTGCAGTGCGCAAAAACGACTCCTGACGCGCGTAGCAACCTCCGCGCTCCGCTGCGCAAAGCTCTCGACATCGAACGCGCCAATACCAAATCGCGGCGGCGCGTGGCGCTTTTGCATGGCGTTCTCCGCGGCGTTTGCCCGCGCTGCCGAGGCGAGCAGTGTATGGTCGTGAACGATGTCCGTTCAAGTCCGCAACAACGTGCACGTGTCTGGCAGCGGCAGGCTGACCATGCTGTTCGCCCACGGCTTCGGCTGTGACCAGAACATGTGGCGCTTGCTGGCGCCGGCCTTCGCCGCTCGCTACCGCTGTGTACTTTTCGACTTGGTGGGCAGCGGCGGCTCCGAGCTGAGCGCTTACGAGCCGAAAAAGTATGGCTCGCTTCAGGGTTATGCGGATGACGTGCTCGAGATCGCACGAGAGTTCGGTGAAGGAAAGATCATCTTCGTGGGTCACTCCGTGAGCGCGATGATCGGCATGTTGGCGAACCTCAAAGCGCCGGAGCTATTTGCGGCGCAGGTCATGGTCGGACCGTCACCTTGCTATATCAACGACGAAGGGTACGTCGGCGGCTTCAGTCGAGCAGACATCGAGTCTCTACTGGAAACGCTGGAGAGCAACTACCTCGGCTGGTCGAGCAACATGGCTCCCGCCATCATGGGCGCGCCGGAGCAGCCCGAACTCGCCGTGGAGCTCACGAACAGCTTCTGCAGAACGGACCCGGAGATTGCAAGACAGTTTGCTCGCGTCACCTTCTTGTCCGACGTTCGCGCGGAGTTGCCGCGGCTGCACGCGCCCACGCTGATCTTGCAATGTAGCGACGACCTGATCGCGCCCGTCGCAGTTGGAGAGTACATGGTTCGCGTGTTGCCCCGCGCGACCTTGAGCGTGGTCGAAAACGTGGGGCACTGTCCGCATCTCAGCGCGCCCAGCGCCAGCGCCCATGCCATCGACGCCTTCTTGCGCCACGAAGGTATTTGACGTTTGACGATCGAGGAAGACGCCGTCGACGCCTTGACCCGGCTAGAAGCTGCGCCGTGCGGTCTGATGCAGACGACGGCGGACGGGACCTTCCTGCACGTGAACCGCACGTTCTGCTCGTGGGTTGGCTACGAGCGCGCCGCCTTGATCGGACAGCGGCGCTTCCAAGAGCTGCTGACGATGGGCGGTCGCATCTTTCACCAAACACACTGGAACCCGCTGCTGCAAATGCAGGGCTCCATTTCCGAGGTGAAGTTGGACGTCGTGCATCGTGATGGCACGAAGATTCCCATGGTCCTGAACGCTTTGCGGCACGATAACCGCGGCATCGTGGTGGATGAGCTCGCGGCCTACGTGGCCCGCGATCGCGACAAATACGAACAGGAACTCTTGCTCTCACGCAAGAAACTGGAATCCTTGGTTGCGGAAGCCACGCGGCTGCAGGCGGAAGCCAAGGATCGCGCGCTGTTTGCCGAGCAGATGGTCGGCATCGTCAGTCATGACCTGCGCAACCCACTCTCCGCCATCGCCATGGGCGTGGCGATTTTAGGTCGGAGCGAGCTGTTCGGGAATCAGCAAAGGGTTGCCAACCGCATCAGTCGCGCCACCGAGCGTGCTACCCGCCTGATCGCCGATCTGCTCGACTTCACGCAGGCTCGCTCGGGCAGGGGACTCAGCGTGACGCGCGCCACGATCGACCTTCACGAGGTGGTTGCGGATGCTCTGGACGAACTCGGTCAGGTTTATCCTTCTCGCGCGCTGACGCACGTGCGCACTGGCGTCGGTCCCTGTTCTGCCGACGCGAGTCGATTGGCGCAACTGGTGGGCAATTTGGTGTCCAATGCCATGACTCACGGCGCACCGGACCAGCCCGTTACGGTCTCCTCCAGCCTGCTGCAGGACTCGTTTTCCATCGCCGTGCATAACTACGGCGCGCCTATCCCCGTGGAGAGCCAAGGCAAGATCTTCGAGGCAATGACGCGTGGCGCAGGGGCTCCTGCCAGTGGTCGTAGTGTCGGCCTCGGACTCTTCATCGTGCGCGAGATAGCTCGCAGACATGGCGGCACGGCCGAGGTAGAATCCTCTGCCGAGCTCGGCACCACGTTTCGTGTGACTTTTCCGCGTCTGCCAGCTGCGCTGGACGACGAAGGACCGACCTGAGGCTCTCATTCCGCCAACGTGCCGAAGGCGCAGACCTCCTTCTTGTTCGCGCACAGCCGTAGCAGGTAAAGCTCGCTGCTCAGACTGGGCAGTTCTTGCTTCAGACGCGCCAACACCGCGCTGCTGCCTTCGTCGTCGACCTTGAGCGTCACGACGAAGTGCTGACACCAGCCCTTGCGGAGCCAGCCGAGCAGCAAGTCCGCGGAGCGCTCGGCGCTGGCGATCACGTCGCACAGCAGCCAATCCACCGGCGTCGCCGGTTCGAAGCGAAAGGCATCACCGCGCTGGAAGCGCACGTTTTTGTGCTGCATCAAGTCCAGCCTCAGGTCCGCGTGATCGACGGAGATCACGCTTGCGCCGCGCCGTACCGCGACGTAGGTCCAGCTGCCCGGGGATGCGCCCAGATCGACACAACGATCCTTCGCCGCGATGCGTCGACCGAGCCGGGCTTCGGCTTCCACCAGCTTGGCGAACGCGCGGCTGGGCGCTTGCTTGTCGACGGCGATGGGTACCTCGCCGTTTGGAAAGCACGACACGACGTGCTGCTGCTGAAAGGGGAACGGCGCTTGCGCAATCGAGAGAAAGCCGTGGTTCGGGGCTACCAAGAGCAGCTGAACCAGCGCTTCATCCGAGACGTACACGCCGTCATGCTGGCGCAGAGAACGCGCCAAGTGGCGGCGGCGCTTCTCGAGCAGCTGCAGCGTCGTTGCGCGGATGAGCTGGCAGCGATTGGATCCGACTCCCTGCTCGGCTTGGGGCTCGTTCGTGGTGCGAGGTGGCGCTTGACCCGTTCGCGCGCGGCTGTGCCAAGCGCGTGCTCCCATTCGCGAACTTCCAGGTTGCGACTTGAACGGGATGACATGCAAGGACCAGCTCTGCTGGTCTGGCAATACGCCCACGACTGCGTCGGCCAGCAGACTGGCCCAGGCGTTGATGGACTCGGCGTGCACTTCGCGCGCGTCGGGTAGCAGCTGACGCGCAAACGCCAAGTAGGGAACTCGGCCCGCGGAATCAGCCGCGAGCTCGCAGGCGAAGAGGCCCGGGGCCAGCTCCTGGCTCGCCTCCGGGGCGACCAGCGAAAGCTCGCGCTGCAAAGCGTCTCGCGAGTCGGCGGCTGCTAGCACCAAGTGCACAGCGCCTGCTCTACTCAAATCCGAACGGCGGGTCTACGCCGACGGTCATCGGTCTAGGTTCGCTCGGGCGTGAACACGAAGGTCTCTACCAGCTCGAATGCGCCGCTTTCGCTCGAAAAGTCCCAACGCTCGACGCACCAGGCGGCGCCGCGGGCGGGCCGCAGCAGGTTGACCGAATTCGGAATGCCGTCGCGGATGCGCCGCGACAGCGCGGTGCCCGCCTGCACGACCCATGCGCGCCGGGGCAGGTCGCGAAATCGATCCGACACTGGTCGGATGTAGGGCAAATGGATGTGTCCACCCAGGAACAGATCGGCGCCGGCTTCGCACCAGCTGGGCACCGCGCGCTCCGAGCCGCGCAGTAGATTGTTGTTATCTTGCGAGCGTACGACTTCCACGGGTTGGTGCGTGACGACGACACGGAGCTGCTCGGGCCGTGCCTCGCGGAGCCGGCGTGCCACCCGGTCGATCTGGTCGTCGGAGACCTGGCCGTGTTTGTGCCGCAGCCGGCGCGTGGTCTTCACGCCGAGCACCAACAGATCCGAAGATTCGAAGCTGGGTTCGAGCTCGGTGCCGAAGGCTCGTCGATGATTGGCGTAGGGGAAAAACAGGCGCGCGACTGGGTTGAACAGCGGGATGTCGTGGTTGCCAGGGATAGCCAGCACCGGAGTCGCCAGGCGCTGCATGAAGCTGGCTGCTCGGGTGAATTGTGAAGTTCGGGCTCGTTGAGTGATATCCCCGGACAGCACGATCAGTCCGGGCCCGGCCGCCCGCGTCAACTGCGCCAAGGCCTCGACCACGACCGCGACTTCGGTGCCAAAATGTGGATCCGAGATATGCAGCAGTGTCGTCATGGGCTTTTCGGAGTATCGGCAGGAACGAGTAGCGGCAAAGTGCGCGGAGAAACCTCGAAGATCAGGGGTGGTCGCAGGGTGAAGACCTCACCATCTGCGGCGACCTTTACCCTGCCGCGGCGAATGCGGCCGAGTGGATTCACTACCAAGCGTTTGAAGCCGAAAGACCTGACGTGGGTGTCCTCACCCAGGCGCCCGAGCGCGCCGCGGAGCGCGAGCTCCGCCAACGCCCAAGTCGAGACGGGCTTCACCAACACCGCGGCCAACCGCCGGTGCTCGAGCGCGTCTTCAGCCTGATCGAGCCCCGTCTGCGCGAATTGCAGCGCGTTGTTGCCCACGAACAACGACGGCGTGCGCACGATTTCGTGCTCATGGTCATGCTCGATTTCAAGCGCGAGCTGACGGTGTTCGCGCAACAGGGTGGCGAGCCCCGCTGCGAACGCGACGCTACGGTAGCGGCCGAAGCGCGCCTTGTAGTCTTCGCGATCTTCCAGCAGCTCCGGATGTAAGCCGACGCCCGCGTTGACCAAAAACGGACGCTTGTTCACCAAGCCTACTTGCATGGGTACGAGGCGCGCCGTCAAAAGCGCCAGCGTGGCTTCACGCGTATCCGACGGAATGCCGTGAGTCCGCGTGGTGTAGTTGAACGTTCCCTGCGGGATGATGCCGAGCGGTCGCCCCGTGGGCAGGGTGGCGCGGGCTGCGGCGTTGATGGTGCCGTCGCCACCGACTGCGACGACCGCTCCGCCTTCCCGCTCGGCCCGTTCGGCTGCCCGCAGCGCCAGCGTTTCCACGTCCTCTCCGCGCTGCGCCACGAAGAATTCGAACTTCCGCTGCGCGTCTTTCAGTTCCCGCTCGATCGCGGCTTGTGCGCGGGTTCCGTCTTGAGAGCCAGAAGTCACGTTGATGACGATGAAAAACGGCGCGGCGATGAGGTCCAAGCTCCGAGCTTACAGTACAACGGCCGCGCCGCAGCCGTGTCATTCGGCTACGCGGACTTTTGCCAACGCGCGGTAGCTCCGCTAAACAGCTGACGTGGGTGAACGCCAATTTCAAGTGATCGGCGGGTTGTACGAGACCCGCGCCGAAGTGCGCAGCGCCAGGACGACGCAGGAGCTGCGCGCGGCGCTGCGCTGGGCAGCCGAAGCGGGGCGCCCGTTGTCGCTCGCATCGGGTCAGCGTTCATTCGGCAAACAATACTTGCCGGTGCCGAACGGCGCCGTGCTGGACGTGGGGGAGCTCGAGCGCGGAGCTCGGCAGCTGGAGAGCGAGCTCGATGGTTCGATCTGGGTGCGCGCGGGCGGGGGAACCAGATTTCGTGATCTGAGGCAGCTGTTCCCTCGACATCGCACGTACTGCCCTCCCACCACGGACACGATCACACTCGCTGGCGCCTTGGCGGCTTGTACGCACAGCTCAGCGGGTTACTTCGCCGACTCCGTGCGCGCCTTTCGGCTCGAGTGCGCGAACGGCGCCTCGTATCTGTGTCAGCGCGACGCAGCCGGGCTGGAAGGAGAGTTGTTTCGCCACGCGGTCGGCGCCATGGGAGCGCTGGGTGTCGTCACGGAGATCGAGCTGCGCCTGCGGCCGATCGAGCCGGAACAGCAAGTGCTGGTGAACGCTGTCTATGCAGGACCGAGCGACAGCTCAGAGTGCTGGACCGCGTTGCAGCAGACGGCCGACGCTGCGCGGTATGGCGAGGGTAATGGGCTCGCGATCTACGGCCTGTGGGGGCACGCGATCGTTTTTGGTGATGAGCTGCTCCCCGCCGGTGAGCGCCGGCGCGGAGCCCAAGCGTTGCTCACTGGCGAAGACATGACCACCCAGATCTTCTCGCAAGCGCTGGCCAACCGGTTTCCTGCCTTCGCCGAGTGGATCGTGTCGCGTACCTATCGTCCGGGGGCCGCCTTGTGGGCACCCTGGTACGGTTTTCAGTTCTTTCAACGCAGTTATGACGCCGTTCATCGCGTGATGGCAGGGCGATCTGCCTTGGCGAGCACCTTGCGTTGTCTGGGCGTGCCGGGAGGATTGCCGGTGTGTCACTCTTCTTGGTTCTTTCCGCGTGAACAGTCGCGCGCGTTCGCGCAGGGCTACTTCGAGATCCTGCGGCGCTATCCGGCTCTCGTGCGACGCATCGAGCAGCAGGACGTCGTGCTGCTCGGTCCCAGCCGCTGGCCGTGTCATAGTTTGGGGGAGACCGCAGAGAACGTTGGCGTCTTCTCCGCGAGTTTTTCGATACGTCGCGGGCAACGTTCGCAGGCGGAAGCCGAAGAGTTTGCGCGCACGGTCACCCGCGAAGCGCCCGGATTTGCGCCCGGCACGCGCGTCTCACTGTGCAAACAGATCCATGCGGAGCCCGAGCAGCTCCGGCAGATGCATCGAGCGTACGTGACGAACGTCGAACATTACCGAGCCATCGTGGATCCCGGGCGGCTGATTCAGTCGCGGTTCCTCGCCGACTTGGGAATTCGTTGAACGACCGTCACCGCTGCATTTGCGGTTGACACCCCGAGCACGGAGAGCGAAAGCCTAGAACGTGCCGACCCCGAGCCTGTTCGCGCTGATCGACGATATCGCCACCATCCTGGACGACGTGGCGGTGCTGACCAAAGTTGCCACCAAAAAAACCGCGGGTGTGCTCGGCGATGATTTGGCGCTGAACGCCGAGCAAGTGGCGGGTGTCCGCGCCGAGCGAGAACTGCCAGTGGTTTGGGCGGTGGCCAAAGGCTCGCTGGTCAACAAGGCCATTCTCGTGCCCGCGGCGCTCGCCATCAGCGCGGTGATCCCGTGGGCGATCACGCCGCTGCTCGTATTGGGCGGCACGTTCCTGTGTTTCGAAGGCTGCGAGAAGCTCGCCCACAAGTTTCTGCACGACAAGACGACGCAACACAAGGAGCGCGCGGAGCTGGTGCAGGCCGTTGCAAACGAGTCCGTGGATCTCGTCGCCTTGGAACGAGACAAGATCAAGGGCGCCATTCGCACGGACTTCGTGCTCTCCGCCGAGATCGTGGTGATCGCGCTGGGTACGGTGGCAACAGCGCCGCTCACGACTCAAGTCGTAGTGTTGATCGGTCTCTCTTTGTTGATGACAGTGGGCGTGTATGGCCTGGTTGCGGGCATCGTCAAACTCGACGATCTAGGTCTGCACCTAGCAGAGCGCGGTCGCCGCGGCGCGTCGCTGGCGGGTCTCCAAACCGCATTGGCCAAAGGCATCTTGTTGGCGGCGCCTTGGCTGATGAAGGGGCTCTCCGTAGCGGGAACCATCGCGATGTTTCTGGTCGGCGGCGGCATTCTGACGCATGCAATTCCAGGCCTTCACGACTTCGTGCACCACCAAGCCGACGCGCTGCGAGCTGTAACGGGAGTGGGTCCCGTCCTCGCCGCGTTGTTACCCACCGCTGTAGACCTGTTAGTCGGTATCCTGGCTGGTGCCATTGCACTTCTGCTCTTCAATGCAGTAAAGCGCCTACGCTCCGGAAAATCCGCGAGCGCGTAGCGCGCCGTAAGATGGACAGAACTGCATGAGCCGGCCAGGCCTGTCGCGCACTGATTCGACCGAAATGTAGGACTTGCACGCACGTGCCGCACAGGTGACGGTAAGGTCTACCTGCAGCGGACTTATCTGAGGATCGCGCGTACCGTTTGAACGGGAGGATGCCCTCGCAGCTTCGTCCTGTCGCCGAGTTCGTGTTGTGCGGTAGCGACTCTGCGTCGTGTTATGGCATCTTCGACAACTTGGTGGTGGTGTTGGGCGGCGCACCCCCGAACGCCGCCAACGTGCAGTTGTTCTCGAGTATCGTAAAGGGGCTGGCTGCGAAGTATCCGAAGGGGGCGGGGATTCTGATCGCGGTGCAGCCGGACTCCACGCCTACCCCCGACGTCCGAGAAGCTCTGCTCGC
>Ga0247764_1000803_pt1 | contig 11027 bp, 12 predicted proteins | sample UWRJL051202B4_FD_179932 | JGI IMG/M metagenome (GOLD analysis project Ga0247764, IMG submission 179932) | Plant litter microbial communities from Arlington Agricultural Research Station in Wisconsin, United States - UWRJ-L051-202B-4 | ecosystem: Environmental > Terrestrial > Plant litter >...
GGCTCGACGGCGCCCGCGAACGCATCGAGACCGCCCGGGCGGCCCGCGCCGAGGACTGACCAGTCAGCGCAGTGCGCCGACCAGGGCCTCCAGGTTCTTGGTGTCGGTCTTGCCGATGACGACGACTGTGCGGGTCTGGTCGGCCAGCACCAGGGCCTGCTCACCCGGGCGGGCGCTGTAGAGGCGCCACACGCCGGTGCCCGCGCGGAAGTTGCCGAGCGGTTTGGCGTCCTTGGTGAGCTCGGTGGGGAGCAGGGTGTCGGTCGGCACGCTGCTCTGCACGAGCTGGATCGGGTCCTTGTCGGGGTCGACGTAGCCGAGCCGCAGCGTCGCCCCGTTCTCGGCCCGCTTGAAGGTGGCGCTCGACGTGTGCCAGTCGTCGTTCAGGCCCTGGGGGGTCAGCACGGTGAAGGCGTTGGATTGCCGCGCCTCCTGAACGGTCGGCGCGGGGTCGACCGAGATCGGCTTGTCGCCGTCGAGGAACACGCGGTAGAAGGCCAGCAGCAACGCGATCGGGATCAGCAGGACGGCGAGCGACATCACCATGTCCTTGGGTGACCGCTCCTGCCCACGGTTGAGCCGGACAGGCGGGCTGGATGCGTCGGGTGCGGGTTCCACCCAACCATTGTTAACCATGTCGCCGACGCGAGACTTGGCGCGTCCGCGCATGTGAGGATCGAGAGACCCACAGACCCCGCAACGTCGCGAGGAGGCGCCCATGCCCGCACGGGTCCCACAGGATCTCGACCGCAACATCGCTCTCGATCTGGTTCGTGTCACCGAGGCCGCCGCGATGGCGGCAGGCCGCTGGGTCGGGCGCGGCGACAAGAACGGCGGGGACGGTGCGGCCGTCGACGCCATGCGCAAGCTGATCAATTCGATTCAGATGCGCGGCACCGTGGTGATCGGGGAGGGCGAGAAGGACGAGGCGCCCATGCTCTTCAACGGCGAACGGGTGGGCGACGGCACCGGCCCCGAGGTCGACGTGGCGGTGGACCCGATCGACGGCACGACGCTGATGAGCAAGGGCATGCCCGGTGCCGTGGCGGTGCTGGCCGTGGCCGAGCGGGGCGCCATGTTCGATCCGAGCGCGGTCTTCTACATGGACAAGATCGCCGTTGGTCCCGACTGCGCCGACGTCATCGACATCGACGCCGGCACCCAGGAGAACCTGCGCCGCGTCGCCCGGGCGAAGCGGTCCAGCATCTCCGACGTGACCGTCTGCATCCTCGACCGGCCCCGGCACGCCAAGCTCGTCGAAGAGGTGCGCCAGGCCGGCGCGAACATCAAGTTCATCTCCGACGGGGACATCGCCGGGGCGATCTCGGCGGCCCGGTCCGATTCCGACGTGGACGTTCTCCTGGGGGTCGGCGGCACCCCGGAGGGCATCACCGCGGCGTGCGCGCTCAAGTGCCTGGGCGGCATGATCCAGGCCAAGCTGTGGCCGCGGGACGAGGCCGAGCGCGACAAGGCGCTGGCCGCCGGGCACGACCTCGATCGGGTGCTGACCACCGACGATCTGGTCACCGGCGACAACTGCTTCTTCGTGGCGACCGGCGTAACCTCGGGCGACCTGCTCAAGGGCGTGCGTTATCGGGCCGGCGGCGCGCACACCCAGTCGATCGTGATGCGGTCCAAGAGCGGCACCATCCGGGTGATCGACTCGTACCACCGGTTGGAGAAGCTCGCCCTCTATTCCGCGATCGACTTCGACGGCCACCTGCCGACCGTCCCCCTGGGCGACGGCGACCCGGTCATCTGACAACGAGGCTGAGAGAAACCTGGACAGCGAAGTCCGTCCCTTGGCGGGCCTTGCTGTTGCCTGGAACTATCGAAAGATGAGTTACGGGGCGCAAGCGCGCGCGGACGCAGAAGCGAAGTTCGGCACCGATGCCTTCTACGCCTCGCTGGGCCGGGCGTTCGTGACCATGTGCGCCGTCATTCCGGTGCTCTTCCTCGTCGAGGTGATCGACGTCGGCATCGGCTCGGGGCAGCTCGACGTGGCCGGCGGCATCATCCCGCGCCGCGTCGAGGGCCTTGACGGCGTGCTCTTCAGCCCGTTCCTGCACGCCGGCTGGGACCATCTCTACGGCAACGCCGTCCCGCTGATCCTGGTGGGCACGTTCGCGCTGGCCGGCGGCGTGAAGCGGTTCATCTGGTCGACCTTCGTGATCATGCTGATCAGCGGCCTGGGCGTCTGGTTCGTCGGCGACCCGCAGAGCGTGGTCGTGGGCGCCAGCGGGGTCATCTTCGGCTATCTCGGCCTGCTGCTCACCCGCGGCCTGGTCGAACGCTCCTGGTGGAACCTCGGGGTGGCCGCGTTCATCGGCTTGCTCTATTGGTACCAGCTCTACAACATCCTGCCGACCGATCAGCCGATCTCGTGGCAGGGCCACCTGCTCGGCCTCCTGGGTGGCGCGGTGGCGGCGATCCTGTTCCGCCGCAAGCGGGTCCGCCCGGCCGCTGCCACCGACACCACGCTCAACTTCTAACGCAGCTTGCGGATCGCCGCCTTGATCGCCGGGCGGAAGGTGGAGACCTGGGTGTAGACGCCGGGATAGTCGTCGCGTCCGCAGCCCAGCCCCCAGCTCACGATGCCCACCTGTACCCAGTCGCCGCGTTTGTCGTGGCCGATCATCGGTCCGCCGCTGTCACCCTGGCACGTGTCGATGCCGGGCGACCCGGCGCAGAGCTGCTCGTCGTAGACCAGCTTCACCCCGGCTTTTCGGTACGCCGCGGCACACTTCCCGTCCGGCACGGTGGGCACGGTTGCGTAGTGCAGGCGCTGCTCCTGCTGGATCGAGTCCTCACGGGTCTGGCCCCAGCCCATCACGACGTACTCCCCCGACCCCACCACTCCTTGTCCGAGCCGCAGCGTCGGCAGGCGCAACGGCCGGTCGAGCCGGATGACGGCCCAGTCGTCCCCACGGGTCTCGTGAATGAAGCCCTCGGCCCGGATCACCTTCTCGGACCGGGCGTTCTGGGCGTCGCGCGACCTGAGATCGATGACTCCGGCGGTGACCTCGATGCTCTCGTTCCGGGCGGAGCCGTCCACCGCACCGGTGTTCTCGACACAGTGGCCGGCGGTCAGCACCACGCGAGGTTCCGTCAGCGTCCCGCCGCAACCCATCGAGAGCCGCACGGTCCACGGGAACTTGCCCTGCGGCGCGACGAGCCCACCGACCACGTCACGGGCCGGTCGCGCACCCTCACCGGCATACGCGGGCGGGCCGCCGATCGTGGGCAGGACCGCCAGGATCCCGACTACGATCCACGACGCGACATTTCGCACCATTGCGCTATTTGACCACAGCGAGACGGGCCGCGCGGTAAGCCGCGCGGCCCGTCATCACACCCGTCTATTTAGTACCAGCCCACGTCCTGCGAGTGACCCCACGCGCCGCACGGCGTGTCGTACCGACCCTCGATGTAACCGAGACCCCAGTCGATCTGGGTCGCCGGGTTGGTCTTCCAGTCACCGCCGGACGACGCCATCTTGCTGCCCGGCAGGGCCTGCGGGATGCCGTACGCGCCTGAGCTGCGATTGGTGGCCTTGTGGTTCCAGCCACTTTCCTTCTTCCACAGCTTCTCCAGGCAGGAGAACTGGGAGATCTTGAAGCCAGCCTTGATCATCAGCGAGCAGCCGATGGCCCGGTTTCCGCTGAACTCGTCGCACGAGGCGGGAATGTCGCCGGTGAAGGCGGGCGTGCTGCCCGACTCCTCGTCGGAGGCCTTCTTCTTGGCCGCGGCGGCCTTGGCTGCGGCGGCCTTGGCGGCAGCAGCAGCGGCGGCATCGGCCTTTTTCTTGGCGATGACCTTCCGCTCGAGCTGATGCGCCTTGGCGGCGGAGGCCTTGGCGGCGGAGGCAGCCTTGGCGGCCGCGTCACCCTCCGCCTCGCGCTGCCACGCACGGGCCGCCGCATGCTCGGCCTGGCGTTGCTTCAGCAGCTGCATGTCGTCGACAGCGACCTGCGCGACGACGCTCGCTTCGGCGCTCCGCTGCTGGACTTCCCGGTCCTGTGTGAGGTAAATGCCGCCGGCCGCACCTGCTACCAGCAGGCCGACCGAGGTGACACGTACTCCGACCCGGCTCCAGAGCCGATTCACGAAGTTTCCCTTCGTCGGGGGCAATGACGCGGCACCCCCACCACCAGGTGAAATGGTGGCGAACGGGCCGCAAGCACCGCGACCCGAAACGGGCCGGCCCGCCGATCAGACTCGATCGGCGAGGTGGCCCGAAGTCGATCTCCGACGACGGTAACCACGCATGGCGCTCGTCAGACACCATGTCGCAAGGTGAAGTGGATGTGAAACGACGGTGCCTTGTTGTGAATTTGCTCACAACAATTTACCGACTAAAACGGGCGATAAGACCCAGAAATCACACCACTCCCGAGGGGAATCCGTGACCGCGTCACGGATTCCCCTGATTACTCAGAGTGGGATTTCCTCCAGCAGATCGGTGACGACTTCGGCAATCGGTGACCGCTCGGAACGGGTCAGCGTCACGTGCGCGAAGATCGGGTGACCCTTGAGGGCCTCGATCACCGCGGTGACGCCGTCGTGCCGACCGACGCGCAGGTTGTCCCGCTGGGCGACGTCGTGGGTGAGCACCACCCGCGACCCCTGGCCGATGCGCGACAGGACGGTCAGCAGCACATTGCGCTCGAGCGACTGGGCCTCGTCCACGATGACGAACGCGTCGTGCAGGCTACGGCCGCGGATGTGGGTCAGCGGGAGCACCTCGAGCATCCCGCGAGCCATCACCTCTTCGACCACATTGGCGTGCACCACGGCACCCAGGGTGTCGAAGACGGCCTGCGCCCACGGCGACATCTTCTCGTTCTCGGTGCCAGGGAGATAGCCCAACTCCTGGCCGCCCACGGCGTAGAGCGGACGGAAGACGATGACCTTCTTGTGGCGGTTACGCTCCATCGTGGCCTCGAGACCCGCGCAGAGCGCCAGCGCCGACTTGCCGGTGCCGGCCCGGCCGCCCAGCGAGACGATGCCGATCGACTCGTCCAGCAGGATGTCGAGGGCGACCCGCTGCTCGGCGGAGCGGCCACGGATGCCGAACGCCTCCCGGTCGCCGCGCACGAGCCGTACGGTCTTGTCGGGGTTGACCCGGCCGAGCGCTGATCCGCGCGGCGAGTGGATCACCAGACCGGTGTGGCAGGGCAGGTTGTCGGCCTCCTCCAGCTCCAGCTCCTCGCCGCCGTAGAGGCTGCTCACCTGCTCCTCGCCGAGTTTGAGGTCGGCCATGCCGGTCCAGGTCGGGTCGCTGGCCTGACCGTGGCGGTACTCGTCGGCGGTCAGCCCCACCGCGGCCGCCTTGACCCGCAGCGGCATGTCCTTGCTGACCAGCGTGACGTCCCGGCCCTCGGCGGCGAGCCCGAGCGCCACCGAGAGGATGCGGGTGTCGTTCGAGTCGTTACGGAAGCCCTGCGGCAGGACGCTCTGGTCGGCGTGGTTGAGCTCGACCCTCAGCGTGCCACCCTCGTCGGTGCAGAGGACCGGCTGGTCGAGCCGGCCGTACTTGATCCGCAGATCGTCGAGGAGACGCAACGACTGCCGCGCGAACCAGCCCAGCTCGGGGTGGTGACGCTTGCCCTCCAGCTCGGAGATGACCACCAGGGGGATCACCACCTCGTGATCGGTGAACCGGCGGAAGGCCGCCGGGTCGGACAGGAGGACCGAAGTATCCAGAACGAAAACCCGGCCCGTCGGGGCCGGTTCGGCGTCTGCGTGCCGGTCCAGGGACTGGCGTCCCGTGCGCGCGCGGCTCGTGGAGACTTCGGCGGCCGAGTCGAGGGAAACGTCGGCGTCAGATCGGCGTGATGTCACAGGCCTGCTCCAGCGGCGGGCGTGCAACCCGGGACGCCCGCGGTCCGCCACCTCCGGCGCCCGGTCTGTTGCACGGGGCTGATTGCGGGGCCCCGTGGCGCACTTGTCGCAGGTCCGGGCCGACCGGCTGGCTCGGGATGACCCCGCGCCATGACTCAAACGCTAGCGGTGATCAGCCTCTCGCGGTAGTACGCAAAAACGGGTGACGTTCGCCGGACAGCCAAAATTCTTCGGCATGAAACGGCACCCCGGGCGGGTAATCTGACGACGTGGCACAGACTCCGCGTCCTACCCATCCGCTGAGCATCGACGAGGCCTGGGGGTTTACCGCCGCCCACGCGTCGGCGACCACCTTCTTCTTCGACTTCGACGGCGTACTCTCGCCGGTCACCGTCGACCCCGACGCCTCGCAACCGGCGCCGGCCGTCCTCGGCGTGCTCGAACGCCTCGCCGGGGTCGTCCGTCGCGTCGCCATCGTGTCGGCCCGCCCGGTCAGCTTCCTACGCTCCCGGTTCGCCTCGTTGGAGCGCGTCGACCTCTACGGTCTCTACGGTCTCGAGGTGTGGCACGAGGGCGAGGTCGTCACCGAGCCGGCCGCGCTGCCCTGGGTGCCCGCGATGTCCGACCTGGCCGAGCACGCCAAGGCCGAGCTGCCGGCCGACGTGCTGGTCGAATACAAGCGGCTCTCCGTGGCCCTGCACTACCGCACCGCCCCGCACGAGGCGTCCGCGGTCGAGCGCTGGGGCCACGAGCAGGCCGAGCGCCTCGGGCTGCGGGTTCAGGCGGGCCGAATGGTGGTCGAACTCAAGCCGCCGGTCGACCAGGACAAGGGCATGGTCATCACCGAGGGCGTCCGCGACGCGGGTTGCGCGTGGTATTTCGGCGACGACATGTCGGACATCAAGGCGTTCGACGCGTTGCGGGCCCGCGAGGCCGTCGACCCGTCGTTCTTCGGGGTCGCCGTCGCCGTCGCCAACCCCGAGACCGGCGCCGAGGTGTCCAGTGCGGCCGACCTCACCCTCGACTCCCCCGACGCGGTCGCCGAGTTCCTGACAGCCGGCCTGAAAAGGTTCTAAGCGCCGTAACGCCGCTGGCGATTGCCGTAGGACCGGAGCGCCCGTAGGAAGTCGATGCGGCGGAAATCGGGCCAGTTCGCGTCGTGGAAATAGAACTCCGAGTGTGCCGACTGCCACAGCAGGAAGCCGGAGAGTCGCTGCTCCCCGCTCGTGCGAATGACCAGGTCGGGATCGGGCTGGCCGCGGGTGTAAAGGTGCTCGGCGATGTGCTCGACGTCGAGGATCTCGGCCATCTCCTCGATCGTGCGCCCGTTCGCGGCCTGCTCGTGCAGCAGGGAACGGACCGCGTCGGTGATCTCGCGCCGCCCGCCGTAGCCCACTGCCAGGTTGACCTCGACCCCCACCGTGCGGTCGCGGGTCTTCTCCTGTGCGGCCTTGAGCGTGGCGGCGGTCGAGGCCGGCAGCACGTCGAGTGCCCCCACCATGCGCAGCCGCCACGGGTTGCCGTCCTCGGCCAGCTCGGTCGCCAGATCTTCAATGATCTTGACCAGCGGGTCGAGCTCGGCGGCCGCGCGGCGCAGGTTGTCGGTGGCGAGCAGATAGAGCGTGACGTGCTTGATGCCGGCCAGGTCGCACCAGCCCAGCAGCTCCTTGATCCGGGCGGCACCGACGCGATGGCCGTCGTTGGGGTCGACGAAACCCATCTCGCGGGCCCAGCGACGGTTGCCGTCACACATGACGCCGACGTGGCGAGGCACAGGCTTGCCGACCAACTTGCCGGCCAGCCGACGCTCGTACACGGAGTAGAACGGAGTAGAAATCAAGGACCGCAGACTCATCACCACAAACCCTAGCCCTCGCCGGGAGTGACTCAAGGGTTGGCCGGGCGACGCTGACCTAATCGAGCGGCGATGCGACCGATCGTGTGAACGTCGAAAACCCCGTCACCGAGGCCGAGCTCCACCATCCGGTCGAAGAAGCGGACCTCCCCTCGGGCGAGGTGAGCAGTCGAGGGTGCGTGGTGGGTTGAGACAAGCGGTTCTTCTTCGGTCGACGCTGACCAATGACCGCAGTGGCCGGTGTGACGCCGGTCTCGGTCTTTGGCGGAGTAGCTCAGCCCAAGCGGCGAACACGTTCAGTTCGTCGGCGGTTGCCGTGGATGACCGAACAATCCTCGACTGTTGTGCACACAGGCGATTGATCCTTCACCGATTGGCGCAGGTCTGCGCAAAATCGGCGGAACGGCCTGGGCACGCCGGACTCTCAGTCGACTTCGCAAACCGGACGTAACCGCCTAAGATACTTCGTATCGGGCTTTCCTCTTACTCCCGCCGTAGGAGGCAGGAAAATGACGATCCCGGACGGCAGCCCCGAGCCGCTGGACACCGACCTGCTGGCCGCTGTCCGGGCCGGGGACACTGCGGCGTACGGGACTCTCTGGGAACGCCACCGGGCAGCCGCCCGCCATCTGGCGTACGGGCTGGTCAGCGACCCGGCCGACGTGGACGATCTGGTCGCCGAGACGTTCACCAAGGTCTTCGCCGCGCTGCGAGCCGGCCGCGGCCCCCTGGTCGCCTTCCGCGCCTACCTGCACACGACCATGCGGCACGTCTGTTACCACCGGGCCCGGCGCGACCGCCGGCTCGAGTTCACCGACGACCTGACCCGGTACGACGAGGGCCAGCCCTACACCGACCCCGCGCTCGACCGGCTGGAACGGGCGTACGCGGCGGCCGCCTTCCGGCAACTCCCCGAGCGCTGGCGCGACGTGCTCTGGCAGACCGCCGTCGAGGGGAACAGCCTCGCGGAGGTGGCCGGGATGCTCGGCATGACCCCCAACGCGGTGGCGGTGCTGGCCCACCGTGCCCGTGAGGGGCTGCGCAGCCTCTATCTCCAGCAGCACGTGGCGACCGCCGACCACCCGGAGTGCCGGTGGGCCGGGGACCGGCTCGGCGTGCACCTGCGCGGGCGGCTCGCTCCCCGGGACAGCGCCCGGATGCACATACACCTGGGCTGGTGCGCCGAGTGCCGGAAAAGGGTCGCCGAGATCGCTGAGGTCAGTGAGATCCACTTTCCCTATCGGCAACGTCACCATGTGCGATCGAGCGGTTAAGACTCGCCAACGAGAACAGCGGTCCGTGACTGCCACCGGTACCCTCGGAAATGTGCCCGAGCAATCACCGACGCAGCCGTCGCGGCTGCGTTCCCGGTTCCGGGCACTCCTCGGCGAGTTCGGCAAGTTCGGCACGGTCGGCGGCGTCGCGTTCGCCATCGACCTGGCGATCTTCAACGTGCTGCTTCAGGCCGACTTCGAGACCCTGATCGCGAAGACCATCTCCACCGTGATCGCGACGACCTTCGCCTTCGCCGGCAACCGGTTCTGGACCTGGCGTCACCGCGCCCATCCGAACATGGCCCGGCAATACACGATGTTCTTCGTGCTCAACGCCATAGGTCTGGGGATCGCGCTGCTGTGCCTGACGATCAGCCACTACGGTCTGGGTCAGTTATCGCCCATCTTCCAGACCAAGCTCGCGGACAACATCTCGGGACAGCTGGTCGGCACCGCAGCCGGCTCGCTCTTCCGTTTCTGGTCGTACCGCCGGTTTGTTTTCCCGGCTGCGACGCCGCCGGGCACGCCACCACGACAGGACCCTCAAACGACGGATGTGACGTCGCCGCCATCCCCCCATCGTGACCCGGCGCTACCGCCCTCTCTCCCGTAAGGTTGCCCAATGCCTTCTGCACGTGAGCTGACGGAACACCTACGCCGTCTCGCTCCCGAAGTACTGGCGTTCGGTGTCATCGGCGCCGGAAACACGCTGCTCTACATCGCGATCACGTGGGTCGCCCTGCCGATCGGCGCCGTGAAGGCCAGTGTCATCGCCACCGTCGTGACGACCACGCTGGCGTACCTCGCCAATCGCTACTGGACGTACCGTCATCACAGCCGGACCGCCCTGCGCCGGGAATACTCGCTCTTCTTCGGCTTCAACCTGGTCGGTATGGTCATCCAGTCCGGATCCATTGCGATCGGCAAGTACGGCTTCGGGCTGACCGAGGAGCACGACGCGGTCGCCTTCATAGCCGTGACCCTCGTCGGCATCGTCGTCGCCACGGTCTTCCGCTTCTGGGCCTACCGCACCTTCGTCTTCCTCAAGCCGCCGGTCGACGGTCACGAGGGCGAGCTCACCGAGCTGGACGCGGTTGCCGGCCTCGCCGAGCTCAGCGCCGAGGACGAGCCGGGCAGCGTCGCGCAGTTCGACGCCAGGCGCTAACGCCCGGGCGTCCGACGGAAGAGCCCTTTCCGCTGAACGGGGATCTCGGGCTCTTCCTCGTCGCCCTCGGGGTGGTTCACGCGGTCCCGCTCGATCAGTTCGTAGAGCAGAGTCTGCACCCGCTGGGCCTGGGGCACGGCGACCAGCACAGCGGCCTGGTCGCCGATCGAGTCGATCGTCAGCGTCCCCGAACCGAAGAGACGGTCGAGCGGGGACTGGCTGACCACGTGGTCGTTGACCCGGTTGAGCGGCAGGTCACGCCGCTCCCGGGCGATCACGCCGTCCTGCAGCAACACGCGCTCGTCGGTCAGCACGTAGTGGGTGCACCGCCGGATGACCAGCGGGAGCACCCCGTACCGAATGCCTTGATAGAGCATGATGGCGGCGATCACGAAGAACGCGATGCGGCCGTGGCTCGGCAGCATCACCCAGGCCACGGCGATCACCACCACCGCCAGCGTCACGAGCAGGCCGGGGCCGAGCGCCGTACGCCAATGCGGACGCAGGTGGAGGACGAGCTCCTCCTCGTCGGTCAGCACTTCCTCCGGGAACGCCACGCGGTCAGCGTACGTGCAACACGTCACCGGCCGAGACACGATGGTCGGTGCCGTCCACCGTCCGGACGATCAACTGACCGGACTTGTCCACCTCGGTCGCCTCGCCGGTGAGCATCGCGCCGTCGGGCAGCAGCACCCGCACCGGCCGGCCGATCGTCGCGCAGCCCCGCCGATAGGCCGCGAGCAAGCCGGACATCTCCGCGTCGCCGCCCGCGTCGCGCCAGCCCGCATACCAGGACGCCAGGCCGCGCAGCAGAACTCGCAGCAACGGATCGCGGTCGGTCACCGCGGCGCCGGCCACCTTGAGCGAGGTCGCGGGCAGACCGGTGGTC
>Ga0247764_1000804_pt1 | contig 11025 bp, 9 predicted proteins | sample UWRJL051202B4_FD_179932 | JGI IMG/M metagenome (GOLD analysis project Ga0247764, IMG submission 179932) | Plant litter microbial communities from Arlington Agricultural Research Station in Wisconsin, United States - UWRJ-L051-202B-4 | ecosystem: Environmental > Terrestrial > Plant litter >...
TCGATTCGGGAAATAATCGCCCCTTAGCGCAGCGCTTCTGGTGAGCATTTTAGGCTCTTACCGCTCGCGAACACTCCCAGAACGGCAGACCTTGCGTGAACGGTTCTCGCTCCTGTCATGTCCTTTTCCAAACACCGCGGCCTGATTCCAGTAAACCCGTGCGAGCGCGGCGGGCATCTTCACTCCGGAACACGCGCGGATGGTGTTTGGCCCGATGCTCAGTTGGAGAAAATTTTGGCCGAAGCCGAAGACTACATGAAGTTGGCAATTAATCTGGCGATTTGGACCGGCCAGCGGCAAGGTGACATTCTCGGACTTCGTTGGTCCGACTATGACGGCGCCTTCATCCGGCTAACGCAATCTAAGACGGGTAAGGCGGTCGTCATTCCCGTGGCGAAGCCGCTGAAGGCTGCGCTCGACAAGACCAAGCGTGTTGGCGAGTTTATCCTTCGGCCTAAAAGAAAGAAAACGAGAAAAAAAGAAGGCATCGGAAATTGGACTTCTGACGGTTTCCGCGCCTCATGGAGCAAGCTCTGTGCTCGAGCCGAAATAGTGGCCTTACTTTCCACGACCTTCGGGGCACCGCGGTGACTAAGCTTGCTCGCGCGGGTGCAACCACGCCGAGATCGCGAGCATGACCGGCCACAGCCTCAACGATGTTTCCGCAATTCTCGACCGGCACTATCTCGGTGACCGTGCCGGCCTCCCCGCCACCGGCATTGAAAAGCTTGAGAAGAACGAAAGGCGGCTAAAAACCGTAAACCAGCTGTAAACCGGTTCAGTTTGTTCTCATCCCAAGTCGGCTAAGTTATTGAAAGATTTGGTGGGCGCACAAGGACTCGAACCTTGGACCCGGTGATTAAGAGCTAGCCGCTTTTACACGATATCAATGGCTTAGTAGTCACTCCGTGCCGAACCTACCGGGATTGTTTGGCATTAGTCACGCGCAGCTAGAAAAAGTCACATACCCTCGAAACTATAGGGCGTTCCAGGTAGTGAGTTTCTTCCGACGGAGTTTGAACTTAGAAGCTACTTTGTCATCCAACGTCATTGCCGACTTTATAATGGCTTCTGTAAAGACAAAGTACTCTTCCAAACTGAAATGGTATCGCTCACCTTCCTTGAAATTAAATAGCTTATTCTTAGGAACACGGCTCAAAAACAAACGATTTACAATTCCACGGTTGTGAACGTAGATATTTCTAAGCTCGATAATGACGCCTAATAGCGCACGCTTCTCGGGCTCTTCAAATGCATCAACACCCAGTCTGTCCTTGACGTACTTCTCCATTTCTCGAAGTCCGCCATACGAAAGCTCATTCGTTTTCTTATCGATAAGATATGAAACTATTTCAGCATGACGTTTGAAGCCCAAGACGTCGTCAACACGAATTGTTTCTGCGGATTTGAGCAACTCCGGCTTTTTCTTCATGGCGCTTTGAACGATTGCAGAGAAATACCAGAGAAATGAATCGACCGAATTCAGAAGAAGATTTCTACCGTTTGCTTTGCTGAATTTAGATAGCGCCTTAACTGTCCTACCTTTGCTCTCAATTGTCTTGTTCAGCTCTTGTCGCTGCTCGTCGTTAGCGGCGGTTAGCAGCAGCGCCTTCGCTGCGACGATTGCATTGTCGTCAATGCGACCCGCCATTCGAACCGTAAACATGAACAGATTAATCTGCTCGCCGTAGTCATGGAGGAACGTTCTAAACACCTCCGTACAAAGCATGTCTGTCGGAGGATGGAAGAAGCCGGGTTGCTTATTTTCAGAATCCACTGAGCCGAACCAAGCAATAAAAAGTCGCAAGAAACTACATAATGATATCGCCCCGAGCGAAAAATGTGACTCTTATTAGCTTGATAAGTCACACCGCTATGCTTGTTACAGCTGCCTGCAAAAACTCAATCACTGATATTGCAGGATTTTTTTCTTAGATGTGACTGCAAAAGTCACACGATGTGACTGAAAACAGTCACAAATCAGTTGGAGTCCAAACTAAAATTTGGACTAAGCATTTGATTTGTAATGATAAATTTGGTGGGCGCACAAGGACTCGAACCTTGGACCCGGTGATTAAGAGTCACCTGCTCTACCAACTGAGCTATGCGCCCGCACCAATCGGGCCGCGAGTTTAAGGCTCGCGGGAAGACGGGCGGGGATAGCAAAGCACCCCCGCCCTGTCCAGCGTGGAATCCGCCCTAAATGGGCAGAAACCCCTATTCTGCAAAGGCTTCTTCGCGCTTTTTGCGGATCGCTGGCAACAACACCAGCACGAGCGCGATCGCGGACACCAGCAGCAAGCTCGCGCTGATCGGCTCGCGCACGAAGACCGTGGCATCGCCGAAGGAAAGCTGCATCGCGCGCGTGAAATACTGTTCCATCAGGCGTCCGATCACGAAGCCCAGAAGCAGCGGCGCTGGCTCGCATTCCAACTTGAACAAAATGTAGCCGATCACACCGCAGGCAGCCATCGTGTGCACGTCGAACGGATTGTTGCTGACGGAATACACGCCGATGCAGCAGATCGTGACGATGCCGGGGAACAACAGACGATACGGGATCGTCAGGAACTTCACCCACATGCCGATCAATGGAAGATTCAGCACGAGCAGCATGAAGTTGCCGATCCACATCGAGCTCACGACGCCCCAGAATAATTCCGGCCGATCGGTCACAAGCGTCGGGCCAGGCACGATGCGGTGAATGATGAGAGCCCCGAGCATCAGCGCCATCACCGGGTTCGATGGGATGCCGAGCGTCAGCATCGGAATGAACGATACCTGTGCGCCTGCGTTGTTCGCCGATTCAGGCGCGGCAACACCCGCGAGCTTGCCCTTACCGAATTCGTGCGGCGTCTTCGAAATGCGTTTCTCGAGCGAATAGGCCGCAAAGGCGCCAAGAATTGCGCCACCGCCGGGCAGAATGCCAAGCAGCGAACCGACCGTTGTTCCGCGCAGGATCGGCGGAATCATTTCTTTGATTTCGGCCTTGGTCGGAATGAGATCGAAGAATTTTGACTTGATCGCCTCGCGTTTACTCTCGTCTTCGAGATTGCGGATGATTTCGCCGATGCCGAAGATGCCCATGGAAAGCGCGACGAAGTCGAAACCATCGAAGAATTCCGGGTTATCGAAGGTAAAGCGCGGCGCACCGGATTCGCTCGGACCCGCCATCGCGATCAAGAGGCCGAGCACGATCATCGCAAGCGCCTTAAGGAGCGAGCCCTGCGCAAGCACGACGGCCGCAACAAAGCCCATAACCATCAGCGAGAAATAGTCAGCCGGCGAAAACTTCAGCGCCGTCGAAGCAAGCACTGGTGCAAAGCCGACGATCAGGAAGGTCGCAACCGTACCCGCGAAGAACGAGCCGACCGCGGAGGTGAACAGCGCGAGCCCCGCTTTGCCCTTCTTCGCCATCTGGTGACCGTCGATCGCGGTCACCACGGAGGATGTTTCGCCGGGCAAATTGATCAGGATTGCCGTGGTCGAGCCGCCATATTGCGCGCCGTAATAAATGCCCGAAAGCATAATGAGCGCGGAAACGGGATCGAGCTTGAAGGTGATCGGCAGGAGCAGCGCGATCGTCGCAATGGGGCCCAGGCCCGGCAGCACGCCGATCGCGGTGCCCAACAGCACGCCGACAAAACAGTAGAACAGATTGTCGAGGGTCACTGCCTGCGAAAAGCCGAGCGCGAGGTTCGCGCCCATGCCCGAGAAGAAATCAGCGAGAAAGCCCATCTTCGTTCTCCCCGCTCAGTAACAGAAAGGAATGGATTCGCCGGCGACGCCGAGCGAGATGAAGAGGGTTCGCAACCAAGATCCACAAAGGGCGATCGGCAAGCCAAGTCCCCAGATGAAAATCAGCCAGGAGAAGACCGCGAGAATGGCCGCCGTCGCCAACGCGGAAAGCATTGTCCACTGACGCGTAGCGAGACAGCTAACGAAGGCAGTCGCCACGATTGCCGGAATAAAGCCGAGTCCCTTGATCGTGGCGCCGAAGAACACCGTCATACCGGTGATGATGAGCAAGCCGCGCCACGGAACCGGCGTCAGCGCTTCGCCCTTGGTCCGCAATCCGTTCACTAGAATTGCGATGGAGAAGATAAAGAGAAGGCCGAGCAGCATCAGCGGAAAGAAGCCCGGGCCGGGGCGCGCGATCCTGCCCAGAGGAAGTTCGATGAGGCCGGCCGCAAACACACCGCATGAACCAAGCAGCAAGATGCCGGTGTAAAAGTCTTTCGGATTTGAAACGCCGAGACCGCACTCGCGGCGGAAAACGAAGAAGGCGATCGCGAGATAGCCGGCGGGCAGAGCGAGCACCAAGTACCAGCTCACTTCGATCGATCGCAGATAGAACAAGAGACCGATAAGTGCCGCGCCGATAACGGCAAGGATTACCGCGAGCGGACTCGTCGGTTTGCTGGTTGTGCTGGCCATGTTTCGCCCCCCGAAAACTTAAAAAATCGGCCGGACCCCGAAAGGCGATCCGGCCGATTAATGCGCGTTAGTACGAAGCGATTAGTCGGCGAACTGGCCGGCCGCCTGAATCAGCGGACGCCACTTCTCGATTTCCGCTTTCAGCTTTGCCTGAAGCGCAGCACCGGTCGCCTGATCCTGCGGCACCGGTTCGGTGCCGAGTTCGGCGAACGCCTGGATCACCTTCGGATCCTTCAACGCTGCCTGCAGCGCCTGCGTCAGCTTGGCGACAACATCCTTCGGCGTGCCCTTCGGCGCGTAGACGCCGTGCCACACCGCGACTTCAAAGCCCTTCAGACCGGCCTGATCGAGCGTCGGAAGATCAGGAAGGCTCTTCACGCGATTCTTCGTGGTGACGCCATACGCCTTCACCTTGCCGCCCTTGATCTGGCCGGTGGTGTTGGTGGTCTGGTCGCACATCAAGTCGACGCGGTCGCCGAGAATATCGGTCATCGCGGGGCCGGTGCCGTTGAAGTTAATCGTGTTGAACTGCTGCTTCACAGCCGCCTGCAACAGCATGCCGCAAAGATGCGAGGCCGAGCCGATGCCGGCGTTCGCGTAGGAAGTCTTTTCCTTGGTCTTCGCGATGTATTCGAGCACGCCCTTCAAGTCTTTCGCTTCAAGGCCCGGACGGGCAATCAGCGACATCGGCGCGTCGGTCACGAGACCGATGAACTCGAAATCTTCGAGCGGCTTGTAGGCGAGCTTGCGATACAGCGTCGGCGCGGTGGACATGCCGATGTGGTGCAGAAGAATAGTGTAGCCATCCGGCGTCGCCTTGACGACGAGGCCCGGAGCGCGCGTGCCACCGGCGCCGGCGGCGTTTTCGACGATGACCTGTTGGCCCAGAGTCTTCGACATCGATTCCGCGATGAGACGGCCGACCGTATCGGTCGGGCCCCCTGCCGCGAACGGGATCATCATGGTGATCGAGCGCGTCGGAAAATTCTGCGCCGAAGCGCCGGAGATGCCGAGCGCGAGAATTCCCGCGGCGGCGAGTAGCCACTTACGCATTTTCGTCCTCCCAAAGGCGGGCGCTTTTCGATGGGCGCCCTTGTTTTCATTGCTCCGCTGCCTTCCGTTAGGCGGGCGGGGAAAGAGGATCATAGGCACCATCTGGAGGCCCTGCCCGTCAAGCCGAAAAGCGGGGCAAGCCCGTTAACACCGCGCAACTGCAACATTTTCTGCGCCGACTGCCATTTGGCCGAAATGCCGCGCGGGAACCGGTTTGACTCTCGATTTCCCAAGGAATATCTGGAGACAGTTTTGCGAGCGAACGTTCATTCGCTTTTACCGCAGCGCAGCTAAACCGCCTTATTGCTCTGCGCGAGGACTAGAAAAATGCGCCGTGCCAACGCCCAGCTTCAGATGGACCGCCGGTTCGAGATTCTCGCCGCGGCCAAACGCTGCTTTTCCCGTAGCGGCTTTCACGGCACCTCGATGCAGGAGATTTGCGCGGAAGCGCAAATGAGCCCCGGCAGCCTTTACCGCTACTTCCCCTCCAAGGAAGCGATTATCGCGGGCATTGCCGAACAGGATCGCGCGGACGTCGCCGAAAAATTCCAGGCCATCGTCGAAGCGCCGGATTTCTTTCAGGCACTCGCCGCCGCTGCCCGCCACTACATCGTGGAAGAGTCGATGGAAGAGGTCTGCCTTCAAACCGAGATCAAAGCTGAAAGCCGTCGCAATCCTGAGATCGCGAAGATCTACGCAGGCGTCGAGCACGAAGTGAAAGAAGGCATGTTGACCGTGCTTCGCTCGGCCGTCGCGCGCGGAGATATTCCGCCTCACATCGATCTCGACATCGCGGCGACGATGCTGATGGCGCTCGTCGACGGACTTTATTGGCGCCGCGCAGTCGACCCCGCGTTCGACGCGGAAACGGTGCTGCCCACGCTTCTTTCGGTGACGCATTTCCTGCTTACCGAACCGAATAAACAAATTGCACGGAACGAATTGGCGGGCCGTCCGGCCGCCGGGGAGTAAGTCATGCACGGCAATCTCGAACGCACGAAAAAGAATCTCCGCTTCGCGCTCAAAGAGGTGAAGCAGGGTTTCACAACGATCGGAGAAGTTGCGACGCCGCTGCGCGAGCGCGCCGAAGCGATTTACGAAAAAAGCCCCGTGAAAGGCAGCAAATTGCTTGCGATCGTGCTGGTCGTTCTCGCAGTACTCTGGATCGGCTCCGGCATCCTGTTCCCGCATCATGCAACGCCGGCGCAGAGTGCCGCGCAACAGGCTGCGCAGAAATTCCGCGTTGCTGTGCTCGAAGTAAACGCGCAGGACTATCAGCCGAAACTTGTACTTTCAGGCCGCACCGAGGCGGACAAGAAGGTAACAATCGTCGCGCGCACGCAGGCGATCGTAACCGAGCTTCGCGTGAAGCGCGGCGACCGCGTAAAGATGGGCGATGTTCTTGCGATACTCACCGACGACGGACGCAACGCACAGCTTCAGCAGGCGCGCGCGCTTGTGCAGCAGCGCAAAGCGGAATTTGAAGCCCGCACGCAGTTGATCGAAAGAGGCAATCTCCCGAAGCTCGATGCCAATAACATCGCCGCACAGCTTCGCTCCGCTGAAGCGGCACTTGCGCAAGCGGAAGCTGAAATCGAGCGTATCCGCATCACGGCACCGTGGGACGGCGTCGTCGATAGCGTCTCGGCCGAGCAGGGTCAGTTTCTGATGATGATGCCGGCGATGGGTGCCGGCAGCGGCCCGAATGAAATCGCCCGCATGATTTCGCTTAATCCCATCATTGCGATCGTCGAAGTGTCCGAGAAAAAGCTCGCGGGCGTTCAGCTCGGTGAAGAGGCAGAGTTGCGCCTCGTCTCTGGCGAAGTCGTGAAGGGTAAGGTGCGCTACATCTCGAAGAGTGCGGCGGCGACTACCCGCACTTACCGCGTCGATATCGAAGCGCCGAATCCCGACAATAAAATTCCTGACGGCATCACGACCGAAGTCGCGATTGCCATGGCGAAGTTGAACGCGACCAAGGTGCCGCGCTCCGCCCTCGTCTTCTCCTCACAGGGCAAGCTCGGCGTCCGCGCGGTCGATACCGAGAATAAAGTGGTCTTTATTCCCATCGAGATCGTCGACGACGAACAGCAAACGATGTGGGTGAAGGGTATCGCGGACGGCACGCGGGTCATCGTGCAAGGACAGGATTTCGTGCGCGAAGACCAGATCGTCGAAGCGGTCAAAGCCGACCAGCAAAACCCCAAGCGCTGACGGAGTCTTGAAATGAATCCCGTCGATTTTGCCATTACCCGCGCGCGGCTCACGATCGCGACCCTGATCTTCCTGCTGCTTGCCGGCGCGGTCGCCTATGTCCGGATCGCGAAAGAGTCCGAGCCCGACGTCCGCATTCCGATCGTTTATGTGCAGCTCTCGCAGCGCGGCATCAGCCCGGAAGACTCAGAGCGGCTTCTGCTGCGTCCGGTGGAAACGAAGCTGAAGTCCGTCGGCAACGTCAAGGAAATGCGCAGCCAGGCGTTCGAGAACGGTGGCTTTGTGTTGCTCGAATTCCAAGCCGGCTTCGACTCGAAGTCCGCGCTCGCCGACGTTCGCGCGAAGGTGGATGAAGCCAAGCGCGACATGCCGACCGACATGGATGAGCCGCTCGTCCAGGAAGTGAACCTGTCGCTCTATCCGGTGATCGTCGTGGCGCTCTCCGGCGACGTGCCGGAACGTACTTTGCTGCATATCGCCCGCACCGCGAAGAACGCGATCGAGCAGACGCCTGGCGTACTTTCCGCCGAACTGCGCGGCGCGCGCGACGAGGCCGTCGAAATCATCGCCAATCCGGCCTTGATGAAAAGCTACAACGTTGCGCTCGACCAGTTACTCCAGATCACGCGCGCGTCTAATTCGCTCGTCGCAGCAGGCGCACTTGAAGGCGAGACCGGACGCTTTGCGGTAAAGGTGCCGTCGCTGATCGAACGGCCCGAAGACGTGTTGCGCATTCCGGTTGCCGCGACCTCCGGCGCGAGCGTGACGCTTGGCGACATCGCTGAAGTGCGGCCGACCTTTAAGGACGCGCTCACGATCACGCGCGTTAACGGCCAGCCGGCCATGACCATCGAAGTGTCGAAGCGAACCGGCGAAAATCTGATCAACACCGTCGACGGCGTGAAGAAGGTTGTCGAACAATTGCAGAAAACCTGGCCGGAAGCGGTCAAGGTCTCCTTCACGCAGGATAAGTCGAAGACGATCCGCATCATGCTGCATGACCTGCAGAACTCGGTTGCGACCGCCGTGCTGCTCGTCACCGTCATTATTCTGTTCGCACTCGGCCTGCGCGCTTCGTTCTTTATTGGCATCGCGATCCCGGCCTCGTTCCTCACCGGCGTGCTTGGGCTATACCTCGCCGGCCTGACGATCAACATTGTCGTCTTGTTCTCGCTGATCCTTGCAGTCGGCATGCTGGTCGACGACGCGATTATCGTTTCCGAATTTGCGGAACGCCGCATGTCGGAGGGGATGGAGCCGCGCGAAGCCTATTCGCTCGCAGCCAAGCGGATGGCAGCGCCCGTGATCTCGGCGACGTTCACCCGTATCGCTGCCTTCTCCCCGCTTCTGTTCTGGCCGGGGGTCGTCGGCGAGTTCATGAAATATATGCCGATCACGCTGATCGCGACCTTGTTCGCATCCATGATCGTGGCGCTGATCTTTACGCCGACGCTCGGCGCTTTGTTCGGACGCGCGGCACCCGTGCCGCATGACGACCGCGTTTCGGACAAGGGTCCGTATATGCGGCTCGTGAAACGGGCGATTGGCAGCCCCGGCACAACGATTTTGATCGTGCTCGCCGTGCTTATCGTAATTCAGCAGGCTTATGGCCGCTTGGGCCGTGGTGTCGAGTTCTTCCCCGACGTCGAGCCCGATTTCGGTCAGGTCGTGATCCACGGCCGCGGCAATCTTTCGATCGACGAGAAAGACCGCATCATGAAGCAGGTCGAGGCTCGGGTCTTGAAATTCCCCGGCCTCTCGACCGTCTATGCGCGCATCGGCGAACAGCCGCGTGGCATGGACGAGCTTTCAGAAGACACAATCGGCGTCATGCAGTTCGAATTCGCGGACTGGAAGACCCGGCCGAAAGCGCGCGAGATCATGACTCAGATGCGCGAGGTGACGAAGGATATCCCCGGCGTGCTGATCGAAGTGACCGCGCCGCGCGCCGGTCCGCCGACCGGAAAGCCGGTGCAGGTACAGCTTTCCGCACTCAATCCGGATCTACTTCCCGCGGCAGCCGCGAAGGTAGCGGCAGTCCTTGCCGCGCACCCGCAGATCCGCGATCTCGACGATGGCCAGCAACTGCCGGGCATCGATTGGACCATTCAGGTGAACAAGGGGCTTGCCGCTCAATACGGCGCGAATGCCTCGACTGTCGGCAGCGCCGTGCAACTCGTCACCAACGGTCTCAAAATTACCGACTACCGTCCGGCGGAGGCTGACAAGCCGGTCGATATCATTCTCCGCTTCCCGCGGGAGCTACGCTCACTCGGCCAGATCGACGAATTGCGTGCACAGACTTCGGTCGGTCACATTCCGCTCGGCAACTTTGTCGAACGCCTGCCCGCGAAGAAGGTCGGTAATATCAAGCGCGTGAACGCGAACCGCATCATCACGGTGCAGTCGAATGTCGCCGCTGGCGTACAGAGTTCGGTCGTGCAGCAGGAGATCGCCGAACAGATCGCAAAGCTCGATCTCGGTCAGGGCGTGCTGTGGAAAATGAAGGGCGAAGACGAAGAGCGCGAAAAGGCTGGCGCTTTCCTTGTCAGCGCCTTCGGCACCGCAATCTTCATGATCTTCACGATCCTGCTTGCGCAGTTCAACAAGCTGACTTCCGTATTCGTGGTGCTGACGGCGGTCGTGCTCTCCACCTTCGGCGTCATGCTCGGCTTCATGATCATGGGCCAACCGTTCGGCGTGGTCATGGGCGGCATCGGCGTGATCGCAAACGCAGGCGTGATCGTGAACAATAATATCGTGCTGATCGACACCTACGATCGATTACGTGAGGAAGGCATGAACGCCTACGACGCGATCCTGCTCACCTGCCGCGAACGCGCGCGTCCTGTCGTTCTCACGGCGGTGGCTGCAATCCTCGGTGTATTGCCGATTGCCTTCGGTGTGAACCTCGATTTCGTCATGCGCGAAGTCGCGGTCGGCGCACCGGCGACGCAGTGGTGGATCAATCTCTCGACCGCCATCGTCTTCGGCCTTGGCTTTGCGACCGTGCTGACGCTGGTCGTGACGCCCGCAATGCTCATGGGCATCGAGCACATGGCCCAATGGCGCAAACGCACCTTCGGCAAGAAAACGCCGAAATCGAAAAAAGGCGACGCGAAGATCGTCCCGGCCGAATAAAAAACGGGCCGCAAAAATGCGGCCCGTTTCTTTTTCTGCGAAGCGAAGTTTAACCGGCAGCAGTCTGCGGGTTTACCGACTGCCGCTTCTGCGAGAGCTTGTTCAGCGCATTGATATAGGCCTTCGCGGAAGCGACAAGCGTATCCGCATCGGCGCCGCGCGCGGACACTTCCTTGCCGC
>Ga0247764_1000805_pt1 | contig 11022 bp, 10 predicted proteins | sample UWRJL051202B4_FD_179932 | JGI IMG/M metagenome (GOLD analysis project Ga0247764, IMG submission 179932) | Plant litter microbial communities from Arlington Agricultural Research Station in Wisconsin, United States - UWRJ-L051-202B-4 | ecosystem: Environmental > Terrestrial > Plant litter >...
TCGATCAGAACTTCTCGCTCGCGGCGGCGACCGTCGACCCGGGCACCTCCGCCCCGGTCGGCGAGCTCGCGTTCAGTGGACCGGGCGACTACGTCACCGTGCTGTACATCATCGCCCTGGTGCTGCTAGCCATCGGCGGGGCCCTGGCCTACATCGTCGTGCGGAACCGTCGGGGCAAGTGATCGGCTAGGGTATTTCTCGCTGGCGTTGCCAGTGCGCGAGTGTAGTTCAATGGTAGAACTCCAGCTTCCCAAGCTGGTAGCGCGGGTTCGATTCCCGTCACTCGCTCTTCATGTCAGTTCTCGCTGTCAGTGTCAGTTCTCAAGCAAGATGAGACTTGTCTCAATCAATTCGAGACTTCTGCCGTTGTTTCGATCGCCAATCCTTATCCCGCTATGTGGCTATCGAATGTGACTTTGCGTTCTATATGACTTTGATCCGGAACTTATTGGCGCCTCTCCTGGCGCGTCGCTTATTTACGGCAAGAGGTGCGGCGGACGGCTCCGACTTCTAAGGGACGGACAATCTGTTCTTGCATGCCAACAACGGCGGGTGCCGTTTAACTGTCAAAGGTGAATTACACCGCTGTATCGCCATTTAAATGAAAGAACTTTCCTTCAGCGCGTAAATAGCAGGCTCTGCGACATGCACCCCATTCGGGGGACAAGTTATCCACAGACTTTGACACATTTAAGTCAAAATCCAAATCCGCGTCGATTTCGCCTCAAATTGCTATATCAATTGGGGAGTTCTATTTAAACCTGAGTTGAATCGAAGTGCCCCACATGCCTACCCCGGACGAAATCTATTTAGACGCTCTGCTGGGCAAGAGAGAGCAAAACCGTTTGGAATTCAAAGCGGCCAGGGAGACATACAACACGGACACAGCGATCTCTTATTGCGCGGCGATCGCGAATGAGGGAGGAGGCCATTTCATTCTGGGCGTGAGCGATCAAATGCCGCGTCAGGTGCTCGGTTCCAACGCGGTTCGCAATCCGGCCGAATTAGAACTTCGCATTCACGAGAAACTACAGATCAAAGTGGCGATTCGAGAACTTGACTACGGTGGGAAAAGAGTCGTTGTATTCCAAATACCATCAAGGCGTCCAGGCACGCCCATCGGCCATGACGGTCGTTTTCAGATTCGAGCCGGCGAAAGTCTAGTCTCGATGACGGGAAATCAGCTCGCTGAGATTATTGATGAGACGCGTGGGCCTATTGGCGATCGCCCCGTCTCGGAGGGAAAGAGCGCGGCTGAGGTCACCGCTCTTTTGGACCTGGACCACTACTTCGCGATTATGCCCGATACAAAGCCAGCGACAGGGGACGAAGCACTGTCCGCCCTCGAACGGCGCGGACTTGTAAGGGCCGATCAAGCCACTGGGCTGTATGCCATCTCGACGGTGGGCGCTCTATTCCTCGCTCGGTCTCTTGATGACTTCCCCACCTTGCGTATGAGACGCATACGTTTCATCCGCTACGCCGGCGCAGACCGGGTCACTGCGACCTTCGAGCACTTCGAATCGCGGGGATATGCGCTCGCGTTTGAAGACTTGCTGATGCTAATCGCGAGCCACACTCCTGTTCGTGAAGAGATAGTCGGAGGATTGCGCTCATCGACCCCTGTTTATCCTCCAACGGCGATACGTGAATTCCTCGCGAACGCCTTGATCCATCAGGACTTGGGAGAGGACAGCATCCAGATCACTGTTGAGCTGTTCAGCGACCGGTTGGAGATACGGAACCCCGGGGAGCCCTTGCTCGACGTTGAGCGATTCGTTGACGAAACCCGATCGAGAAATCCCGAACTCGCCGAGTTGATGCGACTGGCACGAATCTGTGAAGTGCGGGGAAGCGGTGTGGACCGCGCGTTGCAACAGATCGAGGATTACGTTCAACCGGCTCCAACATTTCGAAGAGAGACCGCAGCGACAACGATCACCCTTTTTGACCATGTCGAGTTTGCAGAGATGACCATCGACGAACGCGTCTGGTCGACTTTCTTGCACAGCTGTGTTCGCTACGAGAGCGGAAATCGGCTGACTAATACATCGCTCAGAGGGAGGTTCGGTCTGCCTGCCAACAAAACGACCGTCGTGTCACAGACAATATCCGCTGCTATTGAGGCTGGCCTCCTCAAGCTTGACCCGCGCGTTGGCAGTTCGCGTCGGCTCGCGAAATACGTTCCGTTCTTCGCCTAAATCCTCGATTTCACGCCGCCCTATTGTGCGCCTAGAGACGAGCAAACCCACCCTCGTGGTCAGGATCCACGAGGTATATGCCGTTCAGTGCCCGCATGGGGCTCTACACCAGGGTGAGGACAGGCCGAGTGTCCGTTTCGCCAAGCAGGCGACGCACGCGGGCGGGCTTCCACGCCAACTCGGCAGCTAGAGACACAACGGTGATGTCCCGAGTCCCCGCGAGGTGAATCGCCTGCGCAAGCAGGCCAGGTACTTCGCCGACATACTGACGAACTGGGCGGTCCGCTACGGCCGGAGTGTCGGCCAGTTCATGCAATTTGATGTACGCGCGACGGGCTGCCGAGTCGGAGATCAATCCAAGCTCTTTGCTCCGATATACAAGGGCTTGAACAGACACACCCCACCGTTCGCTGAGCTGTGCGAGCTTCCTAATGTCGAATCGAGACGGAAGCTCGTCGCGCACCACGTCTGTCGGCATCAGGAACTCAGCCGCGAATCGGTCCGCCGCTCGCTCAAGCGCTGGATCGCCCGCGCTGAATTCAGCGTGCATGAGGATGTGCCCGAGTTCGTGCGCAGCAGTGAATCGGTGGCGAAAAACGTCGTCTTTCTTATCGACCGACAGCACCATTAGCGGCCGATCGAATGCGAGCGTCGAGAAGGCATCAATGCGGGCAACTTCATGCTCGACGAATGGTACGAGCACGGTCACGATCCCGTGACTCTCAAGTAGACGCACGAGGTGTGCGACAGGCGCGCTGCCCAGGTTCCAATAATTTCGGATAGTGCGCGCCATTTCCACAGGGTCCTCCGGGCGAGGCGTGGTCAGCGCCTCGAAGTTGGGCAGGTTAACCGCAGGCAGGCGAACATGTCGCTCAATGGCGTTGACCAGTTCCCACACCTGCTCGGTGTAGGAGGTCGCTTTGGCCCGCTGACGCGCTGTTGTCGAACGCAGACTTCGGAAGAACGCGTCGCCGGACTCTAGCTTCGCTTGGGGGCGGCCCGCCGCGAAGAAATCCGGGATCACTTCGAGGAGTGAGGCGAGCCCATCGATCAGGTCGGCTCGAGGTGCCATCGCGTTCGCTTCGTACTGTCCCACTGCGGCAGGAGAAACACCGATGGCACTAGCGACCTCTTGCTTGGTCCGAAGCGCGAGTTGGCGAGCCTGTCGAAGGCGGTCCCCGTCAAATGATGCGGCGATCTGAGCGCCGGTAAGACCCGTCTGCACGCTACCCCCGGACACAAGCTCAGGACTCATGACGTGACGACATCCCGTCGGTGCCGCTGCGTTCCGCCTCGTTCGCGACTAAATCGAGTGCCGCCTCCGGGACCATGCCCTGGGCAAAAGAATCGGTGATGTTCTCAAGGTCGAGCTTCACCTGCGCCGAGCTGCTAGTGGCGGTGGGCAGCTGCTCGCGGTGAAGCCAAAGGACGTTCCCATTCACGTCGACCCGTACATCCCCGATGTGCAAGCGCTCGACGCCACTCCTCGCAGACCCCTCCATCACGACCAGCACCGCTCGGTTCGCCGTCCCGAACTCTTCGCTATCGACAACCTGGCCCTCGGAGTCGGTGAAGAAGTAATCGTCTCCGAAGTCGAGGGTGCTCTGCTCCTGGATTGGCGCAAGCGCGAGGATGCGCCGACGCACTTCGGACGTGATCGTCAGGTCGTCCACGCCCGTACTGCCGGAAGGAAGCTTCACCACGAGCACAAGCGTTCGATTCACCACCCCAACTCGATACCGGCAACGCTTGGGCTGAGGCAGTTCAGCCCCAATGTCTTCCAGTTCCCTAGCGGTCTCTCTAGCAAACGCCAGCCATACGGTCGCGCCGTACGGTTCGTTGGTCGGTAGTCGGCTCCCGGCTTTGGCTTCGTAACCGTCATTCTGCGCGGTCGCCGCGGCCTTGGCGAGCGCGGCGGCAACATCGGCGCTGCGATCGCCGAAGGCGTCATACATCCATCGTGACTGCTGGTGTTCGGGAGTGGACACAATGAGCTCCTTGACTATGGTGAAGACGGCTGCCGTCAGCCTACGCGAAAGGTTTATATTTTGTCTCGTTTTGTTCGATAATGGTTTGAGAGACCACAGAAGGTACAAGGACAACTCAAAACTTGGCGTAGTCAATTACGTTGACCAAGTGCCCGCAATTGCTGAGATCTGGTCATCCCTCTTCACTCTTCCGACTCTTGTAGTTGCGCTCGCAGCCGCCCTCGTCGGGTTTCTTCTCACTCGCCTCGGTCATCGCCTCGACGCACGGTCGAGCGCTCGCGCCGATAGGCCTTCGCGCCGCGCCGAAAGGAAAGGCCGCGGATTCTCGACAAAGCTGGCAACTCGTCGGCCAAATTTCGTCGGCCCCAAACGTTGGAAAATAACTTTCGACCCGTCCCTGGAGCACTACGAAATCGAACAGCACGGGCCAGACTCGGTGCACAATCTGAGGCTCGATTTCTTCGACACTTCGAAGAAAGAGCAGAAAAACCTAAACCCGACAATTCGATTCGCGATCTTTCCAGCGGGGATACCGCTCTCCATGCCCCTTGGGGCATGGAGTCGCATTCAGAACTTCGGAGTGGCGATTCGCTGGGACGACCAGTACGGCACTGATCAATTCGATCGGCTATTGATTCGAGAAGCAGACCCCTATCGACTGTGAATTGCCGGGTGTCCTCGTTGAGCGGAATCGGGCATCAGCTGGGCAATTGAATGCACTCCCTTGACGCTCGAGCCACGATGGACGCGAAAGACTGACCGTCGCCGCTTGCCCCACATTTCTTGAGTCAGATCAGTGAGCTCGCATCAGAATCACCGACCCACTGGACAGGTTCGGGAGCGCGAGTCAGGGCGACAACAGCGTGCAAGCGTCTTTCAAGATGGCGCAAGGATGCAGAGCGCCGCAGCCGCGGTAACCTCGGAGCGCGATAAGGCGCCGCGCGAGAGGCGCGGCTGATTCGCGACGTCCGGGCGAGTGGTAGTTAGTTGCGGTCGGATAGTTTTCATGCCAGAAAGTAGCCCTATGACCGCGAATCCACCTTTCCGATTGCTCCGCGCCGAGTTAGGGGATTACGTCGACGTCGATGTCGCGCCGCGGGCAGGAGAGCGATCATGGACGACGTTAGTCACGGGTCGGAACGGGTCTGGCAAGTCAAGGCTACTTTCGGCGATCGCCGGAGCTTTCGATGCGTTAGACGGCAGACATCTTCGCAACAGACAGCCGATCGTTGTGGAGTATCGAGTTGGCAAACTGGATTACGCGTTCCGGGTGGATGGCAAGAATGTGACCGCGTTTATCGATGGAGAAGCGGTGAAAGCGGAGCGGCTACCGCGCCCGGGCGCTGTGGTCGCCGCGACAGCAAGCGCCTTTGACAAGTTCCACTTGCCTCGAGAGGCTCGATCGTTGGAGCCCGCTTTGGCCGAATCCACCTATCGGTACCTCGGTTTGAAGGATGGGCGCGGTCGCATATCCGCGCGCGCCGGGATCTTTAGGGCACTCGAGCAACTCTTCGACGCCAGTGACGAGGATCAACATCGTCGACAACGAGTTTCTGACGTCTTCCTATATCTGGGGTACAGCCCGACTGTAGAAGTTACTTACGCCTGGACCTATCGCGGAAACGAAATCGCTGGGGAGGAGGGGACGGATCTGACGCATGCAGTCGAGCGCTTTCTTGATGATGCCAAGAGACGAGCGGCCGGTACGGCTCGAGCCGTCGTCCCGGATTATTTTCTAAAAGACGCGCAGGCTGGCCGAAATCTCGCAGCATCTGTCGATTCGTTGCGCGAGTTTAGCGATGGCCGCGTAGTGCGACTGACAGCCGACTTCACACGGCAGAACTACCGAGGCGAAGTTCATCTGAAGATGGCGAGGCAGCTCGCGCGCGCAGGGATTATGCAGATGGCTGACGTGACCTTATGGAGAAAATCCTCAGGCGACCGCGTTGAGATCACCGACGCCAGCTCCGGCGAACTGTCCTTGGTCGTGACACTACTTGGCATAGCTTCATCGATCGAGGATGGCAGCCTGATCTTGATCGACGAGCCGGAAATCAGCCTCCATCCTCAATGGCAGTCTGACTACCTCGGTCGATTGACGGAAGCCTTTTCGGCTTTTCAAGGCTGCCACTTCGTACTTGCGACGCATTCTCCGACACTCGTGGCCGGCGCGAGTCCCGAGCTGACCAATATTGTCAACTTGGAAAGATCGGTCGCCGCTACCGGCGAGCCTTCGTCGGAACGGTCAGTCGATGAGGTGCTATTCAGCACATTTGGCGTGGTGACAAAGAACAGTCTGCACCTCCGAAATCTCTTGATTGCAGCCTTGCGAGGCGCTGAGGACGGCGAGCTCGCACTATCCAAGTACGACCAAGAAATGGCTGCATTGCAGGCAGCTCGACCAGAACTGCCACCGGATGATCCGACCGGCGAAATTATCGACAGTCTTATTCGCCTCCGGCCTCAACTCGCGAAGAGGAGGCGCTCGTGGTCTTGAACCCAATCGTGTACTCCGCGGCGTCTGCGGCCCTTGTCTCGCTGTACGACGCCGATCCGGACAAGCTCCCAAAATATTGGAGCGAGAAGGGCGTGAACCCCGTCCGCAAGGAAATCAAGACGCACTACCTAAGGGAACAACAGCACCTTTGTTGCTACTGCGGAATCCCGGACCCCGCGACTCATGGGCTCGACTGGGACGTTGAACACATCGTTCCGCAGAAGCGGCACCCGCGGTTCCTATTCACGCAGTTGAATCTGAGTGTCGCATGTCGAGAATGCAACGGAAGTAAAGGCGCCAAGGAAACTCTCGTAGATCCTTCGGCCCTTGAGTACCCCTCGACGTCAGAGGCATTCCGTGTGGTCCATCCTCATTTTGACGAGTGGTCTGATCACATCCTTCGCGACCACCTCACCTTCGCTTCGTTCTCCGATAAAGGGAGCTGGACCATCAAGGAGTGCAGACTGAACCGCTTCGACGAGCGAGAAATTGGGCTGCGGTATCCGATTTCGGATGATCGCTACGAAGAATTCGTGCGGAGCCTCCTCGCTGGGGGTTCGAGTCTCCAAGACATTGCCAACCGGATCCTGGCCTTCGAGCGCCCCGACGCGGCTGCCGATTCCGACGACGACCTCTCGAGTTGACTTCACGCGATTTACCCTGCTGACTAAATGCCTCGAGTGAACTTGCCGTAGCCGGCCACGCGCGGCTTGCGGCCGACGACGCGACACCCGATAACGCGTCTTATGACTCAGCCCGCCAGGCTGGTCCGGTCGTCGAGCTCGACTATTTCTTCCGGCTCTTCCCTCCCGGGCGGGGCCATCACTTCTGGGATTTCGCGCTCGTCGCCTGTGCTCTAACTTCATGGTGACTAACGAAGACGGTGCTCTTGAGGCTGGGCGCTCGTAGACGTCTCAAAACTATTGGTGCGCACCGGAATTTAGCTAGGCAGCTGCGAGCCATAGATAAGAGAAACGGCGTTCGCCGTGATTCCGCGCGCTAGAAGCCGGAAACACAATCTCCGATAAGACGCGTCCTATCCATAAGGTTACGAGACGATGCAGGATTCGTGTCACCGAGCGCTGAAAGAACGCTGCCATCTATGGACCAAGTCCGCGGACCTGTTTTTCGGTCCGTCGGAACTCGGCGTCGTCGACGATGACTGCGGCGGCGAACGCCTCATATCGGAGGGGTGAGGTGAATGATCAAGACCACCTACGAAATTGAAGCCCCGTTGTGGATAGCAGAGATCAGGTGCGGCGATATCCGGCGATCCTCATTGAGACGATTCGGAAAGCCAGCTGATTCGAGCGCTACGGTTTACGCATGACGCCTGAGGACAGCCATCTGGGCGCTCAGGCGTTTGACGCTGCTGCTGACGAAAAGGCCGAGCAAGGGGCCGCCGAACGAACTTCGAGGTTGCTCACGGAACGCAAACAGATCGGCTTTCGTGGTGACATATTCAAACTGGCGCACATAGTTGCTACCGAGGGGAGCGACAAGCTCCTTCCCCTTCTCACATCTCGGGCTGAGCGACGATCAGCGATCAATGCGATGGAACCTTTACTGATGCCCTCGTGGATGTGGAGAGCCGGCATTGGTGTCGGTATGGCGGATCAATTACTAGAACGGATAGACACGCCGTGGCGCACATATCTGCCTGGCGAGGACCCTGAGGTTCGGTGGGCGACAGCATTACGTGAGGGGCTCGATTCATTCGCGAGAGTGGCATGGTGCCTACGATTCGGACACACGACCGCGGCAGTGGCAATCGCACGAAAGGCGTTCGAGCGGTGGTCGTTCAACATCGCCAGCTCCATGGAGCTGGAGGTGATCGAGAATGAAACAGAGACCGAGTTCTTCACGCGGGCATGGAACATCAGCTCGAATTATGTGGGCGAGCGAGAACTTGGTGCCGAGTGGGCAAGTCTGTCCGAATTGCTCCACGGTCGGGCAGCAAAAGTCGCAGGCCGGCCTGTGACGCTAGCTCTCAACATGCAACTGGCCGACCAGACTCGGATTCACCGGATGATTGCAATGTTTGCCGAGGTTTGGCTTCGACAAGTGCGCGGAGCCGTGTGCAGACTCGCGCATGAAAGCGGTCGATTGGAGCCGACGGAGGCACCAGCGGCTCTGTTACGAATCGACGATGTTAAGGGGTTGCCAACTCAGCCAGGTTTCCTGAGCGTATTTTGGGAACCTCTACTTTACGGTTTCGTCGATTCGACAGATGCCGCAACCTACGTCGGATGGGGTGACACGTACAGACGTATCGTCGCCGCGCGAGCTGACCAGCCTTTAGGCATCCTGATCTTTTCGGATTGGATGTCAATAGAGGAACGTTGGGCACGGGCCATCGAACGGTCGCAATACGCGTTCCGGAGTGAGCGAGAATCCATCGGGGAAGAGTTTTCGCCCTTTTCGGTTCGCGTTCGAGTATCCAGGTATCGCCTTATATCCGAGATGTCCGACCTCTTATCAAACGAAATTGGAGACGGGTATCGAGGTGACGCGATTCGATCTGCTGCCGCAGCGCTCGAGTCCGCATGGGTGCTCTGGCTTCAGGACGTTGATGACTCTCTGACTTTGGCACGCGCGGTACTTGAAAATACCGCGCGAGCTCGCGTTCACCGCATTAAGCCTTCCAAGGGTTCAAAAATGGAAGGCGGACCGCAGATACAGAAGGCACCCCACAGATGGATTGAAGCAGCCGGCTGGGGGCGCCTGTCGCCATTTATGCGCGCCCTAAGCGAGTACTCGCACATGAAGGCCAACTCACGCCACTCGGCGTCTTGGAAGCTGCTTGTCAAAGTGCAAGAGCTTGAGCCGAACGCTCCAGCCGAGCGGACAGCCCGTGGACATGCATTGGAGCGTGTCGCTGTGATGCTGGCGCATGAAGTCGTTGCCTCAATGCAATTCAAATGGCCTTCGCTGGCGAACGAGTTCCGCCAGTTAGTGCTCGAAGAGGATGAAGAGACCAGCCAGCAAGACTTTGAACGATGGCTCAACGTCACGCTCGGATTGAAGGCCACGCATAGCTTCGATCACCTCGATTACAACTGACCGGCCGGTCTGTTCCGGACACGCTACGGCTCCAAGAGCAAATGGGTGTCCGGGAGCGCAAGAAGCTCGAGATGCGCGCCAGCGGCTGGCCGACGTCGCGGCGCAGCTCTTCATGGATCGTGGGTATGACGCCGTCGCGATGTCCGATGTCGCCGGGGCAGCCGGCGTAGCGGACCAGACCGTCTACAACTACTTCCCGACCAAGCCGAGCCTTGTCCTCGATCGCGCCGACGACATGCTCGAACGCTCACGTCGCGCCGTCCTCGATCGAGAGCCGGACACGACCCCGGCCGAGGCCCTGAGCACCCAGGTGCACGACGACATCGACCACTTCGCTGCTCGCGACGCCGTTTTCGCGCGCGGCGAGTCTCAAGCATTGCTGCCCGCACATCAGGCAATCTCTGGAATGTCGGCGGCTACCCTTGGATTCGCCACGTCAAACCGATAACTACTTTTATGACTCGGTTGGCCCCAGTGGGTCCGGCCCGATTGTCTCGGTCGTTAAGCCAATCTGTACGACGTGCCACGAGATATCCAGAAAAATTAGGCTCCGAAGCCGACCTGACAGCGCATGGTGCCAAGAAGGTGCGACAGTGTCATCTAGCTCGGGAACTAACGACGCGAGCAGGCACAGTCCGCACGACGCGGCCCAATCGCCTGCCGGGTTGAGTCGCGCAACCCGCGCCGCCGCTGACTTTTGCACCCCGTCGTAACTTCTGCACCGCGGCACCCGGGCGCATTCGTTACGTAAGGGTGCCTTCGACGCCTGCGTGACAGTCAGACGCGGGAATATACCCCATAGGGGTATTGTTCGGATGGCACGACGACCGAAGGAGCCGACACCGTGGAGCACTCACACGAACACCCGACCAGCCATCACGACGGCACGTCCTGGAAGACGGCGGCGCAGGCGACGCTGCACTGCCTGACGGGCTGCGCGATCGGTGAAGTACTCGGGATGATCATCGGCAGCAGTCTCGGCTTCCACACGCTCGGCACGGTGGTGCTGTCCATCGCGCTCGCGTTCGTGTTCGGCTATGCGCTGACGATGCGCGGCGTTCTCCGGGCCGGCGTCGACGTGCGAACTGCGCTGAAGGTCGCTCTGGCCGCAGACACGATCTCGATCATCGTGATGGAGGTCATCGACAACACGACCATGCTGGTCATCCCGGGCGCCATCGACGCCGGTGTCACGAGTGCCCTGTTCTGGGTGTCTCTCGCCGGTTCGCTGGCGCTGGCGTTCCTGGTGACGACACCGGTGAACCGGTGGCTG
>Ga0247764_1000806_pt1 | contig 11021 bp, 7 predicted proteins | sample UWRJL051202B4_FD_179932 | JGI IMG/M metagenome (GOLD analysis project Ga0247764, IMG submission 179932) | Plant litter microbial communities from Arlington Agricultural Research Station in Wisconsin, United States - UWRJ-L051-202B-4 | ecosystem: Environmental > Terrestrial > Plant litter >...
TCAGGAGTAGGGTTCGAAATTTTACGGGATATTTATTCTTGGATCCCAGAGGGTGAAAGGAAATAGTCGACTTGTGACACCAGATCGCTGAGATTTGAGCGGAGTTTCATACCCATGTTTCCCTTCATAACCTTCCTGAACTTTCACCAATTCACAACTCCAGGATTCCAGCTGGAAACGGGCTTGTACGAGACATGTCCTGTCATCCAAGGTTAGATGCTCTGTACTGTTCACCTGCTTCCCCAATACCATATCCGAGTCTACGATTGCGTAAATCACTCCTATCGTCGATCACAATTTCGTAACTCACATGCTCAAGGAGCAACAAATACAAAACGCGAGGCTCTATCCTACTCCATACAATCCACTATGGAAGACCGTAATCTATGCTGTACTTTTGGCAGTGTGTTAGTGCATACAAAACACGCGATTGTGACGCTATTCTTCACCCTTCAAGAATATATTTCCTCTGTCTCGCCCCTCGGGCTCTCAACTGCGATAGATGGAATATAGGGGAGGTACCCCGTATATGTCGCTCGTTATTCTCGATTAATGTATCAGAGTACATCGCAGGGGTGTGTTCTCGTATTTATGCGTGTCATGCAGTATCTTCAGATGCTGTGAGTTGACCATGTATGCCACGTCATGGAAGCGCTCAAGAGCTCTTTCAGCACATCCGCATGGCAAAGCTTGGATTCACTCTTTTTACGCCAGAACTGCATAGAAAATATGGTCTGGCTTCACCCTCTCTAACTTTTTTTGTGTTGATGAACGAGGTTGCTTGCAGAGCAGTATAACGAGCTCACCGTTTAAAACGCAAGTCACCCCAATTCCAAGGCGGGCTAAAAGATTGCGCATATGAAGTCCGGGGCCATTTTATGTTGCCCGTAGGGGTCCCAGTTCTAACCCTTTAGGAAAATCTTGCCCTTGGTCGCTTCGATTAGCTGTATGTTTTGAAACTTCTCAAGCTGACTTGGCTGATCCGATCTTCCTTTTGCAGCCTACTTCCAAATATGGACCACCGACCGTGCCACACAAAGAGGCGCGCCGATGTCTCAAAACATCACCCTTGCAAAGCGCAACTTACATAAAGTTGGAACTTTCAAGAATATTTTTGCATGATGGCTCTGCCCGCATTGGCCTCAGGTCTGGGTAGGGCCACACTTTCAAGTAGATACGCTTTGGTCTAGTTTGTCACATGATCTAGATTGTCGAGACCTCAAAAGCGCGATCCTCGCGTTTGCTGTCTCTCCTTCTATCAGACCATCGCTTTTTACATATCTTTTCTCGCACATATCCTTCGACTCAAATTCGCACAATTCACTTCATGCCGCTATGAATTGGGAATTTCTCAACGCGGACGCCTTCAAGTCCAAGGCCAACGCCACTTTCTGGCAGGCGGATAATCCTAACGTGTGAGTTTATTTCTCAATGGCTTAAGTATTTCCTCGATACTTATGGTAGCGATGCGCAAAGTTATACACCGATAACACAAGGACTTCAGACCAGTACACTGCCGACGCCCGCTGAACTAACTCCTAATCTCATTCCCGCATTTGCATCTACAACCCACTCAAACTACCCCCTAACAGTGGCACAGGCACTCAAGAGTACTTCGCAAGGCACGAGAGGGATCTTATTCGAGGCAGCGACTAGTCAAAGCTCGGCACACAGAACACACCAGCCCTCAACGCCGAATCTCCCACAGCCAGGATTTCACTCGCACGACAACCTGGAATTTCATTGCTTAGCCTCTGATCTCCCAGCTAAAACTTGGGGGTCTGTATTTTCGAACGGGGACGATCGTCAGGTGGGCGTACCGAACGACTCGGAGTTAGCGTCGAACTGGGCGATGAATTGCCCCCATGCCACTGGTACGTCTCCCTTTTCAGCTGGTACCCCCTTCATCAGTCTGTCATATTCCTTTAAAGGCTTCGTTCAAGAAACTCCCCCATTTGATAACTACGCGCCATCTCTCCATGAACCAATGGATTCTACTGCGCTACGGACAAGCTACGAACCCTCTATCCCTCAAATTTATAGCCAAGCCGTATATTGCCTGAATTCAGACCGGAATATAGTAGCCTCGCGTCACTCGATCAACCAGCCTGGTGGTAGAGTAGCTTCTACGAAGATGACGAGTCGAGGAGGATCACCATACCAGCGTCCGGTCAACCAATCAACGACAATCTCGAGGGCGCATCATGTTTTAGGCGCCGGTTCCTGCGTACTCCCTCAGCAAAATATTTCATCACCTTTTCTCATCCATTCTTCGGCTGCCAAGCCGGCTATTACTTCTTCCGTACTTCAGGATCTGCTGGAGTCCACTCCCTTGGCCCCAGCACCACTCAGACAGCCTCAACTAGAAGCGACGAAACCGGGTCGAGCATCAGTGTCTAGGACGAAAAGGGCTGATCTTGCTCCTTCATACTACGACCAACGCAACCGATTACAGATTCCCTGCCAGTGGAATATCTGCGCGGTTGAGTGTCAGGGATTGGATGGGTTCAAAACTCATCTTCAGTTGGTTCACAATCTTCCTATCGGCCATTCTGGAAAAGGTTTTCTTCCCTGCAAGTGGAGAGGATGCACCCAATGGCATGATGTCAAGCGTGGTGATCTTAGACGGCACCTCGTCGGAACCCTCAGAATTAGATTGGCTTGTCACAATTGTTCTCTCCACTTGCCAAGGGACGAAGAGTCTGAGATGAGAAAACATCTCAGTTCTTGCTATGGAAATCCTCAACATCTTCCGTCTAACATGGCCTGGGACGAGGTCCGAACTCATTAGACCCTCGAAGCAAATTTGGAATCATTCATCGAGTACTCGTGGTTATGGACATGTGATTTCTCTTTGATTAGCTCTGTATATTACGGATAGTAATTCATTCTGGATAGATCACTTATGATATTTGAGGTGTGGTTAGTCTAGTCTATGCTATTGAAATTATCTTAAAAAGCTTTGAGCATCTAGCCAGTTCATTCTTTCGCGTTCCTTGCCTAGCATCTCCCCTCGTCTCATCTCCTCGAAGTTAATCCTCTTCCAATCACCGTATTCTGTCACCATCCCCATCTCCAGGCCCTTCGTCACCTCTTCAGGAAGTTCATCGAGCACTGCATCGGGATTTAGCAACAGTAGACCGGGTCCTTGTGCGTTCATGGACGAGCCTTCAGCTGCAACACCAACTGGGTGATCTTCAGAGCTGGCTCTCCAATCGCCGATGATCGTGTCGGCAGTCCCATAGGCATTCATCATGGTTGTGGCCAGTACACCCTTGGCGCCTGTCGCGGCCCAGCCAGATGCGTAAGCGTTTCGCAAAGTCTCTCCTTTGGAGGTCACAATTCTCCCGGACAGGGTACGGAGGTGGCGTAATGCAGGGTCATAGAAACTGGCAGTCGGCTCTCCGTGGAAGCCCAGAGACGTTACCACGAGATCAGTGGGGATAGTGGAAGTTTCGCCGGTGGGTACGGCACCTTGGGTAGTTGGGTCCACCATGGTATGCGACAGGGAGAGTCGAGAAGATGCTGAAGATGAGGTAGGGGGGACGATACCAATAGGCGAGCGGAAGAAGTCGAGGGACCATGTTTTCGAGGTTGACCCTGGAAGATTTTTAGAGCCTTGCCGGAGAAGCTGCAAAACACGCGACTGTTGGCGGGTGAGAGGGGGGCTATCTGGTGACGAATCGAGGTACGATGATGGTATAGGAACCATAGATGCCTCTGGGAGATTGATCATCTCCCGAAGCTCCTTCATTGTAAAGGCTGCTTCAAGAGGACCTCTACGTCCAATGATAGATACGTGTTTGATTGTTGATCGCGAGAGCTGCTCCAGGACTGGAACTGGAACGTCATACTTGGACAAGACATCGACATTCGTCAGGAGTATTCGCGCTACGTCTAAAGAGACGTTTCCATTGCCGATGATCGAGACATGGGATATTTTATCCAGTGGTGGAGGTGGGACTGCGCTCGGATGCTGCGTGTACCAGTGAACCAGTGAAAGTGCCGGTATGCAGTGTGTCGAAGGGGGTAGAGCAGCATGCAGAGTAGGCAAGGTGCAGCCGGTCGCAAAGAGTACATGACTGTAGTGGCCGAACACGGAAGAGAGTTTCAAGGGGACGGCGTGTGTTGAGTTAGCACTGTCGCCGACGTTGATGTTTCCAAAGAATCGAAACCGCCGGTCTTCCGCTGTTTGATCGAACTTGTTCGTGCAGTTCTAAGAGAGAAAAGTCAACGAAGAAAGACACAAATAATGTCAGCCTACACATGGTAAAGCGAGCCACGACAGATTCAGGTCCGCACTGGTACACTGTTACTTCCGCCCGAGAAATCGCGTGCCATGCGTAGTATATGGTTCACAAAGAGACTTGCCTTGACTTCTGGATGATCAGGCGCAACTCCGTACCGAACCAACCCATGAGGTGCCCAGAGACGATCAAAAAGGTGAACACGAAGATTTGGGGCCACATTTTCGGGCAGGGTTTTGAGAATTCTAGACGCGACATAGAAAGCTGAGGGGCCGCCTCCCACTATGGCAAGTTTGAAAGTTTTCATAATGACTCTTCTGGTCCTTTATTTGAGGGGGAACATCGTTGTGGTGGCCGGGAGACGAAGGATTGTCACTAACAAAGGCCCGGTTTACCGCCTGGACCGACTTCCCCGATAATCGGACCATGCTCCGAAAAACATTTAGTTAAGAATAAAATTACAATATTTCAATGCCTGAGGAAAGGCTGAAGCCCGTTCATTATGATGCATATTAGGTCGAAAGCAAACACAAAACAAATTTTAATGGTACAGGGTGGTGGGACATTTAGAATCAAAATGAAAACTTTCCAATAAATAGCTAGTGATAAATATTTCTGCAGAAATTTCGTGCTTCATTCGAAAGCCCAGTCGGCTCAACCAGTAGGCCTGTTGGGGCCCTCTACAGAAAAAAGGCCATCTTCCATCTTCTTGCCCTACTCAAACACCACCATCGTCCTGTTGAAAGTAGTCTCCTACTTCACCATGATTTTCCTCTTACGATAGTGCATGACCAATTCCGCACTGCTCTTCCACACGTACTGCTTCACCGCCGCCAGACTCATCCCAAGCGGAAGTACCGTCTCATTACACAATATCTCGTACATGTCTTCCGCTCGATGACGTGTGAGTGTTGGGCCAAGCGTCGCCGAGTTAGGTGTTGTAGGTCGGGTTTGGAATTGGGCATGGCCATCTACGGAAGACCGGACGGAGGCAGCGCGGGAGGTAGACGAGGACGAGAGCCGTTCTATTTTGTCTTGGACCTAAAGAAGAGACAGCAGGAGTGAATCCAAGTGCTATACGAAGTCAGAAATGGTTAAACGTACATGCGTGGCGATCTTCCGTACACGAAGGTATCGACTTGCTGTCAGCTTCGACTGAGTCCTGTAAGGAATACACGTTAGTTTGGTTATCGCGATATTCAGGTTTGAGGACGTACGTGTTCAGCAACTCTGGTAGCATCTCCCCGTCTGGATCTTTGTTCCATGGCATTAGCACGAAGCTGACTTTCGCCGGTGCACCAGGTGCCCCACCAGGAACTTGTCCCAACAGAAGGTACTCAACCAACCACATCGGCATCGTAGCCTCCAAGGCTTCAACATCACTCGAGCTCCCTGTGTTGGCCACTATTCCGCGATATACAGTGGTATAACTTGGACTACCCTCAACGGAGATTAACACACTTGTGGTAGGTGGGAAGTGGTGTAGTGGTGCATCGGCTGTTGCTGGTGGACTGAGGGGACCAGATAGCAGGAGTTGTAGCGGCGTTTTTGGGATTTCGACTAGGGAGGATGCTTCAGCGGAGAGGGCTGGTGCAGTCTCCGTCGTAGGCGTTACGAGTGACGTAGATGCCGGAGTGTCGCTGATGGGCCTCTTAGTTTTTCCAAAATTCTTCAGCCGACCAATGAGTCCTCCCCCACCTGGCGTACTAGGTGTTTGTGGCTCAGTCTTCGAATTGGAATTGGCGGATGTAGAACCAGGCCAACCCAAGAAGTCATCTGGCGATCCAGGGGGCAACATCCCACCTATGCCACCTCCAAAGCCTATACCCATTGTACCCATCCCGAGCCCACTCTGCAAAGACGGTTGCCTTACACGTGGCGTGGAGAAGTAATCATCCTTGCCACCTGTGACTGGGGTCGGTCCAGGAGTCGCCAAACTAGACGAAGGAAAGGCTCCATCGATCGTGCCCGACCTCGCACGAACGTGTGATCCTGCGGTAGGCGTAGCTTCCGCACCGCCCGCCAGGGCTCCAGGCGATTGTGGTATAGATGGCAAGTTGCCCACATTCAACTGCAGGTGTGGATGTTGATTTTGATGTGTATGTAGGGGTATGAGGGGTGTTAGAAGTGGCGAGGAACGGATCATTGACGTAACATTGGGCAACACGGCTGGTAACATGTTGGATGAGCAGACAACTGTACCACTATTGGGCGACCGTCTGAGTTCTTTTCGAGGTGCATTAGGCGAGGATGACGCAGACGAGGAATGTCCGCTTCGTCCTCTATGCTCGAGTGCGTCGCGGCTGGAAACTCGACTCAGGCTGGGCGAGAGTTTGCTGTCGTCTCCTTGAGGATGGTGCCTCCGCAGTTCTTCTAGGATAAACCCAATGAAGAGATTTTTGAGCACCCATTTGCCGATATTCACTGTCGCCAAAATCAGTATTTAGAATGACGGCCTGGAGCATGGATGAAACATACGCTTCGATTCATCATTAAAGTGCCTGTCATTCGCAAATCCAACTTCATCTGCATAAACCTCGGCTTCGAAACATCTTTCTGTCAAATGGATTGTCAAGACTCCAGCTTTTGTGTCCGCCATGCACCAGCTGGACACCACGGCTTCACCCTCGATCCGCTCTCTGACAGCCTCTAAAGCCTCTCGAGGACTCCGTTCGCGTTCGCCACCACTGCCACCGGCCGAGCTGCCTGTCTGACTAGCACCCGCGACGTCCTCCGGTAAATATCTCCCAATGTACGTTCCACGAACGATGTCCCATACACCCACTTGTCCTGCAGTGTCCACCGTAAGCGCGTGGATCCTGTCATTAAGGATGATGGATCGGACAAGACCATGGTCGCCTGGTATAACAAAATCGGGCTCAAAGCATAACGGAAGGGCGTCAGCGGCCAGTTCGCGGTCTTCGTATCCGGCTCGTGCGGTACTGGTGACCATAACAGTCTCTTCCGTTCGAGAACTGTAGAGAGGGCTTGTTGCGGATGATGAATGAAACATTGATTGGACTGGAAGGCGCGTGGTTTGGCGCGGAACGGACATAACCGACGCGGCGGAGTAGAGAGTGGCAACTTCAGGATCTTTCGTACGGGTGGAACTGAAAGGAGTGAATGGGTCGTTTGGTGAGATCAGCCTGACAAGGCTGTCGTATGGGATACCGTTGAGCTTTGAGTCCATCTCTCGGTCTCGCCACTGCTCGGAGGTCGAATTGAGAGAGTGCATTGAAGGAGCAAACGATAACCTCTTCGCGCTAACATGGCCCAGTCCGGTGGATGGTCGGGTACTTGCTTCTGAGGCTACATCACTGAGTGGCAACCGTCTTTTAGAAGTGGTGGGGGAGCTGGTCTGAGGTATTCTTTCACCATCTGCATCCAAAAGAATGTTTGTAGCTAGTCTCGCTTTCCGTGCTTGAGGAATGTTCCATCGTCTGATTGTCGAAGTTCCGCTCGCTGTCCATAGAAGATTGTCGTCCATTACTATTATCTTGTTGATACCTTCAGAGGAAGATGTCGATGATTCTGAAGAGTCATGGCAGAGCACGACACATTCTCCATCCGAAATATCCGAGCAATCCTCCACATCCACTCGGCACACCAAGCCTGACCTATCTCCGGAGTAGAAAACCTCCAACGATGGGTGATCGGAGTACAAGGACCAGACGGATTCTGTATGATGAGTAAAAGTATGCAAACATCTCTGCGAAACTAACGACCATAGTTTGACTGATGCTAATGCGAAGTAAGCGTGAAGCACAATGGGTGGGGAGAAGCTTTACTTACCGTCAGCAGAACCAGTTAACAGCTGTTGAGTGCATATGAGGACCTCAAGACGAACTGGTAGGAAGAGACTAAAACTCACGTATTTAGAATCATCCGAGATCAACATAGCTCGAATATTGTCCGTATGTCCAACAAGCTTGCCTAAACTCGGTGGTTAGTATGAGAACAAAAAATCGTCTACGCATCTGACCTGTCCGCTTTCCGTTCCGAGGGTCCCACAACCTCACAACCCGTTCTGGAGATCCCGATGCTATCGTTCGTCCGAATGGATCTGAGGCTAGAGCGTACACGGAAGACTTCGGTGCTGAAGCGTCGGCTGGGTTGAGAGTGACGAGAGCATTTGTCGTTGTCCGGTTCATGTCCCATATCTTGATGGTTCGGTCAAAGGACCCAGATGCAACCCAGTTTTGATCCCGACTAGTCACTTTTTAATGAACATACAAGCCTTCAGAAAAAGAATGCATACCAATATGATAAGCACCGAACGTAGTCGCTGTGGGTGCCTATCGTCAATGGGTCGGTTGGTACCGCGGAGTGTGGGTTCCATGCTTTGATTGTTCCATCGGAGGACGCAGAGACCACTTCAAAGACAAATTAACGTCTACGGGTGAAAGAGGATGACCCTGTCGCGTACCTGTTTGGTTGAAGTTGCACAGGAGGATATCATTGACCCAATCAGTATGAGCTTGAGCACATTGTCTAAAGTTTGTCGGCTACAGGGTGAATGAGAAGAGGGGGGACAGAAAGAATAGAAGTGCGTACAGTTCCGGGTTCAAAGCTGGAGAGATCTGTTTCCCATTGATGTTCAAGAGGAATACCTCCAGCAGTGCTGGCAGCGCGCCTCCGCTTGAGAGAGGTAGTCACATCACCAAGTACGTCTCCGTCACTTATTAGATGTTCATCACCATCGTCCGTTTCTTCGTCAATGAAATCTTCTCCCCAGCCCGTCAACACCTCCCAACGACCACGCCGTCTGCCTGCAGCACCTCCATCCTTCGTTTTCTTCTTCATTGGAACACCAATATCCCATGACATTACAAGCCCATCTCTTCCGCCTGAATACAAAATGCCCTCTGGCGCATTCCGCCCGACAAGTTGTGTTGAGCTGTCCAACGCCAATGAAGCAACACCAAGGCGATGTCGAGGGTGTTTCAACCACTCTGAGGTACCCCCTGGTGTAGCATCATCTGTTCCATCGAAAGGCGTCAGAAGAGGGCCCGTTACGCCCAGTCGAGAAACGCCGTGAGGAGGAAGTTGTAGTCTTGGTGCGGTTTCAGCCGGCGCAGGTATGATATATGAGATGCGCGTTTTGGCTTGTACCATGGTGGCAAAGGTGGAATGATTGAGAGTTAGGGCATAGAGAGGGATATTGACCAAGGATCCTGTGCTCGGAGGTAACCCGCGTTCGTCGTGGACGGTGAAGCCACGAATACTGGATCCGTGCCTGATTGGATAAGGAAACTTTCGGCTAATTTGGATCAAACCACGTGTTCGGCCCGCCTCCCGCCACCAAAGTTACTTCGTAAATCGTTAGTGAGCGATAAATTTCGGGCTTCACTGAATGATTTAACAAATTTCAGACCGTTAAATATCGAACAAAGACATTTTCCAAATTTCTCGTTGCTTTACATAGTATACACACAATACTTAAACCATAACCCCTGTCAACCCAGCTCAAACCCGTTATTCAACACCATCTTTCTCGGAGTTTGAGCTATAATTTCAGGATAATAAAAATTATGGTCTACAATTGAGTTAGCTTACATCCTCACGGTCATCGGTCTTTTTTCAAATAAAAACTTACCGATTGACTCTCATCACTGGCACCCGGGCCCAAAGCAAACCCATTCCTTTCCTCTCCATTTGCAACTACAAATGCGACGATCAAGCTCTTGAGATTCAGCGATAGGAGCTGCGTATGCGCTGAAGGAGAGCACGGCAAGCATTATAGCGATAAGACTTGTGGAGAGCCTCATGTTGAAATTTTTGGGGGTTGGTGTGATAGTGGTAGACTTCCCTATGAAAATAGATTATATTGGGGCTCTCTGCCTTGCTTTATACTACCGCCAAGCTTAGCGTGATATCCAGGTATCTTGTTGCTTTATGATACATCTTATCGCTATTAGTGCAATTGTCCACCATTTCTCATCTTGAGCGCGGATTGTTAACACGGAATCACGGAACCGTGCTCATTTGGCTAGAATTAGCAGCAGTACGACATTGTGGAGCGAGCTTCAGTAAAACTTTGGAGGATTAGGAGAAGAACTAAAACTCCCTGACAGACTCTGAGAAGGAGATTATTAATAACATCAAAGTTTAGATTTATATCAGGTACGTCGCAGCTCAATGCATTGAATAGCCCCCCATCGTCACAGTGTAGATGTAAAATTCTTAAAACCACGCTTTCTGGAGTTAGACAGGGGGAGTCCAATACATTGACTTTTTTCTCAGCTACCTAAGGACACTGAAACACATAGATTACTGGTGTGCAGGTCAAGACAGAAGTGAAGTCAGTAACGGTGGCGTTTTATGCCAATGCAGAGTCCGCAATCTATCAACGCTTTAGCTAAATATGCCTTCATCTTTGAATAACATATCGTGCAACCACTCAAGTCATAAAATCATGTTGAGTTTCGCGTTTGATTAGATGGTTGATCTCTCTCGATTTGACCTTCTCTGCTGGATAATCAGACACTGGTTGCAACCACCTTACATGTGGTCTCCATCGTAGACTTTGTTACTGTGCGGGAAGCTTATTACGCCCGAGGATAAACTGATATTATTGTGCACGACAATGATTCTCTTGTCCCCGACTGACTCCAATCAAAATACAAATCATCCGTAGTGCGCAGAAGTGCTAGTTTCTGTGGGATACTAAGTTCAGTATAATTTTCACCAAGTGCAGGCGCGATTCAATGAATACTGACCGTTAAACAACGCGGACCCACTAAGGGCAGGTGGTGCCGCCACATATCCATTCGT
>Ga0247764_1000808_pt1 | contig 11013 bp, 11 predicted proteins | sample UWRJL051202B4_FD_179932 | JGI IMG/M metagenome (GOLD analysis project Ga0247764, IMG submission 179932) | Plant litter microbial communities from Arlington Agricultural Research Station in Wisconsin, United States - UWRJ-L051-202B-4 | ecosystem: Environmental > Terrestrial > Plant litter >...
GGCCGGCCGCGACGGCCAGGACGGTGACGACGACCGCGCAGAAAGCGGTCGCGGTTCGGATCCGCATCGGGGCCTGCCTTCTAGTCCGGCCGCGGGACGGCCGCTGGTGTCCGGCTGGTGAGGGGCCCGGACATTCATGAACGTAGGTGCGGGCAGGGCGCGTTGCAACGTTTCAGTGTGGCCGGTTCCGGCCAAACCGATACTTCTGAGAAACGTTGCCGAAACATTGACTTGATGCAGAATGCATTCTACGTTGTGAGGCAGCTCACTTATTGGAGGTCGCCATGTCGTCTCCCGTCCCTCGCAGCGTCGATGTCGTCATCGTCGGAGCCGGCTTCTCCGGCCTCTATCTGCTGCACAAGATGCGCGAAATGCGCCTGAGCGCCGTCGTCTTCGACGCTGCCACCGACGTCGGCGGCACCTGGTACTGGAACCGCTACCCGGGTGCCCGGGTCGACGTCGAGAGCCTCGCCTACTCGTTCTCCTTCTCGCCCGAGCTCGAGCAGGAGTACCAGTGGGAGGAGCGCTATCCGACCCAGCCCGAGATCCTGAAGTACGCCCGTTATGTCGCCGATCGGTTCGACCTGCGCCGCGACATCGTCTTCCGTACCAAGGTCACCGCCGCGTCGTGGGACGACGACGCGAAGATGTGGCTGGTCCGCACCGAGCACGGCGACGCCGTCAACGCCCGCTTCCTGGTGATGGCGACCGGCTGCCTCTCCTCGGCCAAGCTCCCGGAGATCCCCGGCATCGAGACCTTCAAGGGCGCCTCCTACCAGACCTCGCACTGGCCGCACGAAGGCGTCGACTTCACCGGCCAGCGGGTCGGCATCATCGGCACCGGCTCCTCGGCCGTGCAGTCGATTCCCGTCATCGCCGAGCAGGCCGCCGACCTGACCGTCTTCCAGCGCACGCCGGCCTACTCGCTGCCCGCCCGCAACCGGCCGCTGCGCGAGAAGGAGATCGCGGAGATGAAGGCCAACTACCGCGACTATCGCCAGGCGCAGAAGGTCTCCGGCGCCGGCGTGCCGGTCCCGGCCCCGACCAAGTCGGCCCTCGAGGTCTCCGACGAGGAACGCGACGCGACCTACGAGGCGGCCTGGGAAAGCGGCAGCCTGGTCAACCTGCTCTCCAGCTTCACCGACCTGGCGGTCAACCAGCAGGCCAACGACACCGCCAAGCGGTGGATCCACAAGAAGATCCACTCCATCGTCGCGGACGCGGCGGTGGCCGACGACCTGAGCCCCGAATACCCGTTCGGGACCAAGCGGCCCTGCCTCGACACGAACTACTACGAGACCTACAACCGCGACAACGTGCACCTGGTCAACCTGCAGCGCACCCCGCTGGTGGAGGTCACCGAGAAGGGCATCCGGACCTCGGAGCAGGAGTACGAGTTCGACGCGATCGTCTACGCGACCGGCTTCGACGCGATGACCGGCTCGCTGACCAACGTCGACATCCGCGGCCGGGACGGCATCTCGCTCAAGGAGACGTGGAGCGCCGGGCCCCGCACCTACCTCGGCATCGGCTCGGCCGGCTTCCCCAACCTCTTCATGATCACCGGCCCGGGCAGCCCGTCGGTGCTGTCCAACATGGTGGTCTCCATCGAGCAGCACGTCGACTGGGTGGCCGCCGCCGTCGAGCACCTGGAGAGCCAGGGCCTGCGCGCGATCGAGGCCACCCAGGAAGCCCAGGACGCCTGGGTCGACCACGTCAACGAGATCGCGAGCTACACCCTCTACCCCAAGGCGAACTCCTGGTACATGGGCGCCAACGTGCCCGGCAAACCGCGCGTCTTCATGCCGTACGCCGGCGGGGTGGGCGAGTACCGCAAGAAGTGCGACGACGTCGCGGCCAAGGGTTACGAGGGCTTCGCCCTCACCGTCTGAACCGTCCTTCCCCCTCTCGAGGAGTGCTCATGTCACGTCGTGATCTGATCGACCCGGATGCCCGCGCACCCCTGGACGGCCTGCTCGAGGCCCTGCCCGGCGGCTTCAACGGCATCGCCGACATCGTCCAGCGCCGGGCCGCCACCGAGGCTCTGCTGTCCGGCATCGAAGTGCCCGACAACCCCAACGTGACCCGCGAGGACCGCACGGTTCCGGGCCCCGAGGGCGACCCCGACATCACCGTACGGATCTACCGGCCGCTCAACGCGACCGGCGAGTTGCCGGGCGTCTACTTCATCCACGGCGGCGGGATGATCCTCGGCAACGTGGCCGGCGAGGACCCGGTCGCCACCATGATCTGCGACCAGGTCGGCGCGATCGTGGTCTCGGTCGAATACCGGCTGTCGCCGGAGAACCCGCACCCGGCGCCGGTCGAGGACTGCTACGCCGGCCTGGTCTGGATGGCGAAGAACGCGTCCGACCTGGGCTTCGACCCGCACCGACTGGGGATCTACGGTGGCAGCGCGGGCGGCGGGCTGTGCATCGCGACCGCCCTGCTGGCCCGCGACCGGGGCGGCCCGGCGCTGAAGTTCATCATGCCGATCTACCCGATGATCGACGACACCAACGAGACGCCGTCGAGTCACGAGATCGTCGACATCGGCATCTGGGACCGGGCCGGCAACATCGAGGCCTGGGAGTGGTACCTGGGCGGCAAGGAGGCCGACCAGTATGCGGCGCCGACCCGGGCGCAGGACCTGAGCGGGCTGCCGCCGGCCTTCATCGACGTCGGCACGGTCGACCTGTTCCGCGACGAGGACATCGCCTTCGCCCAGCGGCTGATGGCGGCCGGGGTCCCGACCGAGCTGCACATCCACCCGGGCAGCTACCACGCGGCGGAGACCTTCGCGGCCGACTCGGCGATGGCCAAGCGGATCTGGTCGCTGCGCCTGGACGCGCTCAAGCGCGGACTCGCCTGAGAACGTCGGGGCCCGGCCCCCACCTGTTCAGGGACGCAGGTGGGGCTGGGCCTCGACCGGCGGTCAGGGGTGCATGGTCGCGCCCTTGGTCACCTTGTCGACGGCGTTGCGGGGGCCGTAGACGGCCATCCCGACCAGGTCGAGCTGCTCGGTGGTGACGGCGCGGACGGCGGCCCGGTTGTCGCGGTCGTTGGTCGTGGCGAACAGGTCCGAGGTGAAGACCGACACGGGCAGGTGCCGGCTGACCGCCCGGGTATGGGCAGTCTGCAGCAACTCCTTGCCGCCCGCGAAGACCAGCACCGGCTGCCGGAACATCGGCAGGTAGGGCACGCCGCTCGCGTCCTCGTACGGGTCGCCGACGACCTCGGGTGCCACCGAGGGGAGGCCGCTGACCAGGAATGCGGTCACGTTCAGGCGCTGCCAGCCGAGCAGGTCGTCGCGGAGCAGTACGGCGATCTTGGTGTCGAAGCGTACGGGTGCGCTGTCAGGTTCCATCGGCCGATCGTGCGCCGCCGCCCCACCTGCGGTCTTGTACGATTTTGACGTGTCCGGGGCAAGCCTGACGGCGTGGCGGCCAGCCCTCGAGCCGGTGGTGGAGGTGCTGCACGCCCGGATGTCCGGCCACGCCTATCCGATGCACGCCCACGACTCGTGGACGCTGCTGCTCGTCGACGACGGCGCCGTGCGCTATGACCTCGACCGGCACGAGCGCGGGGCCTTCGGCGACCTGGTGACCCTGCTCCCGCCGCACGTGCCGCACAACGGTGCCTCCGCGCGGCCCGGCAGCTTCCGCAAACGGGTGGTCTACCTCGCACCGCAGTGGCTGCCGGCCGGCCTGATCGGTGCCGCGGTCGACAGTCCCGCCTTCAGCGACCCGGCCCTGCACCGGCGGATCGCCGGGCTGCACCGGCTCTTCCAGCAGCCCGGCGAGGAGTTCGCGGCGGAGGGCGAGCTCGCGGAGATCACCGAGCGGCTGCGCGAGCGGCTCGGCCGGCCGGCCCTGCCCGCGCGGCTCGATCGCACGCCCGCCCACCGGCTGCGCGACCTGCTGGAAGAGCACGTCGTGGCCGGGCTCTCGCTGGCGACGGCCGCCCAGCGGCTGCACTTCGATCCGGCCTATCTGGTGCGCTCCTTCGGCCGCGCATTCGGCATGTCACCGCACCAGTATCTGATCTCGCGCCGGGTCGACCTGGCCCGCCGGCTGATCCTGGCGGGCGAGCCGTTGTGGTCGGTCGCCCCCGGCAGCGGCTTCTACGACCAGTCCCACCTGGACCGCCACTTCAAGCGGATCCTGGGCGTCAGCCCCGGAAATTTCCAGACATATCAGCATCGTCGGCGCCGGAGTGGGCCGTGATCGTGTACGAGTCCTTGCTCATGGCCCGGCCGGAGCGGTGGGTGAACTGGGCGGCGAAGATGTAGTCGCCCGGGATCAGCTTGACTCCCTTGCGCAGGGCATAGGTGTAGGTCAGCCACTCCGAGTCGCGCTCGACGGTCACAGTGACGTCGCTGTTGGGGACGGTCGTGTACTTGCCCGCCTCGGCGGGCTGGGCGGTCATGGCGACCTTGATGGTGACCGTCAGCGACTCGACCGGCTCGGTGGTGGTGATCGTGACGTTCTGCTGCGACCAGGTCGCCACCGAATTCTTGTCGACGGCGCCTTTGCAGGTCAGGAAGTCCGCGACCGGCTGGTTCGTCGTCGACGCCGGCGACGTGGCGGTGGACGTGGACGTGGAGGTGGAAGGAGGGGTGGCGGTCGGCGTCGTGGCCGGACGCTCCGGGTGCTGGCCGGTGGCGCTGCCCGCCCGGCTCTTCGACGGCCCGGCGGTAGCGTTCACCGGCCCGGCCAGCGGGGGCGGCTCGACCTGGTCGTTACTGGAGCGGACGGCCACCACGCTGAGCACCGTGATCACGGCGACGGCGGCGGCGGCCGCCATCGGTCGCAGGATCCACCCCTTGGGCTTGGGCCGGGCCGCCGTCCGGCCGGCCGCCACCCGGTTGCTGATCCGGGTGCGGTCGGGCTCGTACTCCTGGGCGGCGTCGCGCAGGATCGCCCGCAGCTCCTGCTCGCGCTCGGGGCTCGCCATCACCCCTCCAGCGCCGGGACGAGGACCCGGGTGGCGTCGCCCAGCAGGGCGGCCAGCTGCTCGGCGCCGCGCGAGGTCTGGCTCTTGACCGTGCCGACCGAGATGCCGAGGATCGCGGCCACCTCGCGCTCGGGCACGTCGAAGGCGTAGCGCAGGACCAGGCACTCCCGGCGGCGCAGCGGCAGCCGGCGCAGGGCGTCGCGCACGTCGAGCACGGCGGGCAGGTCGGAGCCGCGGAACTCCTCGGCGAAGCGTTTGAGGTTGAGCAGGCCGTGCCGCTCCTTGCTCTGCCGCCGGATCCAGTTGCGGGCCAGATTGGCGAGCACCCCGCGGGCGTACGCGAGCGGGTTGTCCGCCGCCTCGACCCGCGCCCAGTGCCGCCAGATCTCCACCAGCGAGTCGGCGGCGATGTCCTCGGCCGCGTTGGTGTCGCCGGTGATCAGGTAGGCGAGCCGGGCCAGGTCGGCGTGGTAGCGGGCGAAGAAGGCCTGGAAGGCGAGCTCCCGGTCGGCATCGGCGCTCATCCGGCGGCTCCTTCCTCGGTTTCAGCCTGGCGTTCGACCTTACGGATGTAGTGGCCGCCGCGGCTCAAAAGGTTGCCCGGAAATCTCTGCGAATTCCGGGGCAACCCTTCGGACCCGGCCGACCACTGAAGAAGTGGACCCGCCGAACCACCCGGATGGAGACACCATGACCCGAGTACGCCCGCACCGGCGTCCCCGCGAGACCAGCAAACTCGGACGGCACTCTGAAGGCATCCGGATCTGGCAGTGCGATCCACCGACGGCCCCGCTGAGCGTGCAGCGGGTGGTGCTCGCCGAGCTGCCCGGCTCGCAGCCGCTGGAGTCGCGGCTCAGCCCGCCCTACACCAGCACCGAGGCCGCGCTGCTGGCCGACGCGGCGGTCGGCGACACCCTGCAGGCCCTCGGCATCGGCTCGGCCATGGTGAGCGACCGGATCGAGCAGGCGTTCCGGCTGCTGCCCGGGCCGAGCCTGCTCATCGGGACCCAGACGCCGCAGGTCAGCGTGGATCTGCTCGACGCGGCGACGGCCCGGCTGAGTGCCTTCGACGCGGTGCTCGGTCCGACCACCGGCGCGGGGTGGTGGGCTTTCGGCGTACGCGATCCGGAAGCCCTGCGGCCGCTGCTGCCCGCCCTGGCCGACACCGCCGGGCTTGCCCTGGCGGCCCTGCGCCTGGGCCTGCGGGTCGGGATGCTGCCGACCCTGCGGGCCGTCGAGACCGTCGCCGACGTCGCCGCGGTCGCCGGAAGCTGCCGGGCGGGGAGCCGTTTCGCGGCCACCGCCGCCCGGCTCGACGGGGTCAGCGAAGACTGACGCCTCCGGTCCGGGAGTTGCCCCCCGCACCGCGGGCCACCCGTTGAGGTCGCCGGCCCGGTCGTCGCCACCGGGCCGGCGGCCGCCTCACGCCCGCGACCAGCCGATGGCCGGGGCGATGTGTTTGACGATGGTCTCCAGGATGCGGGCGTTGTAGGCCACGCCGAGCTGGTTGGGCACGGTGAAGAGCACCGTGTCGGCGGCCCGGACCGCCTGGTCCCCGGCGATCTCGGCCGCGATCCGGTCGGGCTCGCCGACGAAGGTGCGCCCGAAGCGCGACCTGACCCCCTCGAGCAGCCCGACCTGGTCGTCGTGGGCCTGCTCGCCGAAGTAGATCCGGTCGATCTCCTCGGTGATCGGCAGCACGCTGCGCGACACCGACACCTTGGGTTCGCGGTCGTGCCCCTGCTCGCGCCAGGCCTGCCGGAAGAGCTCGATCTGCTCGGCCTGCAACTCGTCGAAGGGCACGCCCGTGTCCTCCGACAGCAGCGTGGAGCTCTGCAGGTTCATCCCGGCGGTGGCCGCCCACCGCCCGGTGGCCCGCGTGCCGGCCCCCCACCAGATCCGCTCGCGCAGGCCCGGCGACTGCGGCTGAATGGCCAGGCCGCCGCTGATCCCGGTGCGGGCCGGGTCGGTCCGGGCGACCGCGGTGCCGTCGATCGCGGCCAGGAAGATCTCCGTCTTGCGGCGGGCGTCGTCGGCGGCGGTCGTGCCCTCGGGCGGCACGTAGCCGAAGGCCTCGGCCCCGCGCAGCACCGTCTCGGGTGATCCCCGGCTCACGCCGAGCTGCAGCCGGCCGCCGCTGATCAGGTCGGTGGCGGCGGCCTCCTCGGCCATATAGAGCGGATTCTCGTAGCGCATGTCGATGACACCGGTGCCGACCTCGATCCGGCTCGTGCGCGCGGCCATCGCCGCCAGCAGCGGAAACGGCGAGGCCAGTTGCCGCTCGAAGTGGTGCACCCGGACGAACGCCCCGTCCACGCCGAGGTCTTCGGCCGCCTGGGCGAGCTCGATGGTCTGCAGCAGCGCGTCGGCCGCGCTGCGCGTCTGCGAGCCGGCCGCGTCGCGCCAGTGCCCGAAGGACAGGAATCCGATCTTCTTCACTCCTGGCCGAACCGCCCCGGCGGCTCGGCGATTCCCGTTACGGCTTGCGGGCCACCGCACCCGGATGGCGCCACTCGCTGACAGTCAGTCCGCAGTGGAGCCCAGAATCCGGTGCAGAATGATCGGCGCCGCCGGCTTCGCCAGGGAGAGAACGACCCGGGTCCGGGCCGCGACGGCGGGGTCCTCGACCAGCCGGCCGCTCGGCGCCACCCGCAGCCCCAGCAGCGGCGCGTCGGCCGGGGTGAGCTCCCCGGTCGCCAGGCCGGCGGCCAGCGGATCGTGCAGCGGCGACTCCCGCGCGCCCAGCCGGGGCTGGTAGAAGTCGAAGTAGCCGGTCAGCATCGCGCCCAGCGCGGCGCTCAGGGGACTGCCGTCGCGCAACGCCCGCTGGGCGGCCTCGTCGAAGCGGTGGTCCATGGTGACGTCGAGCGGCACCAGGGTGACCGGCCAGCCGGCGGCCAGCACCGCGGCGGCGGCCGGCGGGTCGTTGGCGATGTTCGCCTCGGCGTCGTCGGGCATGTTGCCGGGCACGCGGACGGCCCCGCCCATCGCGGTGACGTCGCGGACCAGGGTGGGCAGCCCCGGCTCGCGCCGCAGCGCCAGCGCCAGGTTGGTCAGCGGGCCGGTGCTGAGCACGCGCAACTCGCCGGGGTGGGCGCGGGCCAGGTCGATCAGCAGGCCGGCGGCGTCACCGCCGGCCGGGCCGCGCGCGGCGGTGGGCAACAGCACCCCGCCGATGCCGTTGTCACCGTGCACGGTGGCGGCGCCGCCGCCGAAACCGCCGTCGAGCGGGTCGTGCGCGCCGACGGCAACCGGGATGTCGTCGCGACCGGCCAGCGCGAGCAGGTCCAGGGTGTTGCGAGCGGCCTGGGCGGCGCTGGTGTTGCCGCTGACGGTGCCGATGGCGGCCGGCGCGGCGCCCGGAGTCGCCAGCAGCAACGCGATGGCGAGCGCGTCGTCGACCCCGGTGTCACAGTCCAGATAGAGGAGCACGCGGGCGATTATTCCTCGATGACGCCGGCCTGCTCGCGCAGGTTCTCGATCTGCTGGGTCACGTCGGCCCAGCGCTCGCGCACCCGCTCGAGCCGGTTCTGGTCGTCGGCGGGCAGCCCGCCGCCGTGGTCGTGGCTCAGCAACTCGCGTTCGTGGTCGGCCAGCTCGCTGCGTTCGACCAGCAGGCGGTCCAGTTCGTGGTTCGGTTGAGGTTCCATGTCCGGCGCATTCCCAGGGGGGTGAGTGGTCAAACGGGCCGCGTCCGGGACGCGGGCCACACCCTTTACGACAAAGAGGTGGCCCGCGCGGGAGCGGATCAGGCGAGAATCAGCGTACGGGGCCAGTCGTGACCGCCGTGGCCGCCGCCACCACCGTCGTCGCCGCCACCGTCACCCCACCCGTAGTCGACGTTGAGCTCCCACCAACCGTGACGACGACCGCGCCAGACGTAGTCGCAGTCGAAGTCGTCCCAATCTCCTCGACGCTCGCCCCACCAGCCGGCCCGGTTACATTCGCGCCGGCTGCGGTAATAGCCTTCCGAACGGTCGGCCTGCGGGGAACTCTGCGTGGCAGTCGTGGTGGTCGTCGACGTTGACGGCGCGGCCACGGCCGGGGCGGCGCCGAGCGTGAGCCCGGCGATCAGTGCCATTCCGGTTACTGCCAGGATCCGTGTTGCCTTACTCATTGCGAACACCTTTTCTCGGCAAGGGGTCATGACCTGCTGAGAACACCACGAAAAATTTGGTGGAATCGGTGCTTCCGGGCATTGCCTACTCAAACGAGTGAAGTCTCAAGGAGGTAACTTCTTGGCGCCAGGCATTTGACCTAGCCGCGGTCCGCAGCAGGCTGGCTGATGGTCATGACGGGGGCCCAGGTAGCGGGGGTAAATGTTCAGCGTGGTCTTCGGCGCGGTTCGTGCGCGCGCCGCACAAGCACTGATGGTCTTCATCCTGGCCGCCCTGCCGGCCGCCGCCGCGGCGGCGGCTCCGTGGTATGGCCTGGCCGTCGGCTCGCGGGTCGCCGGCGCCGCGGTGACGGCCGCCCCGGCCACCCAGAAGGTCCTGCTCGCGTCGGCCCAGGGGACGACCAACGGGGATCCGCAGCGTGCTCTGAGCGACTTCGCGGCCCGTGTGCATGCGGTCCTGCCGATGGCCGGGGCCGAGCCGGTGCTCGGCCTCAAGCAGCCGATGCTGCTCAGCCGGGGCCGCGGGCTGGGCAACCTCTCCGGCTTCGGGGCGGCCTACCGGCAGGATTTCTGCGCGCACGTCCGGCTGGCCGGGACCTGCCCGGCGGCGGCCGGCGAGGCGGTGATCAGCAGCGACGTCGCGCGGCGGATCCCGCTGAAAACCGGCGAGCAGTTCAGCGTACGGGCGAGTGCCGCGAGTGAGCCGGTGAGCTTCCGGATCACCGGGATCTACACCCCGGCCGACCCCGCCGGTGCCTACTGGACGGACCAGCTCTTCACCGCGAACGGCCAGCTCGACCCGTTCTTCACCACCCTCGACACGTTCGCGCGGCCGCAGTTCTCCGCGCCCGTCCTCTCCTACGATCTGCCGGTGCCGGCCCCGCTGCTGCGCGGCGACGACGGCTACCGCCTCGGCGACGTGCTGGCGGCCGCGCTCCCGCGCCTGCGCGCCCAGCAGATCACCCTGGCCTACCAGACCGCGCCGCTGCTGGCCGCCATCAGGGCCGGCCGGGCCACCATCCAGCGCGGCATCCTGGGCGCGCTGGCGCAGGTGCTCGTGCTCGGCTGGTTCGCGATCGGCCTGGCCGGGCGCTACACCAGCCGCGAGCGGCGCGGCGACGCCGGCCTGCTCAAGCTGCGCGGCAACACCCGGCTCAGCATGCTGCGGCTGGCCCTCGGCCAGCATCTGGTGCCGCTGCTGGCGGGCGCGCTGGCCGGGCTGCCGCTCGGCTTCTTCGCGGCCTGGGCACTGGCGGGCCGACTGCCGGTGCCCGCCGAGATCCTGCCGGCGGCGCTGCTGTCCGTCGCCGCCGTGACCGTCGTGCTGCTCGGCGGGCTGGCAGTGCTGGCCATTGTGGACGCCGCCGCGCTCCGCCTGCCGGTGGCCGCGCTGCTCCGCCGGGTCGCGGGCCGCCGGCGGGGCTGGCGCTCCGACGTCGTCGACCTGGCCCTCGTCGCGGTGGCGGCCTTCGCCGTCTATCAGGCGCACGTCAGCGGCCCCGGGACCGGCCTCGCGGTGGCCGCTCCCGCGCTGGTGGCGCTCGCGGTCGCGCTGGTCCTCGCGCGCTTCCTGCGCTGGTTCGCCGACCGGGCCGGTGGCGTCGCCGTGCGCCGGGGACGCCTGCGGTTCGGGCTGACCGCCATCCAGGTCTCCCGGCAGACCGGCACCGACCGCGTGTTCGCCCTGATCGTCGTCGCCGTCGCGATGTTCGCGGTGGCGGCCGGTGGCTTCGTGGCCGGCCGCGCGGGGCGCGCCGACCGCAGCGAGGTCCAGCTCGGCGCCACCCGCGTGCTCTGGGTGCAGGCCGGCACCAGGACCGAGCTCGAGTACGCGGTCCGCCGGGCCGACCCCACGGGCGAGCGGGCGATGGCCGTGGTGGTCGACCAGAGCAGCAACCCGCCGGTCCTCGCCGTCGACAGCAGCCGGCTGGCCGCCGTGG
>Ga0247764_1000809_pt1 | contig 11007 bp, 12 predicted proteins | sample UWRJL051202B4_FD_179932 | JGI IMG/M metagenome (GOLD analysis project Ga0247764, IMG submission 179932) | Plant litter microbial communities from Arlington Agricultural Research Station in Wisconsin, United States - UWRJ-L051-202B-4 | ecosystem: Environmental > Terrestrial > Plant litter >...
GAGGCCAAGTACACCGCGGGCGGAGCCGAACTGGAGGTTCCCGCCCAGATCCCCGATGCGCTGACCGCCCAGCTCTCCGAATATGCCCAGCTGGCGTTCCGCGCCCTCGACTGCGAGGGTCTCGCCCGCGTCGACTTCTTCGTCGGCGAGGACGGCGCGATCACCCTCAACGAGGTCAACACCCTGCCCGGGTTCACCGCCTTCAGCCAGTACCCGCGCATGTGGCAGGCGGTCGGCGTGAGCTACACCGAGCTGCTCACCCGGCTCATCGACCGGGCTGTCGCGATCCACTGACAGCCTGGCGCGCGATAATCGAGGGATGCCCCTCTACCGTGACGAAGCCGTCGTGCTGCGCACCCACAAACTGGGTGAGGCCGACCGCATCGTGACGATGCTCACCCGTCAGCACGGAAAGATCCGCGCGGTCGCGAAGGGCGTGCGCCGCACCGCGAGCAAGTTCGGTGCACGGCTCGAGCCGTTCATGGTCGCCGACGTGCAGCTGTTCGAGGGACGCAGCCTCGACACCATCACCCAGGCCGAGTCCGTCGGCTCCTACGGCGCCGAGATCACCGCCGACTACGGCAGCTACACCGCCGCCAGCGCGATGGTCGAAGCGGCCGACAAGCTGACGGATGCCGAACCCCAGTTGCAGCAATACCTCCTGCTGGTCGGTGCGTTGCGTTCCCTCGCCCGGGCGGAGCACGGCTCCAGCCTCACCCTCGACTCCTACCTGCTGCGCGCACTCTCGATCGCCGGCTGGTCGCCGAGCTTCATCGACTGTGCCGTGACCGGCGCGCCCGGCCCGCACTCCGCCTTCGTGGTTCAACTCGGCGGCGTCGTCGCCGACGAGGTCGCACCGCCCGGCGCGCCGCGCCTCGATCGCCACACCCTCGGGCTGCTCTCGTCGCTGCTCACCGGCGACTGGGCGGCGGCCGACGCAGCGGATGACCGCACCCGCTCCCAGGCGAGCGGGATCGTCGCCGCGTACACCCAGTTCCATCTCGACCGCGGACTCCGCTCTCTCGAGCACGTCGACCGCCGACGGATCCCCTCTCAGGAAGTGTGACTCGATGCCCGTCCCCAAGACCCACCGCGACGCCGTCGATTTTAAGCCCGTCGACTGGACCGGGCTCTATCCGCCGGCCTTGCCGAAGTCCGCGGTGCCGCAGCACGTCGCCATCGTCATGGACGGCAACGGGCGCTGGGCCAACGGCAAGGGCCTCACCCGGGTCGAGGGGCACAAGGCCGGCGAGGCGTCGCTGCTCGACGTGGTCGCCGGGGCGATCCAGTCCGGGGTCAAGTACCTCAGTGTCTACGCCTTCTCGACGGAGAACTGGAAGCGCTCGCCCGACGAGGTCCGCTTCCTCATGGGCTTCAACCGGGACGTGCTGCACCGCCGCCGAGACCAGCTCAACGACTGGGGTGTTCGGGTGCGCTGGGCCGGGCGCCGACCGAAGCTCTGGCGCTCGGTCATCGACGAGTTGCAGTATGCCGAGCGACTGACCGCGGGCAACTCCACCCTCACTCTCACGATGTGCGTCAACTACGGCGGCCGCACGGAGATTCAGGATGCGGTGCGGAAGATCGCCGAGGAGGTCGCCGCGGGCAGACTGAAGCCGTCCGGAATCTCGGAGAAGGTCATCCAGAAGCACCTGTATCAGCCGGATCTGCCCGACGTCGACCTGTTCGTGCGCAGCTCGGGGGAGCAGCGCACCAGCAACTTCATGCTCTGGCAGAGCGCCTACGCAGAGATGGTCTTCCTCAACACGCTCTGGCCGGACTTCTCGCGCGAAGACCTGTGGGAGGCGATCTCGCTGTATGCCGCGCGCAACCGTCGTTTCGGGGGCGCCATCGACGCCCCCACCGCCTAGTCGCGCCGCCACTGTGGCCGCTAGGCTGCGGGCGTGAGCGAGATGACCCCAGCCCCAGCCGCTGCCCCCGGAACGCCCGAGCCGACGCTGGTGCAGATCGGCGACATCGTCTTCAGCAAGAGCTGGGTGGTGACGCCGATCGGTACACGTCCGATTCAGGGCACGCAGCTATTCGTCGCCGACCTCAGCCGCACGGAGTCGAAGATCCCGACCTGGGCGATCGTGCTCGCCGTCATCCTCGCGTTCTTCTTCCTGCTCGGGCTGCTCTTCCTGCTGGTGCGCGAGACCCGCACGGTCGGCTATGTGCAGGTCACGGTGCAGAACGGTGATCTCGTCTACGCGACGCAGGTCGCCGCGCCGTCGCCCTACGTTGCCCAGGACGTCACCGCGCGGGTGACCTACGCGCGCCAGCTCATCGCCGCCGCCTGACCCCTCCGCCCGCAGCGGCGCCCTCCTCCGGCCCCCGTCCGCTGCAGTTCTCGCCTCCGCACCCACAGCGGTAGCCGCTTCCGCTTCCGCTTCCGCCGCCCGTCCGCTGCGGTTTCGGAAATGCCGCCGTAGTTTCGGAAATTCAGGACAGTGACCTCCGACCGCCGTTCATAGCGCGTTCCGCCCTCCAGTTCCGCACCACCGTCCTGAATTTCCAGATGCGAGATGCGAGCTACCGGTCCGCTACCGCATCGGCCAGCGGTCCAGCGATCCAGCGCTCGACCTCCCGCGGGGTCCGCAGCCGCACGATCGTCAGGTGCGGGTTCTCAGCCTCTGCCGTGGGCACGGCCGCGGCATATCGGGCGTAAGTCGAGACCGACCAGCGGATGATCCCGTCCCGACGGAATATCGCGTAAAGCATCCCGGGCTCCCGGTTGCCGTTCCACATCTCCTCCTGAGTGCGGGCGCGGTGCCAGGTGCGCCGCGCCACCCTCCGGAAAGTCACGGACCGGGAGAAGTCGAGCCACACCATCGTGTCGGCGCGCTCGCAGAGCATCGGGCGCACCGTGCGGTACTGCCATTCGGTCACCCAGCGAGGCGCAGACGTGAAAGCCTCGACATCGTCGAGGAAGCTCTCCCGTGGTGTCCATTCCGGGCCGTGATACAGCCCGTCGATCTCGGTGTGCGGGATGCCGGACAGTCGCGAGATCCGGCCGGCGAGCGTGGTCTTTCCCGATCCTGCGACGCCGGCGACGAGGATGCGGTTCGGGGTCTGGGGGAGGGGATCGCCGGCTCCGAGCATCCGTCCAGTCTGCCGCAGCTCCGCCCAGCGGAGCGCCGTCTATTCGAGCTTCTGTACGCTGGAGCAATGGCCGCAGCCCCCGATAAGCCCCCGTTCCTCTCGCGTCTCCGGCACGCACTCGTCGGTCGCCACGAGGTACCGGCAGGCCGCGGACGCAATCCCGGCATGCTCGGCCACGCCCCGGAACCGGGGCCGTTCGATGAGCCGCCCGCCGAGCCGATCGAGCTCGACGGACCGCTGCCGTGGGAGCTGCGCGAGACCGAGACAGAGGACCAGAAATGACCGCCATCCGCACCGGAATCATCGGCTACGGCCTCTCCGGACGCATCTTCCACTCGCCCTTCATCGCGGCCAATCCCGCCTTTTCGCTGGACGTGATCTCCACCTCGAACGAGGCGCGGGCGCAGCAGGCGCGGGAGCAGCATCCGTCGGCCACCGTTGTCGCGACGCCCGACGAACTGCTCGACTCCGACCTCGATCTGGTGGTGCTGGCCTCCCCGGCACAGGTGCACCTCGAGCAGGCGCAGGGGGCCATCGCGAAGGGGATCGCGGTCGTCATCGACAAGCCGTTCGCGGCATCCGTCGCCGAAGCGACCCGCATCATCGACGCGTCGGAGGATGCCGGGGTGCCGCTGACCGTCTATCAGAACCGACGCTGGGACGGCGACTTCCGCACCGTGCGCGCGCTGCTCGACGCGGGTGCGCTCGGGCGAGTGCACCGCTTCGAGTCGACCTTCGAGCGCTGGTCGCCAGCGCTGCGCGACCGCTGGCAGGACACGACGCCCACGTCCGAGGGCGCGGGCATCACCTTCGATCTCGGCAGCCACCTGGTCGACCAGGCCCTGCAGCTGTTCGGGCCGGCCACGCTGGAGGCCGCGGAACTCTCCGTGTTGCGCGAGGGTGGGGTGAGTGACGACGAGTCGTTCCTGTCGCTGCTGCACGAGAACGGGGTGCGGTCGCACCTCACGATGAGCAGGTATGCCGCGCAGAACGCTCCGCGATTCCGCGTGCTCGGGTCGGTTTCGGGGTACACCGTGGAGGGCCTTGACGGGCAGGAGCCGGCGCTCATGGCCGGGGGTCAGCCCTCCGACCCGGGGTTCGGCGATGTTCCCGAGGATCGCTGGGGTCTGCTCGGCATCACCGGCTCCGCCGAGGTGCCGCCGACGCCGTACCCCACCGAGCGCGGCGAGTACGCGGCGTTTTACGCCGGGGTCGCCGCCGCACTCCGCGACGGTACGCCGATGCCGGTGGACCCGCGCGACGCCCTGGCCGCACTCGACCTGATCGAGCAGGCCCACCGCCGCACCGGCATCTGATACCGGGCCGCGCACCGTCGCCCCGCACCGGCGCCCCGCACCGTCGCCCTGCACCGGCGCCCTTCACCGCCGCCCCGCACCGTCGCCCCGCACCGCCGCCCTTCGGAAACTCAGGACTCTGGCGGCGGGCGAGTTTCACCGGGCCCGGGTTTCCGGTGTTCGCGGAGCATGCCGCCGAGCGCTGTCCTGAGTTTTCGTGCCCCACGGTGGGTAGCTGCGCGAGATGTCACCCGACCCACACCCGCCCGCCGACCCCCGGCCCTTCGGAAACTCAGGACAGCTGCCCGGGCCCCGGTCGGCCGCGCGGTTTCATGCATCCACCGGTGACCAGAGTCCTGAGTTTCCGCATGGGGGAGGAGGTCCGTTCAGGCGGGCGTCAGACCCCAGTCGCCGCCGTGCAGCTCGCGAAGCAGTGCCACGCTCGCGGCCAACGCTGGAACTCGCGGCGCGCCGTCATTCGCGACGGCCTGAATGCTGCGAATGCTCGGAGCCCGCAGCTCTCGGGTGACCGCCCCGGCAGGGAGTGCGGCCGTCGCCATCGCCAACCGCGGCAGCATCGCGACGCCGAGTCCGCTGGCGACCATGCTGAGAACTGCGCCGGCGTTGTCGGTCTCGAAGGCGATGCCGGGGGTGAACCCGGCCGTCTCGCACACCGCCAGCAGATGTCCGCGGCAGCGCGGGCATCCCGCGATCCAGCGCTCGTCCGCCAGCCGCGCGACATCGACCCGGGCGTCGTCGGCGCTGCGATGCCCCGTCGGGAGGACCACCACCATCTCCTCCGTGAAGAGCGGAACAACCACCCCGTCCCTGTCCTGCTCCCCTCGGTCTCCCGGGTAGGAGAAGGTGATCGCCAGGTCGATGGCCCCGTCGCGCAGCAGGGCGAGCGCCTGGGGAGGTTCGGCCTCCAGATAGCTGACGTGGACGCCCGGGTGACGTTTCGCCATCCCGGCCAGAAACCGCGGCACGATCGTCGACGACGCCGTGGGAAATGCCGCCAACCTCACGGTCCCCGACCGCAGCCCGGCGAGGTCGGCCAACTCGCCCGCGGCGGCATCGAGCGCCGAGGTGATGGCCAGCGCGTGGCGCGCGAGCAGCTGTCCCGCCTCGGTGAGTCGCACGGTGCGGCCCGCCGGTGCGATGAGGGGGAGCCCGAGTCGCGTCTCGGCGCGCTGCAGTTGCTGGCTCACGGCGGGCTGACTGTAGCCGAGCATCCGTGCCGCCCCGGTAATGCTGCCGCTATCGGCGATGGCGCGCACGATGCGCACAGTCTGCAGGTCAATATCCATAACTGCAGGTTATCGGTCGCATGCTTTATATCGTCTTGTCGGATGGATGTCCGCCGCTCACGCTAGAACCATGGCCCCGTCACCCCCGCTCGCCTGCGCCATCGCGAGCTTCACGTCCCCCCGCGGATACCTCGCCGCCGCGACCATGGGACTGCCGACGGTGGCGACCCTCGCCGCCCTGCGCGCAGACCTCGACCTGTGGGAGTCGGCAGAGCGTAATCCCATGGACTACGACGGCATCGTCTCCCGCACGCGAGCCTCCTACGCCCGACTCGTGGGCGTCGAGCCGGCGCGGGTCGCGATCGGCTCGCAGACATCGGCGATCGCGAGTGTCGTCGCGGCAGCAGTCCCCGCCGGTGCCGAGGTGCTGACCGTCGATGGCGAATTCAGCTCGATGGTGTTCCCCTTCCTGCAACGGTCCGACGTGCGCGTGCGCTGCGTCCCGGTCGAGCGTGTGGCCGATGCCATCACCGACGACACCTGGCTCGTGGCCTTCTCGCACATTCAGTCTGCTACCGGACGGGTGGCCGACATCCCGGCGATCACCGCTGCCGCGCAGCGCCATGGAGCACTCACCTTCTGCGATACGACGCAGTCCGCGGGCGTTCACCCGGTCGATGCCGGAGCCTTGGATGCGACCGTCTGCCACGCATACAAGTGGCTGTGTTCGCCGCGCGGGGTGGCGTTCTTCACGGTGACGGAGGGTTTCCAAGAGCTGCTCACACCGCTGCAGGCCGGGTGGTATTCGGGTGACGAGATCTGGCAGTCCTGCTACGGGCCGACGATGAGGCTGGCGCCCGACGCGCGGGCGTTCGATGTGTCTCCGGCGTGGCCGGCATGGGCGGGAGCGGAGCACGCGATCCAGATGTTCTCCGAGCTCGATATCGGCGAGGTGTGGGCCCGGGTGTCGGGGCTCGGTGACGCCCTGTGCGACGGCCTCGGCATCCCGCGGCAGGGGCAGGCGATAGTGACCTGGGCCGACCCGGACGGTGCCGATCTCGCGGCTTTGGCGGCGGCAGGCATCCGTGCGTCCGGTCGCGCGGGGCGGCTGCGCGCCGCTTTCCACCTGTGGAACGACGAGTCCGACGTGGCCGCGGTGCTCGCGGCTCTGCGCCGCTGAACCTCCCGCCCGCATGCCGGGTCCCCGTCAGCATCGCTCCCGCCACCGCAAGGGAAACTCAGGACACCGGTCACGCAATCATGTTCGTCACCTCCGAAAGCGACGCCCCCGTGACCACCGTCCTGAATTTCCGACGGGCGGGGGATCGCTAGGCTGAAGGCTGCAATTCGACCGCCCACTCAGACCGCGCACCCAGCACGGCTGACCTTTGGAGTTATACGTGGCCAACGCCTCCCCGCTCGATCCGGTAATCAACCTCGCGAAGCGTCGCGGATTCGTCTTCCAGTCGGGGGAGATCTACGGCGGATCACGCTCCGCCTGGGACTATGGGCCGCTCGGCACCGCGCTCAAGGAGAACATCAAGCGCCAGTGGTGGCAGTTCATGGTGCAGGGTCGTGACGACATCGTCGGCATCGACTCCGCTGTCATCCTTCCCCGCAAGGTGTGGGAGGTGTCCGGCCACGTCGAAGTGTTCAGCGACCCCCTGGTCGAGTCGCTCTACACGCACAAGCGCTTCCGCGCAGACCACCTGCTCGAGGCATATGAGGAGAAGCACGGTCATCCTGCCCCGAACGGACTTGCGAACATCAAAGACCCCGACACCGGCCAGCCCGGCAACTGGACCGAGCCGCAGAACTTCTCCGGCCTGCTGAAGACCTTCCTCGGCCCGGTCGACAACGAGGAGGGGATGGCCTACCTCCGCCCCGAGACCGCGCAGGGCATCTTCACCAACTTCGCCAACGTGATGGGCGCCGCGCGCATGAAGCCGCCGTTCGGAATCGCGCAGGTCGGCAAGAGCTTCCGCAATGAGATCACGCCGGGCAACTTCATCTTCCGCACCCGCGAGTTCGAGCAGATGGAGATGGAGTACTTCGTCGAGCCCGGCACCGACGAGGAGTGGTTCCAGTACTGGATCGACGCCTGCGAGGAGTGGTTCCTCGGTCTCGGCATGACCCCGGACAACATCCGGCGCTACGAGCACCCGACCGAGAAGCTGTCGCACTACTCGAAGCGCACCGTCGACCTCGAGTACCGCTTCCGGTTCGCCGGCAGCGAGTGGGGCGAGCTGATGGGTGTCGCCAACCGCACCGACTTCGACCTGAAGACGCACTCCGAAGGTTCGGGCGTCGACCTCAGCTACTTCGACCAAACCAAGAACGAGCGCTGGATCCCGTTCGTGATCGAGCCGGCATTCGGGCTCACCCGCGCGCTGATGGCGTTCCTGGTCGATGCGTATCACGAGGACGAGGCCCCCAACACGAAGGGCGGTGTCGACAAGCGCATCGTCCTGCGCCTGGACCGGCGACTCGCACCCGTGAAGGTGGCCGTGCTGCCGCTGTCGCGCAACGAGCAGCTCTCCCCGGTGGCGAAGAACCTCGCTGCAGACCTTCGCAAGTACTGGAACATCGACTTCGACGACGCCGGCGCGATCGGTCGTCGCTACCGTCGTCAGGACGAGATCGGCACGCCGTTCTGCATCACCGTCGACTTCGACACGCTCGAGGACAACGCGGTGACAATCCGCGAGCGCGACTCGATGGGTCAGCAGCGCATCTCGCTCGACAAGGTGCGCGGCTACCTCGCGGAGCAGCTGCTCGGCGCCTGACCAGCACTGCGCTGCCCCCTCGAGGTTCTCGTCGCGTAGTTTTGGACGTGCATGTGAACGTGCATTTCGGAAAGTGGCTTCGGAAACTCAGGACATTGGTTGCCCGGGACCCGCATCTGCCTGCGAGATAGCGCGAGCGGCACACCGTTGTCCTGAGTTTCCCTTGGTGTCCGCTCGCTCACAGGCACGGGTGGGGAGGGCTTCTCCACAGATCGCCGGCGCGGGCCGCGGTCGACGGATGCCGCGGCTCACCATGTCCGCATGCGAGACATTGCCGCCATCGTCGACTCGCTCGGCGGAATGGCACAGAAACAGCAACTCGTGGCCCGCGGCGCACGCGACCTCGACCTGACCGGAGCGGTCAAACGCGGCGAGGTCATCCGAGCTCGGCAGGGCTGGTACACGACCCTTCCGCCCGACGATCCTCGGGTCAGAGCGGTACGGGTCGGCGGGCGCTTGACCGGTATCTCCGCCATTCGTGCCGCTGGCGGCTGGGTGCTGGGCGATCACCCCCTGCATGTCTCGGTGCACGACAACGCTGCTCGGCTGCGGTCCGTCCGCAACCGTCACGTCCGCTTCGACGTGACGGCACCTCACGGTGTGGTGCTGCACTGGGATGCGACGGATGTCCGCGAGCGTGGCGACGCGACATCCGTCGGTCTGATGGACGCGCTGCACCGCGTCGTGCTGGACGAACCGCTCGAGACCGCCGTCGCCGCCATCGACTGGGCGCTGCGCACCGGCCGAATCGAGCAGTTCGACCTGGAAATGCTCATCCTCGGCCTGCCCGCCGAGTTCGCCTCCCTGTCGCACTGGGTCGACGAGCACTGTGACTCCCTGCCCGAAAGCCTGACCCGCACTCGGCTGCGGGCGGTCGGTCACGAGCTGCGATCGCAGATCCCTCTGACGTCGGGGGAGCGGATCGACCTGCTCGTCGATGAGACGGTGGGCATCGAGGTCAATGGCAAGGAGAACCACCTGACCACCTTCGAACGCGACCACCGCAAGGGTGCGGTGATCGTGACGAACGGCTATCACGGGGTGCGGGCGACGGCGCGCATGGTGTTCGACGAGTGGGACCTGGTCGAAGCGATGGTCGAGGCGGCTCTCGCGATGCACACACCACGCGGAAACTCAGGAGTGTATGCGCTGGCCCGACCCGCGGTGCCCGGAAACATGCGGCGGCGGAGGCGTGAGCGACGAGGAAGTCCTGAGTTTCCGAATGCGGATGGGGGAGGGCGGGAATAGGCGGCGGCGGGGCTGGTTGTTGTAGAGGTGAGTGAACCGATCAAAGTAGACATCTGGTCCGACGTGCAGTGCCCCTGGTGCTTCATCGGAAAGCGCAAATTCGAGGCGGGTGTCGCCGAGTTCGGCGGCGAGGTCGAGGTGGAGTACCACTCCTTCGAGCTCGCGCCCGATACCCCCGTCGACTTCGACGGGACTCCCGTCGACTACCTGAGCGACCGCAAGGGAATCTCGCGCGCGCAGGCGAACGAGATGATCGACCGGGTGACCGGCATCGCCAAGGCCGTCGGTCTTGACTACGACTACGACCACATCCACCAGACCAACACGGTGAAGGCCCATGAGCTGCTGCACTACGCCAAGTCGAAGGGCCGTCAGCTCGAGATGAAGGAGCGCCTGCTCGAGGCCTATTTCCTCAACGGCGAGCACGTCGGGCGCATCGCCGACCTCGCGGACATCGCGGCCGACATCGGCCTCGACCGGGACGACGTGGTGCGGGCGCTCGAGTCCGAGGAGTTCCTCGCCGACGTGAAGGCGGATGTCGCGCAGGCCGCTGAATACGGCATCAACGGCGTGCCCTTCTTCGTGATCGACGGCAAGTACGGTGTGTCCGGCGCGCAGGAGGCACAGGCGTTCGCTAACGTGCTCGCCAAGGTCGCCAGCGAGAGGGAAGCAGTCCAGTGACGGATGCCCGGATCATTCCATTGACCATCGTGGGCGATCCCACGGCGGCTGCGTGTGTCGGTGACTTCTGCGAGATCCCGGAGCACCACGAGCAGGCAGTGGTCAACGCGCGCCTCGACGACGACAACGTCTAGTCCGACACGCTCCTGTGGAGTGCTGATCTCTCCACAGATTCGACGGATGCCGCTCCCGCGCGCCGCGCAATCGTCACGCTTGAGCGATGACGATTCCCCATTACGACGACACCGCACTCGAGAGACTCGACACTGACGCGCTGCTGATGGTTCGCGTCGAACAGCTGGTCGGGCGGGCGCTCCGGCGCCAGCTCTGGCTGATGTTCCTCGACAATGACGACGTGCAGCTCCCGCTGCTCATGCCGTCGGATATTCCCCGAACACCCGAGGTGAATTCGGTGATCCAGTTCGCCGATTTCCTCACCGATGTCGTGGCTGAGGTTCGCGCGACGTCGGTGGTGTTCGTGCTCGAGCGCTTCGGCTCCGACACGATCACCGACGACGATCGGTTGTGGCTGCAGCTGGTCACCGAGGCGGGTCGGCTCGCCGCGGTGCGGGTGCGCGGGCCGTTCCTCAGCCACGAGGCCGGAGTGCGCACCGTGGGGTCGGAGGACATCGGACCGCCCCGGCTCAG